>Ga0207147_1007_pt2 | contig 50616 bp, 57 predicted proteins | sample Alteio_BWMinHeat_33_FD_153551 | JGI IMG/M metagenome (GOLD analysis project Ga0207147, IMG submission 153551) | Enriched cells from forest soil in Barre Woods Harvard Forest LTER site, Petersham, Massachusetts, United States -... | ecosystem: Environmental > Terrestrial > Soil > Temperate forest >... | reverse complement strand
TCATGGCAAACATGAAAGGCAATGGCGCGAGGTTGATCGACAAGGCCGAGCGATTGTTCGATGGCGTCAGCGGTATAGGTCCATTGGGCGGCATCGAGTGTTTCCTCGGGTGGATTGCGGATCGATACGTGAAAGAACGGAAAAGCGCATTTAGTGGCGCGAGCCACCAGATTCACCGATTGAAATGCTTCAACAATACCCGGCGAAGCGAAGCCCCGAAGTTCCAAGAGTTCGGCGCGCTCGCGGTCTTTTCCGGTGATCAAATACCGGGCGAGGCGCGCGCCTTGCGCGTTAGGAACGCCTTTTGCGATCATCGCCGCGCTTCACATCCAACGAGGTCAAGAATGCACGCGACAGCGGCGCGGACGTCAGCGAGAACGGCCCCGCATTCGCCGGTTGTGACTGTGGCGGCACCTGCGTTGAGCACGCGTGCGATTTGGTTGAGATTGCTGCCGACGCGATTCAGCGCGACGGCGGCAACGGCCAGCGCCCTCGCGTCGAAAGACGGAGTGCGTTGCGTTCGGGGGCCGGGGTTGCCGAGAGCTGCGGCGCGCAGGAAACCCGCCACGCTCAGGCCGACGGAGCGAGCATTCGCTTCGATGGCAGCCCGCTCGTCAGGCAGGCACCTGACTGACACCGGCGCGAGCCGCTGCCGTTTTTCGCTGCCGCTGCGCCGGGTGACGGGCAACGAATTATCGTTGGTCGTCAATAGAGGGCCTGCGCCGGACGTGTGGAACCGGCGACGGGTTCCACTTGTCGCAAACAGCGGCACGAGGGGATGGATGCAACGGAAGGGCACTCCCTTACTTGCCAAGTTGAGCAGAGGCAAGCGTCAGCATGACGTTTGACCTTTGCGGATCGCGGAACTTCCGCGAACAACTTGCTGTCCCCAATGAAACGCCGAATCACCATGCCGAGATGGAATCGAAAGCCGAAACGCTGTGCAAGGGTTTTTTTCAGCCGTACATCTCAATGTATGATTCCGCTCTGGCAACAAATCGCGCGCGAGTCCGGACGCGCTAGCGTCCAGACTCGCGCTCCTTTTTCATGGGCAGTAGGAAAGAAAGACGCCATCACTGGATGGCTCTGCCCAGCGGCCCATGCCGTAAAACTGTCGCTACCGACTTCTGTCGTGGCCGGAGCGCTGCCTTTCGGCGCGCTCCGCAGCCACTTGGCGCTCATGCTCCATGACCTCACCCAGCCGCCTTTCTTCAGGGGTGATTTTCGGGGCAAACAACGACTCGAAGAGATCGGCAAAAACGAGCGCAGGCGCGCCGAGGACCGTCTCGCCAGCACGCATTATGCCACCGAGCGAAACCTCCTGGCCGGTCCAAGATCCATCGCCCCGGGAACCGTCTTCTCTGCGCATGACTTCCTCGAGACGCTTTTCATGAACCTCGTTCTGAACCTCCCGGAGGGTCGGCATCGGTTTCTCGTCGAGCCCCGACATAAAGGCTTTCACCTCCCGGACGTTATGCCCTACGGTCCGATCATTAAGCCGGTATGCCGAGCCGCGATCACTGACGGCGATATACTCACCTTCCGTTAGAAGGGGAGAGTAGCCGCCGTGGCGTTTTGCAGCCCAGTGCTGAGTGTGGCTGTCCGCGGCGTCGGCGGCGGTTACGCGAGCGAGATGGAACCCCCGCTCCTTCAAGAATTCGTGAAAGGCCTCCGGCGTCGGCGCGCTGTTGTACGCCGAGCGGACTTGCTGCGGTTCGCTCTCGATGTTGATCGCGTTCATCGCGGCAGCGGTGTGTGGAAGGCTCTGCGCTAGCCATCCGCTGATGGCAGCCTCGCCAGGGCTCGGGTAATGAGGTTTGGTTGGCGTCATCTCTGCGATGACCGCGTTACGGTCGAGCTTCGGTGTCTTACTCCGTTGCTGCATTTCGTTGAGCGCAGCATCAAGGCTAGGATAATCCTGTTGATCAAGGGGTTTTGTAAAGTCGCGGATACCTGTGAAACTGTCGCCCGTTGTCATCCTCGTTAGCCGGTAGACCTTCCCTTGTTCGGTCGCAACAGCGTATTCGCACTCCCTGTACTGTGGCACGTACTTGTCGGTCATTGCGAATTCGGCCGCGTAGCGGCGGGCGTCGTCTTTCGTGATCCGGGCAAGCATCATGTCCTTCCTCTCAAGCGCTTCGGCGAAGGCATGCGGATCAGAGCTGAGGGCGTACGCCTCCCGGATTTCGCGTGCGATACCGCGGACCTTGTTTCGTTCTTCGATCTCCCGATTGAGATCGCCTGTATGCGTCCGGCGTCCCCTTTTTTCCATGCCGGATGCTTCGGGTCCTCGGTGACGCAGGGGCTCATTCAGTAGGCTTTCGAAGTGGTCGTGATCACCGCGATCATGAGCGTCTTTCGCACGCTCGGGGCGTGAAAGATGGCCTGTCCGAAAGCGTTCGGCCTCCAGCGTGAATCCGGCCCGTTCGAGATGCTGAGATCCGAGTTCGGACCAGCGCTCCTTCCATCGATCGAACTCAGCCGTCTGGTTCCACGCTCGGACCTTATTGCCGAATCCATCCGGTCCGATCTCGCGCATGGTGAGAAGCATATGGACATGCCAGTTTCTGTCGTCGTTGTGCGCGTGCGGTGCGTGAATCACCGCATCAACGACCATGCCCTTGCAAGCGAACTCCTGCGCGAAATCCCTGACGACCGCTATCCTCTGCTCGGCATTTAACTCGTGCGGCAAAGCTATCTTGAAATCGCGCGCCAGTTGGGCTTGATCGGGCCTCGTGCTCTTATCTTCTTTTCGCTCGACGGCGCACCAGAGTTTGTCGCGCTCGGTGACCCATCCAGGCGCCTGTTCGGGAGCGAAGATAGCTTTCCATTCCGGGTCGCCGAGATGTCGGTAGTCATAGACCTGGTTCGTCCGCCCATCGACGATCCGTTCCCTCGCGTTGTAGGCCGCACGGGCTACGACGTTATGACCATCGCTTCGCTTTACGATTCCAACCTCAAACCAGTTGAGCGCCATACGGGCCTCCTCGGTCGTTTCCGAACACGCGGCTAGCAGGGCCACCCACATTGGGCGCAGCCCAATGTATGGTTGCGCCTGCGCCAATTCCACCTGCGTAACGACCCCTCATGTAAGGAAGACAATTTCGGGAAGGAAAACTTGACGGGGTGCAATTTCTTTTTTGCGTTGTACTGAATTAAGGAAGCCAAGAAGGGATGCCGCTTTGCAGCAGCATCCCCGCAAGACCTGCGAATGCTTAGTGCTTGATCTCAACGGCGGTGAATGCAGCGTGGGTGATCCTGCGGAGGAGCGGCGATGACCGGAGCCTTTTCCTGGCCAGTTGGAGAGCCTCGCGTTGTGTTGGCGCATCGACGGTTATGGCGAGCGTCTCATCGCCGGTTTCGATGTCGCTGACGTAAACGTCGAAGCTCTTTTTCTCCACCTTGATCTTGCCGAACCGGCGGTCGGAGGGCACCGGGGAAACAACCTGCGTGCGGCGAAATGGTGCGGAGGTCGACGGGGGTTTGGACTTGGACATTTGGGACTCCTCTTTCGTTGGTTTTGGGGTGCAGCGCTGCTGCACCCCTGCCACGTGGCGAACGGCGGGTAGCAAGCGGAAAGCCCCTTCTCGGGGATCTAGAACGCAGTTTTCTTGCGTCTCCTTTAGGCGCAGGAAAATTGCGTTTTGGGCGGAAGGGGCTTGGAGCGCGCGAGGTCGCAGACCTTAGCAACTGGCGCGTCTGCGCCTCATGGGCCGTTGGCCTAACAGCAGCGCCGCGCCTGCAGGACGTTAAGAGAGTTTGCGTTCGCCGCGTTCGAAAAACTCGCGACCATCGAGGCTGTTGTGAACGACGATGCCGTCGTCCTTTGTCGGGCGACACCAGCAATTCCTCGGAGTATGTTCGCGCAGATCATTGAGCGGAAAGACGTGATTTCCTTGCACCCTCCACGTCAACGCGTGGGGTGTGTTGGCTGTCCGGCTCCTCCGGTGATTTGATTGATTTTCCAATGGGCGTTCCCGTGGTGGCAGGCCATCCCGTATACCGGAAGACATCCTCCTCTGCCATCAGAAAAATCCGCCTATATGCCGAGAAGATTGAAGAGACCCTGGGCGATTTGGAGAGCCAGTTCTTCCTGAACTTCTGGCGGCAGCATCGGGTTGGTTTGGGCAATCCAGCGTTCGGGTTCGCCTTCGGGATAGATGCGGAAGCAGGGCGTCTCCCGCCCCGCCTGCGCGTCGCCCAGATCAGTGTTCACTTGCGGCAAATATCCAACCAGCCACTTTGTCATCACTCCCTCCGACAATCAGTATCCGGTTCCGGCGACCCTCTCGGCTTCGTAATGCGTTGGGGCCATCCGGATTCCTGCTATTTCGCCATCGAACTTCCCCGCTGGGTCATGCAGTCCCTTTGGGCTTTGATTTCTCGACGGCCCGGGCGAATGTTCCGCAGGGGCTTATTTCGACGGTAACCTCACCCATTTCGGGGTGATATCTGCGCACGTAGTCGAGCACTTGTTGTTCCGAGGCGCGGCGCACGCGTTCCGATCGGGTTGGGTTCCTTTTAGCTTTCATGGTCGTTCCTTTCGAGGTGATTAGGTGGTTGCCGAGGCGGTGCGTCTTGGGGAAGATGCCCGAAGTAATCATTTCGCGCGGGGCAATTCAAGACCGTAGCCGCACCGCTTGCTAATGGCTGGCGCTCCGGCGAAACGGGGAAATCAAGCCTCTCGCTGAGGCGCAGGGCGCGCCCCATCCAACGCTGCGGGCGGATCGCCCTGACCCAATCCGCGAAGGACGGAATGAAGCCGAGGTCTTCGCGAACGTGCTGTTCGCCGATCAACCGGACCGGAATAATCCGGCCCGTCGAAAGGGCGATGGTCGAGCCGAAAACCGTCTCCGCCATGAAGACGCCTTCGGCGTGGTGCCGCAAGGCCCGGTGCCGGAAATCAGCGATAATCTGCTTGGACTGATCGAACCAGTCATGGATGGGCTGATAGTCTGTGATTTCGCCGCCCCATGTCTTCACGCTGGAGAGTGAATGATGGTAAGGATGCGCCATGTTCCCTCCGTCAAAATGTGTGGGTTGAGTGGAGGGTTTCGACGATGCGCCCGTTGTGATCGAGGGTGATCGTCCGGGCGGCGACATCGAGCAGAAATTCCCCGAAAGCGCCGTTGTTGTTTTCCCAGCCGCCAAACTCCTGTTCGAGGAAGCCATAGCAGAAAAGCTCGACCGCCTCCTGCAGGTTGAACTCGCGCCAGATTAGTTCCTGACTGCGGTAGTGCGCCACCTGCATCGTCACATTCATCGCCGGAAACTGGACCACCTTGCCGTTGGCTTGGGCCGATGCTTGCTCCATCTGGCCCTGATCGCTCTCGCCGTCGAAGTCGACGCAGACATGCGTGATCCCAGCTTGTGAGAGCGCGTCGAAAAGAATGCTCCTGTTGACGCGGTTCACCTCGGTATTAGCCTTCTCGAAACGCGCCCATTCAGTTGAATGATCTCTACTCATGGTCTCCTCCGTTTGTTGTTTCTGGGGTGCAGCTGCTGCTGCACCCCTGCCACGTGGCGAACGGCGGGTAGCAAGCGGAAAGCCCCTTCTCGGGGATCTGGAACGCAGTTTTCTTGCGCCTCCTTGAGGCGCAGGAAAATTGCGTTTTGGGCGGAAGGGGCTTGGAGCGCGCGAGGGCGCAGCCCTTAGCAACAGGCGCGGCAGCGCCGCAAATGGGAAACCCGGCGCGTCCGCGCCTCATATGTGCGTCAGTGATCGAAACCCGAAGGGCGGAGACAGACCCGTAGCTTGCGGAGGGACTGGCTCCGTGCGCAGCATGAGAGCGCGGCCCCGGCTCTGCCGGGAGACTCCCAAGAACCGTAACTTCACTCCAGAAGGAATGCCTTACGGCATGGGCCAGTAACTTATGAGGCGGGCTTCGTTGCCGTCCGGGTTGGACCATGTCGAGCATCTTCCGTGCGGTAAACAACCTGTACCCTTCCACGATGCCGGGAAGTGTTTGAGATTCCGGTAACGAGATAAAGAGCCTGAGCTGCCCCGGCGCATTCCAGGAACACGTTATCGTCCGGGTCTCCGCAAAACGCTCACCGCCCGGGTCGGCTTCACCCCAATACCCCTTCAGTCGCTCCCTCCTATGGTCATCATCCGGTTTGGTCACGCCCGTGTACTCTTCAAAGAGTGAAGGCTCAAGGACCGGCCCCCCCGGCGTCCGGACCAGTGCCGGGCGGCAGTCACGCTTGACCTCAAACAGCGCCAATTGCTGGGTGGCAACATGCGCGCTCTTTTGCGCCCTGCGCCGTTCGAAAATGTCACGCCATAGATAGCGCCTGTCGCCAGTGTCGATAAAGCCCAGATTGCTCATGGCCGCACCTCAGAAGATCTCGATCGGGAGATGGATAATGCCGCAGTTGACGCACAGCGTCACTTCCGGCTCGGGAAAGTCGGTGAAGGGTAAACAGTAAACGACCCGGTTGTTGCCGTATTCGCAGGTTAAAGTGGCGGAGCGGTCGGGCAGGACGGCGAGTTTCCAGACCTGATCTTCATCCACCGCGGGCTGGTCGATGGCGATAATGTCGAGGAGCCAGTGGGCGCTGCCCTGGTCGGCGACGGATTTCGCGCCCTCGGTATAGAGCACGTCGCGGTTGAGCGGGTGCTGGTACAGGTGCTCCCCGCCGATCAACTCGCGCAGATAGGCTTTGGAGAACCACGCGGGTTTCGTCATGACTAGCCTCTTTCGTTTGAGTGACCCCCAGGCCGGGGGCGAGAAAGGCACGGCAGCCGCCGCAAAGCGCGGATGTCATGAGGACTTTGGGGTGACTGCGCCGCCCCAGGACGAAGTCCGCAGGCGGCGGAGGGGAACCAAAATCCGAATTGACAGCTAGCTGCGGCGGCTAAAGTGCCTTCGCCCCGCAGTGCATGGGGCGGCACGAAAACGGTGAGGCCATACGGAACGAGAGACCGCAGCCGGAAGCGTGTTTCGGCGGAGAGCGTTGACGCCTGAACGCGGTCTGGACTACAAGAGTTCGCCATGGAAAACGATGAGGCACAGGCGGCGCGCATCGCGGCGCTGAACGATGAGTTCCGGCGCGCGGCAGGTCTGACGCGGACCGCGATCCCAGGGCGGTGCTTCGTAACCGCCGGCGTGGCGGCGCTCGGTAGGGAAACCCAAGCAGAGATCCTCGACCGCGTGCGCAATTTTTCGGACTTTACACCGGGGAATGATCCGTATCGAGAGCATGACTTTGGGAGCATCGACCTCGCCTGCGGGGAGCGGGTGTTCTGGAAAATCGACGCTTACGCCGATGCGGACATGGAACACGGATCGGAAGGTCCGGCTGATCCCGAACGGTCATTCCGCGTGCTCACGATCATGCTCGCAGCGGAGTATTAACCAGGAGTTTTCGAAGCCATTACCGCCTAGTCATGCCTCAACTGGTTCGCCGTCAGCGTGCTTACCGGAGGCCGGGCTGCCTTGTTCCCGTTGAGACTCCAAGAGTTTGTTGAGTGACACGGGTCCAGATGAACGTATGAGGTCCTCATACAAGATGCTGAACTCATCGACAAGGCTCTTGGCTCTCGACCAGAAAACCGCACCTTCTGACGTTGGTCTGCCTTGGCCCCATCCAAACAGAACCTCGATTGGCGAGTCCTTGAAATTCAAAAGGATGAAGTTCATCAATGGCCCAGGCTGCTTCAACTGGCGGTACTTAATCTTCTTCCCGGTTCCGAGGGCGGCGACCTGGACCATTCTCACGTAGCGCTCGTCTACAGGCCATCCAAAGATCACTACGCATCGCGTCTCTTCGTCGGCACGTTCTAAGAAGGCCCCAAACGCTTTCTGAAGCGGCGCATAATAGTCCTGATCGTCCTGCGGCAGCCCCATCGGAATTTCGGGACGCAGATGCGTGTCACGGATTTGCAAGAGTTTCCGTTCTGGCTCGTAGCACGAGATCACGTACTTCATGGCTTCCTTGTCGCTGCCGAGGCAGCGGACCTCGATCGAAGCTCCGGGCGGCGCGGCCTTTCTGCTTTCGGGTGGCAAGGATCTGACCCGAGGGATGAAGACGTAGCCCTTACGAGGTATGCTTTTGATCAATCGCTGACCGCCCGCAGTGTCGAAGAGAATCCTGCGAAGCACACTGATCGCGGTGTCTAGAGCGCTCTCGTCGATTCCCACATCCGTGCAGAGGTCGCGTTTTGCAACCGGGGCGCGGCGCTGCTCTTCGACCGAGGCCTTTGCAAGCAGGCGCTTGAGAACCAGAAGATTGGTTTGGTTGGTATCAACGACGTTCTTTTCGCCCGGCTGAAAGACATCTTGGCGGAGGAGGAGGAGGTCATTCCCCAAGCCGGAGGGAGAGGTCAACCGGTAAAGGAAGGGCCCGACAAGACTCCCATCGGCGGGCACAGGCGGTTCGTCGACAAAGCACAGGTCCGGGACCGCAGGCGGATCACCTGCGACTGCCAGATTAAATTTGATGTAGTGCTTGAAACTGCTCAAAATCTGGAACGGTTCTTCATCACGAAACAGGTACCGGACCTTGCGTATATATCCATTGATGTCTGAAGCCGGAATGGCGGGAAAAGCCGGGTCATCTAGTAGACGGTCTCTCTCTAAAGGTTCACCGGCCTTTTGGAGCAGATATTCGAGAACCTTCAGAACGACAGGAGTGAAGCAATCGGATTTCGCGGACGCAAACTCTGGATGAAACGTATCCTTAATTGGCTTGCCGTCCCGAAACAGCTCTCGACCGTCGTTGCCCGTTCGGGCAAGGTGATAGACCGGCCCATGCGGCGGGCGATCCTGAAAGTAGTAGTTCTTGGTCCTGGCGGCGGGCGCTTCCATACACCTTCAAAGGATACACCGAAATACCATGCTGTTTGGCATGCCCCCCGGAGGTCACCCCATCCTCGCGGGGGACTTCCCTTAGGCCGTCTCTCACGCTAAAGTCGCCGCGCGGATTGCGAGACGGAGGAAGCATGGCCAAGCTACCACCACGGCGTAGAATGCCGGAAGAAGAATATACCGTGAGGACTCAGCGGGACGCTGAAACAGGCACGGTCGTCATGGAGCGCTGGATGAAAGATGGAAGGGTTCATCGCGATGGTGCCCCGGCGCTGATCCACCGTGACGCGATAACGGGCATCGTCGTTGATGAGATCTGGTTTCAGAACGGCAAGGCGAACCGTTCCGATGGGCCCGCCCAGACACTCCGCAAGGCTGACACTGGGCGAGTCTACTACACAGCCTGGTACAAGGACGACGTGAAGATCAAACCGCCGTCAAAGCCACAACGGCCGAAGCCGTCGCGCAAGCAGCCGTCCCCGGCCCCCAGATAAGCGCTTGCCACGTTACAGGGGCTAAATCACGTCCATAGAAAATCCAGAGTTCATCCCTTGCAAACCGCTTCGGAACGGTCGCGTCGCCACAAAACATCCATAGATCGTCATTTGAACGCTAGACCTCAACTACGGCACCATGCCATCAGGATGAAAACAACCAAGAGCGAGACATGCGAGGTGGAGTTTCCTGCCGCAGGGAGGCAGAAGGAGCGCCATTCACGGTGCCGGTCCGTGAGGCTTAAGCCGGACATCTTGCCACTGATCTAACAGCAAAACCAAAAAGGTTTGCCGGGCGTTGAAGCCGCCCGGGAAGCAACGGGAGAGGTGTGTCTGTACGAAACCAACGAAGGAGGAATGTCAAAAATGGACTTCGCCACGATTTATACAAAGGATGCGGTCAAAATCGTTCACCACGCCATCGCAAGGTGCGGCGTTCGCCCGGCGGATGTCAGGGACGTAGCGCAAATGGTTTGGAGTCAAGTGTTTCAATACCTACCGGCCTTTCGCGGTGACTGCCATCCGCACCGGTGGCTTCGCATGGTTGCTCAGAATACGGCGATTAGCTACCTTCGTAAGCGACGCGATGAACAGTTGCCCGTTGATTTCGATCTGCCTGACGCTCGCGGGACGGGCCTGGATGTGCTGATAATTCGAGAGGCGATCGCGCGCTTGAGCGATCGACACCAACAAGTCCTGGAAGCGCATATGCGAGGGCTGACGGGGCGGGAACTCGCCAAAGTGCTAGACATCTCCCCGTCGGGCGCGGGTTGGGCCGTGCGAAGAGCGCTTCTTGCGCTGGAGCGAGCTATCCTAGGGCGACCTACGTGCGAAGTGAGTTGATGGATTGGTTGCCCACGAAGGCGCGGCCCGCGCGCCTCGTGGGCAAGTCAGTTTATTGATTTGCTCCTTTCAGCGCTCGTAGTAGCGGTTCTTACCGACGATGTCTTTCAGTTCATTCATGTCCCTGTATGACCGGTGTTTCAGAAGCATCGGACAGCCTCGTGAGAAATCGGCAAAGACGATAGCCGAGTCCTCTTCAAGGCCCGCGAGCTCGGCGGGAGTGATCACCTTTTTCCCGGCTCGGCCAGAGATCTGGCCAGGGAGATTGCCTGTGAAGACTTCCTTCTGGCCGCAAAGCTCCGAGAGGTATTTGCCCGTGGTGAGATCGGTTATCGGACCCATCCAGATCGTAGCGCCCGCCGAGGCAATCAGGGCCTCCCAATCCTGAGGATGCACTGCTTTCAATTCAGCCAGAGACGTTACCGAGACGCAGACAGTCACCTGCGCCTTTCGCGCTGCCGTGAAGGCAACGCCCATCGCATCCAAGCCGTTTCGCGCGGCGACACCGTATTCGTCACAGTAAATCGTGACGGGAACGTCTCCTTTCACATCAGGGTTGATGAGATCTGATAGGCAATTCGCGAGTTGAAGGCGCAGGTACTTGTCGAGGACATCGATTACGTCGATACCGAGGACGGTGAAGATCGACATGACTTCTCTGCGACAGTCGGCATAGCGAAAATCTCCGCGTGTGATGCTCTGAGCAATTCCTTCGTCGAGGAGGAACGAGGTGTCGGTGCGAAGTTGCTCGATCACCTCTCGTTGGGAGCGTACATCGTCGTCGCGGCTCGTCAGATAGCGGCGCAATGTCTGAACCACCTCCCAGGCTCCGGGCGTGCCCTCCTCAGTTCCGGCCTGTTGCAATTTGCTAAGTTCTGCGCAAACGTCCTGGACATATTTGACGAAATCTCCCTGTACGATCTCGGCGACTCTGACGAGGTTTGCCTCTTCGCCGCGGATGCATTCCGCCATAATGATGGCCTTCAGCGTTGTACGAGCTGTATTGGCCCAATACTTGTGTGTCTCGACGAGGTCCTTCACGACGCATCCTGCCGCGAGTTTCATGGCCTTGATGCCGAATTTCTTTGGGTCAACGTCAATCAGGCTCGACACCGGATTGCAGCCACCGTGCGGAAGATGCGCAATCGACTGCTTCAGGATTCCGTGGGGATTGTCGATGAACACCGGGCCGAATTTTGATCGGACATCGCCGCAGAGCATCGATAACTCGCCCGCGATATCGGTGGCAGCAATAATGCTGTTCTGGTCCGTACAGATCCACGGCACCCAGTAATGTGTGGTCTTCCCCCGGCCAGTGCCGCCAATGATGATAATGTGCCGTTCACCTTCGTAGAAGGCCGCACGACCGCTCTCGAAAAAGCCCAGCAGTCTGGGACTACGCTTGCGATTTGTTTGAGGATTGCCGTTCGATTGCATGCTGATCTCTCCTTATCCAAGATATTCAATTCCACTGCTACGGGATTCATTGACGCACTTTCCTGACGGGCGCGACCGCGGGCCGCCAACGATGCGTTCGAAAAATGACTTGGCCACCATCACTCACCTTAAGCAATAAGACGCAACATACAGCCAATCGATGCGCGTTCGAGAGGAGTGTCAAACGAAGGCGGTTCTCTGCGTCTTTAGTGAAGACAGGAGGTTTCGATGAGCGAAACGGGAACGGCGGTTGCGAAAAAGCAAGGCAAGCCGAGGGGCATGCAGGGCCTCGCCCGCAGGATTGCTCAGGATGCGAAGTTGCTTGAACAGGCAGCGCAGCGGGAAGACGCACGAAGAGCGGCGGAGCACGAACGCGTCCGCGCGCTTGCTTCGATGGCGACTGGCGGAGGCTTTTTCCGGCTCCTCCGCGATTCACCCGTTCTGAGTGAAGAGGACAAAGATTTCTTGGCATCGCTGAAGTACTTCGTCGCGAGTTCGTGAACACTGTTTGTTATTCGTAGGGATGTGGTGCTATGACGACCGATTCGACGCGGCTTACGGATTTTGTGTCAGCGGCTAGGGAGATACTCCTGGGCGCGAGCGTGGTCCTTGCGCTTGTGTTTGCGTACGGCTACTGGGCAATCCGTGAACTGCGAGGCTGGCGGCGACCGGACTGGGAGCCTCGTCCCGTCCCAACAGAGACGGCTGACCGCTGGATGGCCTTCGCCACGCTGGCCTTGGTGGTGCTTATATCGACAAAGTTTCCTTCGGAGTGGAATGCGTGGGAACTTACCTTCACGGGCTTGTCTTTGATCGGGCTATGCGTACTGCTGCTTGTTCCGCCATTCTGGTCGGGAGGGCAAGAGTATTTCGGCCCGTTGGATCTGGCGACCGTTCGGAAGTATTTCGGGACCGATGCGGTCGTGGACGCTTTGTGGTTTGTAAACCGCTGGGTCATTACCAGTCGTTATGGCGAAGTCGTCCTTTCCAACGACAGTCTGCGTGGAGTGATTGGCGAACAGGATTGCTTTCGCCGGGCGCTCCTCATGGGAGCAGAGATCTGGGGAACCGTGATCGTGAGCGGCGAGAGGGCTTTCCTGGCGGCGTGCGCCCTTCATGCGAGCGAGATGGGAATTGGGATTATCCCGGAGATCTACGATGACTGGACGGCGAGATTCATCGGTTGGGCGGTCGGCACGTGTGCCGCGATTTTCTCTTGTCTTTTCTGGTGGGGGTTCGGGCCGGACGGACGTGTGCCAAGTTGGCTGGCTGTTGGCGCGTGCCTCATGCTGGGCGGCGTTGTGCAACTAACGTCCTTCCCCATCATTGAAGGGTTGGCCCGATGGAGTGGGCGCCGCGAAGGCCTTGTGTACCGCAGCACGGTGCCGCCGGTTTACGGCAACCAGGACTTTTTCGACGAAGACGACTATCAAACGAAAACGAGGTGAAAGAGATATGGAACGACGCGAACAAGAACAGAAGCGGCCCGAACCGAAGACGCAATACCAAGACCGTGATTATTTCGCGAAGCCACAAGTGCCCGACCGATCCGACAAGGGCGGTGAAGGTGACTTCAGCGGCAGCAGCGCTGGTGGTGAACGGTGGGCAGGTCGAACCTGGAGCGGAGGTCGTGGGCGATGAAAGACCTCATACGTGTGGTGCCCGACGCGGTTAGTCTCGAAATCGAGCGTCGGCTCGTCTGGAAGACACAACGTGCCGAGCTCGTCCGCCTCCCTACTCTGGAACATTACGACGCACGAGACGTAACGCGGCCCTCGGCAACTCCGAGGCAGATGATCGCGGTCCCTCGGTTTTGCGCCGTATTCGACAAGAAATATATCGCCTGGTACGAGGCGCTCGGTGCCGGCAGTTTTGAACACAGGAATACGGCGTGTTTCACACCAGGCCTTGAGCGAGCCAGCTTTCGGGGAGGCGGGCAGGAGTGCTCGCTGCCACCTGGAGCCGTTCAAGAGGAGGTCTGCCCCTGGTGCGGAACATCAGGTCACGGTGCCGTGAAGTGCGATAGGTGCGGAGGGTTGGTGTGCTATGGCCGGTCCGACGGCCAGCACTACTTCCGCTGTCGCTTAAGCTGCCGAGAAAGCGGAAGGATAATCGACGCGAACTATAGGACGCCCGGCATGGTTCCGAACGTACGTTGATGCAGGTCGAAGCATCTAACCTTTATGAATACGAACGGCAACGGGCTGGATGTACTGGCGAAGGCCCTGGCTACAGAACTCGCGGCGGTGCTGAGACCGGAAATCGCCCGTCTTGCAAAGCCGGTTGTTCAACCCGCCCTCCTCACCGTGAAGGAAGCCGCCGTATATCTTGGACGCAGCGAGCAGGCCCTCCAGCACTTGATCTTTCAGAGACAGGTCCCAGTCGTCCGCTGCGGGCGGCGTGTCCATCTGGATCGCAAAGACCTTGACGCCTTCATCGAAATGAACAAGTACTGAGTGTCTCAACTCCCACCTCGGCGCACCATATGTCGAAAGCGAACGGGACCGGAACCATATATCAGCGCGGCAATATATGGTGGGTCCAGGTTTACATTGAAGGTAAGGCCATCGTTCGGTCCAGCAAGTCGACCAAGAAGGGCGACGCCGTCAAGCTGCGTAACCAACTCTTGTCCAAAAAGGAGCGTGGCGAGCTCTTTGGCGGTACCGCGGAGAGAGTCCTGATCGGCGAGCTGCTAGACGACGTGCTGAAGAGCGACATCAAAGAATCCACCCGTTACATATGGCAGAAAGTCGTCGAGAAGAACGTCAGACCCTTCTTCGGTGCCATGCGCGCGCAGCGGCTCACGACGGACCACATGGACGATTACCGCGCGAAGCGAAAGGCGGAAGGCCGCACCGACACGACCGTCAACCGCGAACTGTCGATCCTCCGCACGGCATTCCACAATGCTCGGAAGCGCACACCCCCAAAAGTCATTGCGGTGCCCTATTTTCCAATGGTCAAGGAGACCACGGTGCGGAAGGGTTTTCTCACCGATCCACAATACGCCTCACTGCGGAACGCCCTGCCCGAGGATCTCCGACCCCTGTTTATCACGGCCTACCTAACGGGAATCCGGAAGGGCGAATTGCTTGCCATCACATGGCCACAGGTTGATTTTGAAAGCCGGCTGATCACGCTTGAACGCGGCGAGACAAAGAACCAGGAGGCCCGAACCGTTCCGATAATCGGAGGAGACATGTTCAACGCGTTGTCCGAGGAGAAACGGCGACACGATAAAGAGTGGCCTCATTCGCCGTGGGTCTTCAGCCGAGGCGGTGAGGCGATCAAGTGTTTTCGGCGGGCGTGGCGGGAAGCCTGTAAGGCTGCGGGTGTGTCCGAACTCAGTTTTCACGATCTCCGGCGAACGGCGGTTCGGAACATGCGCCGCGCTGGAATCCCGCAGGTTATCCGGATGAAGATCTCGGGACACAAAACCGACAGCATGGAGCGTCGCTACAACATCGTGGACGCGGAGGATCTCGTGAACGCGCGGGAACTTCTCGAACGGCGGACTACAGTGATCGAACGTGACGAAACGAGAAGTGATGGGCGGACACCGAAGGTCTCAGTTCGCTGCCCAAAAGATCCCGGGCCCTCCTTCTGAGGAGTGTCGATCGGAGCCGCCATGGTCTCTAGCCCACCAAGAGAGGACATCGCTTCGTTATCGTGAACGACTGAAAGCCGCGGGGGTCGTCTATACTTACTTTCATGGCTATCGATCCCTTCTTAGGCCCTGAAGAGCGACGAGCGCAGATGAGGCTTGCTCTTAAGGTACCAGGGGCAGAATCTTTCTGGAAGGATCCGGCAAGATTGAAGCTGCATCTTACGGACCCCGATGCACGCATTCAAGCCGACGCCTGGGATCATATCCTCGAAAATATCTCTAAGTTACTGCCTGAGGAATTTAGTGCCGTCCTTGCGTATCTGGCGCTACCAACCGAACTGAAGGACATCCCTCTTCGAGTTCAAGATAGCGAGACTCGCATCCACATCCTTACGCGGTTACTTGCTGCCCAACCTTGGAGATCCTCGATCAGCAACGATTGGTTCTTCGGTCCTTTCCGTTGTCGTTCCGACGAAGCGTTTCAGGAGTCAGCGGTAATAGCAGGTTGGGACCGACATCACATTCGCGACCTGCAAGCCCTAGTAGAGCTTGCGCGAACTCTTTCCCATGACCGTGCTCCAAAGGTTTCCTTCCATCTGATTCCGCTGGAGTCCCCTCGGTGGGAGGCTGTTCGCTTGAACGACCTCGGTGCGATTTGTTTCATCGGTCGCCCCAGCATGTTCAAGAATTGCCCGCTCCTGTCGGAGTTCGCGGATAAGGCCAATCTTCGATTTGGCTTGCCACAAGACAGTCCTAGACATCGTGGTAAGGAAGTGACGCCGAAATCCGCTCGCGCCTTTCACAACATTTTCCAGAAGCGCGATGGACTCGATGATCTCGTGTTCGCAACCACTGAGAGTCCTGGCCGGCGTACCGACTATGCAATCGTGCAACGCTTTCTCCTGAAACATGGCGTTGTTAACTTGACGGTGACAATCTTGGCTGGCGCGACGAGTTTGGGCACCTTCGCTGCGGCGCGTTGGGTGACATCCGGCTCGTTTCACGGACTAATCGCCAGATACGCTCAAGATGTAGTTCGCGGAGGCCTAGATCTCAATCCTGAGTTTGAAGCTCTCTTGGAGGTAACAGCACCATTGCCACGGGAGGCCGCACCGTGGAACCCGGAACAGCCCAGGATCGTTAAGCTCTTCTTTGCCGATGGCGTTAATGCGGTCAAAACGATCAGCCGAATCACCATTAAGAGGCGACCATGGCGCGTGCTATTGGACGACGATGATGTGCGCTTCAGCGAGCCTGCTTACGGCCAATTGCTCGCGCTCTGCAAACAAGCCGTTCGGTCCGGTGGAAAGGAAATACCTCTGGCTAGCTTGGTCAATAATGCAGCCTTCGAGACGGCGAACGGGAGGACCGACAAGGTTGCAGAGCAGATCCGCGGCAACTTGAAAAAGTACAAGCTCCGCGATGCTCTGTCCATCAGTAGATCTCATGTCCGCTTCAACGTTGACCTGTCCTATTAGACGTTCGGTTGTTCCTCCTGTCCTATGGCGTCCTTTCACACCCCATAAGCACACGCCGGTTAATGTCTCCCTGTGCGCGCCTATGCAAAGGCGCGACCAACTACGCCAAAGGAGAAACACACATGACACGAATCGAGGCTCCACTAGCCATAGGGCGGCGCTATCTAATTGTTGCAGATGAGTCGTCCTTCTCTCCAGGAGGAGGCATCGCTGCGACTACTGAACGCAAGCGCGCCAGCATGTCGAGAATCCTCGGCCGCGAGGCGACGTTGATTACGCCTCTTCATCATCGGACGGCGAAGACCAACGCAATCCTGAAGGAGCTTGAGGTCGTCGCCCCAATTACGGGTGTCCGATTCCGCGGGGAGGAGATGCCCTTGCAACTCCTTCGACATCGAAAAAGCAATACCTACTTTGTCGATGCGCGCGATGCGGGACCACAGTGGTTTGGAGGTAGTCCAACGCCGTACGACACGTCGAACCTTCTGTATGACGCGCTTTTGTTTGGCGTAGCCGTGCGGCAAGCATTGCGGTTGATTGACCCTGGGGCTCTGACCCAGCAGTGGGTGTTGGAGTTGCAGGACTGGGAGGCTGCAACTACGGCCCTAGCCATGCCGAAGGGTTTGCTGATTCTGACGCTACACAACTCCTACGACCGAGCCGTATCAGATGAGCTGTTGCGGGCATTCGAAATAGATCCGGTCGGTTGTCCAGGTCCCTGGGGAGCTTCGGAGGCCACTATCCTGGAGCGGGCAATTCCCCTTTGCCTCTCTCCTATTCGTACTGTAAGCCGTCAGTTTGGGCGAGACCTTCTAAGCGAGACTTTCCAGGTTCACGTGATGGCCGACCACCTTCAAAAGGTGCTAGGAGTTCATGGTCTGGTTGGTGTAGATAACGGTCCATTTTGCGAAGTTGCGCAAGGCTTAAATCTCTTATTGGCGCCACCAAACGCCGAGGCCTTGGCCTCGTGGAAGCGTGAGCAGCGTCAAGCCGCATTGCGGGCCCTTGATGAGTATCAGCCTGCCGCCAATGAGGAGTTTTGGGGCGACAAGGCAAAGTTCAACAGGTCCAGCGCCCCTTGGTTCGTCATGGCTGGTCGGGAAGACCGCCGACAAAAGGGCTACGATGTCGCTGCGCGCGCGTGTCGTTCGTTTCTCTTGCGTGGTGGTAACGCTCGCTTCCTGTTTTTTCCCATTCCGGCGGGAGGCAACCCAGATGGCCTCCGCTTCCTACAGGAGCTCTCAAAGGAATTCCCAGCCGACATCCTGGTCTTTCCGAGTTTCTTCCCCGGCTTTCAGTCATTCATGAAGGGCGCAGATTACGGTCTCATGCCAAGCCTTTTTGAACCATTTGGCATGGCTTCCGAATTTGCATTGAACGGCGTGCCGGTGGTGGCCCGCGCGACGGGAGGCATTCTTGAACAGGTCGTCCCCCTGCGTGCGTGCGCGGCTTTTGGGGACGCTGTTGAGTCTCGAGTGGATTTCCCGGTCATCGCGCCTCCAACTGGCCTTCTCTACCGTGAGCCTGACGACGTGTCTTTCCGCGTGGAGGATTGGGTTGCTCTCAATGATATCGAGCGCGATCCATCTCGGTGGGCTGAATCGCCGCTCTTCGGGGCAATGGCCTCCGAACTCTGCTTAGCGGTCGAAGAGGCATCTCGCATCGTTCGAGATCAACCATCTCTCTATTACCGAATGCTGGTCAGCGCAGTCGAGCACGTTCAAAACCGTTTCTCTTGGGAACAGAATGCGAGCACATATGCTCGCCAGGTTCACGAGAGCATAGGTCGATCTGCGGCAGAGACCTATCTCGAAAGTGAAGCCGCGGCTTATCGCTAGTTCGGTCACTCTTTCATGACGCAAAGACGGCGCGGCACCAAAGCCGCGCCATCTCAAAGATCCCACTCGCACTGTCGATGCCGTGGACCTGCGCGGGCCTTACTCCGCGGCTAGAAGTGGACGTCCGCTTTGTGACGAGCGCTAATCGAAATGCAAAGCTATTGGACGGCGCGGATCCCATGCGTAGTTGTAGTCTGTGGCATTCTTTGAATGGTTGTCATGCAATAATCGACAAAGCCATGGACGAATCATCAGATTGGCGGATTTTTATTTCCTATAGCCACGTTGATCGATGTGTCGTAACGCCATTGACGGAACTGATCCGAGTAACGGGTGCCTCCACGTTCCGTGACGAAGATTCGATTCCGAAGGGCAAGCGTTGGAAGATCGTGATCGCAGAATCGTTAGCGGCCTGCAAAACGGTGCTCGTGTTTTGGTCTGCTGCTGCCGCAGACTCGAAGGCGGTAGAGAAGGAATACATGGACGCCATCGAGAAGAACAAGGATGTTGTTCCGGTGTTGCTTGATGACACCGAGCTACCGAATTTGCTTCGCGAGTACCAATGGATCGATTTACGCGGTGTTGTGAAGGGAGCGCTTAAGCGTGGTGTCGTGGCAGCCGGGTCGATGCCTCTCGGAATGATTGGTGGGGTCGTTGGTAGCGCCGCATCCGTCGTAGCACTCCACGCTTTGCTCGTGAAAATAGTTGCCGACCGCGGTATAGCGCCGGTCTTCTCGCAGGACGAAAAGATGGCCATTGCGGGGTTGATTTGCGCACGGGTGCTGCCCGGGGGCTCGCCTGTAACTGTAGCGGAATTGTAGTGGTTCGGCGAAAAACTACGAAACAGAGCGAAACTGCGATTACGTAGAATCAATGGCTTGCACCCTGGCGAAACTCCGGGATACCGGCTTGGATGGCTTCAGGTCCTAGTGGGCGCAAGCTCGTGGAGGTTCGAGTCCTCTCCTGGGCACCAAGTCTTAGAAAGCCGGGGTTTACGCCCCGGCTTCTTGCTTTTTGGCGATTCCCCATCTGGCTACGATTCGTACTCCAGGACACTGAACACGTCCACCCCCTCTAGGCGCTTGCGACCGGCTAGGAACGTCAGCTCCACCGCGAACGCCGCCCCTACCACGTGACCGCCCAGACCCTGGACCAGTTGGACGCACGCTGCGGCGGTGCCGCCGGTGGCCAGCAAGTCGTCGACGATCAGGACACGTTGGCCGGGGTGGATGGCGTCCTTGTGGATCTCCAGCGTGTCGGTGCCGTACTCCAGAGCGTAGCTGATCTTGGTTGTTTCCGCGGGTAGTTTGCCGGGCTTGCGGACCGGGATGAAGCCGGCCTTCAGGCGATACGCCACCGCCGGGGCAAAAATAAATCCACGCGCTTCAACACCTAGCACCACGTCGACGGAATGCGAGCCGTAGTTGGCGCTGATGGCGTCGATTAAATCATGCAAGCCCACGGCGTCCTTCAGCAGGGTGGTGATGTCGTAAAACAGGATGCCCTTCTTGGGCCAGTCGGGTACTTCACGAATCAGTTTCTTCAAGTCGCTCATTTTCTACTTCCCTTCAATGTGAAATCCGGAAATCCCGGTGGCCGGCGGTGGGCGCTTCTAACTCTTCCACGGCGGTGACGCGCGCGCCAATCGGACCGCGTACCAATTGCTCGCGCAGCTTTTCCAACGCGGTGGGCTCGCCTTCGGCCAACACCTCAACTTGACCTGCGTCCAGGTTGCGGACATAGCCGGTCAACTTCAAAGCGCGGGCTTGACGGTCCACAAACCATCGAAAGCCAACGCCCTGGACACGTCCATGAACAAGGTAGCGTCGAGCGAGCATGGAACATACAGCATAGCATTGCGATAGAATTGGGCATCACCATGGATTTGCCTTACCTCAACTCGGCGGCGCTACACGATCTGTTGGATTATCCGACGGCGGTTGCGGCGCTCGAATCGGGGTACGCGGGCGCGTTCCAGGTCCCGCCACGATTGCAGATGGATGCGGGTGCGGGGCGCATGTGGCTGATGCCGGCGGCCGCTGACGGCGCATTGGGGACGAAGCTGGTTACTCAGTTCGATGGCAACGGGGTTCGCGGCATCGCACGGATTCAGGGGCTGTACATTTATCTCAATAGTGAAACTGGGGAGCCGTTGGCTTTGCTCGACGGCCGCGCGATCACCGAAATTCGGACCGCGGCGGTGTCGGCGCTGGCTACGCGGTGGCTGGCGAATGCGGGTCCGGTGACGCTCGCCCTGTTCGGCAGCGGCGTTCAGGCCGGGGCACACCTAGCGGCGATGCGCGCGTTGTTCGACGTTCGCGATCCCATGGTTTGCGGCGCGACCCCGGAGAAGTCGCAAGCCTTCGCCGCCACTCACGGCTGCCGTGCGGCGTCGCGCGAGGAGTGTTGCGAGGCCAGCCTGATTTGCGTCTGCACCACCTCGCGCACGCCGGTGCTCGACGGCAGCCGCTTACGCCCGGGGACGCATATCAACGCCGTCGGCAACTCGCGTCCCGATAGCCGGGAACTGGATTCCTCCACCGTCGTGCGCGCGCGCCTGGCCGTGGATAATCGCGAAGGCGCTCTAGTGGAAGCCGGCGACCTACTGTTGCCGATCGCGCAAGGCGAGATCGACGAGCATCACATCGTGGCGGAGCTGCCGGAGATCGTGCGCGGCAGAATCGTACGGCAATCGCCCGCCGATATCACGCTCTTCAAGTCGGTAGGATTCGCGCTCGGCGATCTTGTGCTGGCCCGCATGGCTTATGCCCGCTTGGCTTATGAACGACGGGGAAGTCGTTCATGAGGCGATTCCTCTGGCCTGCCGGACTCGTGCTGGCCGTATCCGCCGCCCTGCGAGCGGGCTTCTCGCTGACGCACGTCTTCTACCTCAGCGATCTCACGATCTATTTCTACCCGATGCAGCGCGTCGCATTGAACCTGCTGCTGCGCGGCGAGTTTCCGCTTTGGCTTCCGTACTCCGGATTCGGCACGCCTTTTGCCGCCATGGCCGACGTGATGCTCTATTACCCGGGCACCTGGCTTACTTGGATCATTCCGCATCCGCTGGGCTTCAACCTCGAGATCATCTGCCACGCCTTCCTGGCGGCGCTGACCACCTACTACTTGGCGCGTGACCTTGAGTTGAGCGAACCGGCCGCGTTCACCGCTGCTATCGCATACGCGCTTTCCGGACCGTTTCTCTCCACCTGCTCCATGACCAACGTGCTGGCGTCCGTGGCCTGGATGCCCGCCGCTCTGCTGGCCCTGCGATGGGCGGTGCGCCAGCCGTCTACTTGGCGCTTGATGGTGGTGGGATTCGCCTTCGCCATGCAAGCATTGGGCGGCGAGCCCCTATTCAGCGCCGCCACCGCGTTGCTCGCGATCCCTTTGTGCGGCGCGCGCTTTTCCCGCTTGCTGCGCGTACTGGTTCCCGGCGCTGCGTTCGGTATGGCGCTGATCGCCGTGCAACTGATTCCAAGCCTCGATTTGCTCTCGAAATCGGTGCGGCACAGCGGCCAATTCGGATACCTCGAAGCTACCGCGTTTTCGCTGAACCCGTGGAACCTGATCGAAACGCTGACGCCCGATATCATGCTTAACGGCAGCAGGCCGTCGTTCCGGTTTTTCTTGTACAACTTTCACCGGCCCTACCTGGCCAGTCTCTATCTAGGACTGTTGCCGATGGCCCTGGCCTGCTGGGCGCTGCTGCGCGGCCGCCAGCGGGCGATCTACGCGATCGCCGCCCTAGGCTGCGGATTCTTGCTGCTCTCCTTCGGATCCGGCACCGCCTTCTACACGCTCTTCTACAAGTTGGTTCCCTTGGCCGGCTCCTCGCGTTATCCGTCGAAGATGATGGTGGTAGTGGCGTTCTGCGTCGCGCTGCTGGCCGGGTGGGGAATCGATGCCTTGCGTGCGCCCGCACCACTTCGCTGGAGCTGGATCATGTGGCCCGCCGCCATCGCGGCCGGATTCGCGCTGCGCATTGCAGCAACCGACAGTGTCTATCGCGACTGGACCGCCGCCAATCTGCGCGCGATTTTTTCTCCGGAAGCAGCGGCGATTCAGGCCGCCAAACTCATGGCGTTGGCGCTGCTGCTGGCCCTGGCTTTTGCACTCACGCCGCGCCGTCCGGCGACGATGATCGCGATGGTCGTTCTTTGCCTGACGCTCGATCTGGCCGGGACCGGATACTGGGTGAACCCGGTTGCGCCAGCCGATATTCTCACCCAGGTTTCGCCGCTGCTGCCGCTGCTGGGAAATGGCAGCCCGGACTTTCGCATCGACTCCGGCGAGGTTCCGCCGCCGCCCAGCTTTCCGGTGATCGAAGGCTGGTCGCCCGAAGCGCTTTCCTTCCTCGACGTGCGGCTGGCCATGCAATATGGCGATATACTGCATGGGGTCCGCGACGCGCGCAACATTTCACCCAATGCGCTTTTCACGCCGGAGAATCTCGCCGTGCGACAGCGCCTCAACACCGCGGTGGGGCATCGCCAGCACGCGGTTCTGGGACAATTCAACATTCGCTACTTCGTCGCTAACGCGCACCAGGGAAACGAAACGCCGCCACCCGGACTCCGTGAAGCGGGCCGCGCCAGCACCATCAGCCGCAACTTGATCGTTTGGGAGATCGAAGGCTGGCGTCCGCGCGCGGAAATCCGCGCTGTGTCGGGGAGCGTGCCGGAGAGCGACGCGCGGGTGACGCACGAGACCAATTCTACCGTCGAGATCGCTACTGACAGTCCCGTGTCCGGCACGCTGCTGCTGCGGGAAAGCTACGACAACGCCTGGGAGGCACGCGTGGACGGCGCCCCCGCACCGCTGAGCGCTAGTCCCGATTATTTCCGCATGGTGATGGTTCCGGCCGGAAAGCACACCGTCGAGTTCCGCTATCGTCCCTGGAGTTTCACTATCGGACTGGCGATTACCTTCGCTGCCTTGGCGGTATTCGTGTGGAAGGCGCTGCGATGAAATGGGTCTTGGAAGGTGCCGGCGATATCTTGACGGCTACGGCTGTGTTCAGCCTGTTCGCAGTGCCGCCGGGGTATGTCGCGGGTTGGCTCGCCGGACTCTTCGACTTCCGGCGGGCCAGCCTGTTGCGGCAAGTGGCGATCGCCATTCCGCTTTCCATCGCCACGCTGCCGATTGTAGTGTACTTGCCTTGGCGCTTTCTCTCGATCCGCGCGGTCTGGGCGCTGATGTTCCTGGTGTGGGCGGCATTTCTGGTGATTGTGGCCGGACGCTTGCGACGCGCACGGGAAGGCTGGCACCCGGCCTTTGGCATTATATGGACTGCGGGATTGCTTGCCGCGGCCGGGTGGACCGCGATCGCCCTCCTCTCGCTGCCCGACATGGCGGTTGGCCCGCGCTTGTATTACCCGGTGCCGGCGTTGGACTATCTTTCCCGCGTTCCGATGGTCAGCGCAATCTCGCGTCAAACCACGCTTCCGGCACTTTCGCCATTCCTGAATCCCGGCCGCCCGGTTCCGCTGCTCTATCACTACTTCTGGCCGATGGTTTGTGGTCTGGCCGACGCGGCGGGGCGGGGAACCTATTCCGCCCGCGACGCGGCGATCGCCGGCACGATTTGGGCGGGAATCGCGCTGCTCTGCGTCATCGCCCTGTTCCTGCGTTTCTTCCAGGACGTCGATCCTTCCCGATGGCGGGTTTATGCCATCGGGATGGCTTTACTGGGCGTGACCGGCCTCGACATTATTCCCGTCCTGGTTTGGGATTACCAACTTGACGACCAGCCCGAGCTCTGGTTGCAGAGCGTGGAATGGTGGAACGACCAGGTGACCGGTTGGGTCGACGCCATGATCTGGGTCCCGCATCACGTCGCGGCGTTGGTCGCGACACTGCTGGCGTTCCTGATTCTGTGGAATGTTGTCGAGAAGCGCGGCCGCCGATATCCCCAATTGATCCTCGCCGCGCTGTGCCTAGCTTCCGCGGCCGGTATGTCCGTTTACGTCATCGTCACGATGGCGGTGTTTCTGGTGGTTTGGGCCCTGGTGATGGCCATTCAGAGCGATTTTGAACCGCTGGCCGCGGTGGCTGTCGCCGGTACGCTTTCCCTTGTGCTGGCTGCTCCTTTCCTGATGGAACTGCGATCCGCCGGAACCCAAAGCGGAGTCGAATGGACGGTGCGGCAGTTCTGGTTCCTGCGCAGCGAGTTGTCGATTCTGGAATTGGGGGGCCAGCCGACTTCTTCGGGAGCTTACTTGTACCGTCTGCTCTTCCTTCCGTTGAACTATTTGATGGAACTGGGTGCGTTCTTCTGCGTGGGAGTTATTTTCTGCCGGCGGATCATGAAGACGCGGCCCGTCTCCCATCGCGACCTCGCGGCGCTGGCGATGCTGGGGACCTCCGTCTTCGTAGCAACATTCCTCACCTCGCGAGTGGGAGGAAAGAGCAACGACCTGGGATGGCGCAGTTTCATGCCGGCTCAGTTCATCCTGCTGCTTTGGGCGGCTCAACTATTCGGGGACTGGAAACAGTTTCGCGCCACCCAGGGAAGACTCAGGACGTATGGCATGGTTCTGCTGCTGCTCCTGGGCGTTTCGAGCACGCTATTCGATTTGGTCCTGTTGCGCTTCTTCCCGGTGTTTATCGACGCTCATTCCTACCAGGGTCAAGTGGGCGAGCGGACTCGCGCGCTCGCCGATACCTACGCATGGATTCGTGGCAACACCCCGGAAAAGACCGTGGTTCAACCCAATCCCTTTACCGTCGCCTACCACTACGGCTTGCATGCCGACCGGGGGGCGCTGGCTATTGCAGGCGAGTGTGACGCCTACAGCGGCGAAACCGAGGCGTGCCTCCAGATCAAGCGGGATTTGCGCCCCCTTTTCAACAGTTCCGGGACCGCGGAGACGTTTGCCACGGTGTGCCGCAACTATCCCTTGGACCTGATCGTGGTGGATACGGCCGACCGCCCCTGGGCGGTCCCGGAAAGTTGGGTTTGGCATGTACAGCCCGTGTTTGTCACCCGCTATAGCAAGGTGTTTGCTTGTCATCCCCTTTTGCGGTAGACTATCCGCTGGAGGTCTTTAAATGCCGTTTCGTCTTGGTCCGATGGAGATGATTGTAATTCTGGTGGTCGCCGTGCTGGTATTTGGCGGCAAGAAGATCCCGGAACTCGGAAAAGGTCTAGGGGAAGGAATCCGGAATTTCAAGTCGGCGCTGAATGGCACCGATGAAGAGCCGAAGAGGCCCTCCGAAGAAGTGAAGAAGCCCTCCTAAGCTAATTCCTCCCTCAACAGGCTGTACAGCGCTGCCACGGGTAGTCCCATCACATTGTAATAGCACCCTTCGATTCGCGGGATGAATCGAGCGGCGCGCCCCTGTATCGCGTACGCTCCGGCCTTGTCGCGCGGTTGCCCGGTGGCGACGTACTCCGCGATTTCCGAATCGCTCATTTCCGAAAACCATACGCGGGTATGTTCCACATGCTCGCGACGCCGACCGTCAGCCGCAATCAGGTAGAGGGCGGTGAGGACGTCGTGGGCGCGTCCCGCGAGCAGGCGCAGCATTCGCGCGGCATCGGCGCCGGCGTTGACCCCAACCTGGGGTTTGCCGAGCGGGACACCGTCCAGTGCGACCTCGGTGTCGCAACCGAGAACTAGAGTGTCGCGGTAGTCGGGTTGGTGCCATACCTTCTCAGCCTTTTCACGCGCCAGCCTTGCGACGTAGAGTTCAGCCGGCTCTCCAGGTCGCGGCTTCTCCTCAATCTCGCTAGGACACACCTCAAATTCTACGCCCAGCAACTTGAACAGCTCGCGGCGGCGCGGCGATGCCGACGCAAGGATCACCCGAGGTGCTGGCTTTTGTGACAAGCTCATAGAGTACAATACATTTTCAATGGAACCAGTCTTCGAGATACTGCCGGGTCTTATCGGCGACCCTAAAGTCGCGGCTCGCAAAGCCAAACGCTCGCGACGCAAGAATCCGCCGGGGCTGGGCGTGCGCAACCTGTTTCCACCGCTCGAAATACTGCGGCCGGCCTGGGAACACGTGGTCGGTCCGTTGCTCTTCAAGCGCACCAGGCCGGTTCTTTTGATCGGCAACCGCTTGGTGGTCGAAGCGCCGGATGTCCGCTGGAGAGTCCAATTGGTTCGCTACGAAGGCGCCATCGTCGATCGCATCCGCCGCCTGCTGGGCGACGATTCCATCTGCGGTATCGATTGGAAAATCAATCCCGCGCTGGCTGCCGAAGCCGAACCTGCGCCGGCCCGCAAGCCGCCACAACGCGAACTCGATTTCGGCGTGCGCGAGGCAGCCGATGGCATTCGCGATCCGGAACTGCGCGAGTTGTTCTTGCGCCAAGCGGTCCGCTTCTCTAAATGAAGGCCTTTCCAAATGAGAATCAGTGACAAGGACGTTGCCTACGTGGCGGAGCTCGCTCACCTCGATCTCAGCGCCGAGGAGCGGGTACAGTTCGGCGGACAACTGGACTCGATTCTCGGCTACGTCGAACAGTTGAACGAGCTGGATACCACCGGCGTCGAACCGATGGCGCAGGTGCTGGCGCCCCAACAGACATCTCTTCGAGAGGACGCGGTGCGGCCGTCGCTCGGCCAGGACGTCGCGCTCGTGAACGCCCCGGAGCAAGGCGCGGGATACTTTAAAGTTCCCAAGGTAATTGAGCGTTGAGGAGAGTATGAGCATCGGCGAGGTTCTCTCCGCACTGAAGACCAAGCAGTATTCGGCGCGAGAACTGGCCACGAAGATCCTGGCCAGCGCGGGATCCGAGAACGCCATCAACAACGCGTTCTTGACGTTTTCACCGGAGCGCGCGTTGGCCCAGGCGGATCGCATCGACGCCAGGCTCGCGAGCGGAGTAGATCTGCCGCCTCTGGCCGGAGTTCCCGTGGCCGTCAAGGACGTGATCGTCACCGCGGGATTGCGCACCACTTGCGGCTCCAAAATTCTCGCCAATTACATCCCCCCGTATGACGCTACCGCCGTCGAGCGCCTGGAAGCGGCCGGCGCGGTGATCATTGGCAAAACCAATTGCGACGAGTTCGCGATGGGATCGTCGAACGAGAACTCGGCTTTCGGGCCAGTGCGAAATCCGCGCGATTTGTCGCGCGTCCCGGGCGGATCGAGCGGCGGATCGGCCGCCGCTGTCGCCGCCGGAATGTGCGTGGTCGCGCTGGGAAGCGACACCGGCGGGTCAATTCGGCAACCAGCCAGCTTTTGCGAAACGGTGGGGCTGATGGGAACCTATGGACGAGTGTCTCGCTATGGACTGGTCGCCTTCGCCAGCTCGCTCGATCACATCGGTCCACTAACGAAGACCGTGAAAGACGCCGCCATCGTGCTGAAGGTCATCGCTGGACACGATCTGCGTGATTCCACATCAGCGAATGTCGAAGTTCCGGATTATCCGGCGTTGCTGGCAACGCAGTCAAACGGTAGCCTGAAGGGACTACGCGTCGGCGTGCCGCGTGAGTACTTTGCCGCCGGACTCGATGCGGAAGTTGGAGCGCGCGTCCAAGAAGGCATTGCGAGGATGCAGAAACTCGGAGCAGAAGTCCGCGACATTCATCTGCCGAACACCAAATACGCCGTTGCTTCTTACTACCTGATCGCGACAGCCGAGGCCAGCGCGAATCTGGCCCGCTATGATGGCGTCCGTTATACCACGCGCTCGGGACGTTCCGCTACACTCAGCGACATGTATCGCGATTCTCGCGGCGAGGGCTTTGGCGCGGAGGTCAAACGCCGCATCATGTTGGGGACCTACGCGTTGAGCGCCGGGTACTACGACGCGTACTACCGGAAGGCGCAGCAGACGCGTACGCTGATCGCACGCGACTTCGAGGCAGCGTTCAAAGACGTCGACATCATTGCTGGTCCCGTTGCGCCTACGCCTGCATTCAAGCTGGGCGAGAAAACTTCGGATCCGCTGACCATGTATTTGGGGGACATCTACACGCTCCCCGCGTCGCTGGCCGGCATTCCCGGCTTGAGTGTCCCCTGTGGAAGTACTTCCGCGGGGCTGCCGGTGGGATTGCAGATGCTCGGGCGCCACTTCGATGAAGCGCGATTGCTTTTAGCGGCGCATACCTTCGAGTTGTCCATCTAGCAAGCTGTGGATAGCTTCCTGAAGTTCGCCGCCGCGAATGGGCTTTGAGAGGTATCCATCCATTCCTGTTCCTGCAGTCGTTCGAATATCAGGAGAATCAAAGAATCGTAAGCAATCGAGTCGCGACGCCAGGCTCGCCGCAATGGAGGCATTCGCAAAGCTGCCGATAGGGAAGCTTATGAGAGAGTGTGCCACGCGTACAGTAGTCTGCAGGGGCGTTTATAGTGCTTTAAACCTAAGGACTACCAACACAGCCAGGATCGGGCTACCTCTTATCGATGGCTTGTTTATCGCTGAAAACAAATCATTTAATGACTTTCGAAGATCAGACAACCTGGCCCGGCTTGGCCTTTCTAGTTTTGGCTTGCTCTTGCTCTACCACGGCAAGGATTGCGAATTTGTGTCGAATCAAAGGGACTGGAGTTAATTATGAGAAACGCACGCGCGTGCAAGTCGTGCAGAGAGCACGATCCCGTCGCGGCCATGCCGACGCCGCTTGCGGGAGAAACGACCATGGTCACAAATAGAGGCAATCCGCGTAGCGGGGGCTCGCCGCAACGAGGTGTGTCTTTGGTGGAAGTACTGTTCGCGGTATCCGCAATACTGGTCCTCAGCGCGGCCAGCGTTCCGAAAGCTCTCACCATCACAAAGAGCCTCAGTTCGCAGTCGGATGCCCGCACGATCTCGGGAGATACCTCGCTCGCCAAGATGAGCGCGGCGGCCAACTTTACCAGGGTTCGTTTATACGCCGACCTCAGCGGCAATTCCTATGAGGTGGACGTCTGGAACAAGACTACCTCGCAGTGGGTCACCCAACAGAGCAGCGTGAAAACGCTGCCTCATGTAACTATGGGATACGGAACCCTAACCAGTGCTCCCACGGGTACGCAAACCACGCTGGGACAAGGGCCGGCTTGTTTGGACAACTCGGGAAGCACTATAGCCAATACCGCGTGCATTGTCTTCAACTCTCGTGGCGTTTCTGTGGACTCCACCGGCGGCCCCACTGCAACGGGAGCCATCTATGTTACGGATGGAGTTTCCGTCTACGGCATAACGGTTTCAGCGATGGGTCTGATTCAGACCTGGAGGAGTCCGGTCGGCACCAGCGGTTCCGCCGTTTGGGCGAAGATATGAAGCGAGCCACTCGCAAAGACCTGCAGAAAGGCATGAGCCTGATGGAGACGGTTGTGGCCACCGCCATCCTGCTGGTTGTGGCTACAGGGATGCTCGCGACGGCAATGATCGCAACCACAACCACCGACAACCAGGGGCACCTTGCGGCCCGCACGACAGAGTATGCCCAGGACAAGATGGAGCAACTGTTGGGCCTGGCCTGGGGTGATGTGACCAGCGATACGACTCAGATGCCAACCGCTAATAGTGGCGGAACGGGCCTGGCCATCGGAGGCAGCAATAACTACAACAGTCCCGGGGCCCTGTACGTGGACTACCTGGACAACAGCGGCAACCTCCTGGCTTCCAGCGGTACCACGGCGCCCAACCAATGGTTTTACAAGCGGGTCTGGGCGGTCTCGCAGTACTCAACCAATATTAAGCAGATTACCGTTGTGGCGGTTGTGGCGATGAACGTTGGAGGCCGGGGCACACTGACCCAGACCACCCTGACGGCTCTCAAGGCCAACCCGTTCTAGCGACAATCGAGAACCCATTATGTGCTTTCAAGACGATACGCGATGCAAAGCCGGATTCTCTGTTATGGAGATGCTGGTTTCGATCTCCATTCTGATTGTGATTTCGGGAATTGTCCTGACCGCCATGAGCCAGATGCTCAAGAATCAGGGCACTGTGATGAACCGTAGCGAGACGCACGCCAGCGTGCGCGCGGCCACCGAGTTCCTGCAGCAGGAGATCGGCCAAGCGGGACGGGTCGCGCTTCCCGGCGCGGTGACCCTGACTGCGGCTGTGTCGGCGGGATCCAACAGCGTAACCGTATCCTCAGTCAACTCCATGTTCGTAGGGGAACAACTTCTGATTGACGGAGGAGCAAGCCAAGAAACCGTGACGTTGAGCGCCGTCGACACAACTACGGGCTCGATTACAGCTCCGTTCAGCAACGCTCATATCAGCGGCGCGATCGCCCAAGCCCATGGGGCATTTGCCAGCGGAATCGTCCCGACGACCACCACCAACGGTTCGACGGCGAGCGTATTGAAACTCTTCGGCGACCTCAACGACGATGGGAACCTTTACTACGTGGAGTACACCTGCGACACAACGAACGGCTTTCTCTATCGCAATGCAATGGCAATTGCGAGCAACCTGCCGGCGGGCACCAGTCCCGCGAAGCCGGCCAATGGCGCCAGCAACGCTTTGTTGAACAACGTTCAGCCCAACCCGTCTTCAGCGGCCTGCTTCACGTATCAACAGCAAGTCGTTGGCGGTAACACCTACGTGACGAATGTAGCGATCACTTTGACCGTGCAAACTCAATTGAAGGACGCAACGACCAACGTATACCAATTAGAAACCAAGGCTTTGCTGAACGTTTCTCCCCGCAATATTTTTGACGCTTGGGAGTTGGCCAGCGCCGGAGCCGGAGCGAGTCCTCGCCTGCAGCCCATGCCGGCCACCGTTACCGGACTCCTTCCTTAAAAGAATATCCATGACTAAGAAAAACGAACGCGGCGCGGCACTCATCTTGGCAATGATCCTGGTGTTTATCCTGTCTGTTCTCGGAATCTCGGTGATGTTCGTCGCTCAAACGGAGACGTGGTCCAGCATGAATTACCGGATGATGACTCAGGCGCGCTATGGCGCCGAAGCCGGACTCAGCAAGAGCCTCGACTACATTGTGAACACCTATGTACCGCCAGCGTCTTCGGGAAGCGACCTGATCAGCAGCTACTCCCTTACGCCAGCACAGCCCGTCGCGGGACTCCCGGCAGGAGTCAACCAGGTGACGGTATCTTATGGTGGCAAAGCCGTGATTCTTTCCGGCAGCAGCTCCGTAGCCTCCAACTATCCAGTCGCCGCCGTTCAAACTGCGTTTAACAGCGCCGCTAACGGCACGATCACGGCAGGCAACGCCATGATCAGCTACGCTGTTTATGCCACGCTGGTCTCTATGAGCCCAACCGGAACCCAGATCTGGCAGATTACCTCGGACGGAACGATTTCCGGCGTTCGAAATGCCGACGTTGAGGTTCAGGCCATCGTCGAACGGCAAACCGGAAACCCAACCTTCAATTACGGAGCGTTCTCCACCAATAACGGTTGCGGCTCGATGACTTTCACCGGCGGTTCGACCGTCAATAGCTACAATTCCGCCGCCATGACCTGCACGGTGGGAACTGCGCCCACCTGTTCGGGCGGCTCCCTGGTTTTCTCGAATGCCGGCGGGAACGTGGGCACCAACGGTAATCTTGGAGAAAGCGGCGGCGCCACCATCGACGGTAGTCTCTCCACTCCCCGGGCCGGAGTGGGCGCCTGCACGGCCGGCAACGTGACCGCCCTCACGACCAGCGGCGGCGCAACCGTGACTAGCGAGGTCCAGTTGCCCCAAGCTGTCCCTTTTTCAGCACCCACGGTTCCCAATCCCGCGCCGCCGACGGGCAATCTGGATCCATCCCACCAGTGTCCGGGTACTGGCTGCTACGCAGGAATTACGGCGGGTACCGGGAGCAAGAACTACATTGCCGCCCCCGGCTCCTATCCCGACCTCGGGCTATCCGGTGGATTGACGATGCACCTGTCGGCTGGGACCTATAACATGAATAGTATCAGCATGAGCGGTGGCTCGACGCTGGTAGTCGACTCAGGGCCTGTGATCCTGAACATCACCGGCACCAGCCAGACAACGCCTATCGACTTCAGTGGCGGCTCGGTTTCCAATGCTAATCTGGACCCTTCTCAATTCCTGATCAACTACGCAGGAACAGGCAACATCAAATTGACGGGCGGAACAGGGAGTGCGGAACTGCTATACGCTCCGAACGCCAGTCTTGCGCTCACCGGGGGCGCGGACTTTTATGGAGCGATCGTGTGTGCTTTTCTAACCGACACTGGTGGCGCCTCAATTCATTACGACCGCAGCCTGCAGAATAAGTTCTTAACCGTCGGAAATTGGATGCTGGATTCCTTCACTTGGAAGAAGTACTGAGGCCCTGCCTCGATGAGCAAAAAGCAGCTTCTGATCGTGGCGATGATTGTGACAGTCAGCCTTTTGATGGCGGTGGCGCCCCAGCGGGCATTGGTCTTTCTCTGCGTGGTTACCTTCTGGGGCGTAGTCTTGGGGGGCTCAGGCGCGGCCAGGCGCTGGTGGAAGGAGCGCGAATTCCTACAGAAGGCTCTCTACGTTTCCGACATCTGCAGGGTTGCATACTTCCGCCGGGTTCCCAAGGAACAACTCGAAACCTGGGTATTTCTTGCGCTTACAGCCCACGAGTACGTATTGCTGGGTGATCCAATCTTGGGTCGGTCGGTCGAGCTCGGCTATGCCTGGCAAAACGGCAAGAAGGCCGTGGTAGTCATCCAGCAGGGGCGTGCCCTGATCGACGATGATCTCAGGCGCACCTACACTCTAAAAAACAAGTTGCGGGTGGAGAACGCAATCATCATCTCACCATTTTCGAAGGCGCCCCGCAGCAACCTCCCCGGCTTGGAGATTCTCGCCGGCGACGATCTACTGCGCTGGATGAGCGTACTGAACGGCGTGCGGCCAGTGAATCTCCGCTCCGTTCCGATCCACTTCTGTTCTTGCGGAGCCCAACAGGTGGAGCAGGTGAGCCGCGCCGGCGAACCTTTGCTGGTCTGTTCTCGCTTTCCGGACTGTCAAAAAGCGGAGTGTCCGGTCGTGGTGAAAGGTCCATTGGTGCCCCGACTGCCTGGAACGATACAAGTCGCGGGGTCGCGATAAGGTCCTCCCGATCGCCCTTCCCGGCGAATCGTGCGGACACCCCAACCAAGCCGAACAAAGCTGGTGTTTTCAGATTGTTCAAAAATGGGACAATTTGTTACCTTCGCTTGAATCGCTCTATAGGCTTTTGCTTGGTGCTTTTAACCTAGGGCTGATACGTAGCCAGCACCCGGTTACCCCGCCGCCATTGCTTGTTTGTCGCTGAAAATAAATCGTTTACCTACTACCCTGATTCTATACAACCCAGGCGTGTCACGATTTGGCCTCCCGCATTTGGCCTAGCTCGTGCTCTTAGGTTCAACGCGTTGAGTAGCCCGACGTACGTTTGTACTTTGTTAGTTTGGCTCGACCTTATTAGAAGGATGGAGTTTATAGTGGCGGAGATGAGCAAAAAGCAGGTCTTAATCCTGGCGCTGATGGCGTTCGGCCTTTTGTTGGCTGTCGTGCCTTTACCGGCCTTCGTTCTTGTCATTTCGATGACATTGGGGGGCGGAGTCGTGGTGGGGACGCGCGCGACCAGGCGTTGGTGGAAAGAGCGCCAGTTCCTGCAGAAGGCTCAATACGTTTCCGACATCAGCCAGGTCGGCTACTTCCGTCGCGTGCCCAAGGATCAACTGGAGAACTGGGTATTCCTTTCGCTAACAGCCCGCAGGTTCGTATTACTGGGAGATCCAATCTTGGTTCGCTCCCATGCGCAGGGCTATGCCTGGCGGGACGGCAAGAAGGCCGTGGTGGTCATCCAGTTGGAGCGTGCGTTGATGGAAGACGACCTTAGGCGCATTTACACCGTGAAGAGCAAGTTTCAGGTGGAGAACGTAATTATCGTGTCGCCGTTCCCGAAGGCGCCGCGCACCACCCTGCCCGGCTTCCAGATTCTTGCCGGCAAAGATCTGCTAAGGTGGATGAGCGTACTGCACGGTGTGAAGCCAACGAATCTTGGCAACCTTCCGATCCAATTCTGTTCTTGCGGAGCCCAGCAGGTTGAGCAGGTCAGCCGCGGCGGAGAGCCATTGCTGGTTTGTTCCCAGTATCCGGACTGCCAGAAAGTGGAGCGGCCGGCCCCAGTAAAGGGTATTGTTGCTGCGACTACATGGAACGATCCAGGCAGCCTTCCCGACGAAGCGGAACAACTCGATTCCATATTCGTCATTTAGTGTTACGATTCGCCCATGCGAGTTCTCTTGGGCGTGTTGCTTCTTAGCGTTCCGGTGTGGTGCCAGCAGGTTCCCGCTTCCAATCGAGAAGCGCGCCAGTGGTTTCAGGAAGCGCGCTTTGGAATGTTCATCCACTGGGGCGTTTACAGCGTGCTCGAAAACGGCGAATGGGTGATGAACAACACCAAGATGCCGGTCACTGAGTACGAAAAGCTGGCTCCCCAATTCAATCCCACCGAGTTCAACGCGGCCGAATGGGTGGCGACGGCCAAGGCCGCGGGGATGAAGTACATCACCATCACCAGCAAGCATCATGACGGTTTCGCGATGTTCGCAACCAAGCTCTCCCCTTGGAACATCGTCGAAGCCACGCCCTTCAATCGCGATCCCTTGCAGGAGTTGGCAGCGGAGTGCCGACGACAACAAATCAAGCTGTTCTTCTATCACTCCCAACTGGACTGGCACAATCCTGACTACTATCCGCGCGGGCGCACTGGGCAAACGGCAGGGCGGCCTGAAGCCGGCGACTGGAATCGCTACCTCGATTTCATGGACGGTCAACTGCGCGAGCTGCTCACTAACTACGGACCCATCGGCGGCATCTGGTTCGATGGCTGGTGGGACAAGCCCGGCGCCGATTGGCGCTTGGAAAAAACGTACAAGCTGATCCACGAACTGCAGCCGGCCGCCATGATTGGCAACAATCATCACCGTGAACCTTTCCCCGGCGAGGATTTTCAGATGTTCGAGAAGGACTTGCCGGGCGGACACACCGCAGATTTCAATGGCGAGTCGAAGGTCGGCGTCTTGCCGCTGGAGACATGTGAAACGATCAACGGCGCCTGGGGCTACAACAAGAGCGACAAGCATTTCAAATCGACCGCTGCGTTGATCGAGTACTTGGCGCGCGCCGCCGGGCTGGGCGCCAACTTCCTGCTGAACATCGGTCCCATGCCGAACGGCAAGATCCAGCCGGAGTTTACGACGCGTCTAATGGAGATGGGGGATTGGATGAGCAAGTACAGCGAGAGCATCTACGGGACCACCGCCGGCCCGATCCCGCCGAATCGTTGGAGTGTGACGACGCAGAAGGGCAACGTGGTGTACCTGCATCTATTTGAGTGGAAGAGCGGCGGAGTCGCGATTCCCAAGCTGCCGGGTAAGGTGAAGAGCGCGAGCCTGTTGGGCCGCAACGTTCCAGTGGCGCATCACCCGTACATGGACCACGAGTTTCTTAGTGTCGGCGACACGCGCGATCCGTATGACACGGTCGTCAAGATCGACCTGGAGAAATAAATGAAGACACTTTGCATCGACATTGGCGGTACCGGCATCAAAGCGATTGTCCTCGACGCGAAAGCCAAGCCGCTATCCGAGCGTGTCCGCGCGGTGACGCCGCAGCCGGCGACGCCGGCCGCGGTGCTGCGCGTGATCGTTGCCCTCGTGAAACAGCAACCGGCGTTCGATCGAGTGTCGGTAGGATTTCCGGGCGTGGTACGCAAGGGCGTCACCGAGACGGCGTACAACTTGCATCCACGCTGGGTGGGCGTGAATCTTGCGAAGGAGCTTCAGAAGCGCCTGCACAAGCCCGTGCGAGTCTGTAACGACGCCGACGTGCAGGGTTTCGGCGTCATCAAAGGCAGGGGCGAGGAAATGGTTATTACGCTCGGCACCGGCTTGGGATGCGCGCTGTTTGTGAACGGCGTGCTGGTACCGAACATCGAGCTAGGCCATCATCCGTTCCACAAAAGCAAGAGTTACGAAGACCTTCTAGGCATTGCGGGCCTGAAGAAACTTGGAAAAAAGAAATGGAACAAGGTGTTGCGAAAAGCCATCGCCACGATGGAGCACTTGTTCAACTACGACCACCTCTTCATCGGCGGCGGCAACGCCAAGAAGATCGACGGCGACTTGCCCCCGCGCGTCTCGGTGGCCCCAAATATCGCGGGCCTGCTGGGCGGGGTCAAGCTGTGGGAGCAGTGAGCTAACGATCCAGCGTAATCGTATCGATCACACCGATCACCGCGACATCAATTGGGGATTGCGGACGCTCTACTGCGGTCATTGCCGACCAGCCTTCTTGGATCACCAGGACTCGGTCGCCGATGCCTGCGTCTACGGCATCTAGGGCCAGGACGGCATCACCGTGCTCGCTACCTTCCAAGTTCAGAGGCTGCACTAGCAGGATCTTGCGGCCTTCATGCGAGGCATGCTTTTGCGTTGCCACGACGTGGCCGATGACTTTCGCGATGATCATGCCGCGCCTCTCCGAGGTTTTCCCTGCGTCTCCGCGTCTCCGCGTCGAAAAATGCTCAGGACCCGCGCGAACCCTCTAGTTTTTTCGACGCAGAGACGCAGAGACGCAGAGAAAATCATAAGACTACTTATGCCTCTCGAGATAGTCCACCAACAAATAGCTCATAGCGCGAAGGCCCACCGGAATGGAGCCGTCGTCAGCCAGGAACGTCGGAGTATGGTGATCGCCCGACACAGTGCCGGCCTTCACCTGTCCCAAGCGATAGAAGAATCCAGGCACCACGTTCGCAAAGTACGAGAAGTCCTCGGAGCCCATGGCAGGAGTCAGCACTTTTAGATTCGACTTCCCGACGACCTTTTCTAAAGCAGGTAGCGACTCCCCAGTCAGCCCGGGATTGTTGATCGTCGCCGGAATGCCGCTGTACTGAACGACCTCATAGGTCGCGCCAGCCGCCTCCGTGACGCCCTTCAGAATCGCGCGGAACCGCGCTTCAATCCTGGCCCGCACCTCCGGCGTGAATGTCCGGATCGTCCCCTTCAACGTGACATCGCTGGCGATAATGTTGTGCCGGCTTCCACCGGAAATCACGCCTACCGAAACCACCGCCGAATCATCACCGGCCAGACTGCGCGACCGGATAGTCTGCAGCGCCTCGATAAACTGCGCTGCCGTTACGATAGGGTCTACCGACAACTCGGGACGCGATCCATGCGCCGGCTTACCGACAATCTTCACTTCAAACGTGTCGGCGGCCGAGAGCGCCGGCCCCACCGAGTATCCGATTTCGCCTACCGGCTCAGCCGCCGACACGTGCAATCCAAAAATCGCCACGGGCTTGGGATTCTCTAGCGCACCCTCGGCCACCATCAACTCCGCTCCGCCGCGTTCTCCAGGAGGCGCGCCTTCTTCCGCCGGCTGAAAAATGAATTTGATCGTCCCAGGAATGTCCTGGCGCATGGAAGTAAGAATCGCCGCCACGCCCAGTTGAATCGAGGTGTGCAGGTCGTGCCCGCAAGCGTGCATCACGCCGACTTCCTGCCCCATGTACATCGTCTTCACCGTGGACTTGAAGGACAGCGAGGTTTGCTCAGTGACCGGCAACGCGTCCATGTCGGCGCGAACAGCGATCACCGGTCCCGGCTTACCGCCCTTGAGAATCGCGACAACACCGTACTTGCCGACGCCTGTCTTCACATCGAGTCCCAGTTTGCGAAGATAGTCCGCGACCAGCGCTGAAGTCCTCTCCTCCCGATTCGATAACTCCGGGTGCTGATGAATGTCGTGACGAATCTCGGTGATCTGGGCTTGCACCTTTGCAGCTTCGACGGAGATGCGCGGAAACCAATCCTGCGCGCAAAGACTGGAAGCAGCGAACAGCAATACCAGGAGTTTTTTCATATGTCCACGTGATCCACGATTCCCACGATCGCCGCCTCGGTAGGGACTTCTTCCGGAAGCCATGGAAAGGAGGCTTCCTTGCCTTTGCAGTAGTAAACCACTTCACCGGTACCTGCGCCCACCGCGTCGATTGCAATGACCGCTTTGCCGCGCGGCTGCAACTGAGCGTCGATTGGCTGCACCACCAGCAGCTTCTTCCCGTCCAAGTGGGGATCCTGCGCCGACGCCCAGACGCACCCGATGACGCGTGCCAGAAGCATTCGTTAATCCAGATGGACCGTGTCGATGATGCCCACGATGGCGTTGTCAACCGGCGTGTCCTTGCAGCCGGCGGCCATGCGCGCGGAACTGCCGCTGACCAGTAGGACATTCTCGCTGAAGCCTGCCCCCACGGTGTCGACCGACACCACGTAGCCAGCTTCATCCTTGCCTTCGGGCGAGACCTGCCTGACGATCAGCAGTTTCTTTCCCTCCAGGCGCGGATCTTTTCTGGTTGCGACGACTGTTCCCACCACGCGACCGAGCGTCATGAAGGTCTACTTACCGGACTTGCCGATCGGCAACACGTCTTCCAGGCTCTGATGAGGGCGCGGAATCACATGCACCGAAATCAGTTCACCCACGCGGCGTGCCGCGGCAGCACCGGCGTCGGTAGCGGCCTTGACCGCAGCAACGTCGCCGCGCACCAGCGCCGTGACGTAGCCCGAGCCGATCTTTTCCCAGCCAACCAGCGTGACCTTGGCGGCCTTCACCATCGCGTCCGAGGCTTCAATCATCGCCACAAAGCCGCGCGTCTCCACCATTCCCAGTGCTTCTCCAAATGACTCGGCCATTCTTCCTCCTAGGACTGCTTCTTAACCGCATCTTCGATCAGTCGCTTCAGTTCGTCCTTGCCTATCATGACACGATCCGACTCTAAAGTGGTTGGGCATCCCGGAGCTCGCACGGGCGCCACGTCCATCCCGAAGTACTTCTGGCGCGCCTCCATAAGCTTGTCCACGTCGCCCTCGGAGAGCAGGGTCTGTTGTCCAAGGACTTCCGTCACCAAGGAAATCCGCGCGAAGTGCTCGACCGTTTCCATCTTGAAATACGCTTCCATCAAGTTTGCGCCATAGCACACCACGCCATGATTCGCCATCAGGATCGCGTCGTAGTGTGGCACAAACGCCTTCAGCGCTTCACTCAACTCCGGCGTGCCAGGAGTCCCGTAACGCGCCAGCGGGATGCATCCCAACGCCAGCACGACTTCAGAAATCAGCGCCTTGTTCAGCGGAATCCCCGCGGCCGCGTATCCGGTGGCCGTGGGCGGATGGGCGTGGACCACGCTCTGGACGTCGGACCGGCGATCGTAAATCAGCATGTGCATCGCGATTTCCGAGGTGACCTCGCGGCGTCCTTCGAGCTTCTTGCCAGCCATGTCGGTGATGACGAGATCGTCGGGCCGCATCATCCCTTTGCTGATGAAGGTGGGCGTCGAGAGCACGCGGTTTCCCGGCAATCGCACGCTGATGTTCCCATCGCTGGCCGCGACGAAGCCCCTCTGGTGCAGCCATCGCCCCGTCTCGCAAATCTCCAGCCGGTGCTCGTTTTCGCTCTTATATTCCGGCATTGTCGTTTCGGCTCTAAAGATGTAGCCCTGAAACGAGCTATCGTATCAGATGTTGGCCCGCTTTATTGCAGCCACACCTTCGGGACCACCGACATGCCACGACGGAGCCGGTCCATCTCATTCTGTCCGGGCTTCAGGCGAAGACGCACCGGGAGGCGTTGGACTACCTTCACGTAATTCCCGGACGTGTTTTCCGGCGGCAGGATGCTGAACTTTGCGCCGGTCGCCGGCGAAAGGCTCTCGACGTAGCCTTCGAAGCCGTGACCTAACGCGTCTACTTCAATCGTCGCGCGCTGGCCCGGCTTCATGCGCTGTAGTTGCGTCTCTTTGAAGTTCGCGGTCACCCAAATGTCTTCCGTGGGGACTACCGCCATCAACAGTTGACCCGGTTCCAGCCGCATCCCTACTTCCACTGCCTTGCGGCCGATCTGGCCCGTCACCGGCGACGCGATTTTCGTATAGGTGAGATTCAGCTTGGCGACGTCCAGTGCGGCCTGCGCGGCGTCCACCGCGGCGCGCCTCGCGCCTACCGTCGCTTGTTGGATCGCGACCTGCTGCGGAGCGTTGGTTTGCGCTTGGGCCACGCGGCTGCGCGTCTGCTCCAGACTGGCGCGCTTCATCTCGATCATTTTTTGGATCGCCGCCGCCGAGGCCCGCGCATTCTCGACACCGGCCGCCATCGACTTCGCCGTTTCCACGCGCTGTTCGTAATCCTCGCGCGACACTTCTTCTTTGTCCACCAGCTTCTTGTAACGCACCAACTCCGATTGCGCATTTGCGTTGGCCGCTTCCGCTTGACGCAAACGCGCCTGCGCGGCTTCATAGTCGCGCTCACTCGCGGCGACTTCGGCGTCGGCGCCCTTGGCGGCGGCTTCGGTGGTGTTGATCGTCGTGCGCGTGGTGACGCCCGTCATCGGCACTTCCGGTTCGGCCACCCGTACTTGCGCTTGCGCCAAAGCCAGCGCGGCCTCGGCTTGCTTCACGGCTAACTCGGCGTCCGCGGAATCCAGTTCTACCAGAAGCTGACCGGCCTTCACTTGCTCATTCTCCGAACAATGGACGGCCGTCACCGTGCCCGCCACACGCGGACTCACTGAGGTCATCGAGCCGTCGATCTGCGCGTCGTCAGTGGATTCAAAGGTATCCATGTAACGCCAAACAAAGAAGCCGCCCACTGCACAAGCCAGCACCAGAATGATTGCTATCGCGATTTTCATTTAACGCTTTCCTTTCAAATACTCGATCACGGCCGTGCCGGCGTCGCCGCGGGCTCGGGCCACGGAAATCTTGGCGCCATTGAAGGCCAGCAGGTTCGCGATGTAGGATTCCTCCGCGGCCGCGACCACCTGCTGCGACTGCACGACCTCCAGGTTATTCGTGACGCCCGCCGCAAAGCGGTCGCGCGACTGTTCCAATTGCTTTCGCGCCAGCTCAATGTTTTCCTTGGCCACTTCCACCTGCATCGTGGCGGTGCGGACATCCAGCAGCGCGCTCCGCACATCGGCGTCGATGCGCGCTCGCAACGCGGCCAGCTCGGCTTTGCGCTTCTGCAGTTGCGCGTCGGCTTCCGCTACGTCGGCCTGCACGCGTCCGCCTTGATAGATCGGAATGTTGACGGTAACAGCCACGCCGAACGTTCCATGCACCTGATCGGCGCTGGGACCGTTGACGCCGTAGTTGGCGTCCAAACTGACCGTCGGCAAGCGCCCGGCCGATGCCGATTGCTTCCGCAACTCCGCGGCGCGGATTTCCGCCTGCTTCGCCAGATAGTCGGGACGCTGGTGATAGGCGAGGTCCAAGAGACTCTCGACAGTCAGCCCGGGTGGAGGCGGATCGTACGGCATTTGATCGGCCAAGCGGAACTTCTGTCCCGGTGGCAGTCCGATAGCGCGTTGCAACGCCAACTTCTGTTTTTCGAGATCGCTCTCATAAGCGATCAAACGTTGCTGCTCGGTATTCCTTTGCACTTGAGCGCGAAGCACATCGATTGCGGGAGTTGAGCCGGCATTCTTGCGATCCACAGCTTGTTGGTAGAGCGCTTCAGCAGTCGCAACCTGCGCGCGCGCCGACTCGATTCGCGCCACCGTCGTGATCGCGCGCAAATAAATCTCGGTGACGACCAGAACCACTTCGTCGCGCGCGTCCTGATAGTTGAGTTCGGCAATCTTGACGTCTTCGGCGCCGGCGCGATACTTGCGCCACTTCTTGATGTCGAGCAAGGGCGTCGAGAGATACGCCCGCGCATCCACCACTGCAAAAGGACCTACGATCTGCGGCACGCCGGGAAAGCTCGCGAAACCCAACGCCGCGAGATTCAGTTGCTGCTCGCTGACCGATGGACGCACCGCCAGATTAGGCAGCAAGTCGCTGAGCGCTTGCAGACGTTGCGCGCGCGACAGACGAATGTCCAGGTCGCCGCTGATGATGCCCAGGTTGTACTTCAACCCGCGATCGATCGCGTCAAGCTGGGTGATCGCAAGCACGTCGGCCGTCGGTTCGCCGTTAGGCACCGAACTTCTGTAATCGACCCGGTAGTCGATCTGTTGGGCGCCACAGGATGCCGTTAGGATGAGTAGAACAAGAAAATTCCTCAATGGACTGCCACCTCTCCGGCCGAATCCGCGCTCGGCTTCTTCATGATCAGGATCAGCGGCGTGATCGCGACGAACATTGCCGCCAGAACTAAAAAGACATCGATGAAAGCCAGCATTGCGGCTTGCCGCTCCACGATCCCGAAGGCGAGCGCCAGTGCCTGGCGCGAGGAGCGTCCGGCACCCGAGCCAACCGCCGCCCACATCGCGCGCATCGATTGCAACATCCGCATCGCGCCGGAGTCATAGGGGCTGAAGTGCGAACTCAATTGGTTGATATGCACTTCGGTAAAGCGCGCATTGAGCGCGGTGACCACCGCGATGCCCGCGCTGCCGCCAACGTTACGAGTGAGATTGAAGAGACTCGTAGCGTTGCCCATGGCCTCCTTCTTGATGGGGCTCATCGTGATCGTGGTCAGCGGGACGAACAGAAATCCCAACGACAATCCTTGGATGAACTGCGGCCAGAAGAAGTTCCAGTATCCGGCGTCGAGGCTCAATCGCGAAAAGATGAACAGCGTGAAGGCACACGTGACCATACCGGCGGCCAGGAACTTGCGCGGATCCACTTTCTTCATCAGCATGCCGACCAGCGGCATCCCCACCATCGATCCGATGCCGCGCGGCGCCATGGCCATGCCCGCTTCGAGCGAAGAGTATCCGAGCAGCGTCTGCAACCACAGCGGAAGCAGGACCAAGCTTCCGTAAAGCACGAAGCCGACCACCGTCATCAGAAAGGCGCCGGTGGCGTAGGTGCGTTCTTTGAATACGCGCAGGTTCACCACGGGGTCGCGCGCGGTGAACTCGCGAACCAGGAAGAGCACGAAGCCCGCCACAAACAAGACCGCAAAGGTGCGGATGAAGTTGGAACCAAACCAATCCTCTTGCTGTCCCTTATCGAGCATGATCTGCAAGGCGCCAACCCACAACGCCAGCATGCCGATACCCCAGTAATCGACGCCCGTCTTTTGCTTCTCGCGCAAATACGGCGGATCGAAGATAAACGCTTTGGTCATCAGGATCGAGGCGATTCCCACCGGAATGTTGATGTAAAACACCCAGCGCCAACTATAGCTATCGGTGAGCCACCCACCCAGGACTGGTCCGAGCACCGGCGCGGTGACGATGCCAAGTCCCCAAAATCCCATGGCTTTGCCGCGCTCTTCGGCCGGAAAAGCTTCAAGCAGCACCGCCTGCGAGAGTGGTTGCAGACAGCCACCCGACGCTCCCTGCATCACACGGAACAAAACCAGCCACGCCAGCGTCGGTGCCAGCCCGCAAAGGAACGACGACACGGTGAAGCCGATCACCGAGGCCATCAGCAGATTCTTGCGTCCAAAGCGGCGGGAGAGCCATCCCGTGATGGGGAGGATGATGGCATTGGCGACCAGGTAGGAGGTCAAGGCCCAAGTGGCTTCCTCCGACGTAACCGAGAGGCTGCCCGCAATATGCGGCAGCGACACGTTGACGACGGTGGTGTCCAGCACCTCCATAAAGGTCGCGAACATTACTGAAATCGCGATGATCCAGGGATTTATCTTGGGGATTTGGTCAGCTTCTGGCAATGCCCCTCCAGATCAAATCCATCAGGAAGCTCAGATCGTCGTCAGCTTGACCCTTCACAAAGCCCATCAAGCGACGTTCGATCACGCTGCGGGTCAGATCGTTGATGGCGAAAGCCAGGCGATCGACGGGTAACGCGCGAATCTCGCCGCTCTCGATGCCCTGTTCGATGACGCCGCGTAGCAACGCGTTGCTCTGCTGCATCAGTTTTTGGAAGCTCTTGTTCACCCGCGCCGGACTCATCGCCAGGTTCGAGAACTCCGAAAAAAAGATCCGCACGAAATCCGCATGGCGCTCGGAGTGCTCCAGCCTTATTGCCACGAACTCCGAGAGTTTGGCGTAGGCGCTGGGCGCTTGAGCCACGCGCAGGGACGTTTCTTCGAGCAGGGCTTGAACATCCTGCGTCAGCGCGGTGAGGTAAATCTCTTCCTTGGACTTAAAGTAGCAGTACAGCGTCCCTTTGGCAAAAGCGCCTTCTTCGGCGATTTCGTCGACGGTTGTGGCGCTGTATCCCTGGCGGGCAAAAACTCTGCGAGCAGCATCGAGGATGGAGGCACGGCGGAATACGGCGACCACTTCCTGCTTGGTCTGCCCAGCTTGAACCATCTAGTCATTATACTATACTGATCGGTCACTTTGAGGATTATGCTAGGCTAAGCCATGCTTGTCGAAGACGCTCAACGTGAAGTGCGCACGATTTACGTCGGCGGCTTTTGGGGTCAACTCGTCTCGTCCGTCGTCTGGCTGACTTCGGCAGCGGTAGGAGTTTGGGTGAATCCACGCGCGGCCATTATCACTGCGGTTGTCGCTGGTTTCTTTATCTTTCCCATCACTACTCTTCTGCTGCGTCTATCCGGCGGGCCGTCGTCTCTCCCTCGCGAGAACCCGCTTGGTTATCTGGGGATGCAGGTCGCGTTTACGCTTCCGTTGTCGATGCTTCTGCTCATTCCGGTCACCGCCTTTCGCCTGAACTGGTTTTATCCTGCCTTGATGATCCTTTTGGGAGCGCACTACCTGCCTTTCATTTTTATGTACGGCATGCGCACGTTCGCTGTATTAGCCGCGATCTTGATTGGCGGCGGTGTCGTCATTGCCATGCATTTTCAGGAGTCCTTCAGTCTGGGCGGTTGGGTCGGCGGCGTGACGCTGTTCGTGATTGCCTGGATCCTTCGCGCAGTCTGGGACAAGAACTGACGCGTCATTCGTCGCGCAGGGCCACCACCGGCTCGAGCGCGGCCGCGCGTCTGGCGGGCAACCAGCACGCGAAGAGACCAACGACCGTTAGCAGGACGCTGACGCTCGCGAAGACCACCGGATCGGTTGCAGAGACGCCCAACGGCAATCCCTTGAGCAAACGCGCGGCAGGAAATGCGGTGGCTAAGCCCAACCCGAGTCCCGCGGCTAGCTGCACAGCGCCGCGCGATAGGATCAGCGTCAAGATGTTGCCCGACGTGGCACCCAACGCCATGCGCACGCCGATTTCTTGCGTACGCCGCGTGGTCGCTTGCGCGATGACCGCGTAAATCCCTACCGACGCGATCATCAGCGCGATCAATCCGAAGGTGGAGAACAGCGTCCCAAATACTCTCAAGGCCCATTGCTGGTGTGCAACGGCGGCCGTTAGCGTACCCACTTGACTCAGTGGCAAATCCTGGTCGATGCTCTGTATTGCGGAACGCACCGCCGTTGTCACCGATGCGGAGCCGATCGATGCAAGTCCCGACGAACGCACCAGTAGCGACATTCCCTCATAGCCTTCCTGCCGGTAGGGTGCGAACACCACGGACTCCAGCCCGATCTTGTCGGGACGCTGCACAAAGTTGGCCGACACGCCAACAACCGTCATCCACTCCTGCGGTTTGTCGTCAGGATTACCCCCGTCCTCGCCGCCGACAACGCGCAAACGCTTACCGATCGCGTCCTGATGCGGCCTGAAGCGCTCCGCCAGCGCCCTCGACACGACGGCGGATCGCTGGCCCGTGACTCCATCGGTGTTGGTGAAGGTCCGACCGGAAATCAAGGGAAGATCGATGGTTGCAAAGTATCCAGGGGACGCCAACAGGTACACCGCAGTGGGACCTTGTTTAGGGTCGGCCAATGGTTGACCGTCGATCTCAATATGCTGCTCACCCGCGCCGAGTCCTGGGGGATTCGAGGTGATGGCGACTTGCGTCACGCCGGGAATCGCAAGGATACGCGGAAAGAGCTCGTCGTAAAACCGGCGCCGGGCGTCGGTGTCGGCGTAGTTGGCTTTCAGCAACACCAAGCGCCCCGTAAGAAGTTGATCGGCGGGAATGGCCGGATTGACCGCTTGCTGCTCGAGCATGCCGCGCACGAACATCGCCGCGCCTGTCAACAGCACCAGCGTCGCGGCAAATTGAAAAACCACTAGCACCGCGGAGAGTTTGCCGCCGCGATCCACGCCCAGCGACCGCGTTCCTTCTTTCAACGTGCTGTTCAAATCCACGCGCGAGACGCGGAGCGCGGGTGCCAGTCCAAACACGATTCCGCTACCGATGCAGAGCAGCGCAAGGACGGCGAACACCGTGTAGTCCATCTCGAAGACGATCCAATAAGGCTTGCCGACGTCCTGCGTTTGCAGATTAAACCAGTGGACTCCCCAGAACGACAGCGCGAGGCCGAGCAAGCCGCCCAGCCCACTCAACAGCGTGCTTTCGATCAACAGTTGCCGGATGATCTGCCAGCGTGACGCACCCATCGCCGCGCGAATGGAAATTTCCCGGCGGCGTTCCATGGCGCGGCTTAACATCATGTTGGCGACATTCGCGCAAGCGATCAGCAGCACAAACGCGACCGCCCCTTGCATCAACAGAAAGACGATGCGAATTTGTCCGCCGTTGAAGCGATCGTGAAACGTCTCGACGCTGGCCTTGAGATCCTTGTTGGTATCGGGGTATGTGGCGGACATGCGGCGTACATTCGTTTCGATATCGGCCGAGGCTCTTGGAATCGTCACGCCAGGTTTGAGAATCCCGTACAGCTCATAGTTTCGGTCCGACCGTTTTTCGATATCGGGCGTCGGCACGATGGGCATCCACATCTCCTGGCTTTCGGGAAACTTGAATCCTTCCGGCATCACGCCAATGATGGTGGCGGGCTTCGAGTTCACGCGCAGACTGTGACCGATGACGCTGGGAGAACTGCCGTAGCGGTCCTTCCATACGCCGTAACCGAGCATCAGCACAGGTTCCGCCCCGGCCTGATCGTCGCTGGCGGCGAATCCTCGTCCGAGAATTGGCTGAACATGCAGCATCTCAAACATGCCCGCGGAGACCAGCCCCATGTTGAATCTCTGCGGCGGATTCCCCTGCTCGCTCAGCGTGCCCCGGCTGCCGCTGTATGCCGCGAGCGCCTCGAAGGACGTGCTTTGCGCGCGATACTCCCGAAAGTCCGGATATGAAACCCCTTCGCGATCGTTGTCGTTCCGCGACGACGGCCGGCGATGGGTCACCACCACCAGCCGCTCTCCGCCTTGCACTGCGATGGGCTTGAAGAGCACCGCGTTGACCAGTGTAAAAATCATCGTATTGAGGCCAATCCCCAACGCGAGCGTCGCCACCACTGCGGCGGCGAACCAGCGGTGGACAGAGATCATCCGCAGCGCGAACCGTAAATCCTGGATCATGACAGCTAAGACGTAAGTCCTGGCCCGATGTTCCAAACAAGAATTGACAACAATGAAAACCTCTTTTCAGCGTCTGGCGATATCTTGCCAGCATGAGCAAACTATTCCTTGTCGCAGTTTTGGGAGCGGGTCTGGCGTCGGCGCAAAATCCCAACCAGTTTCAATCGACTTTCATCCGGATCCCGCGGGCCAGCCAGCGCGCGGTCCTCAACCAACGCATTGCGCTGACCGACGTGACCATCACTTATAGCCGTCCCGTGGCGGCAGGACGCAAAGTCTTCGGCGGCATCGTACCTTATGGACAAGTTTGGCGCGCGGGGGCCAACGAGAACACCATCATCGAGTTCTCCACCGACGTCAAGGTCGAAGGGCAGCCATTGGCACAAGGCGTCTACGGACTGCACATGATTCCGGGCGAGAACGAGTGGGTGATTGTCTTCTCGAAGAACTCGACGTCCTGGGGCAGTTTCACCTATGACGAGAAGGAAGATGCGCTACGCGTAAAAGTTAAACCCGCCGCTGGCGAAATGCACGACGTTCTCACCTACGATTTTGCGGGCCTGAAGCAGGACTCCTCCGCCTTGACGCTGGAATGGGACCGCGTCGCGGTGCCGATCACGATCTCGGTGGACCTCATCGCAACCACCCTCGACAGCTTACACAAGCAGCTTCGCATGACCGCCCAATTTACCTGGGAAGGTTTGAACGACGCGGCTAAGTGGTGCGTCGAGAACAAGGTGAACTACGAAGAAGCGCTGAAGTGGGTGAACCAATCCATCATTGGTGAAGAACGCTTCGAGAATCTCGATACCAAGTCGGACGTTCTCAAGGCGATGGGCAAGGAAGAGGAAGCCAAGCAATTTCACGCCAAGGCCCTGGAGAAGGCCACTGCGATCCAACTCTACGTCTATGCGCGCGGCATCCAACGCGGCGGCAAGGCCCCGGAGGCTTTCGGCTACTATCGCCAGTTGGCCAAGAATTTCCCCGAGCACTGGATTTCCCATTTGGCGACCGCCCGAGTCCTCTCGGCTGACAAGAATTTCGATGGCGCGGCCAAGGAGATTCGCACTGCTATCGCGGCGCTAGCCGATAACAAGCCACAAGCCCAAGCTCTGGAAGGTTCTCTGAAGCGACTGGAAAATAAGGAAGACATCAACCAGTAGTCTCCGCGGCTCATCGGCAAAGCGCGCTAGCGGCCGACAAGCGCGTCGATGTCGATGAAGTTGCCGCTGGAGGCGGAGTTGCGCCGTCCCAGAACCCGGACTTCCGCAACGTGCGGGCCTGGCTTCAGTCCGCCGAACACCGTGCGGACTTGCCATACGGGTTGGGGATCGTAGAGATCGATGGTCTGGCTGATGCCATCAATGCTCACCAAAGCCATCCCGCGATTGGGTGCTTTTGTATAGATGTACTGGAATTCAGTTCCCTCAAAAGAAAACCGGGCGATTGCGCCGGGCTCGTCGGAATAAGTCAAAGTTCCACGAAAAGCCGACCGGAATGCGCCTGACGACCAATGGCCCGAATAAGCGACTGCGGGGTTGGCGTCATCGACTGCGATGGCCAGCTCGCTCGAATCCCAATCAGGCTTGGCTGTTGGAGCTGCAGCGGCAACTTCCCAATTGACAATCGATACAACGAAAACCACAAGACCGGCTGTGGCGACTGCCAACGCCGGCCTCCGGAAAGCGTTACGGCAGGATGCCTCCACTACGCTCGCCGCAAAGACCAGACCGAGGAAGATGGAAACGTCCGTGAAGAGGTGAAACATCAGCAAATGGCGCGACGTTTCGATGGCATCCGTGAGGGAGGCAATTGCGAATTCGCCGGCAGCCATCAGCGAGACGGCCAGCATGGTCCAGGCCAGCGCGCGCTGCCAGCGGGACGCAGCATCTTCCGTGGCGACACGCCGGACGAAAGGCGCGGCGAGCCAGAGTGCGGCTGCGGGAAACAGCAACAGCCAGATCGCGATCTGAGGCGGCCAGACTCGCGACAGCCACGTACGCAGCGCACTCCAGGAGCCCAGACTCATCGCTGTCGCGCCTTCCGCCCGCCCCGACGGTCTCTGGAAATTCCCAAGCGCGGGGGCGCGCCTCTGCCAGGCCAACTCATCGAGGTCCGACCTAAGGATGGCCAGCGCTCGCGAGGAGTGGCGGAGGTAGAAGGTCAAGATCCGTCCGGTGCTGGTTCTGACGCGGAACGTTTCCGCCCATGACGTCTGCATGGGCCCACCGGGAATGAACCCGTGCTGCCCGATGTAGCGCGCGTCTTCCGGGCCGAGTCCCAGTTCCCTCAAATCCTGGACGGGTGTTGGTGAATTCTTCGCGATCTTGAAGAAGATCAGGTCGAAGCGGGTCAGGGCTTTGTACCAGTCGGGCGTGCTGCTCAGGATCCAGGCGGTTGCCAGAAGTAACGTAACTGCGACCACAAACCCTGTCGCCCGCGTGCGCTTTTCGGAGGCGCGCCAGGCGAGCAGAAGCGCGAGGGCGGCCGGAATGGGTCCGTAAACGCCATGCTGAGCTTTGGACGTGATGAACAGTAGCGCTGCCAAGCCGAACAGGACCAGCGTCCACGGTGCGGGCCTGCGGCTCGCCAGCAGATTGGCCGCGAGCATAGCCGTCGCTAATCCTCCCAGTGCTGCCGGTACGTCTGAGTAGAACGAATTGAAATAGGCGAGCAGCCCGATATCGGCAAAGATCCAGAGCGCCAGCAGAGAGAGTGTAAAGCGAGCGATTCCCGACAGCGGCCGAAGTAACGTCAGCACCGAGTAGTAGAAGACGAGAAAGATCAGGCCATGAATCGCGCCGAGCCAGCGGATGTCGAAGCGGGTCGGGTCTCCCACTGTTTGCTCAAGGCCGGAGGCCAATCGGGCCAAGGGGATTTCCGACATGGGGAGTTCGGCAGGCGCGCAATACTGCTTTCCGC
>Ga0207147_1010_pt1 | contig 51562 bp, 35 predicted proteins | sample Alteio_BWMinHeat_33_FD_153551 | JGI IMG/M metagenome (GOLD analysis project Ga0207147, IMG submission 153551) | Enriched cells from forest soil in Barre Woods Harvard Forest LTER site, Petersham, Massachusetts, United States -... | ecosystem: Environmental > Terrestrial > Soil > Temperate forest >... | reverse complement strand
GTGAATGTAATTGATAACTTAACATGTGCCACCAGTCGGGACGGGAAAATAACGACGTTACTCAGGAGTGCTGCAGCTTTTAATTTCACAAACATTCAGAAAAATTCGTTGATAAAAATGCAATGTCATTATGATGACAGTGAGTAGCATTAAGTTATTGATACTTTAAGTTGTTCTATTTCCAGAATATGTAATTTGAAAGCTGCAGCAAGCTGCAGCACTCCTGAGTAACGTCGTTATTTTCCCGTCCCGGCAGGGACGGCGGGAATTAGCCCCGGGTAAGCGCAGCGCAGCCCGGGGTTAAGATGCAGAAAAATAAATTGCGCCCCGGGAGGGGCGCGGCAATTGTTCATGCGGCACCCCTCCCGGGGCGCAAATTTCTATTTGCATCCCTACCCCGGGCTGCGCTGCGCTTACCCGGGGCTAATTCCCGCCGTCCCTGCCGGGACGGGAACACTTTACCTAATGTTGTGAGCAGTGCGTGAGCGGCTGCTCTGGTGCTCCAAAGATCAGTCTCGCTTCGCTCGCTGATCATAGTCAACACTGGTCTTAGCTAAGGCGACAAAAGGGATCTTGGGGACGATGGGAACAATAAACCCCTTGTCCCCTACCCTATGGCAATACCAAAATAGCTTTATTGGCTATTGGAATTGTCTTCCTCTTTCATTTTGGCGCCTAGCACAAGTTTGTCTTTATTGAATTTATCAACAATACTTTTTACCCCGTTGGCAAATGCCGCAACTGTAGATTCGGATGCTAATGGCTGAGCCACAGCAGCTGCCGTTGATGGTTCTTCAGCAGCTGACGAAGTAACCGCTGTTGCAGCATTCGATGACGGAGACTTATTGGCTGGAAGCGGCGGTAATGGAGGAGGAGATGGCTTAAGGTTTTTTGGCAGCGGAGGTGGTTTTTTTCTAACTCTTTCTGGTGCGCCTGCAGCTGATAAACTGCGCGTTCTGGCAGCGGTCTCATTTTCATCTACAGGTGAAGATAACGAATTTGAACGAACATGCGAAGAATCAGAGGATTTAGCACTTGATGGCGAAGTTGATGATGCGGCGCTATTTGTTGAAACAGGCGTATTTGGCGGTACTGTCAAAGAACGCGTTGACATAGGTGTAGCAGGCGTTGGTGGCAACGGTGGTGACTTTGGCGACATCGGCGAATTTGGAGCGACCACTGAAACAGTTGAAACTGGATCAACAGCAGATGCAGCAGATGAAGCAGCTGTTTTACCATCAACTTCTTTGGTTTTCTCATTTTTTGTTTTACTTTGAACTGAATCTCTTCTTAAGGAACCTTTGCGTTCACGAATGTGATCAAGATTTTTTTGTATCTGGGCTAATCGTTCAACAGATAGGTGAACTTCACCTTTTGGCGGCGATCCTGTTGGAGAGGATCCTGTTGGCGGAGAACCTGCTTTGCCATTTGTTGTTATAATAGGCATTAGTTTCATGGATGTTCTTGGAGCATTAGAAACTGGAAAATCAACCACTGCAGGTGTATTCTTTCTAGTGGCAGGATTAAATAGATCTTCAAAAAATCTACATAATGCCATATCAAGCGGCATAAAATCATTTTTCTGAACAACATCTTTGGTGTTTTCTGGATCAGTAGGATCTTTTATGAGGTTAAATTTGCTTTTTATTTGAAGAAGCATCCAGGTTTTTTTTTCAAAAATTGTCATCCAAGCATTTATACGGGCATCGCAATCTGATCCACTTTTTTTGAGGGGTGAATAGGCAGCAGTTTTTTTAAATGCATCAAACAACACATCCTTAGATGCAAGGGCTATTGAATCCAAAGCAGAAGTATCAAGACTATTATAAGCATTACTTGGTGCATAATGCGGGTGATCAGTGTGTAACGCCATTTTAGGCTCCTTTTATAACACTATAAGTGCCCCTTCAGGCACCTATAGTTTGATTTTATAATTACTTTTTAGGCTCAAAAATTTTAGTAAGTACCTCGACCGCGAATTTATAATGCGGCAGTTTAGTTAACTTTCTTTGCAATCTTGGCAAGTTAAAGCCGAATTTATTTAAATTCTTTTGAAAATTCTCAAATTCTGGTTGCTTTAAGTTGCGGATTTGGCTGATTTTTTCAGCCATTAAACCATGTTGACCTGTTGCTGCGTAAATGCAAGCTAGTAAGAAGTGGTTGCCGCTTTCAGGTTTAGAATGATTAGGTTGGCATAATACAGTGCATACTTGTTCAGCTTGTTGAAAGTCGCCTGCATCAAAATATATTCTTGCCAACATGTTATTAGCAGCTAAAACATTTGATGGATCAGGCAGATGTTTTAAGACATACACACAATCTTTAATGGCTTTTCCATATTCGCCAATGGAAAGCAGTACTTTTGCTCTATTTAGCATGATTCTTGCTTCAGGCATTTCTTTAATTAAAAAGCCTAGCAAAATCAAAGCTTGATTTTTTGCATTTTCGTTAGTTAGTTCGTTAGCAATTTTTTCTATAATTCCTCTTACATTGCCACCACGAGCTCTAACTATATTCAAAAGTTTTAATCCCTCAGTAGGATTTTTTCTGATAGCCAACTTTAATCTTAGAATGATGCCAAGATGATCATCTAAAGTTTGCTTTAGAGCATCTTGATTTAAATAAGCGTCAGCAGCTTGGTAGTCATTTGTTTTGTAGTTTAGCAAGCTGATCAAATACTTGACGCTTTCTTGATCTTCAGGACTATATGAATTTAAATGCCGTCTTAATTCTTCAATATAGGTCTTTATAGATGTTCCATCTAAGCTACTGCCTTGCATATTATCCAATAATTCTGCGACCATTTTATAAGCACTGGCTTTGTTCTTCTGCTTATTCACCACAACGTCAGCTAGCAATCTTGCTGTCTCTTTATAATTTCCATTTTCAAATTCAATAATCCCTAGCATTGTTTTTGCGTCTTCATGATTAGGATCCATTTTATAAATGGCTTGGCAAGTCGCTTTTGCATCTTCCGTATTGAAGTTTTTATACTTAATTCTGGCATAAATCATCATTGCTTCTATTCTTTCATCCCTTGAAAGGCTGACAGAACCTTTAGCCGCAGTTGGCTTCATCCCTAAGGCATGCTCCAATTTGAATAAAGCATGTTCAGGGTTGCTATTATTAAAGCGCATAAGAACTTCAACGGCCTTTGCCAGTAGAATATAAACTTTTCCAGGTTGTTGAGGATTAAGTGTAAATAAAGCATTGATCACTTCTAATGTTTTAGCCAAACGGCCACTTTTATAATGAGATTCTGCAGATTCATATGTCGGGTTGACTACTAAACCATTTGCAAAATCAGGATTATAATTAACTGTCGCTGTTGGTGTAACTGCAGATGCAATGTTATTTGCTTGGTGATGACCATTTGGCTGAACAGCAGCAGCTGTCGCTGTAGGTTTAACATAAGCTGCTATGCTAGCTACTTTCTGTTGCCCGCTTGTCAATGGCAGCGGCTGAGAAGGCGCTGATGATGAGATTTCTATTCCATTATTAATTCTTCTATCATAGACCACTGATCCGTTTAGCTGTCTATGAGGACCTGGGAAATATTGCGGCTGTGTGCTTGCTGTGGTTACATTAGCCGGTATAATGTCTACTGAAACAGTCGGTCTTGTTAAGGCGTTTGGTTGGTTGTGTGGCAAGACACTATTGAAATAGGTTGTTGGAGCTGCTGCAGCAGATGTCGCCACTACGATATGTGGATTTTGGTTTACAGGCTTGCTAGCAGCTGCCTTTTTATCCTCTTGCTCATTGTTTACCGCCACTTTATTAAATGTTTCTGCAGTTTTTGCTTTTGGAATGTATGCAGGCGCTTTAACAGCTTTTAATAGAGAATTGTTAGCTTTTGGTGTCTTTGATACAGGCATCTGAACAACAGTTGATTTATCAAATTGCTCAACTTTACCAGCATAGTTGTCAATAGAAGCACTTGTTTGATCACCAGCTGGACCTGTATATAGGGCAGGAGTAAATTTATAACCTTTTCCTTTTGAGTGGCCAGGAACATATTCTGCAGCTGCTTTATTTAATGTCGATTTCGGTGTTTCCTCTTCGATGGTTTCAGATTCAGCGTTTGTTTCTGCTTCAGGCTCTTCGTCGATCTCAAATTCGTCTGCTTCAGGACCGCGATATAAGTCTGAACTAAATTTGTACCCAGGTTTTTGTAAGGGGCCAGGAATATATTCATATTCTTTAGCAGCAGGATTTAATTTCGAACTCTGATCTGCAGGTCCGACTTCAGCTTCATTAACATCATTTGAGTCACTTTGAAACTGTTGTGGTTCCACTTCTGGGTTGCCATCACTGGATGCAGCTGCCGATGGCGAGGATGAATACTGTTGAGCAGCATCTAGCTGAGGCACAACAGTCTGTTGAACTGAAGATGGCAGTTGAGTGTTTGGCTGTTGCGGGATAGGCACGAGCATGTATCCCAACGGTGCTGCTGGAGAAGCTAGTGGTTGAAAAGCACCTGTAGGAGCTGTCGGGAGCATATTTTGCTGAGCAGTCAAACTCGGTAAAGCTGAAGATGACACTGACCAAGTATTAGGACCGGTTTGAAACAAGGGGTAAAATGAACTTGTTGGTGCTGTAATTGCTGAATATTGCACAGGGGCCGCTGTTGTATAAGCCGAAGCTTGATAAGGCAAAGTATTTGCTGGAACTGTTGTGGAATTTGGAATAGTAGGAATTGGTTGTGCAGCCGCTGCTGTATATGCATTAGGCTGATACCCTGTTGTCATTTGAGTCGCTGCAGGTTGTGCAAAAGGTGTTTGAAGAGGGTACATTTGCGTAGGATAAGATGCTGTAAATTGCGGTTGTGCGGCCGTTTGATACATTGGCTGAGCATTTGCAGTTTCTGAAGTTGCTGGAGTTGCATAGTGATAAACTGGAGCAACAGTTGCAGCTGAGTAGCTATTGTTAGCGAATTGGGCAGCATAAGCTGTTTGGTTTGCATCTGTTGGGACGGTGTGCTGGTTGTAAGCGCTGGCAACTGAAGCTTCAGTATAAGTGCTTTGCGGAGCTACTGTAGAAGCAGTATATTGACTTGCATCTGCAGCATAATTTACAAATTGAGAAGCAGGCTGATTATATGCTGTCGGTTGGGCATATGAATATGGCAGCTGGGAAGTTGGAAGTGAAGGCATTGCTGAAACAGCAGGAAAAATTGTTTGCGGTGAAAGTTGTGGAGATGCGACATAAGTTGAGAGGTTGTTCGAATTGAGTTGGGCTGCATTTGCAAATTGTTGAGGAGCTGCAGTATCAACAGGTATTGTGTGGGTATATTGCGGCGTTGCTGATTGATAACTGTTTGCATCTGCATTAGTCTGATAACCATTTGCATGATAGGTAAATTGATGAGTTTGCAAGTTGGAAGAAGTAGACATCTGATTATAAAAAGGCATAGAACCAGTGATCTGAGCAATTTGATTGGGCTGCATTGAATTTACAGGAGCTTCAGATTCGGCAGTTGGAACCATTGTTCCTGTTGTAATGTTATATCTTACTGTTGGATGCATCTTTAATCCTTTTAATTAATTTGAAAAGTTTTAGAAAAAGTTTATAGATTATCCAATTTATTTGCAATAAAAGTATTTGATATATGTAAATTAATTGATTGGTTAGAGAGAGAAGCTGGCATTTTTAACTTCAAATTTTGAAGTATTAAATGCTTAGTTCCTCATCCTTTAAGGAAGATTGAGCTTCTGATAAAACGACAAAGATAATATTTAGATTGATAATTTGACTGATCTCTTCTGGAAATAAAGAGCATTCTTTAATGTAATCTTCGATTGTTCTTTTTAACAGCAAAAGGCGGATATCAAATTCATATTTATAGAAAATTCTATCAATATAATTTTTCTCAAAAAAATATTCAGATACTGTTTGTACAAGTTCATTAGGTAAAAACACTAATGACTGATTGATTGCAAGCAAGGCCATCCCCTCACCTTCATAGTCATGATAGCCAGGCTTTTTGGGAACGACAACCTCTGGTGCAGCAGGCCTAATGTGCGGTTCAAATTGACCTCCTGGGAGTATGTTAAAAGGCCTTTCATCCCAGGTCCTTAAAGCTTCGGCATTGGCAACTTCTTTTGAGACTTCTTTCTGGGTATAATCATAGAAAAGACCTTGCGATTTTTCTAACTCTCGCCGTAATTTATTCATTTTGAATTTGACCATGACAATGGTATTACTGAATACCTCGCAAGCAGCATCTTTGAACAATTCTTTGAAAGCAGTATCCTTATCAAGAAACTCAAAATAGGCGGTTAAGTCATTTATAATGTTTTTTATCACATAAAAGAGCTCTAAATCCTTTTCATAAGCTTTTTGAAAGTTAATTTTAAGAGCATCTACTTGAACAAATTGATGATGTCTTGCAACTAAATCAAGCCGATCTAGTTCTTCGTGCAAATATTTTAACTCAGCAGTGTCGATCTTATTATAAAAGTGTTTGGCAAGGTAATCCAGCTCCATCTTATCTAGCTTTTGGGCAATAACAATATTGATAAAAACTTCGATTTGGCCATATTGCAAATTGCTTACTTTTTCCAGGCATTCATAACAATGTCTATCAGCCTCAACAGGGCTTTGTGCATAGCTTCTGAGTGGTTCATCAAGGTTTATAGTTGGAGTTGAACTTTCTGTTGGATCAGAAACCTTGACATCACCCGTTAAAAATGCAGCGTCATCGTCATCATTGTATTGAGGGCTTTCGTTACTGATATCATTGAATGAAAGTCCGACAAGTTCAAGGGTGCCTAACAGCTTATTGAGGAAAAGATCTCTTCTTTTCGGTGAAAATCTGTGAGTGAGCAACTCATAATTAATGATCAAAATATCGATGGCCTTTAAATCTGAAACATAATCTCCTAAATAGACTTCTGAAGCAGAAATTTGTTTTTCAGTGTTTTCATCGGCTTTTTTTAACCATTTATGGATTTGAATTTTCTTATTGTAAATGTAATCTTTGATAAGTTGAAGAACTCTCTTAATTTGATCATTTGTTAAAGTGGCGCTCGTTGTTAAGATCGTATATTTTTCAAGAGCGCTTTCTATTTCATCGCATTTTACGTTAAGCATGCATTCAATTTCGTCGATTGATTTCGATTCCTTTTCTAATTCTTTCAGATTTGCAATTGAAGGAGCAGGGGCTAGGACGGGTGTCTCAATCTTTTTTCCTATTAAATTTTGAACAACCTGGCCGACCTCTTTAATGTTGGTCCAAAATTCTGATTCTGTTAAAGCCGAAGAATCAAATTCAGATTTGATTCGGATTAACTTATCATGAATTCCCTTTATCGAAAATTCCAACTGATCGGTGCTTTTGAGGATGGCATGGACGGTACTAATAATCTTTTCAAGCTGAGCGACTGGTTTATCTTTGCCGGCACTTTGTGAGCCAATCACCATTGTTTGAATTTGTTCATGCAAGAAATAAATATTGCAGCCTGTATTACTCTGCACAGCCATGTTGCACCTCTATTTAAATAAGATCCAATTGCTGAAGAGTGATGCTCGATTAATTCTATAATACTACCTTTACTCAAAAAGAGAATTTAAAAAAATCACTTTAAAGAAGATAATTAAATTTTGATTAATTAAACATTACTACAACGAAGGTAGCTATGGCAACTAAATCGGAATCTCTTAGCGTTGTCCCTGCAGGAACATTGATGCTCGGCGGCGAACTGCAAATTCATCGCCTGGGTTTTGGCTGCCTTCATTTAACGGGACAACCAGGTGATTGGGGTCCTCCAAAAAATATCATTGAAGGACAAGAGGTCTTACGAAAAGCTGTCCAAGCCGGCATTAATTTTTTAGATACTGCTGATTCTTATGGCCCGGCAGTTTCTGAAAACCTGATATCTGAAACATTATACCCTTACAATCAAAACATACCTCACAAATCTCCCAAAATTGTGGTTGCTACCAAAGGAGGTTTCAAAAGGCCAGGTCCAAACGAGTGGATTGTCGACGGTCGTCCCGAATACTTAAAACGCTGTGTTGAAGAAAGCTTAAAGCGCCTCAGGTTAGAATGCATAGACCTTTACCAGTTGCATCAGCTTGATCCAAATGTCGACCCTGCAGATTCTTTGGGGGCATTAAAAGAAATGCAAGATGAAGGCAAGATCAGATTTATCGGCCTGTCAAATGTCAACATAACAGAAATTCAATACTGCCAAAAAATTGTCGATATCGTCTCGATTCAAAATTTGTATAATTTATCCAATCGCGAGTCCGAACCTGTCTTAAAATATTGCGAGGAACATGCACTGGCATTTATTCCCTGGTTCCCTCTTGGCAGCGGTGGTTTGTTGCGCAGCAACAAAAAGCTGGAAAAAGTCGCCAAAGAAAAAGGCGCCACCCCAGCCCAAATTGCCATAGCTTGGTTGCTCCAGAAATCTCCTGTTATGGTCCCCATTCCTGGAACAAGTTCTGTTAAGCATCTCGAAGAAAATATCAAAGCAGCATCACTGACACTTAGTAAGGAAGAATTCGACTTGTTGAGCAATGAGTAATAAGTGAATATCCATAGAATTCAGAATCCAGAATTCAGAATTCAGAATAGGGAAGTTAGAATAAAGAATATTATTACACTCAATATTCCTAATTCTGAATTCTGGATTCTGAATTCTGAATTCTATTTATTTAGGCGCATTGTTGTACGACGACAGAATGCTTGAGGTCGTAGCGTCGGAGGCTGATGATCTTGCCGGATCATAGTCCCAGAACGAAGTGCTGTAGCCATTCTTAGCTGCCCAAGCTGCAAAGGCATTGACATCATAAGCTTGGGACTGGCTGTTGAGGCCCACCGTTATCTGCGCTGGAGTAAAGTTGTAATTGGCTTTGAGCCAATTTGCCCAGCCTGTAACCCATCCCTGTTCATCTGACAATGAGTTAAAATAAGACATAATATACATTCTATCCACAGCGCAGGTCGTTTTATTTGTTACTGGATCAGTTGAAACCGCCGCATTCATAATATTCTGCATGATGCCCTGCCAAGGGAAATTGGGACCAAAGCCGGCATTAGTGCATAGGCTAGTCTTAAAGTTGGGATTGATGGCCTTGAATTTTTTAATCAAAGTGCCGCAAAGCGCTTGTTCAGCTGGGCGATCGGTCGCTGATGTAAAGTTCTCGACATCAAAGTCTACTCCGCTTATGCCATGGGCATTGCAAAAGTTGCCCAATGCCTGAGCTACAGCTGAAACATTATTATTAGTTAAAATATCCCAGCAATTGTCGTAAGATCCACCGCCGCCGCCAATAGAAATCTTAACATCGATGCCCTTAGCTTTGCAGGACTGCACAAATGCATCCATCTTGGCATTGTCAAGGGTGCCAAATCCATCGATAATTGGATTTCCAGCTGCATCAAGATGCATATTTCCTACGAAAATATTGACCATGTTGACGCCTTGAGGAATAGGATAATCCCAGCTTGTCCAGGTAATATACCAAGTGCCATTTTCAATTGTATTGGCAGCAGGAGATTGCTGATTCACTGGCTGTACAGGAGCGGTGGGATTAACAGGAGGAGGCGTAGGCGTTGGTGTGGGGGTAGGCGTCGGTGTCGGGGTTGGCGTTGGAGTCGGAGTAGGAGTGGGGGTTGGAGTTGGTGCAGGAGTAGGAGTGGGTGTCGGAGTAGGGCTTGGAGCTGCACCTATGGCATCGTTATAAAGCTGAAGCGCACTGGCCATGGTGGACGAACAGGCTGCATTGAAAGTAGCGATAGTGGCAGAGGAATTATTGTACTGAGAAGTATAGGTACTATAGAGATCTTTTTTTAAAGCTACAAGAGCTGCCCTGTCCTGGGTAACTTTAATAGTAATCCTCTGTGTGTAAGGCAGTTGATCGAGAGCGCCAATTTTAGCATCAATATCTGCGTAATCAGCTAAATACTGGCTATAAATTTTATCAGCATCTTTGCTTCTTCCAGTGCTAACTACAGGAGCAGGAGTAGGCGTTGGAGTTGGCGCAGGAGTCGGAGCTGGGGTAGGTGTTGGCGCTGGGAAAACATTAATTGGAGAAGGTAAAGGTTGCGGAGCAGGCTGCGGCGCTGGAGCCGGCGGAGGAGTTCCGGTTGCCTCGCTATAAGCTTGATTGACGCTGTTTTCTATCGAGGCGCAGGCTGCGATGAAGCTGTTAAGGGTTGCGCTCGAATTATTATATTGGCCGGTATAGATGGGATATAACTGGCCTTGAAGAGCAATCAATTGACTACGATCTTTTGCAACAGTAGCAGCTGTTTGAGCATTATAGGCTTGCCTATCGATAGCATTAATTTTATTATTGATATCGGTATAATAATCTATGTATTTTTGATAGATAAGATCGGCATCTTGACTTCTGCCTGTAGGAGCCTGACTAGAAGAAACAGGTGTGGTCATAAAACCTCCATTTCCTTAATGTGTCCTTTTACTTATAATACTCCTTTTTTTAATAGTTTTCAACTCGCTTAATTGCTAAAAGCGCAATTAAAAGTTAGCATTTATTCGTTTAATTAGAGAAGAAAAACAACAAAGCTATTAATAAAAAATATTTTAATGTTATAATGAATTTACATCACTTTTTAAGGTTTTTTCATGGAAAAAAATATCATTAAGGAATTTACCGGAATTAGCAATGATCAGGCTTATGCTCATGTTTTTAGCCTGAGAATGATGAATCCGGTACCCAACCATCTCGGCAAATTTTTTGGCACTGACCAAAGAGAATATATGCTGCCGGTTCTTGATCGCCTTATCTCGGAGTTGCCTCAAAATGCTGAAATTTTTGATGTCGGAGCAGGAGCTGGCGATGTGGTTGATTTTGCCTTAAAAAATGCCAAACCCGGCACAGTCATTAATATTGAAGAGCCGAATCCAATCTTACTTAACGCTTACAATGAAAAAATCAAGAAATATGGGCGATTAAGCCCAGGTATTGCATTTCAAGGGGCTCTCCAAGATCTTTATGAAAAGAAGAATCAAGCCTTTGTCCCAAAAAAACCCCAGGATTTGATTTTAGCCTTGCATATGATCTATCATTTAACAGGTTTTACCAGTGCAGAAGTAGATGCCGAGGGAGATCTTATTAAAGCTGTTTCATTCCTCTATGAACGATTAGCCTCGCACGGTTCACTATTTATCGTGTATGCAGACCTCGAAGCGACAAGCCAAGGAGAGGCCGTCTGCAGCATGGCTGAGAAATATTTCGAATCGCGCTATCCTGATGAGCCTTATGCGAAAAATTTACTATCCATTTACCGGGCAAGAAATGCGCTGTTAGGAGAAAAAGGCAGCATTGCCAAAGTACTTAAAAATCTCTATCCTGGTACCCATCCAACATTATCTTCACAGAAGGTTAAAAGTCATTTTTTTGGCGACACGATTGAAGATATTGCTGCTTTGGGTCTTGCTACAGAACTTTGTCCTTCTGACAGCGATCCTTTTGAGATAGATAAATTGAAATTTTGCCTGAATTATGTAAAAGAAAACCCTAACAGGATAGGCTTGGTGAAAGAAGAGCGCAATGTCCCCCAAAAAGGAATGTGGCGTGCCAATGAGCCTCAGGTATTGGCTACAATTTCTAAAGGTTGAGCATTAATGGAAAATTTCTTTCAAAACGAAACACTGTCGAATTTAATATTGCAGTATGGAAGTTTTGCAATATTTTTTCTGTTGATGCTTGGAATTATTGCTCTACCCGTACCTGAAGAGACTTTAATGGTCTTTTCAGGCGTCTTGATGGCCCAAGGAACATTGCCAATCCATTCCACTGTTATCGCAGCGTATGCAGGAAGCATGGCTGGGATAACAATAAGCTATCTTCTAGGAAGAACCCTAGGTCATTATTTTGTAGTGAAATATGGAGGTTGGATAGGCCTTACTGAGGATCGGTTACAAAAAATCAGGGATTGGTTTGATCACTTCGGCAAGTGGACATTGGTGATCGGTTATTTTATTCCAGGCGTCAGGCACTTTACAGGATTTTTTGCAGGCATGTCCGAGCTTAAGTATTCTCATTTCGCCCTGTATGCTTATATGGGATCAATTCTCTGGGTCACCACCTTTCTTTCTATCGGCTATTTCTTCAAAAATTGCTGCCTCGAGTATTTGGAGGCCTTTGTCGAGGAATTTGAAATTCTCGACGTCGCCTTAATAAGCGCAGGCATTCTGTTTATCATTTTCATAGCGTTCAAAATCTACTACTTAAAGCATAAAAAGTAGCCGCAGATAACCACAGGATTAAAGAACGCAGATAGCGCAGAATAATTTGAAATTGCCTTCACATCGTGTCCGCCGGCATTCTGCCGGCTTTTAATCTAAATTAATGCTAAAACAATTTTATTTTCTAATCCTTTAGATAAAACAACCTCAAACTATGATAGAAGCTTATTACTGTTAAACTCATAGATAAGACTATTTTTTTGCATAATTTTTGATTAAAAGCCGGCAGAATGCCGGCGGACACGATGTGAAAGTTGTTTTAACATAATGTTAGATAGTATTAACCTTTGTCCCTATTGTCCCCAAGGTCCCCATCGTCCCCAATGTCCCCTGTCACCTCTTCTTATCATTTTTCATCACATTCTATATAGTCCCAGCCGCCGCCTAAGGACTTGTAGAGGGCTATATAGCTGAGGAATAGGGCAGCCTGGCTGTCGAGCAGATTTTCTTCGGCAGAGATCAGCAATTGGTTTGACTCCTGGACCTGGAGATAATTCTTTAAGCCTTGTTGATAGAGGTCTTCGGTCAGCTGATAGCCTTCTGAGCTAGCTTTTTGGGCCTCTGTAAGGAAACCCCTTCTCTGCTGTTCAGCTGAGAAGGCGGCTATGGCATTTTCTGTTTCTTCCAAAGCCTCTAATATGACCTTGTTGTATTGATAGAAAGCCTGCTTGACCTTTAGCTTGTTGATTTTGACATCTTTCTCAAGCATTTTGCTATTGAAAATGGGCATGACGATGCTCGGTCCGGCGTACCAAGCAAAACTCCCTGTCGCCATCGTAGCTAGCTCGCCAACAAATCCTGTCAAGGAAAGGCGCGGAAACAAGGCTGCTACTGCGCTGCCGACTTGCTCGGTCGCTGCCGCCAGATCTCGTTCAGCTTTGAGGATGTCCGGCCGCCTTCTTAAGAGCTCAGAAGGAATGCCAATGGGCTTCTCGGCAGGGATTATCGGCAAAGTAATCTTATTGGTTAAAATAGGATAGAGTTCTCCTGGAGGATATCCAAGAAGGATAGACAGCTTATGGATTGACTTGCGGATCGACAATTCCACCAGAGGTTCTTGAGCTTGATAATTGTATAGCTGCTGCTCGGCTTGTTTTCGGTCGATTGTCCCTGCAAATCCTGTGGTTGCCAATGAATCAATCAGCTCTAAAGTATCTTTGAGTGAGGCGATATTTTTTTCTAGTAATTCCTTCTTTAATTGAGCTCCCCTGAGTTCGATGTAGGTGCGGGCAATTTCAGCCGATAATGAAACCCAAAGGCTTTTTAGCTCATATTCAGTTGCTTGAATATGGGCTTTAAGAGTGTTGATCTCATGCTCATTGTATCCAAAAAGGTCTATTTCCCATTCGGCATCGAATCCGCACTCGAAATAATTGATCTTTTTTCTTCCCGATTTGTAGCAATGGTTGCCGATCAAATTGTTCAATAGTTTTTTGTTGACCTCGGCATGTCCGCAAGCGGCCGTAGCATCTACGTGAGGGTACTGAAATGGGGCTCCGCCGCTGAGTTCGGCCCTGGCCTCCAGGATTCGCGCGCAAGCTATGGAGATGTCCAGGTTTTGGTTGGAGGCATTTTCTAGCAGAGTTATGAGCATAGGGTCGTTTAAAGCGCGCCACCACTGGAAGCAGTCGGCAGAACATTGCTGCATATCAGCTGTTTTAGGAGTTTGCCAATCACCAGGCAAGACGACAGAAGGAGGTTCATATTTAGGGCCCACCGTGCATCCTGTAAAGGCTATAAGAAGGCTAATAATAATTTTTCGGCTATGCATACGCTCTCTTTAATGCAGCTTTGATTCTATAAAAACATCCATTTGCTGTCCTACAAATAGTGAAGGATCTTTTTTAGCAATTTTATAGATGATTTGCAGCACGCGGGTGTCAACTTTTTCAGCAACATCATTTGTCAAATGCTGCTTATTGACTAAGTAGGGTTCAATTCTAATGAATTCTAATGGGTATTTATTTTTCGCATCATCTTGTAAAAAGGCTACTGCAGATGCATTCGAATGATAGTAGGGAATATCCAATTGATTGATTGTGGTCCTCAAAAAAAGCTCGTCAGTATCACCTAATATCATTAAAGGATTTTTAGATGTGTCTGGCGGCGGCAGCTCGCCTTCATTGATTTTAATTTGTAAGACCGTGCCATCTATGGGCGAATGAATGAATGTCCTGGCAAGTTCTGTTTCTAATCGCTCCACGCCGGCTTTGGCTTGCTCTACTTGCAGGCGGGCAATTTCCAAGTCGGGCTTCCACGTGCCAGCTTGCAGCTTGGTCAAGTGGGCCTGGGCCTGTTGGAGCTTTCCCTCGGCCTGCTGTAAATTGAACAGCCGGCGATTTTTTTCTTCCTGACTGATGGCCCGTTGATCAGTCAACTTAAGGACCATCTCATATTCATCTTTTGCAAACTTTTCTTCGGCTTGAGCAGTCTCAAGATTAGCTTTGGAAGCTTCAAGGTCTTCTTGTTGTGGAAAAGCTTCTAATCTTTTAAGTTTTGCTTCTGCAACTGCAAGGGCCGTCTGTTGAACTTGCAAGTCGGCCTTGATTTCTCTATTTTCTAAACTGAATAAAGTGTCCCCTTTCTTGACTTTCTGGTTGACCTTGACATAGATATGGTCGACAATTCGGCTTACCGGCGTGCCGATAAATATATTGTCACTGCTAGGCTCGACGATGCCAACTCCGGATATATTTGACTTATAAGGAGCTACAGGAGGTGTTATCACTTCTTTTTTTATCGGTGACTCAATATCCCACCAAAGTGATAAGAAAACGAGAGCTAGGCAAAATAAAGCAATATAGACAATCCAAAGAAAATAGTTTCTATTCATGTTCATTTCCTATTATTTCGCCATCATTCATCGTGATGATGCGATCGCCGAAAGAAAAAATTCGGTGATCGTGCGTGACTACGATGACAGCCTTGTTAGCATCTGTAGCTAGATGTTTTAAAATGTCCATAGTTTCCAAGCCGGCATTTTGGTCTAAAGCGCTTGTAGGTTCATCGCAAACGAGGATTTTTGCATTGTTGACCATAGCGCGCGCTATAGCAACCTTTTGCTGCTGCCCCTTGGATAAATTTGATGGCGAAACATTGCATCTGTGGTCGATATTCATTTTCTTCAATGCCGCCAAGGCTTGTTCGGCTGATTCTTTCTGAGTTTTTCCTTTAATTAATAGCGGCATTGAGACATTTTCGCAAACTGTGAGGGTCGGTATTAAAAAAAGCGATTGAAAAACAATGCCCAAGTTATCGCGGCAAAAAACGGCTTTCTGATCGTCAGACATTTTTGTGATTTCTTCGCCTAACAAAAATACTTGACCCCCGTTATCAGGATGCAGGATTGCTGTGATAATAGATAGCAGAGTTGTTTTACCTGAGCCGGAAGGCCCTACGAGCAATGTCAGCTTGCCAGCTTCGATATCTAAGTTAATATTTTTTAAAGCCTGGATTTTTGTGTCTTTTTCCCCATAAGTTTTATTGATATTTCTGCATTGAACAGCATATTTTGAATTCATTCTAAGTCCCCAATAGTACTTTTGGATCAGTTGAAAATACCTTTTGTATACTGAGTCCTGCAGTAAATATACATATTAGGAGCACTAAGAGGCCAGTGAATAGAAGCAGCTGCCAGGGAAAGAAGAAAGCGAGAGTGGTGTCTCTGATCGCCCAGCCCCATAAAATGGTCATTCCGGTGCCAAGCAAAAATCCAATAACACCTACTAGAAAGACTTGCACCATGATCATTTGGGTGATCAACTTGTGATTGCCCCCTACAGCCTTTATTAAGGCATAATAAGGCAGATTTTGCAATGTCATCACATAGAAAATTTGACCGGCTATAGAAAAGCCAATAATGATTCCCAAAGCCACTGAAAGTCCAAAATTAATTAAAATACCGGTTTGTAAAAAGGATTTTGCAATCCGCCATTCCATTTCATCGCTCGTCAAGCCATTTAACCCTGCGTGTGAATTAATATTGTCCAAGACTTTCCGTATACTGACATTGGGACGCGTTCTGGCAGCAATAAACTCGACCTGGTCTTTTGGCATAGAGGTAAAGTAGCTAAATTGGCTGCGTGTTGTGTATATTATAGGCTGCGGGTAAAATCCTTGAGTTATTTTGCAAATTCCGACAACGACAGCACGGCGATTGTTAATTTCAAAGGCATCTCCAATTTTTATCGGTATTTTTTTGCCATTGGGCTCTCTTTTTGCCAAAATCCCATTCGCAGAATAGACGTCGATAAGAACTGCCCCCTCTCTGCGTAAATCTTTGATATCTCCTTCTAAAATTTCATGCGGGACACCTATCAGAGTCGCATCATCGATGCCATAAAGATGGCACACTTGAAAGATCCCTGTTTGAGTTGTCATGGGAATGTTTGTGACATTAATGGGAGCTGCCCATTCAACGTCAGGCACGCTCCGGACTATATCGAGATAACCGGCTGGCATAGCTCTGACTTTTTCATCGCTCTCGGTCACAGGGTCAATAACCCAAATATTCGGCGCAGGAATATCAGTCACAATCCTGTAGGATCGAGAAACCAAGCCAAGGAATATGGCAGACTGTTGAGAGATCAATAACGTTGCCAAAAAGATTCCAAAAATAACGCCAATGCACGAGGCTCTGTTTCCGATCAACATTTTAAGAGCCAAATTCATCATAAAGACAGCCTACCATTTAAAAATTGAATTTAGCAAAGGTAATCGAGTTTGCCAAGCATATATTTCCATTTTCATTGATTTTTCAAGAATTGTTCCTTGCTTGCTAAAAAAACACTTATGAGCCAAAGTATGTTTATGCATACTTTGGAAATGAAAGATCGCCTGGAAGGTTCAGAAATTAATATTCATACTGCGATTGCAGATTCAATTCATAAATGGGGTTTCTCTTTCTCAGAAATTTTCTTCGAGAAAGGCTGGGAATTCTTTGTATTGACACATATTGATGGTTTTATCGGTTACAAAGTCGCAAATCAATGTGCTGTGGTTTTTGGCGATCCGGTCTGCTCTGATGAAAATAAACCGGCTTTAGCAGAGGCTTTTAATGAATTTTGCCAAAAGAAAAACTTGAATGTTATCTATATTATTGCTTCAGAAACTTTTTCAACATGGGCAATTAAGCACGTCAGCAAAGTACTCATTGAGGTCGGCGAAGAGATTGTTTTCCTTCCCGAAATAGATCCTACTATTGGACCTCAAGGCAACCGTCTAAGAAATTATATCCACCATGCTTCAAGCCTCGGCCTGGAAGTAAAAGAATACTTGCCTATCAATGAAGAAATAGAAAAACAAATAAACAACTTGCAAGACACATGGCAAAAGTCGAGGAAGGGTCCGCAACTCTATTTAGGAAACTTTAACTTCTTCGAACGAAGGGAAGATCACCGCTGGTTTTATGTTACAGATAATAAGAATGTTAAAGCTGCTGCTTTGCTCAGCACTCTGGTTATGGGGAGAGGCTGGTTGTTGAAATCAATGATCACTCATCCAGATGCTCCAAGAGGCACCTCAGAGCTTCTCATGACTTCCATCTTAAATAAGCTGCACGATGAAAATACCCAATTCATTACCTATGGAATCATCCCCGCTAAACAACTTGGAGAAATTGAAGGCTTAGGACCAATTGAGAAATGGTTTATTAAGTTAACCTTCACAGCAATTAAATGGATTTTTAATCTCAATAAACGAAAGAAGTTCTGGCAAAAATTCCAGCCTCGCTCAAAGAAATCATTCGCCTTATTCAGCAAATCAATTGGCCTAAAAGAAATAAGGGCCGTCCTTCAAGCATTAAAAGTCGATTATTAATAAGATTGGACAACATAGTCATCATTTAGTATCCTATTAGGCTTTCAACAAAAAATAGGAGAATTTATGACAAGTGCTATTACAATTCATACAATAACAGAATTAAAGCAATTTCCAAAAAATTACGATCCTTCTGTTAGTGATACCGATAAGAAAGTAAAAAAAGTATGCCACGCGTTTCAAAAAACTGGCGAATGCCGTTTTGGAAGCACTTGCAGATATAGCCATGATGTTGCGCCTGTGGCTCACAAACATGTAAAAGAATTAAAAGCACCAAAGACTGGGTTTACACATGTTCCTGGTGTAATAAGATCTAAACATACATTAACGATGAATGATATCTTCAAACCATATAATCGCTTTGAGGCTCTTCCGCACGAAAGACGTTATTTTAAATAAGTGCGCGAGTGCGCGAGTGCGCGCCTTCGGCGAGTACTTAGTTCTTAGTGCTTAGTTCTTAGTGCTTAGTTCTTAGTACATAGTATTGAGTACTCAATAGACGAGCCGCGAATGAGCTTAGGAAAAAATTAATTTACTTGTTAAAAAAACAAAGCGGTGCGGAGCACCGCACTCCAAAGAGCTGTCTTCGCTTCGCTCGCAGCTCGTTAATAACCAAACGTTTAACTACGAGCAATGAGCGCAGCGAATTGCTCTTTGGAGTGCGGTGCTCCGCACCGCTTTTCAATTTATAATAACTCAATTAATTTTTTCCTAAGCTCTTCGCGGCTATGCATACTAAGCACTCTGCTACTCGCGCACTCGCGCACTCGAGCACTAGGCACTAGCCATCTACTTTTTGCTTTGGAATTTCTGCCAGAGCTGAATTCCGGTTGATGCAAAGTCAATGACGTCTTTAACGGAAGTTTTGCTATTTTTTGAAATGCTCTTTGCTGTTGATTCAGTATTATCCTCAAGCACTTCCAGAATATCCTTAATGGTGTCTTTTAGCGCATAAGCCGAAGAACCCAGAGACTTAATGATGTCATTTTTCTTGCTTGGCTCAGAAATCCATGTTGCCGCTCCGGCTCCAAGCATTCCACCCAAGATGCCTCCAATTAAAAAAGCTGTAAGCTTTTCTTTATTTTCGGTTGTTCCTAAACATTCTACCTGTTCTGTAATCTGTGCTGCAAAATCTTGTATTTTATCTGAATAATCATCAGCCCTGTCGCTAACATCGCTAGCGATATTCTTTGTCTTTTTGCTGACATTTACTAAAAAGTCATCTAATTTATCTTTAAGGTCTTCAATTGTATTTGCCGCATTATTCTTAAGCTTACGGCCTGATTTGCTTGTTAAAAATGCTGCGGATGTACCGACAATAGCGCCGCCTAAAATAGCACCAAGAACTAACTTAGTAGTATGAGATTTTGAACCCATAGAGACACTCCTCTTATTTCTTCGTTTTAATTTTTCGCCAAATATTTACACCCAGAAGTGCACATTCAATAACATCTGGAATTATTCCTTGTTCATCAGTCGATTCGCCATTGCTTTCAATGTTTTGTTTGTTTTTTTTTTCGCTTCTTCTTTCTTCTTCCTCTTGATCTTCCATTTCTTCTTTAAAATTTTTTGTTTTTATTTCAAAACTTTCACCCAAGTTTGAGAAGGCCCGAAAAAAAGGATTGATATAATCCAATTTTCCGTTGACATCTGTCGTGAGGGTGTTAACTTCGATAAGAATGCGATCGACTTTTTTTAGTGTTTTTGATAAATCTAACAAAAATTTTACTAGAAAGACGACTAGAATAACAAATGCGATCGATACAACTAATAAGATGATTTCTGAGGGAGTCATTGTTTCCTCCAACTGAGTAATGAACATTAAACTCACACTATCATATCTCGTAATTTTGTCAATTTAATTTTTAAATCGACCTACAAGCAAAAAGATGCTAAGCAAAAATCATGCCAACTCAAAGGAATGAGTGTGAATTCTTTTAAAAATTAATCTTCCAATAAATTGATAAATTATATATACTACTTCATCTTTAAAAGAATTTCGATTCAAGAGAATTAAAAAGAGCTGAATTTAATATAATAATAACTGGTTCATATGTCTGTTTTTAGCCCCTATGTGCCTCAGCGCAATGCTCACACTTTAATGACATATCAACCCCATCCTAATGGGACACTTCGTCCTCAGACTGTTGATACTCCTCAAAACTTAATTTATAAACAGAATCTTTCAGTTAAGCAGCTGGAAAGATTGTCTTCCCTTATTAATAGGACTTATCATCTTACTCCAAGCCTGCCTACCGACTGCGCAAACCCTCCATTGCCATTTACGCTAACTGAACTTAAAAATTGTATCCGTGAAACTTGTTCAAGAGTCAGTACGGTAAGTTTTTCAAGTTACTTCGTCAGACAGGCTGCAGAGCATATTTTAAATGGTTCAAATTACGGGATCGTTGAACTCTTTTTTTCTTTTTCGAATATGAATAAAATGGAGGATATTAAGGAAGCATTGCTTCATCCTCTTTACAATGCATTATGCAATCTTATAGCGGCAAAATGTGCAGAGATCGGCCTTAAATTTGAAAATCCAGAAGGTTTAAAAGAATTAATCCAAAGCTCTTATTTGCCTAAAGAAAAAGCTGAAAACACTCCGAATTTCGAATCAGAAAGAATTAGAGAAATAAGGCATCGCGCTGAACGTGATACTGTCATTGGTTATTCCATCGATTTAGGCTGCTTGCGCATCAATTTCTTATTTCTGAAAATGAATAATACAAGTTGGAGGCATGAATGTTTTCCATTTGATCATTGGTATATTAATGTTGATGCAAAAAATTGTGAATTTTTAACACAGTCGCATGTTGATTTTCAGGGTCAAATAATAAAACTTCAAAATAGAAGATTTTTATCAGGAGACTTTCAAAACGGTTTAAACCCATTCTTTTATTTTTTAAGAAAGATCAGTCAGGGGTTTGAACCAGAACCTAACTCTAAAAAAGAGATCTTTACTGAAGCAATAATGGAGTTGCAACAGAGAAATCTTCCCCATCTATTAAGTAATATTTTTAAAGATTTCGATAGGCATTTTTCTGAATACTACCCAGCGATAAAACCGCCAATGCTAGTAAGAAATGTTAAACTTGAAACAGTTGAAAGACCATCACCTGTTGAAGTGTTAACGACATTGAACTCTATACCTATATTGAGAGATTTAGGTGAAAAATTAAGCATCATTGAAGAATATACGACACCCGTTGCTTTTAAACTAACTCGTCAATTGATGAACAAATTTTCACAAAATGATGAACTGGTCTTCAAAGATCTTCGGGCCATTGATAGTATCTCTGATAAGAGAAAATTAAAATTATGTTCTTTGTTGAGCAAAACTCTAGCAAAAAGAGAAGCTCCATCTAAAGAAAATGTTAGTTCAAAACCAAAAGTGGTTTTACTATCGAATGTAAAAAATGCACCTACGCATATTGTAAATACAATTCCAGATCATGCTCCGAATGAAATTGGCAAAATGGTTGAATGTCTGAATGCCTTTAGTATCTTAATGAGCATCAATGAGACAAAGCTGAAGACAGATTACAGCAGGGCTTTTGCTGCAGCATTTCTCTTTTCTAAGAAAATCAAAAATCCTGATACTTACTTTCGCCAAATTGCTTCAGCTGATTTTGATAAAGTTTCACGTCCTCACCAGCTTGTTAAGCTTAGCAAGCTTATCGTGACTTATCCGGAGTTAACACCTGAATTCATAGCGATTGTACGAGGACTTTTCTTATATGCCTGGATAAAGAATGTTAAAGGGATTCAGTGCTATACATCGGATTTTAGAGAAAACCAAAACACGGTGCGCTGGCATTTTGAATGGAAACACGCCAACGGCACAGATTATTTCTATATAGACAATGCTGACCCATTAAAAATATGCCAGGAATTCATGACAAGCTGGCGAAAAGTTGATGAATTCTTAAAATCGAAAAAATTAGAAAATGTTGATGTCCCGCCCTCCGATCCAAACAAGAGAAAAACTTTTCATCAGGTCTATCAAGAATATGTCGATAAAATTCTTCACACCAATTTAAATGACTATGATTTTTTTCTCAGTTTGCCAAAAGAAATTGGATTGCTGAATACTGACTTATCAACCGCCGCAAGACATGCCTTTATCGAAGAATTCTTAAATACAGTTTTTAAAGAACCAATGAGAAGTGCGTGTACGCTTCTTAACACTGTGGTAAACTTTAAAGGCATATCATCAATCTTTCAACAAGAACCCTTGCCGGAAAAACTAGTTACTTCCATTAAATTTATTCAGTGGCAGATTGATCTGCAAAGATTGATCCATCCTCATGACCCTAATACTCCAGTCAAAAATTTAATACAATTGACCTTGGATTGTTACTCTTCATATGATTTATCAGAACGGCTACCCCAAGCTATCGTAGCATGTCTTGCATATTTAAGCCCTATTGGCACCGGATTGGGCAATTCTACGAAAGCAAGTATAACATTAGAGGCCATCAATTTTCTCATCAGGTATAAACTTTCAAATCAGAGCAACCTTAAAGAAATAAAATTAGCACAAGCCATTCTACAAGTAATCAACACCAGTAAATTCTATAAGGAAGAAGGTAAAGAAGAAATTGCTATATCTATTTTGAAAGGCTATGAAAAGCTGGGCTTTTATTATGATAATCCTGATAGTGCGACCGCAATTGGAGAATTCATTACTTACTTAATACTTTGGTCAAAAAAGTCAGATACTCTACAAAAAGAAATTAATACAATACTAAATCGCATTGAAAAAAATACCCAGGACGCTTCTAAAAACCTTCTTTTGTTAAATCAAGAAAATCAAAACTTCTTTATTACAACTTTAAAGCGAACATTTTTCGCTGCTGTTTCTTTGAAGCAGGAAGATAAAATTAAACTTCTATTTGGCTGCATTGTCGATACGATTAATTGTTTAGTTAATACTCAGCAAAATTATTATATTCTTAAAGCCGGCGTGCATGCTCTTAATCTTATAGCCAATGTACAGTGCGACTATATCCAAGGATCAAATGATCTAATTTCACTGGCAAAAAAGTTAATTAACATCAAAAGAATCAAAACCGACGATCCTAAAATTTCAGAACAAGGGTTTGATTTAGGCCTTAAGATCATCTTTGTGATTGCTGATAGCAAGAAAAATATCAGCAAACATGATGATATTGTTAGTCTGCTTTTGGATGGAATGTTCAAAGCCTTCCAGAAGTCTAAGACAAACAATGATTCCGCTTGGAGGGTCTTCCACGGTTTTGCAAAAGTGTTAAGTTCAATCGCAAATGATACACGATTTGAAGGAATTAACGAACTACTGACATTATGCCCTGACAGTGTAACGTTTCAACAGAATAACAATTTAATTTTCAGCAAGTTCTCGCAATTTCTTTTTAGATTAAATCCCTCGATATGCGCCAAACTCTTCTTACACATTCAGGAAAATCACAGAAAGCTTTCCTTGGAAAATGAAACGTTTGCTTGGGATCTTGTTAGAAAACTTTCTTCCTCAAAAATACCGGCCGATCTCAAAATTGCCTTTCAGGTATGGCAAGTTTTAACACAGAAGAGCTCAGGAAACTCGCCGCAAGCTAGGTCAACAAAGTTAAGCATAGACTCCATAAATTTGCTCAGCTCCATGTCTGCATCTCAAATGGAACTGAATGGTGAAGTAAAAATCTTTTCTGAATACATTGTCGAGAACCTCAAAAAGTTTGAAAATGAATTGGAAGTTCAAAATGGTGATGTTATTGAGAATCTGCAAAATGCACTTCAGAATTTATTCTCAGTGAATCCGAAACAGGGCAACGAGCTTCGACAACACATCAAAGATACTTTAAAAAATGAGAACCTTTATTTGCTGATTTTTAAAAAGTTCATAAACGTGAATGATAAGAGTCCTTTAGAATTTTTAGAAGCCACTTTGGAAAATGATGAAACAATAGAAGATTTAAATAAAGTGACTTCGAGCATTGAAATCGTTCTAAAAGAAAACAGGGAAACGGCATACAAAACAGCAGTTCAAGCTTTTCAAAGAACTCTTAATAATCCTGATTTTGTATGGAATATAACAACTTGTGGAATTGCTTTAAACTTACTTACAAACATTCCTAATGAATTTAAACAGTCTATTTCTTTCACTAGAATTTTTGTCGGGTTTTTAAAAAAACTGGGAGAAAAAGAATTTTTCACTTCTGTTGACAAAGGACATTTAAAGGACTGCTACACAGAAATATTTACATTGGACAATGAAGACATCCAACTCATTTTCCTGGAAGAATTGTCATCAAGCAATAAGCCTGAAACGGTATTGGAAATAACGAAAGAGCTTTTTGAAGCCAGCGATATCAAAAGTATTGACCTTCTTTCAAACTGGTTGCTGAAAGATGATAAAGTTAATTACGAATTAAGCTACAAATTAATCGAACAATTTTTACTTAGACCACATCCTAAACAGATTCCTTTTCTGCAAAAGCTTCTTGAAACTGGTTTTTTAAAAAATGAAGATATACCTCTAGAAATTCGCGTAAAAGTATTTAAAGATATTACAACGCATTTTGCCGCTTTTCTAAAAACTAAATTAAGTTCTGCTAATGCAAATTATTTGAATATATTGATCAACCAATGGACGCTTTTAGAAGAAATTTTGCAAACAAATCCTTCTGCAAAAGAACAGGAAGAGCAAGCATTGGCTATAAAGAAAAACATGATCCTTATTTTCGTAAAAGAAAATAGCGTAAAGTCGTTAGAAAAAATATCCACGATGATTGTTTCTAAAGACTTTACTCCATTTGATCCAAATTTCCTGACAACAATTTTAGGCAGCCTGGGAATAACCAAAACTACTCCAGAAACTAACCTTGAAGCTATTTTTAATATAATATTACAACTTGTAAATTATAATAAAGATAATGATCCTGTACTAGGAATAATATTGAACTATATTCAAACGCAGTTTAATGCAAATAAACAACTGCTGTTAGATCTCGTTGCTAAAGCTATCCTCTATTTTGGGACAGTTGTTAATATTCCAACATTATCCACAAATGTCCTCTTGCAACTTTCTAATTTAATACTAAGCTCGGCTGAAAGTTATTCATCACTTGGCAAGATAGATGGATTAAAAGAATTGGCCGCTTATATTTCTCAGACCAATAATCAATCACTAGCAAAAAGTTTAGAACCTAAGCTTGCCGAAATTAAAGATTCATTCCAAAAGAAGTTATTAGCGGTTTTACAAAATAATTCTTCAGAGACCAGACAGAGAATGGAATATTTAGATAAATATATTCTATTGATTGCCATCCTTGAACCAGACTCTTTAAAAAAGATACTAGAAAAAAGTATTGAAAAAACCATTGATAGCAAATTTTCTCACAACTTTGAATTCTTGCTGAATTTGCTAAACATTGTTGATGGACATGAACTATTTTCTAACCCTCAGGAGTATCTTGAGGTCGAATTAAAAATAATCAACGTTTTATTCAGCCGCGATAATCAAGAGAGCTATAATCTTGCAATATTAAGATGTACTGAAATTGGAAAGAAGATTGATTACCAACAAAAAGTTGATCCTCATCAGGAAAAATCTCAATTCATCCAATATGGTCAAACACTCGCTCACTTGAATCACTGTTTATTTACTTATTGTATTAAGTACTCTTCTTTAGATATTTATGCTGACTTTATAAAAATTGTAGAAAATTTATTGAATAAACAAATGTCGGCTGACAACTTCCCATACCTTCTAGCCTTTTTCCAAATTGTCAGATTACAGTTAACTAATCAATTAGAAACTTCGGTTGTAATACCAAAGACGCGTTCAAAAAGCCCTCAACTAACCTTTATAAAGAAAATAAAAGAATGTGTAGAAAAGCTCGATAAGTTATTTAAAGCAAGCGTTGGAGAAAATGGAGTTCATCATGCTAACGCTGTTAAAGAATTTGACTCGGTCAGCGAGCTTCTTGAAAAAATGCTGAAACCAATTGAATTAAAAGTAATCACTCAAGAGCCCAAAAAGGCCGCTCCGCCTCCAAAGAGATTTATTCCTTCGAAACAACAGAAAATGAATGACCTGAATGATCTATTTTCTCGTCTTGAATTAAATATGAATCCTATCGCTTGTCTTACTGCCAGAAAGAGCAAGACCGGCAAACAAGCGAATAATTTATGGACTGTTATATCAAAAAAAGTGAAACGCGATGATTGGGACAATGGTGTCGTCATCGAATTTGATAAAACAGCTGCTGAGCTCTATGAATTTATGAAAACTAAATTTGATTTTACACATTATCATTTAGCAGGCGGCGGCAATGATGGTGGAACGGTTTTTTGCCTAATTCGCAAAGAATCTGTTAAAAATTTTACAACAAATAAAGCCTTTACTTACTTAACTGTTGATACAAGTAAAATTACTTCACAAAAGAAACTAACATCTACTGAAATAGAGAAGATGTTGCATGAAAAAGGGGTTTGTTTGAAAGAATTCTTAGGCGGACTTACTTAGGAAATTGCTCGGGTGGCCCAAAATGCTGCCACCCTTCGCCATTAAGTGCTTTTAAAAAGCTTAACATAGCCTTTTTATCAGCATCAGATAAGTGAAGAGGCTTCATTGTATGGTGTAGGTTTTTATTAGGATTTCCCCCTTTATCGTAATAATCAATCACTTCTTCCAGAGTTTTTATGCTGCCGTCATGCATATAAGGGTAGGATAACGAAGTTTCTCTTAAAGTCGGCGTTTTAAAGGCCCCCCAATCTTTTTCATTTTTTGTGATATCATATCGCCCCAGGTCGGGGTTTTCATGATCCATCCCTACGCCAATATTATGAAATTTCCCATCGCTGAAAAGAGGCTCCCAATGGCAATTATTGCACATGCTTTTATTAAAAATTTTTAATCCTTGAATTTGTTCCTCGGTCATCGCTTTTTTATCGCCTGCCATGTATCTGTCATAAGGCGAATTACCTGAAAGCAACGTGCGTTCAAACGTTGCTATGGACTTTATCATCTTGTCTAATGTGATCTCATCGCTGCCAAATGCGTCTTTGAAAAGCAGTCCATAGCCTTGGATTTTTTTTATTCTCTCCACGCATTCACTCAGGGCTTCATGCGGGTCGCTCGACAAAGCCATTTCTTTAGGATTTCCTAACGGCCCTTTGCATTGGTCTTCAAGAGATTTTGCTCTTCCGTCCCAAAATTGGAAAGGTTGATAAGCGGCATTAATGACTGTTGGAGCATGCCTGGTCCCCTTTCTTCCTTTTATTCCGACAGATATGGTTTTTTTGTCAGCAAAAGCCCTTTTAATGCTATGGCAGGAAGCACAAGATATTGTGCCGTCAGCAGACAAACGCTTATCAAAATAAAGTATGCGGCCAAGCTCGGCCTTTTTTTTACTGTAGGGGTTGTCTTGGGGCCATTTTAATGATGGAAGGCCCAACGGAATCGGCAGCTCCTCCTTGGATGCCTGCTGTTCTTCGGCAAACGAACAGTACGGTATTGCTAAAAGAAAGATCAAAAGAAAAAAACAATGTTTCATAACCTTTCCGACCCTAGAATTAAAAAATACAAAATATAAAAATTCATATAATTATCAAATAGTTTTATAGCGCTTAGAGCGCAAGGGACGAAGAGACCTAAGGGACCAATGCGTATCCAGGGCGTCCCGCCCTGGCAATTCCACGACGCCAGGGCGGGACGCCCTGGATACGCATTGGTCCCATCCCTTAGGTCTCTTCGTCTTTTTATTTAAAGCATTGACATTTACGAATTTTGACAATAAAATCACACTTTTCAATAAGTCCTAACTGGAGGTTGACAATGTATATTGCTGAGTTATCATGTCGTCATAAAATAAGAAAACGTATTTTCTTAAATACTCAGCAGCAGCAGCCTTCCTTCCAACGAAACAATCAAAATTGCCAATTCCAGAACTAATTTCCTAAAAGTTACAGTCAAAACGACTGAATTAACAAACTATTTATAAAAAAATTATATTATAGTTTGAAATAAATTGTTATTTATAGTAAAATATATTTTTATTTTTAGGATTTTTATGACTTTTATAGAGTTATTTAGTTCATTTACAGACTATATTCTTTTTATCACTTGTATTTTTATACTCGTCAGCAGCATCTACCTAACAATTAAATTCCGCTTTATCCAAATCCGTTTCCTCCCCGCTCTGATTAAAATGCTGATAAGCGCTTTTAAAAAGAAAAATAAGGAAGGCGAACACACTATCGCTCCAACAAAAGCCCTTTTTACTGCCATGTCTACTACACTTGGCATTTCAACAATTGTCGGGCCTGTAATCGCAATCCATTCTGGAGGCCCAGGAGCTCTTTTAGGATATCTTCTGACAGCGTTTTTTGGCAGCGCCGCGATTTATGCCGAAGTTAACTTAGGAATAAAGCATCGCAAGCAGCTGGAATCAGGCGTGATCATGGGCGGCCCGATGCAGTATATTAAACATCTTCTATCTCCTTTTGCTGCGAAATGGTATGCCCTTTGCTGCTTACTTTTAATGACTGTGTGGTCTGGAGCTCAGGCCAATCAGCTGGTGGCGACTTTTGACTCGCCATTGTTAGGCGATTATAGAGTCTCCACTTTTATTTCAGGAGCGATCATTTCAATTTTGATTTTTGCCTGCCTCATTGGCGGCATTAAGCGCGTGGCTGCACTGTCTGCCAAGTTTGTTCCAGTGATGTTCCTTTTATACTTATCTTCTTGCCTTTGGATCATAGGTCTAAATATAGACAAGCTAGCTGAAATAATGAACCTCGTGATCAAATCAGCTTTCGAGCCTTATGCAATGGCAACAGGCAGTCTGGTCGGCGGTCTGATGAGCGCCTTGCGCTGGGGGATTATGAAAGGAACACAGACAAGCGAAGCAGGAGTAGGCACTCAATCGATTCCACACTCGATGGCTGAAACAAAAGACCCTGATGCGCAAGCTATGCTGGCAATGGTCTCTACTTATACTTCAGGCATCATGTCTTTTATGTCGGGATGTGTTGCTCTGATCACAAATACTTGGCAGGATCCTACGCATCCGTTGGGCATGAGCATGGTAGCTGCATCTTTTGAAATGTATTTTTCATCTCTTGGGATAGTCATCATCACAATCTCAGCCTTATTATTTGCTTTTGGTACAATTCTAGGAAATTGCTATAATGGCGGCCAGTGTTTGGCATACTTAACTAATAATAGGGGCCTAACCCTCTATTTCTTTGGGTCTGCCTGCATTATTTTTATTGGCTCAGTTTTAGAAGCTAAGACTGTTTGGTCAATGATCGATATAGTCATGGCATTTATGGTTGTCCCGCACTTAGCAGCTTTAATCCTTTCGACCAGAAAGGAACACTCTAAGGTGGCTGCAGCTGATCTACAAGAACGCTTAGTAGCAGAAACATAAAAATCACAACTCAATTTTAGAGCATCAATGGAAAATTCCTCATTAAAAGAAGCTATTTCAAAACGTCGTACTTTTGCAATCATCAGCCACCCGGACGCTGGTAAAACGACTTTGACAGAAAAATTATTGCTTTATTCCGGCATGGTCCATACTGCCGGGATGGTCAGAGGCCGAAAAGGAAGAAAGGCAGCAACCTCCGACTGGATGGCAATGGAACAAGAACGCGGCATTTCCATCACAGCTTCAGCCATGCAGTTTACCTACAAAGATACCATTATCAATGTCTTGGATACCCCCGGCCACGAAGATTTCTCAGAAGATACCTATCGAACTTTGACGGCTGCAGATTGCGCCATCATGGTCATCGACGCCGCCAAAGGCGTTGAAAAACAAACAAGAAAGTTATTCGATGTCTGCCGGCTCAGGAACATTCCTGTGCTCACCTTCATCAATAAAATGGACATGCCGGGACGAGATCCCCTTGACCTCATGAATGAAGTTGAAGAAGTCCTTGGCATACATTCAAGCGCTATGAATTGGCCCATAGGCGTTGGCAGAGATTTTAGAGGGGTCGTAGACCGCGTCACCAAGGAACTCGTATTCTTTACAAAAGCATCAGTTGGCGGAGCCCAAAAGGCACTTTTAAATAGATATTCTATGGATAGCCAAGAGGGCCGCGCCCTTATCTCTGACGAAGAATTTAGTAGGCTTCAGCAAGATTTAGAACTCTTAGAACTAGCAGGCAATCCTTTTTCAAGAGAAGAATTTTTGGCCGGTAAAGTAACCCCGGTGTTTTTTGCATCTGCCTTAACAAATTTTGGGGTAGAACCCTTCTTTGATTCATTCATCCATCTCGCGCCATCTCCTCAGCCGCGTTCTGTCAATTTGGCGAAAGGCGGAGAATCGACTGTTGATCCCATTGACACTCCATTTAGCGCCTATGTTTTTAAGATCCAAGCCAACATGGACAAAAGGCATCGCGATAGCATGGCGTTCTTAAAAATATGTTCTGGCCGTTTTGAAAGAGATCTCGTGGTCAAGCATCATCGTCTGGGCAAAGAAGTGCGTCTATCTAGACCCCACAGCATGGTAGCCGGAGAGAGAGCGACCCTTGATTTAGCCTATGCCGGAGACATCGTAGGGGTGATCAATCCGGGTGTCTTTATGGTCGGCGATACCATTTCTCTTTCGCAAGGCTTTAATTTCAAACCCATGCCTAAGTTCCAACCGGAAATTTTTGCTAAAGTACATCCTAAAGACATTGGGAAAAGGAAAGCCTTTGATAAGGGTGTCCTGCAGCTTACTGATGAAGGGGCTGTTCAACTCTTCTGGACTTATGACTTAAGCGGCGATGTCATCTTCGGTGCTGTCGGCCAGCTTCAATTTGAAGTGATGCAATATCGTTTGAAAGATGAATACGGTGTTGAGACCGTCATTTCGCCTTTACCCTATACAACAAGTGCCTGGCTGATAGGAAATAGAGAAACTTTTCAAAAAACCAGCAGCTGCATGCTCTTGAAAGACAGAAATGAACGGCCGATTGTCCTGTTCACTGAAGTTTGGGAAAAGCAATACGCTGCCAAGCTTAATCCGGACCATAAGCTAATCGATATTCTGACGGAATAAACGTGCCAAATAATTCAACCCTTGCCCATGCCCATGCCCTTGCCCATGCCCTTGCCCGAAAAATGAACCACAAAGACACAAAGGCACAAAGAAAATAAATAAAATAACAGGATAGGCAGGATCGCCTTCGGCGGCAGGATAATGAATGAATAATAAAAATGGGATAATGCTGTAAAAGCTTGTTAGCAGTTTATTAGAAACAGGTTATCTATTATCTTACCACATTAAATTTTCTCTAGGGCAACTAGTTTTAACCACAAATAAACTTACAAAAGATTATATCACCCTTCATCCTGCCGCCGAAGGCGATCCTGCCTATCCTGTTATTTTTTTCTTTGTGCCTTTGTGTCTTTGTGGTTAATAATTTTACAATTCGGGCAAGGGCAAGGGCATGGGCAAGGGCAAGGGTTTTATTGGTTTACAACACTATTCCAATAGCCAATTTCGGGATGAGAGGGGTTCTGGATACTGTATGGAGAATTGTAATTAAAGCTTTCTGTCTCTTGCTGACTTCTGACTTCTGGCTTCTGACTTCCTTCCTCCTTAGTCTTAGGATTATAGTCTTCGTCATTCAAATAGATTTCAGGCGAATAGCATAATGCATTGACATATTTCCTTTTGCTGGGACGGCACCACTTTTCTGCTGGAATTGATTGCAGAGCCGTCATAATTTCCGGCAACTGGTCCCTGGCAGCTTTTTTTCCGGCTTCATAAAGAACAGATTTCTTATCGTCACAGAATGTACCTATGTCGCAAGTCTTGGGCCTGATCACCACGTCAGCATCTTTAGAACAGGCCTGATTTTGCCACATAAAGGCTATCTCTGCGCTTCTGGTCGTAATCTCCACAAGATTGGTCGGAAGTGTTTGATCTAAAAGTTCGCAAAGGTCTATTGCTATAATAACCTCAGCTCCTAAATCTTTAGCTACTTTAGCAGGGACAGGGTTGACCACTCCTCCGTCGACTAATACTCTGCCCTTATATTCGCACGGCACAAATACAAAGGGAATGGAACAAGACGCTCTCACACCCTCAGATATATCCCCAGAACCTATTGTGACGAGCTCGCCGCTATAAAGATCACTTGCCACTACGACCAGAGGAATTTTTAAATCCTCAAATTTCTCAGCATTTAAATCATCGTCTAAGATCCTTAACATGGATCGGCCTTGAGACAATCCATAACGGCAGTTCCATAAATCCAAATCGAGAAGTGTTGTCGATCTTAAGCTCCAGACTGGCTTGATGATTTTCCTAACGCATGGGGTTTCAGCATAAAATGCACCCACAATACTTCCTGCGCTGCATCCAACGATAAGATCAATAGGGATGCCGGCTTCTTCCAGTACTTCTAAAGCTCCCAAGTGCGCCACACCCCGGACTCCGCCGCTGCCAAGAACAACAGCTACACGGATGTTGTCCGGAACATAATAGCCTGGCAACGGTTCAGGACAGGCCGCACGTTTAATATGGTGCTGGCAGCAGCCTTCTAAAATGAAAAGTAGAAAAAATAGGGTGCAGCAGAGAAATTTTGTTGACCTAACTTTTATCCTTTCTTGACCTTTAAACATAATACTGACAAATAAATATATTCTTTGCTATTCAAGCACACAAACATTTCAGATGTCAAGACTCTTCCCTTTTTCTGGATACTTAAGTATACTGCCGCATAAACCTCTTTTTTTCTATGACAGCCCAACAGCCAGTTTTAACAGTTACCGAGCTTACTCAAGCCATTAAGTTTCAGCTAGAACATTCCTTTCCTTCAATTCTGCTACAGGGTGAAATCAGTAATTTCAAATTACAATCTTCGGGACATCTTTATTTTTCACTCAAAGATAATAATGCCCAAATTAGCGGAGTCATGTTCAGAAATGATGCGTTGACATTGCGACAGCCTCCTAAAGATGGGGATCATGTCATTGTACGAGGCGAACTGAATGTCTACCCGCCTAGCGGCAAATATCAAATTGTTGTGAAAGAATTGCGGCAAGTTGGGCTTGGCGAGCTGTTATTAAGGCTCGAGGAACTAAAGTTGAAAATTTTAAGAAAGGGTTGGTTTAAAAAAGAGCATAAAAAGCCTTTACCAAAATCGCCAAAAAAAATTGGAGTTGTCACAAGCCCGACAGGAGCTGTCATTCAAGACATCCTAAATATTCTAACTCGCCGGGTTGGGGGATTCCATGTGATTTTAAATCCGGTAAAAGTGCAGGGAGAAGGGGCAGCTAATGAGATTGCCTTGGCCATCAATCAATTCAATCAGTATGAATTGGTAGATGTCATGATCGTCGGCAGGGGCGGCGGCAGCATTGAAGACCTATGGGCCTTTAACGAGGAAATTGTTGCTGAAGCCATCTTTAATAGCAAAATCCCCATTATCTCTGCCGTTGGACATGAAACGGATCATTGCATCTCCGATTATGTGGCCGATGTACGCGCACCAACCCCCTCTGCAGCTGCAGAGATGGTCATCGCTGACAAGGCCCATCAACTCAATCATCTTCAACATTTGGAACATCGCATCACTCAATGCTTGCAGCATGCTGTCCGACATAGGAAACAACAAATCAACAGTCTAATAAAGCTTCCAGTCTTCTCCTCACCTTATGCTCTCCTTGGGCCATGGATTCAGAGATTAGATCTGCTAAAAAATGATATCGACGAAGCTATTAAACAAGATTATAAACATAAAAAAATCGTAATTGATGGCCATAGAAGACATCTGCAAGCGTTAAACCCAATTCAGAAAATATTCCATACCAAACAAAAGCTGATTCAATGTGAAAAAAATCTGCTTAGCTTAATGATGTTAAAAATGCAGAATGCGAAGAAATTAGTACGCCAAAAAAATGACCGTCTCAATCAAACTTGGGTTACCCTCTTTGACGGACAAAAACGCCACTGCAATCTTGAATTAAGGCGGAAACAACTGGATCAAGCTGTCAAAAGGTCTTTGAATCTCCATAGTGAACGGCTGATAAAAATCAAGTCTGCTCTAGAATCCATTGATCCAAAAAATCTGCTAGCAAAAGGCTATGCTATTCTCTTTGCTGAAAAAGATGGTTCCGTTATAACATCCGTAAGCGACGTTAAGGAAAAACAGGTCATTTTTGCAAGACTTGCTGACGGAGAACTCGCAACTACAATTAAGGAAATTATTACAAGTGACATCCCAAGATAATCAAAAACAAGCAAAAAAAAGTGAAGCTACCTTTGAAGAGTCATTTTCCAGATTAGAACAAATCCTAGAGAAAATGAATTCTGGTTCCATAAGCCTTGACGAGTCCTTAAAGCTGTTTGAAGAAGCTGATAAATTAATCACCTTCTGTGGAAAACGTCTGAATGATGCGGAACGAAAAATTGAAATGCTCATCAAGAACCGCAACGGCGAGCTTGCACTTGGCAGCGATCAGAAGCCTTTGACCAAAAATTTTGAAAATACTTGAAAAGGTATGTTTATTAAATGCGAAGGAATTCAGAATCCAGAATTCAGAATACAGAATTGGGAATGAAGAATTCAGAATTTCCCCAACATTCTGCATTCCATATTCTGAATTCTGGATTCTGAATTCTGAATTCTAAATCCTTAATAAGGATATTGTTAATGACCGAAGGACTACTCTCAACTATCAGATATCCGAGCGACATTAAGGGATTTACCAACTCTCAATTAATTGAACTTGCTGCTGAAATTCGCGCACGCATTATCGAAGTGCTCTCTGTCAATGGCGGCCATCTAGCATCTAATCTTGGAGTCGTTGAATTAACACTTGCATTGCATAAGGTCTTTAATTCACCTGAAGATAAATTTATTTGGGATGTCAGTCATCAAACTTATGTTCATAAGCTCTTGACCGGAAGAAATGATGATTTTCATAAGATCAGGCAATTTAAAGGCTTATGCGGCTTCAGCCATCCGAAAGAGTCCCCTCACGATCACTTTTATGCTGGCCATGCCGGCACTGCCCTGTCACTTGCTTTAGGCGTTGCCAAAAACAGAGACTTAACTAAACGCCAAGAATATGTCATTCCCATTCTAGGCGATGCCACATTAACCTGCGGTGTATCTCTTGAGGCACTCAACAATATCTCTAGAGATCTAAAAAGATTCATCGTCGTTTTGAATGACAACGCTATGTCAATCTCTGAAAATGTCGGGGCTATCACCCATATTCTTAGCCGGCTATTAAGCAATCCCGTAACTGCAAAGCTACATCAAGAGCTGGATGCTCTAGTATCAAAGATACCAAGTTATGGATCTGCATTGGCAAAGCAAGGGCATCGATTAACAGAATCTATAAAAAATTTAGTCAGCCCGGCTGTCTTTTTTGAACAATATGGGCTCACCTATATTGGTCCAATTGACGGGCATGATGTGAAAAAAATGATCGATGTCTTTGAAGGCCTTAAAGACTGCACATGGCCGGTTGTTGTCCATGTTCTGACCAAGAAAGGGCTCGGAATGGACGAAGCCATTAAAAATCCCATTTCATATCATGGTGCCAGGCCTTTTTCCAAAGATACCGGCAAATTCCTTCCTGCTGCTTCAACTAAGCCCACATTTCCCAAAATTTTTGGCAGCCATATCCTCAAAATGGCTGAAAACGATCCCAGCCTTGTCGCCGTGACGCCTGCCATGTCAGCCGGGTCCTGCCTGGACGCCTTCATGAAAAAATTCCCTGAGAGATGCATGGATGTCGGCATCGCAGAATCACATGCCATCACCTTTTGCGGCGGCCTCGCTTATGGTAAGAAAATGAAAGTCGTCGCATCTATCTACGGCACATTCTTACAAAGAGCTTTAGATAACGTATTTCATGACATCTGCTTGCAAGAATTGCCTGTTGTTTTTGCTATCGACCGCGCCGGTATTTCTGGGCCTGATGGAGCAACCCATCATGGCATTTATGACATCTCCTTCTTAAATGCGATGCCAAATATGATTATTACACAACCTCGCAACGGACAAGTCTTGAAAGAACTCATGGAATCAGCATTTTCATGGGGAAGACCAGCTGCCATACGCTATCCTAATATGGCGACAGAAGATTCTGAAGAGCCAATCAAGTATAGAGAATTAGGCAAAGCCGAGATCTTGGCCCAAGGTTCTGAACTTCTCATCATTTCCCTAGGCCATATGAATAACACTGCGCTGAAAGTCAGAGAATTACTAGCGCCCCATGGAATTCACGCTACTGTGCTTGACCCGGTCTTTGTCAAACCGCTTGATGGAGAACTGCTCTGCAAACTTCTTTTAGATCATTCCAATATCGTCACCATAGAAGAACATTCCGCTGTTTCAGGTTTAGGGTCTATTGTCAACCACTTCTTAATGTCTCACGGTTATAATCAGGTCCAGGTTCTCAATTTTGGAGTCCCCGAAACATTTCTCGACCAAGGCAGCCATTCTGAATTGATCAACGAAATAGGGCTTACTCCTGAAAAAATAACTCAGCAAATATTGGCAAATTTCTCATTTAAGGACAGCTTGGCATTGCAACCAACATAATGATTAGGGATCTATGATTGTCGCTCTATTTGCAAACCTGCAAAAAAATCATTCTGTGCCCATTGCTAAAGGGATCTGCGACTTTTTTAATAAGCGCAAAGTTAAAGTAGTCACTGAAGATTCCTTTGCAGATAAAATTGGAGCAACCCCCCTCTTTAGCGTTGATCCGAAAAGCATTAACTTCATTATCTCGCTAGGCGGCGACGGAACCATCCTCAGGGTATTTCACACTCATCCGGAACTAGACGCTCCTATATTGGGAATCAATATGGGCGGCTTAGGTTTTATGGCCGATATCCCCGTTGAAGAAATCAACGCCAGCCTGGAAAACCTTTTGGATGGAAATTTCAAAATTCAAGAAAGGATCATGATGGAAGGCATTTCTTCCAGCCAAAAGACATGCTTCGCTATTAATGAAATCACTGTTCATCGAGCCCAGAACCCTTCCTTAATTGACCTAGCCCTGTATGTCGACGGAAATTATCTGAACACCTTCTCTGCTGATGGGATCATTATTTCGACGCCCAATGGTTCAACAGCATATTCATTGGCGGCCGGCGGGCCCATTCTCACGCCAGAGCTCGAGGCATTTGTGATCACTCCCATTTGCGCTCATACTATTTCCAATCGACCTGTTGTCCTCATGCCTAAAAAAGAAATACAAGTGCGTTATCTCAGTGAATCAGAAGCGGTTGAAGTCAACTATGATGGTTTTGCCCACTTTCCATTGTATTCAGGCGAAGTCTTCCGAATCATCCCTTCCAAAAGGAAGTTTCGTTCCCTGCACATGCCTCACTACGATTTCTTCGCCACCCTGCGCACCAAACTCGGCTGGACCGGAAGGTTGAAGAAATAATAGAACACAATTCAAAAAGTTAGGAATCCAGAATCCAGAATCCAGAATTCAGAATAAGGAATTAAGTAATCAGAATTATCGAAACATTCTTCTTTCCAAATTCTGAATTCTGGATTCTGAATTCTGAATTCCTTACCAAACATATGGTATCAGACGATAAGGCACCTTTGAACAGTACTCCTGCCAGGCTTTTCCATATTTTTTACTGCATCGGGCTTCATCTCTTAAACAGCGGTTGATCAGCAAGATGCTTAAGAAAACAAAATAAAAGTAAGGGAAGAAATAGTCTAATCCACAAGCCAGGCTGTACGCCAGTGATAATAAAAGATCGCCGGTATAGTTCATGTGCCGGGAAATGCCCCACCATCCTGATACCAGCAGTTTTGTCTGCCTGCTAGCACCATCAAGCGTTGTATAAGTTGCATTGATAGATTTAGGACTTCTGCCCCAAATTTCCGCATGGCCATTCTTTCTAAATTTGTCTTTCTGATTGTTTGCCGAGGCAAAAATGTAAAAACCTAGCAGACCTAAAGTAAGAACAAAAAATGCGTATTCTGTGGAGAGTTCTACCGGATGGAAAACAAGGAACAACCCTTGCAAAGTATACATATAGGGCAGCCACACCATATCGCCCCAAGCGAGCATCCATCCGAAATGATCGTGGTGAATATCGATGGTTTTCAAATACCACGCTTCTTTCCAAAAAAAATAGAGGACATATAACAATTGAAAAAGATTAACCAAGACCATGGAATTTGTTACATGGCCAATCGATTCATATTGCTTGTAGGCAAACGAAAAATTAATCAATGTCCAGGCAACTATGCCCGGCCTTCCATTGAAAAATAATTTAATGTCGAAATTTTTTATGCGCGGGTTCAGTTCAATTCCCATGAAAAAATCGTATATAAAGCTTCCGCTAAATTTGCGGTCGTCAGGATAAGATGGAAGGAGGTAGGCCTTCACATAAACAAAAATTGCCAATGCAAATCCCAGAATATTGGCCAACCAAAACAGCCTCAGCCAATGATCGAAGATGATACTCGCTGAAAAAAGTCCGAGTATTATTGATGCTGATAAAAAGAGGGCGTGCGATATTACCCATGCCTGAAGGCCATTGATATTATATTTCAAGCTATGCCCTGCCGGTGTGACAGCGCCAAGGCAATAACCTCCCTGATAACCCGGCACAATTCTATGCAGATAATCCGGTATTTTTGCTAAAAGAGCTTGTAGAACTAACCAAGAGATAAAGATGAAGCAAGTTTGCTCGTTTGGCATTGGCAACGTGCTGAAATCAAAGAAATTCCTTTCTGTAAGGAACTGGCTCAAAGGTGCAACCAAAGAACAGTCAAAGTAAAAAGCACAAATTAAATAGTAAAGAACAATGGCTGGTGCAAAGACCAACAACAATAGATTTGTTAAGACACTTACTTTGCTGGAACTTTCCGATCTTCCCCACGTTTTTGCAGAAGCACTGTTTTGAGTAATGTTTGAGCTCATATTCCCCTTTCTCTGTCAGTTTAACAATCAGTGATCCTCTATAGCTCAACACAATTTTTTCATCACCACTTTTTATTTAGTCTGATAAATTTACAGAAGTTATTTTAATTAAAGATTTTTTATTTCTTTATAATAAATTGGAATAAATGCATATAATATCTTGATTTTCTAAAAACTAAAATTTTTCTATTTTAGAAAACTAAAAAATAAATTTAGGAGTTATATGAAATTATCAAAATTGTTACTATCTTTATTAACATTATCTATCACTTTTTTAACAGGATGTGCCGCAGGCTCAGCAACAGCTGGGTACGCATTAACTGCACAGTCAGCATATAGTTTATCTGCAGCTGCAGAACAAAGAATTGTGAACAGAACTAAGGCTGAAGTAATGTCTGAATTATCTAGACAGCAGTGTGCTAATTATAATTATCAACCTCAGCAATAATCTCAATCTCCTATACTGAACGTAGCAACAAGTCCGAAGGACTTTAACTGCAACAGCCCAGGGCATAGCCCTGGGTAAAATTGTATAGAATATGGCAGCCTGTAGGGCTGCAAGTTTTTTCTTTGTGGGGCCGGCATCCTGCCGGCCTTTAAGTTGGGAGTAAATAAATTCCCTTTTCAAATTATGATTCTTCCCGTTTATTTAAAAAGCATTATTATAAAACCAAATTAGTTTAAAAGCCGGCAGAATGCCGGCGGACACGTAAAAATTACTTGCAGCCCTACAGGCTGCTATTGTTAACCTACAACCATTCCCAGGGCGTTGCCCTAGGCTGTTGCAGTTAAAGTCCTTCGGACTTTTCACAATTGTCTGTATTAGTCCGTAATTGTCCGTATCAGTCCGTAATTGTCCGTAATTGTCCGTTATTCTTTAAGTTTTAAAAAGAGTGGTGATGTCAGAAGTGTTTTTTGGATCATTTTCATGACAATGTATTGATGCATTCCCTTTGCTTCCTTTATGTGGATCATAATTACATGTAAAAGGAACTAAAATAATTGGTTTCAGCTTCTCACCAGGTTTTGGTTTATTTTTTTTACTTAATTCAGTCACTACATCATTTAAATTTGTCTGACCAAAAACTTTTACTTTTTGCTTATCAACATTTCCATATTTAACCTGTTCATTATGCCGGTCTCTAGCATTGACTAAAGCAAATTTTGGAACATTTTTAGGATCTACTATGCCTGCAGCTTTGCTGTCTGGTTCAGCATTTTTTCCAAGACGTTGTTGCCAGATTCTGTACTCTTCTTCAGTATTATTTGCACCGCTCCAGGGAGAAAAATGCACATTCCTTACCTGTTCACCAGGTTTATATAATTTCCATCCTCCAGAACTTGGTTTAGGAAATTGACTCGCTGAATTTGGCTGTTGTTCGCTGCCATAAATCATCTCTTCAAATGTACCTGAAGGGGAACTCAGAGTGTATGGTGTGTCAAAGCCTTTTGGATCAGGTGCCAACACATAAACATTTGGAGGCAGCTTAAAAGTCTCATTTGAAAAAGCACCATGGGAATTCAATGTCACCAGATGTTCTAGAGGTTCGGTAATTACAGTTGGTTTTTCAGCAGATACAGCGGCAGCTTTAGTAGCTGCTTCAACAGATTTAGCTTTTTCAAGAGGTTGGGCAGTTACAGTTGGTTTAACAGTCGAGGCATCGGTTACTTTAATATCAGCTTCTGCAGGTTTTTCAAACTTTTTAAAGAAGACTTCCACATTATCAAATCCACGTTCTTTAAATCTTGCAGTTATAGTGGGACTTCTGAGAACCTGATCGTCGGATTTAATGCCAAGTTTAACAAACTCATCATAAAGTTCTTTATCAGTAACTGTATGGTTTACCTTGTTATCTTTCGTAAGTTTCTTACCTTTTGAAGACATTAATTTGGATAAAGAATCTCTACATTCAGGTATACCTTGGCTATTCCAATCTGCATTAAAGCGGGCCAGGAGCCTTTGTGAGTAAAATTCCCTTACTGTTTGGCCCCTTTGCTTAACAAAAGCCTTATGTAAATTCGTATATCCTTCAGCGGCAGTTCCTTCAAACCAATTACCGTCAAATCTAACCTGTATTTTGTCTGTTTGCAAAAGATTAAACAGATCCTCATCAGTGAGGTTTTGAGTAATCAATTCTTTTAAAAGTGTTTCGTTGGCATCAGTGCCGTCTGCATTTTTTTTATGTGTTGAGGCATTCTCGACCCACTTAGCTTGTACTTTTGCAAAGTAATGTGCTCTCACAAATTCATTGAAGGTCACTTTCCTACTTTTTAGAAAATCACTTTGGAGAGTGTTAGAGCTTTCTGAAGACATGATTGCGTTAATATCTTTTCGATTCTGTTCAACATATGTATAAAGCTCATCATTTGAAATGCTTGTATCATTCATTTTAGATCTAAATTCTTCTGCAATTTGTTCCTCTTTAGTCAACTGTTTGCTTGCAGCTGCTGATTTCGAAGTTGCAGCCGTTGCAGCAGTGCTTGCATCGAGTGGTTCGGCTGAAGATTGGGAAGGATATCCTATTACCCCGGGTACATAAGCAAGTGCAGGATTGGGGACTAGACCGTATATTTTCATAAGTTCTATGTCAGCTTTGGTAAATTCTATAGGTTTATCCTTTTTTTGACTTTGTTCTGAATGAGCTTGCTTAGACGGATTTTTTTTTAATGCTTTAAGCCAATCAGGAATGTCGTCTTTCTTGGTTTGTTGCTCAACAGTTTCTTGCTTAGGTGGAGGTACAGTATTTGCTATAGAAGCAGCATTGTTTGGAGGAGCAGCTGAAACATTGGTTGATGAGCTTTGTTGATCATTGATAGGCGCTGGAGTAACCGTTGAGGCAGCAAGGGTTGGTTGTGGTGGTGGCGGAATAGCTGTAATAACTGATGCACTGGAGCTAGAAGGTGGAACAAGTGTGTTGGCAACTCCTGGGGTAAAAATAACAGCGTTGGGGGGTAGGGGTTCACTTGAAGATGTTAATGGGACTAAGGGTTCAAGAGGGATTGGTGGGAGTTGATCCGTAACTGGTACAATGACTATGGGTATAAGTGGAACCATTGCATCTGCAGGAAGTTCATCTGCCAACTGTGCAGGAACAGCCGTGGGTTGAGGTGGAACTTGGTTAGTAGTATTCGGACTAGTTATCACTGTGCTACTTGCTGGAGGTAGTGGATTTAATGATTTCAATGTGGTCAAAGGTGGCGGCACGTGCGGTGTTGGACCTTTAGGTTGGGTGGACTGAGAATGTTTTTGATCCGTTTCATTCTTAGAAGCCTTAACATTACCTAATTCAATGACTATGCCAGATGAAGGAGCATTATCGCTTAAAACTTTATCAATACGACCTATTTCTTCTTTTAATATATGCATTTGGGCTAGTCGGTTAAACCGTTCAGTTCCAAAATGATCATCTGGTTCAGGCTGACTTTTTAGAAATTCCAAAGAATTTTGCAAACGCTCTCTCTGAAATTCTAGCCCCTTAATATCACTTTCTGTTAATGCTGGTTTTTTTTGAGTATCATCACCTATCAGAATTTCTTCTGCTGTGGAGTAAATCTTTTTCATTAACTCTGGGGGCATGAGGGGTTTTCCCAACAACAGGGTGAAATTTTTATCGAAAAACGCAATTGTTCCAGTGTCAGGATAGTAGCGGACGTAGCAGAACTCACGTCCTTCCATGTATTCAAATTGATCTATAAATATTTCGCCGCTATCAGCAAGAAATTGTTTAACAACTCTCTCGAATTGTTTTGATTTTCCTTGAAATTGCGCTTCTTTATCATCTGACTTTTTTATGTGAGTTTCTGAAAATAGAAAGTTGTCTTTGTTTTTTGGATCATTTTCCATTTTAAACTGAATATATTCACCGGGCCCAAAAGCATTAGGAGGAGGTTGGTTGATGCTACTCATGGTTTACCTCATAGGAAGAAACGAGAGCGCAGAAGCAGTCTTTATTCAAGATAAGCATAAAAAATCTCCTTAAAAGAGATTATCGCATATATAATTATACTATAATTATATTTTGAGTGTATATAGTTAATTAAACAGCTTATTTTTATTGAAATATAAAATAAAACACTCAATTTTGTGGGGCTGGCATCCTGCCGGCCTTTTCAAGTTTATGATGGCCGGCAGGATGCCGGCCCCACCTGTAAACAAAAAATTTTGAAAATTACGCCCTTTTATACTAAAGTGTAGAAATAACCCTACGAGGAACAAACTATGCTTAAGAAAACATGTCTTTTTGCCTTATTAGCCTTAGCTGAAATGGCCTACAGCTGCACCGGTATTGTACGTAAAGCAGATAATGGAGATATCATCTACGCCAGAACTATGGAGTTTGAGCCACAATTTCTTTCATATAGTTTGTTATTTGTTCCTAGCGGTACAGATGCAAAGTCACAAACCCAAGACAATACAGACGGCTTGCATTGGAAAACTAAATATGCCTATGTGGGATTCAATCCCTTCAGCCTCCCTATTGTTGTCGATGGGATCAACGAAAAAGGGCTGGCTTGCGGAGGATTTTATTTCCAAGGTTTCGCTGAATATGAAGATGTGCCTCAAGATCAATATAAAAATTCCATAACCAACCTCGATGTCATTTCATGGGTGTTGGGCAATTTTGCTTCTGTAGCCGAGGCTAAAGAGGCTATTCAAAAGACCAAGGTAAGAGGAACACAATTCAAAGATTGGGGTATCGTCCCGCCTATCCATTATGTCATCGTGGATGCTTCAGGCGATAAAGCTGTGCTAGAATATGTCGACAAAAAGTTGAAAATTTATGATATGCCTTTAGGCGTTATTACAAACTCTCCTACTTATGATTGGCACAATACCAATGCCAGAAATTATATTGGTTTAAGAGCTACAAATCGTCCAACGACGAAATTAGATGGAATTGACCTCACTCCATTGAGTCAAGGCTCAGGGGCCATCGGCCTGCCTGGCGACTTTACATCACCATCAAGATTTATCAGAGCCGCCTTTTTCCGAGCCACTGTCCTGCCAGGTAAAGATGCTGAGGGCGAGCTGGGCCAAACTTTTAAGATTTTAAATCAATTTGACATTCCCACAGGATCAGTCAGAGGAGAATCAAACGGCAAAGTCATTTACGAAGAAACACAATGGACCAGTGCTTCCGATTTAGCTAATCGACGCTATATCTTCAACACATATCAAAGCCGGCTTTTGCGTTCAGTCAATTTGAAGACTTTAATGGAAAAAGTTAAAGAAATGAAATCGATCCCTATCGACTTCCCGCAATCCTTTCAGGATATAACCTCAAGCTTCACCACCGGACGATAAATTTTAGACACAGATGACACAGATTTTACAGATAAACACAGAAAAACTTTATATTTTATCTGTGTTAATCTGTGTTATCTGTGAAATCTGTGTCTAATATTTTTTTATTCTATGAGCCTTTGCGCCTTTGGGTTCAATTTTCGCTTAAACTAGAACAACTGCAGGGTTTTCGACGATCCGTTTCAGGGTCTTCATGAAATCGGCTGCGGCAGCACCATCGATGACCCTGTGGTCGACAGACAACGTGAGGTTCATGGTCTTGCCAGGAACGACTTGTCCATTTTTGATGACCGGGGTATCTAAAATACCGCTGACAGCCAGAATAGCTGCTTGAGGCGGATTGATGATCGCCTGAAAATCAGTCACGCCATACATGCCCAAATTTGACACTGTGAAGGATCCGCCCTTATATTCATGAGGCTCCAGTTTTCCTTCTTTAGCACGCTTGGCAAGGTTTTTGATCTCCAACGAAATTTCACCGACATTTTTAAAATCGGCATGGCGCACAATAGGTGTTATCAATCCTGTAGGCAGGCTGACGGCAATTGAAATATCGATCGTTTTAAACATGATGATCGATTGGTTGGCAGAATTAAAGCCGCTGTTAATGTTCGGATGTTCCGTCAAAGCCAAGGCTGCAGCTCTGACAATTAAGTCATTGAAAGTCACTTTGACTTCGAAAGCTGCCAATTGATCTCTAATAGCTATCAATGGCTGGGCATCGACGGTCTGCTGAACATAGAAATGTGGGATAAAAGATTTCGATTCCTGCAGTCGTTGGGCAATCACTTTTCTAATGGGAGTCAGCGCAACTTCCTCATAACTTCCTGGAGCATCTTGAGGGGCTTCCCTGCGGCTGAAGGCTACAGTGCCAGAGGGTTGAGCCCTTTCCAAGTCCTTGCTAACAATGCGTCCGCTCGGACCAGACCCTTTTAATGTTGAGAGGTCCAAGCCTTTTTCTTTGGCAAGTTTCTTAGCCAATGGAGAAGCCGCAATTCTTTTATTGGCAGCAACTTCGGGTGATTCGAACTGATAATTGGTCAGTGGCTGTTCAGGAATGAAGTCTGGCTGCCTATATGATGCCCCAGAGCGTTGTTCAGCATGTTCTTTGGTAGCAACCGATTGTTCATCACTTACTACAGCTTCTTTTTTTGGCTGCGGCTTTTCAGGTTGAACTCCTGTAGGCTTATATCCATCGATGCTTTCTTTTGCTTCTTCCGTAAAGATGGCAATAGCCTGATTGACAATGGCGCCTTTCCCTTCGGGTATCAAGATTTTCTTGAGCCATCCGCCATCCAAGGCATTGTATTCAACCGTTGCTTTATCAGTTGCGACCTCGATCAGGAGGTCGCCGGACTCAACTTGATCGCCCTCTTTTTTATGCCACTTAGCGATTGTTCCTTCTTCCATTGTTGGAGATAACTTCGGCATAGTCACAGTAAATGGCATAATCTCCTCTATCTTTTACCTATAACTTTATTTACAGCAGCCAAAATTCTTGGAATGGTTGGCAGTGTCTCATGCTCTAAGACTTTTGAATATGGCATTGGGGTTTCTTTTTGACAAACTCTTTCCATCGGGGCATCTAAATAATCAAAACAATGTTCCATGATTTCAAAGCCAATTTCAGCCGTTATTCCTGCAAAATAGTGGCCTTCTTCCACTAGAACGCAGCGATTTGTCCTTTTGACAGATTCTACAATTGTTGCGATATCAAGAGGTCTAATCGTCCTTAAGTCGATCAGTTCAGCTTTGATTCCCTTTTTAGCGAGCTCCTTGACCACCTCAAGACAGCGGGTGACCATTCTGCTATGGCTGACAATAGTTAAATCCTTACCTGGCACCACAACTTTTGCCTTTCCAATCGGCACTAAATACTCGGCAACAGGGATTTCCATCTTATCGCCATAGGAAAGCTCCGACTCCAAAAATAAAACGGGATTATTGTTCCTTATAGACGATTTCAAAAGGCCTTTGGCATCGTAGGGATTGCTAGGTGCAACGATGATGAGTCCGGGCAAGTTGCCATAGATGGCTTCAACACAATGAGAATGCTGGCTTGACACCTGAGCAGCCGCTCCATTAGGGCCGCGGATGACCATGGGCACAGAAAAACGATTGCCGGACATATAATACATTTTAGCGGCATTTGAGATGATCTGGTCGGCTGCGACAAAAGAAAAGTTAAAGCTCATTACCTCGACAACAGGTCTTAAACCCGTCATTGCAGCGCCGATACCAAGACCGACAAATCCTAATTCAGAGATCGGTGTATCGACGACGCGCTTTGGGCCCCACTTCGCCAGCATCCCTTTTGTGACCTTATAGGCTCCGTTATATTCGGCAACTTCTTCGCCCATGATAAACACGCGTTCATCGCGTTGCATCTCTTCATCCAATGCCTGGCGAAGGGCTTCCCTTAATTCAACGACTTGCATTTCCTGAGTCATAATTCAATCCTATGGAGCAAACACATCTTCTTCAAGTTCAACAGGATCAGGCCATGGGCTATTTTCAGCATATTCCATGGCAGCAACGACAATGTCTTTAGCTTGCTTGTCCATTTGCTTGTAAGTTTCATCATCGAGCATTTTGGCATTAATAAGCACATCATGCAATTTCAAAATGGGATCATGCTCCATTCTGGACTTTAAGTGTTCCTTAGTTCGATATAAACCAGGGTCAGAAACAGAGTGACCTTTAAATCTCTCGGTGACAGCTTCAACTAAAACAGGTCTGCTGGTAGAAAGGACTTCTTCCTTAATTTGAGAAAAACCGGCGTAGCAATTAAAGAAGTCCATGCCATCAAAAGTGTAGCCTTTCATATTATAACTTGGAGCAATATCTTCGGCCAACCTAGGGACGCAAATTGCTCGTTCTACTGCTGTTCCCATTCCCCACTTGTTGTTCTCGATGACATAGATGCATGGCAGATTCCACAAAGATGCTAAGTTAAGCGATTCGTGTAAGGCTCCTTGAGCGACAGCGCCGTCGCCTAAAAAGCAGATGGCGACTTCATCTTTGGTGTTATTATACTTAATGGTAAATGCAGCTCCTGTGGCAACGGGGATTTGACCGCCTACAATTCCAAATCCCCCAAGCAAACGGTCGGTATAAAAATGCATCGAACCGCCGCGCCCTTTGGCATTGCCGGTTGCACGGCCATAGAGTTCGGCCATAAGTTCAGTAGGAGAAGCGCCAAGTAAAAGCGCTAAGGCATGCACTCTGTACGTTGTAATGTACCAGTTTTTTTCACCGAAGACTTGCAATATAGCTGTTTGAATTGCCTCTTGTCCGATATAGGCATGGAAGAAACCTCCGACTTTGCCCTGCTGGTAAGCGGACTCGGCTCTCACTTCAAAATTCCTGATAAGCAGCATCTTCCTTAAGCACTCTAATAAAGCCTCTTTGCCGATCTGCTTTACCAGCTTCTGAGTATCAGAAGGAAAAAATTTCAGTGATTGTTCCATAATTCCTATAATAAATGGACTAATAATTAAAGTCACATAGCAAGGAGGTTCTTACTCAAGCATTCTATAATTTTTGAAACACAGAGAACACAAAGAAAACACAGAGAACACAGAGAAAAAAATAAAAAATTTCTCACTTAATTTTCTCTGTGTTTCTCTGTGTTCTCTGTGGTTAAAATTTTATCAAGATTCTAAGGCTGCGACGGTTTGCAAGCTGGGGCTCGCAACAGCCACTACGCTCTCCTGATTGATTTCGCGGTCGACTACAGCAACGACGCAAGAATCTGACCAAACGTTGATAGCAGTTTCAAACATATCGATGATGGCATAAAAAGGTAAGATGACGCCCATGATGTTCAGGGGAACATTCATTGCTGCCAAAAAAGCGCTGGCCAGGAAATAGCAACCCATGGGCACGCCGGCATTACCTACTGCTGCAATTGTAGCTATAAAAATCCAGGTGACCATTTCAATGGGCGAGAAGGTCATTCCATTGCTCATAGAGACAAATAGCACTGTGGTCAAAATAAATGCAGCGCAGGCATTCATATTGATGGTTGTGCACAAAGGCAGGGTAAAGCTTGCCAGTTTCTTAGGAATGCCTACTCTCTCTTCAGCGCAGCGCATTGCTAACGGAAGCGTTGCGCTGGAAGACTTTGTGAAAAATGCTAGCGATAAAGCTGGCAACATGCCTTTCGCCAATCTAATCGGAGACAACCCTTTAATTTTTAAGAAGATTGGCAGTACGATGACGCCTTGAATAATATTGGCCAGGATCACGCAAGATAAGTATAAAGCCAGGCTAGTGATATCCAACCCTTCACGCATATCTCTTATAAAAAGAGTAATAAATGCCCAGATGGCAAATGGGATGCCTTTAACTATCCAAGTTGTCACTTTCATTACTGCTGCATAAAGCGAGGAAAAGAAATTGTGCAGCGTCTCTCGATTGGTATCGGGCAAACGTAGAATAGCCAGACTGAAGAGAATTGCTAAAAAGAGGACGCTGATCACATGATTTTCTAAGAAAGGCTGAACAATATTTTCTGGGATAATTTTTAAAAGATAGCTTAAATAGCTGCCTTGATTTTCCTGATAGTGAGCCCCTTCAGTATTAATGCTGGCCCTCACAGGATTTATTATAACAAAGAGCGCTAGTGCCAATGCTGCTGAAAGAATTGTAGTCAAAAGAGTGTATTTAACGACTTTTTTGCCAAGGCTTTTAAACTCATGAACATTCTCCATACCCGAAACTGTGGAAACAATGGATAGGAAAATGATCGGCACGCTGACCATCTTCAGTAGATTTACAAAAACATCAGAAAGTCCAGTTGCAATCGAATAAATGATCGGAATATGCAAGTAACCAGCAATTAAAGCTAAAATCACGGCATAAGTAATAGAGAAATTTAAAGATAAAAATTTAGACAGTTTCATAAGCCTTCTTCTTAAAAAATTTTGTGTCTAAAGTATACAAGGTTATATCAGTTTGTCAAGGATTTTGCGCTGATAAAATTAGGACAAAGCTAACTATTAAAAGTTAGCTCTCCATCTATAGCTTTGGTCTAAAACTATGAGATCGTTGCGAACAACTGGCTGTTTAGCAATTGCTTGTAAAAAGCTTTCCTTAAATGATGTTGGTGTGTCGCAACACTTATTAAATCCAAAAGGATAAACGAAGGTAAATATTCCCTGGACCCTTCCATGAAAAACACGATCATATGAAGTTCTTAATTCAAAAGAGAACAAATTGCCAATTTGCGCAATGGCGCGCAGTTTACCTCCCCAGGCATCATGCGGAGACCTTGTGTGGAAATAATATGGCCCTGCAGCAATATAGATTCCGAATAACTCGCAAAGGCCTTTTCGCTTGATCCATTTTCCAATTTCAGCGTCTGCTCCTGAAGCAGCCAGTTCTCTTTCTTTATAAAAGGCGAAAAAATCACCTGGATATAAAAATAATCGGGTACGCAATGTGTTCCTATTGTCTCCTACCACGGCATAACCATTGCAGCGAACATCAAACTTGGGCGATAGCATTTCTAAACCAAACCCAATTTGATTATACCCTTTATTGTGACCCTGACGGAAATCATAGTATAAGTTTGCCCCGTAAACAACATTCCGGCAAAGATCTAAATAGCGTCCGCCAATTCCCACATTTGCTGCACCTCGGCCGTTATTCAGCAGGCTCCCTCTGATATCCAGGAATGGCTGAATTCTTCCACAATATAGCCTGGGGGAAAAACCCATTAATTCAACTGTCGAGTAACCATGTCGAAATCCAATGCCATTGCCTTCTGTAAACTTGGCAGAAACATTTAGAGAAGTACTTTCGCTTATTGAATTGATGATCAAGCTGAAAAAAACACAAAAGGCAAACACAAATTGATTCCAGGACATTGAAGCTCCTCTGCACTAATAAAACTTTGAAATCACTTATATTACGCTATCCTAAAATATTTCAATATTTAACTCTCAATTCAAGCAGGAAAAAATTTTTCTCGATTTTCTAAAATAAAAATGGCATGTTAAGACATTGATTTTTCTCAAAAGGAGTTCTATGTCTAACAAACTAAGATATATTCTTATCGTTCTCTTAGTGACTGCACAATCTATTTTCTCAGTAGAAGAAAAGAAAGATCATAAAACGATCTGCGTCAATATGATTGTAAAGAATGAAAGCAAGGTCATCACTCGCTGTCTGGCTTCAGTCAAACCCATTATTGACTATTGGGTCATCGTCGATACAGGTTCAACAGACGGCACTCAAGATATCATTAAAGAATTCATGAAAGATGTTCCAGGCGAACTTCACGAAAGGCCCTGGAAGAATTTCGGCCATAATAGGACCGAAGCCATACAACTCGCTCATGATAAATCTGACTACGTCCTCATTATCGATGCCGACGAGGTCCTTAGAATAGATCCAGATTTCAAGATGCCCGACCTTGATAAAGACTTATATTACATCAATACAATCTACGGCGGAACTCAGTATGTACGCGCCCAGCTGGTCAATAACCATCTCGATTGGAAATGGGTCGGAGTGCTCCATGAGTATCTAGAAGCCCCAAATATTAAGAGCAGAGATACTATCAAGGGATTGGCCAATATTGTAAATACTGACGGAGCCCGTTCCGCTGATCCAAAAAAATATGAAAAAGATGCTGCAATCTTAGAAGAAGCCCTCAAGGATGACCCGAACAATTCTCGCAATGTCTTCTATTTAGCCCAAAGTTATAGGGATTGTGGAAAGAAAGAAGAGGCTATAAAAAATTATGAGCGTAGAGTAGCTTTAGGTGGCTGGGACCAGGAGGTCTTTTGGTCAATGCTGCAAATTGCCATGTTGCAAGAAGCATTAGAAATGCCTCAAGACACCGTTACAGCAAGCTACACTAAAGCTTATCAATACCGCCCATCGCGTAACGAACCTCTTTACAGGCTTGCAACCTATTATCGCCAAAAAGGGAATTATATGGGCAGCTACATCATGGCTGCAACAGGACTTGCTCTTCCTAAAACAACGGATATTTTATTCGTTGAAAGCTGGATGTCTGATTATGGTTTGCTCTTAGAATATTCCATCAGTGCTTATTGGGTGGGAAGATTTCAAGACGCAAAAAAAGCTAGCGAAGCTCTTCTAGCCAAAAAAGACATACCTGAATCGGTTCGCACTTGTGTTGAGAACAATCTCAAGGTGACCAATCAGCAGCTTAGCAAGATTGCTGCTTTAACATTCCCAGATCTCAAAGAAGACAAGAAAGAAACCGCCGAAGCAACAAAATAAGTGCGCGAGTGCGCGCCTTCGGCGAGTGCGCGAGTGCCCAGTTAA
>Ga0207147_1009_pt1 | contig 52682 bp, 48 predicted proteins | sample Alteio_BWMinHeat_33_FD_153551 | JGI IMG/M metagenome (GOLD analysis project Ga0207147, IMG submission 153551) | Enriched cells from forest soil in Barre Woods Harvard Forest LTER site, Petersham, Massachusetts, United States -... | ecosystem: Environmental > Terrestrial > Soil > Temperate forest >... | reverse complement strand
CCCCGTGCATTATCATTTGCGCGTGCGCCGCGACGTCCCGGTGTATGTTTATTTCTGGATGGCGGGGATTCTGCTGATGCTGCCGCCCATTTTTTCACACTGGCGGTGGATGTCCTTCGAAGGCTACCGCTGGATGGAAAGCGATCACACGACATCTCACTCCGGAGGCTCTGAATGATTCGACATCCTTTGTACCTGGTCTATGGAGTGCTGATGCTGGGCCTGGTGGCAGCCGCCGAATATCGCGGGTGGAATTTCAACAAGGTCAACGAACTGAAAGACGTTCCCAAGTCGATCCGCGACAATCCGGGATCCTACCGTTCCCATTTCGCGGCCTACATGCACTACACAGGAGGGAAGTGAAATGCAAGATTTTCATCCCGGCTTTATCTTGAACGCCGTGGTCTACGCGGTGCTTGGGATCGCCATTTTTCTTTGCGCTTTCATCGTGGTTGACCGTTTGACGCCGTACCATCTCTGGAAAGAGATTGTGCAGGACAAGAATGTCGCGCTGGCGATTCTGGTGGGAGCCATGTCGCTGGGCATGTGCATCATCATTGCCGCCGCGGTGCACTAATTGCCGATCGTTCTTTTCGTCTCGGTATTTCTGATCGCGGCGTGCGGCTTGGTCTATGAGTTGATCGCCGGAACGCTGGCCAGCTACCTGCTCGGCGACAGCGTCTTCCAGTTCTCGACCGTCATCGGCTGCTATCTGTTCGCGATGGGCATCGGCAGCGGCCTCTCGCGATACATCGGGCGCGGCTTGGTCGCGCGCTTCATCTCCATCGAATTGATGGTGGGATTGCTCGGCGGCTTCTCGTCGTCGATTCTGTTTCTGGCGTTCGCGTATACGCAAGCTTTCCGCTTGATCCTGTATTTGCTGGTGGTGCTGATCGGCATTCTGGTGGGCCTGGAGATTCCCTTGCTGATGCGGATTCTCAAAGATCGCTTCAGCTTCAAGGACGTTGTGGCGCACGTGCTCACCTTCGACTATCTCGGGGCGCTGGGAGCGTCGCTGCTATTTCCGATACTGCTGGTGCCCAAGCTGGGCTTGGTACGGTCGGCCTTGGTGTTCGGCTTGATCAATGCGGGCGTTGCGCTATGGTCCACATATATTTTCAAGGATCAGCTAGGACAGCCGCATGTGACGCGCTTTTCCTGCGCCGTGGTGGTGGCGATGCTGATCGCCGGAATGTTCGGCGCGGAGCGAATTTCCGCCGCCGCGGACAACAACCTCTACGCGGATGAGGTCATTTTCGCGCGCGACACCAGGTATCAGCGGATTGTCCTGACGCGGTGGAAGGATGACATACGCCTCTTCCTCAGCGGACACTTGCAGTTCAGCTCGCGCGACGAGTATCGCTATCACGAGGCGCTGGTGCATCCTGGAATGTCCGCGGTTCCGAATGCGCGCCGCGTCCTGGTGCTTGGGGGCGGCGACGGCTTGGCGGTGCGGGAGTTACTGAGATATCCCGGCATTGACAGCATCACGCTGGTGGACCTAGACCCCGAAATGACTCACTTGTTCACGAATCATCCCTATCTCTCAGAATTGAACGGCCACTCGTTTCGCTCTCCTAAAGTTCACGTGACAAACGCGGATGCGTTTCCGTGGCTAGAGGAACATCGCGATTCGTACGACTTCATCGTGGTGGACTTTCCGGATCCTACCAACTACTCCATTGGCAAGCTGTTCACGACGTCGTTCTATCGCCTGATGGGCCGGCATCTGGCAAGGAACGGCGTCGCGGTGATTCAGAGTACGTCGCCGCTGTTTGCAAGACAGTCGTACTGGTGCATTGTCGAGACGGTGAAGCAGGCCGGGCTGCGCGCGTATCCTTACCACGTGTACGTGCCGTCGTTCGGTGAATGGGGATATGTGATCGCCAGCCTTGAGCCGTATGAGCCACCGATGACGCTGCCTGCTGGACTGCGATTCCTCACGGTCGCTGGGTTGCCTGAGATTTTCCGTTTTCCTACTGACATGGATTGGGTCGATGCGGAACCGAACCGTCTCAACGATCAGGTGCTGGTGCGCTACTACGATAAGGAGTGGAGCGAGATCGCCCACTAAAACCTTAAGAAAATGCAACCGCAGATGAACGCAGATGAACGCAGATCAAAAAAGAAGGGTTTATCTGCGTTTATCTGCGTTCATCTGCGGTTAAATTCTTCTGGTCTTTCCCGCCGTAAGTTTCTGAGTGCCGCTATCGTAGGCTTGATCCCGAAGACCGATCCAAGTATAGAAGGCGGCTTCGTGTTCGAATCCCAGCAATGGGGACATCGCATAAGAGATCGCGCCTCGTTCCCCGCCCCAAAGCGCCAAGTGAAGATCCCAGTGGCCATCGTCGGCGGCGGCATCGCGGGACTCTCCGCAGCCTGGCGACTCGATAAGAAAGGCTTCCGCGATTTCGTGTTGCTAGAAGCAGAAAGTGCAGGCGCAGGAGGCAATGCCCGCTGGGGCGAGAACGAAGTCAGCGCGTATCCATGGGCCGCGCACTATCTCCCGATCCCCAATCGCAGTGCAGTCTACGTCCGCGAGCTCTGCGAAGAATTCGGACTCCTGAAAGACGGCCGCTGGGACGAGATGACCCTCTGTTTCTCCCCGCAAGAGCGCATGTTCATCCACGGACGCTGGCAAGAGGGCATAGAACCGGAGCGCAAGTGGCTCGCTCCCTTCGAGGAGCGCGTAGCCGAGTTTCGCGCGTCGAAGAAGTTCACGATCCCGATGGAATTAGGAGGCCATGATTCGCCGCTCGATAAACTGTCGATGGCCGACTGGATGCGTCAGGAAAAGCTGAATTCGCCGGCGCTCGACTGGTACATCAATTACTGTTGTCGCGACGACTACGGCGCGCTCGCCGCCGACACCTCGGGCTGGGCCGGGATTCACTACTTCGCATCGCGCGAGCATGAAGAAAAAGGTCCGCTGGTATGGCCGGAAGGCAACGGATGGCTGGCCCGCCGATTGATCGACAAGCTGCGCGGCTACATCCGCACAGGCGCCCCGGTACATCGCATCGCCAAGCGCGGCACCAGATGGAGCGTGTTTGCCGGCGACGTCGAGTATCAAGCCGACTCGGTCATCTTCGCGGCACCAACCTTCACCGCCGAGTACATCGTGGAGGGTGCATCTCACGTGGACTTCCAATACTCCCCGTGGCTCACCGCAAATCTAACGCTGCAGCGGATGCCACGCGATAACGGCGCACCGCTAAGCTGGGACAACGTGATCCACGATTCCCCCGCGCTAGGCTACGTCGATAATACGCATCAAAGTTTGCGCCGCTACATCGACCGCACCGTCCTGACGTTTTACTGGGCGCTCGCGCAAGGCACACCCGCGGAGAACCGCCGCTTGCTGCTGTCGCACGATTGGAACTACTGGAAGGAAGCGATCCTGACCGACCTGGAACGCGCCCACCCCGACATCCGCCAATGCGTCTCGCGCATCGACATCCTGCGGATGGGCCACGCCATGGCCCGCCCCGTCCCCGGTTTCCTCGCGTCGGAGTCGCGACGTCGCGCCATCGCGGGCGGCGGCCGCCTGTATTACGCCAACTCCGACCTCAGCGGCTTTTCGATCTTCGAGGAGGCCCAGTATCGCGGCGTCAAGGCAGCCGATAAGATTTTATCCGGATAGTATTGACAAAATGTTTTCATCCGGGTATTATTAACCCCATGGGAACATTCTTTACTGCCTTCCACGGCCAACGAATCGTGGCTCACGGTCCTTTGCACGAAGTGGCGCAAGCTGTTGGAAATAAAACCGGTGTGGCCCTCGTCTACGACGACGCCACGGGGCGCGTCATCGATCTGGACCCGCGATATCCGCCGCAAGCCCCCGCCGAGGCTGAACCTCGCGGTCGGGGACGCCCTAAGCTGGGTGTCGTCGCCCATGAGGTGACGCTGCTGCCCCGCCACTGGGATTGGCTCAGTTCCCAGCCGGGCGGAGCGTCGGTGGCGATCCGCAAGCTGGTGGAAGAGGCGCGCCGCAGCAGCGGCGATCGCGACCGGAAACGCGCCGCGCAGGAAGCCGCCTACCGTTTCATGTCGGCGATGGCCGGTAATCTGCCGGGCTTCGAAGAAGCAGTCCGCGCCCTGTTCGCCGACGACTTGCGCCGCTTCAGCGGACTGATCGCCTCCTGGCCGGAGGACGTGCGCGATTACGCAACCAAACTGGCATTCTCAGACCGGGAGGAAAAACATGGCGACTAGTCAGGCTCCACCACAAGCTGCAACACAAGCTCCGCCGCAAAGCATGCCCGAACCGCTTTCTATGGGAGCGGTGCTGCGCATCTCGCTGATGCGCCGGTTATGGATCGCACAGATCGTCTCCGTCTTCGGCGACTTTCTGGCGCTGTTCGCCGTCATCAGCGTGCTGACCTTCCGGCTGCGCGCGACGCCCGACCAAGTGACCGGCGTGCAGATTTCCTATCTGCTGCCGATCGCGATCCTCGGGGTGATCGCCGGAGTCTTCGTCGATCGCTGGCCGCTGAAGCCGACGCTGGTCGCGAGCGACTCGATCCGCGCCGGTCTGGTGCTGCTGCTGTTGATGGCCAACAGGACGTGGCATTACTACGCGATTCTGGCGGCGATCAGTGTGGTCTCCAGCTTCTTTGCGCCCGCGCAGGGCGTCGCGATTCGTGCCGCCGTCCCGCTCCATGGATTGCGTTCCGCCAACGCGCTGATGCAGCAAGTGATGTTCGGTATCCGCATCATCGGTCCGGCCGCGGCGGCGTTCATGGTCGCGTCGTTTGGACCTATCAGTTGCTATCTGGCGGACTCTGCCAGCTTCGTCGCCTCGGCGATGCTCATCGCCTCAGTGGCTTTTGGCGCACGTCCGGCGGCCGCACCGAAGCCCGACGGCGCATCGAGCTCGTCGGCCCTAGGCCGCATCTGGACCGACATGAAGCAGGGCATCGACTTCATTGTCCACCACGCCGCTTTGCTCTTCACGATTCTGGCGATGGCGTCCGGCATGTTCGTGATCGGATGCTTCGGCCCGCTCATCGCGATCTACGTGCGCGACAATCTCCACGCCTCGACGAAGACCTTCGGCATCGCCAGCGGGCTGATCGGCATCGGAATGTTTTGCGGCGTCAACTTGCTGAACACCGTCGGCAAGCACATCAAGAACGCGGTGCTGGTGTACACAGGACTATCCGGCATTGCCTGCGGCCTGGTGATTCTGGCAGGATTCCCGCACATCTGGTCGACGTTCGTCGGCAACTTCCTGATCGGGTTTGCGGTGGCCGGTATCATCATCCCTGCGCAAACGATGATCCAGCAAGAGACGCCGCCCGCGCTGATGGGCCGCGTAGGATCGACGTTGATGTCCGCTATCTTCACCGCGCAAATCTCGGGCCTGGTGCTCAGCGGCATCTTGGCGGGGGCGATCGGCGTGCGGCGCGTCTTCGCGGTGTGCGCCGTGTTCCTGGTGGTCCTGATCGTCGCAGGACGTCTCTGGATGGAACCGAAGGGCGCACCGGCTGCGGCCCCAACAGGGACGACCTAGGCAAGCCGGGGTTTGCGCGTCGCCGTCGACTTCTCTCAGGTGACGCATGAGCATCGCAAACCGCATGTGTGTTTAGCTTTGAAGTTTTTCTCTTAGTGCGCGTTCGGACGCTGGTTCCAGCTTCGCGCCGTTCTTCGTTAGATAGAACACGTCGATCGCCTTGTTACCCTCGGTGTCGATCAGCGCGACTTCAATGTTACACTCGACCTCGGCTAGCTTGCTGCTGATGTCGTAGAGCAAGCCGGGGCGGTCGCCCGTCACGATTTCCAGCAGCGTGCTGTGCGACGAGCTCGATTGGTCGAAGCGGATTTGCGTGTTCACCTGAACCTTGGGCGGAGGCGCAGTGGGACGTTCGCGCCCGCTCATCAGTAACGCTAGATCCAGCTTGCCGTGCAGCACACGGACTACGTCGCGACGCAAGCGGTCGACCTCGCCGGGGTTTAGTTCCAGCGTGCGATAGAGGTCGGCGAAGCGGAAGACGTCCAGCACAATCCCGGCGGCGTTCGAAAACGCGTCAGCTTTTTGGATGCTCATGCCCCACGCCGCTAGTACGCCCGTCACCGACGCAAACAAGCGCGGACGGTCGGCTGTCACCACCGTGATCTCCCAACCGTGACCGCGCTGCATGACGCGCACCTGCACCGGATGTTGCGCCAAATTGCGCGCCATCTCAGCGTGCATCGCGATTTCATCCGCGGTGTGGATTGCTTGATAGCGACGTGGGAATCCTGTCAGGAATCCGGATTCCTCTTCGGCCGCTTCAGGGATGCGGTCGTCGTCCACGCTGCGCGTCAAGTATCCGGACGCGGCCGCGTACAGGCGCCATAGCATCTCGGCTTTCCAGGGCGTCAATGCTTCAGGGTTGACGGCCTTGATATCCGAGTAGGTCAGCAGCGTCAACATCTTTAGTCGTTCGAGGGTTCCAGCAAGCTCAGCCAAAGCACGGGCCGTCTCGGGATCGAAGATGTCGCGGCGCTGCAACGTCGCGGACATTTCCAAGTGACACTTGATCAGGAAGCGCACAGAAGCCCGGTCCGCCTGGTCCAGCGACAATCGCGCAAACACGCTCTCGGCGGCGCGCAGGCTCCCTTGCACGTGATCCTCCGCTTCGCCATCGTTGGCGCCCATTCCTTTTCCGATGTCGTGCAGAAGCAAGGCCAGCGATAAGATTTCCGGTTGTTCCAACTCACTGAAGATCTCGGCAAAAAGATGCTCCCACTGTCCTTCCGCTGTGGGGAGCGCGTGCAACGCGGCGATGGTCTGGAAGGTGTGTTCATCCACCGTGTAGCGATGATAGAAGTCGCGCACCACCAGGCAATCCACCGCCGCAAACTCGGGGAACAGCGCGGAAAGCAAGTGCAGCGAGTGCATCGACCGCAGCGCTTGCGCGGCGTGCGGCAACGTGAGGATCGGCTTGATGCGACGCCACAATCCCGCGAACAACAGCGCGTTGCCCTCTCCGCGTGGACGCAAGTCGTCCAGGGCGCGCTCCACGGCGACTTCGGCCTCGCCGCTGAGCGCTAACCCATGACGCGCCATTTGCTCGAACAATCCCAGCAGTAAGGTGGGATCTTCGAGCGCGCCCGGCTGGCGTACGTAAATGCGATCCTTGACTACCGCGAAATCGGCGGTCGAAAGACGCGAGCGCCAATCCTGATACATCCCGAGCAGCGATCCGCGTCCGCGAGTTTGCTCCACCGAACGGTCCATCATCGCGCAGGTGTGGCGATAGATGGCGCGGGCGTGACGGAAGTATTTGCGCATCCATTCTTCCACCGGCTCGGTTCTGGCGGCCTCCACCTGGATTTCGTAGGTCAAGCGATTATCGTCGCGCTGCAGGCGATAGTGCAGCAGGCAGCGCGCTGAGGCCAGAAAATCGAACGCCCGCTCCATGGCCGGGGCGGCGCTTTCCTCCTGCGCGGTGGGCGGCTGTCCGGAAATCTGCGCGATCCAATGCGCGACGTTGTAGTCGCGCAAGCCGCCGGGCGACTCCTTCAAGTTTGGTTCCAGATGAAAGATAGTGTGGCCATGCCGCGCGTGACGCTTGCGGGTCATCGCCGCAAGGTTGGTGGCCAATTCCGCGCCGTTGCTGCGCAAAAACGCGGGCAGGATGTTGCGCTTCAAGTTGGTGAACAATTGCCGGTCGCCGGCCAGGAATCGCGCATCGAGCAAACCCACGTTGAACTCCAGGTTATCGCGATGTAAGCGTCCGCACTCGCCGGGAGTGCGCGAGGTTTGGCCGAGTTTCAGCCGAAGGTCCCACAGATTTTGGGTCAGCGTGGAGAGGGCGGCTTTGCGCGCGGCTTCGACCTTTTCATCGGCCGAGAGAAAGAGCAGGTCGATATCGGAACACGGAAACAGGACGGCCCGTCCGTAGCCGCCCAACGCGATGAGCGCAAAGCCTTCGGGATTGCCGATGTGTTCCTCGAAGAGTCCGGTGATGATGCGATCGACCAACGCGGTGCGTTCGGTCGCGGCCGCATGGCCCGCTCCGTTGCCAGGCGACGATTCGAAACGCCGGCGGATTTCCGCCGATTCGCTCTCGTAGGCGTCTTTATAGGGCGTTGATTCCGCGGTCTTCATTTCGGATGCGGATCACTTCCTCGACGGATGAAATAAAAATCTTCCCGTCGCCGATTTTGCCGGTACGCGCCGCACGCAAAACAGCCTCGACAGCCGCTTCTACTTGTTGATCTTGAACCACCATCTCGATTTTGATCTTCGGCAACAGGTCGATCACGTATTCGTTGCCGCGATAAACCTCGGTATGACCTTTCTGGCGGCCATGGCCGCGCACCTCCGATACGGTCATACCGTCGATGCCGGCCTCGAGCAGCGCGTCTTTGACCGGCTCAAAACGCGAGGGGCGGATGATTGCTTCCAGTTTTTTCATATTTTGGTATCGTACTCAAGCTTAGGGTAGCGGTTCAGGAGGGGCAATCGTATCTCCTTATGAGGCTGATAGGAAAATGTACTACCATGTCCTTCATGCCGAAGAAACTCATATTGTGCTTGCTTTTCACGGTCACCGCTGTTGCCTCGCCACGCCAAATCGACATCACGCTCGACCCCGGCGTCGCGCCACACGGAGCATCGGGACGTTTGCTGGTCTTTCTCGCCGACAACGCCAAACCGCGCGAGGTCCTGAACGGCGGCTTCGTTCCGGGTGAAACCTGGATGGCGGCAATGGAAGTTGCCAACTTCGCCGCGGGATCGACCATTTCTTTCGACGCCGAGCATAAGGCGTTTCCGAAGCCGTTCTCGCAAGCTCCCGCCGGCGATCATCAGTTCATGGCGCTGCTCGATACCGATCATAGCTACGCACTCACGGCACAAAACGAAGGTGATCTTTATAGCGCGGTGGTCGTCGTTCACGGCAACGATCCGGTGAAGTTAACCCTCAACAAAGTAACTCCCGGTAGGCCGAGGCCCGTCGATACAGAGAACGTCAAGTTGGTGGAGTTCGAAAGCCCGATGTTGAGCGCATTTTGGGGACGTCCCATCATCATGCGCGCGGGCGTGGTGCTGCCGCCGGATTACGCCAAGGATTCGGCAACACGATACCCCACCGTTTACAATGTCCACGGCTTCGGCGGCGATCACACCACGGCATGGAGAATCGGACCCGCGATCGTGAAGGACGTCGCGGCAGGCAAGCGCTTTCCGGCGGTTCACGTATTCCTGAACGCGTCGTTCCCCACCGGCCACGTGGTCTTCGCCGACTCCGTGAATAACGGTCCTTGGGGACGCGCGCTCACCGAGGAGTTCATCCCGCATCTGGAAAAGAGATTCCGGCTCGTCTCTAAGACGTCCGCGCGCTTTCTCACCGGACACTCCTCCGGCGGATGGAGCACGCTCTGGCTGCAAGTCGCCTATCCCGATGTCTTCGGGGGCACTTGGTCGACAGCGCCCGATCCCGCCGATCTGCACAAATTCACCGGCATCGACGTGACGCCCGGCTCCACGCAAAACGCGTATCGCACCAAGGACGGACACCCGTTAAATCTAGTGCGCATGAATGGCAAGGAAATCGCTAGCCTGGAGGAATTTGCCAGGGCCGAGGAGGTGCAAGGCGAATTCGGCGGACAATTTGCTTCGTTCGAATGGGTGTGGAGCCCTAAGGGTCAAGACGGGCGTCCGATGAAGCTTTTCAATCGCGAGAGCGGCGAGCAGGATCCTTTTGTGCAACAGGCCTGGCAGAAGTACGACATCCATAGGATTCTGGAGACGAATTGGTCCACGCTGGGACCGAAGCTGAAGGGCAAGTTGCACCTGGTGGTTGGCGCGCAGGATACGTTTCACCTGGAAGAGCCGACCATCTTGCTGTGCGATTTCCTAAAAGCGAAAGGGCAAGACGTCTGCGAGATCGTTCCGGGACGCGATCATATGACCCTCTATCAGAATTACAAGACGTACCCAGAAGGACTCGCGCTACGCATCGACCACGAGATGCGTGAGGCTCTTAAGTAGGAACGCGTAGTCAAACGCTACCTCGCGCAAGTAATCGTAGCGGCCGGACGATCCGCCATGTCCGGCGGCCATATTGATTTTGAATAGCACGCGCGCGTCCGGATTGACCGCGCGCAGCTTGGCCACGTATTTCGCGGGCTCCCAGTACATCACCTGACTATCGTTGAGCGAGGTGCGTACCAGGATCTCCGGGTAGGCTTGCCGCGACAGGTTTGTATAGGGGCAATACGTCCGCATGTACTCGTAGTCCTCCTTCACCTTCGGATTGCCCCACTCCTCGAACTCACCGATGGTCAGCGGCAAGGACTCGTCGAGCATGGTGTTGATCACGTCCACAAATGGGACCACTGCGACAATCGCCCGAAACAAATCAGGACGCATATTGGCCACGGCGCCCATCAGCAAGCCGCCCGCACTGCCACCCATCGCGGCAAGTTTGGCGGGTGAAGTCACGCCCAGCGCGATCAACTGCTCGGCACAGGCGATGAAATCGGTAAACGTATTGCGTTTGTTGTGCATGCGTCCCTGATCGTGCCAGGACTTCCCCATCTCCGCTCCGCCACGAATGTGCGCAATGGCGTAGACAAATCCGCGATCGAGCAGGCTGAGGCGACCGCTGTTGAAGCCAGCGGGGATGGAATGTCCGTAGGAGCCGTAGCCATAGAGCAAGGTCGGGGCGTCTGGAGGAACGCCAACCCGATACACCATGGAAATGGGGACGCTGACGCCATCGGGGGCGGTAGCCGAGATGCGCTCGCAGCGGTACAGCGATGCGTCATAACCGCCCAGAACTTCCGTCTGCTTCAGGAGCGTGGCTTGCTGCGTATCCATGTCGTAGTCGTACACCGAAGGCGGCGTCACCATCGACTGATAGCCGTAGCGATAGACAGTGCTGTTGAACTCGGCATTCGTCTCGGGACCCGCGGAATACGCCGGCTCGGGAAATTCCACGCGATGCCATGCGCCAGTTTCTAGGTTCGTCACGCGCAGGCGCGGCAGGCCGGCTTCGCGCTCCATCAGCACCATGTGCTTTGCAAAGACGTCCACGCCGTTCAGCATGACGTCGGGGCGATGCGGCAAAATCTCGATCCAGTTCTTACGGCCTGGATCGGCTACCGGCGCGGTGAAAAGGGCGAAGTTACGTCCGGTTTGATTGGACCGAACGTAGAAGACGTCCCCATGGTGCGCGACATCGTACTCATGGTTGGCCTCGCGCTCGGCGATCATGCGCCATTCCCCGCGCGGGTCCGCAGCCCGCAGGCAGCGCGACTCACTGGTGGTATGGCTTCCGGAAACCAAGAACATCCACTCCCGGCTGCGCGACCTTCCTACGCCGACGCGGAATCGCTCGTCGGTTTCCTCGAAAATCAGGTCGTGAATCGTGGTACCGAGTTCATGCCGGTAAACTCGATACTGACGTTTGGCCGCGTCCTCGACGGTGTAAAACAAGTGCCGGTTGTCCGCGGCCCACATCACCGACCCTGTTTTCTCGATGCGCTCCGGCAGCAACTCGCCGGTATCGAGGTTCTTGATCACCAGCGTGTACTGACGGAAGCCCGTGTCGTCGGTGGAGTATGCGCACAAGCGACCGTCATCGCTGATGGCCATCGTTCCCACTGCCATGTACTTCTTGCCGTCGGCGAGTTGATTCACGTCGAGGATCACTTGCTCGGGCGCATCGAGACTCTGGTACTTGCGGCAAGAGATCCCATACTGCAGGCCTTGCTCGGTGCGGCCGTAGTAGAACCAGTCTCCTTTGCGATACGGAACAGAGAGGTCGGTTTCCTTGATGCGTCCCAGCATTTCGTTGTAGAGCTGTTCCTGCAACGCTTCGGTGGGACGCATCGCCTCGTCGGTGATCGCGTTCTCCGCGTTAAGATGGGCGATTACTTCCGGGTCTTCCTTGTGGCGAAGCCAGTCGTAGTCGTCGTGGATGGTATCGCCGTGGAGTTGGAAAGTGCGCGGGACGACTTTGGTCATCCCTTTATTGTATGCTGCGTGATTGTACGTTGCCTGAGCGACAGCGCCAGCAGAGCCGCGATCATCGCACCGGCCGATAATGTGCCGATGCCTGCGGCGAATGAGCTGGTATGGTCGCGCAGCCAGCCCATCGCATAAGGACCCGCAAATCCGCCGAGGTTGCCGACCGAATTGATCAGACCCACCGCAGCCGCACCGGCCGAATCGCTCAGCGTCATGGTGGCAAAAGCCCAGAAGGCCGGCAAGTAGGAGTTTAAGCCCATCGCGACAAAGCAAAACATCCCAATGATGAGCGGGATGTTGCGTCCCGTGGAAGCGGCCGCCGCGCAGGCAAACGCTATGCTCGCAAGGATGAGCGGCATGGCCAGATGCAAGCGACGTTCATTGTGCTTATCGGAGTGCCAGCCGTTGATCATCATCGCCACCCATCCCACCACAAAGGGCAGCGCCCCGACCACCGTGATCATGCCGTTGGACAGGTGGGAGCCGCGCTTTAGAATCGTCGGCAGCCAGAATTGATATCCATAATTACCGGTGACAGCGCAGAAGTAGATGGCTGCGAAGGTCAACGCATCGCGATGACGTAGTGCCTGCAAAATCGTGACTACTCCGTGAGACCTTTTTTCATGCTTCTCGCGCTTTAGTTCTTCGACGATCCATTCCTTCTCGTCGCTTGGGAGCCAAGAGGCCTCCTCAGGAAGATCCGTGAGCCAGTAAAGCGTTACGATGCCGAAGACTACCGCGGGCAATCCTTCCACGATGAACAGCCAGCGCCAGCCGGCCATTCCCAACCAGCTTAGCTTGAGCAATTGTCCGGAGATGGGCGCGCCGATCACTTGGGAAAGTGGAACCACGGCCATCAACATCGCCACGGCTTTGGCGCGATCGGAGTTGCGGAACCAGTGCGTCAGATAGATGATCAAACCCGGGAAGAAGCCGGCTTCCGCGACACCCAGGAAGAAACGCGTGGTGTAGAATTGCCACGGCGTGTGCACGAACGCCAGGCCGGCGCTGATGATGCCCCAGGACACCATGATGCGCGCCAGCCATTTCCGCGCACTCCAACGCTCCACAATCACGGCTCCGGGAATTTCCAGCAAGAAATAGCCGATAAAGAAAACGCCCGCGCCGAGCCCGAAGACGCTGTCGGAAAACTTCAGGGCCTTCGACATCTCCAGATTCGCGAAGCTGATGTTCACGCGATCAAGATAGGCAATGATGTACAGCAAAAACAAATACGGCAGCAATCGCCGGAAGATCCGTTGGCGGGCGCGAGCGGCGACAGGGGATAGGTTAGCCAGATACCTGTATTCTAGATCGGATTATCGCTTGCCGTAGCAGCAGCAATCCCGTTCGCTCAAATAATCAGCGGCTCATTAGTGAAGAACGACCTCTGGCCGGTTGTCCCACGAGCCACCGGATCGGCGTTGAAGGAATAGGACTGGACGTTCGGAAACGTCCCCACGGGATGATAGTTGAATCCATATCCGCTCTTCACGAAAGAAGTATCCGTCCCCAACAGCGTCATACCAGAGAGCGTTGGGTCGGTAATGTCGGCGGCAGCGGCGGATACCGGGGTTCCAGCGGCCGGGGCTCCCAGCGCGTTCAGTCCGGCGGAAGACCCGGAGTTGAACGTCATCGCGTAGGTTACTTCAGCGGTGTTCAGCACTCGCAACGTGGCCACGGCGGAAGACTCGTTGGCCGCCAGGCGGGAACGCAACAGATTAGGAATCGCGATCGCGGCGAGCACTAAAATAATCGCCACCACAATTAACAGTTCAACCAACGAAAAACCCCGTTTGCCCATTGTAATCATTCGTAACCATCCCCTTTCTGCTATCTTACGGACCATTCCCAAGGCTGTCAAAGGACAAACCTCGTTACAACTGTTTATTTTAAGAGTACCAGAAGGACTAGGAGTACTACTGAGCCGCCACCGGTATCGTCGCCATTTTCGAAGTCAGGTTATTGGCAGTCACCACAATCGGCACGGTAGCGGACGCCGCAACCGTGGTTGGAATCACCATGTTCACTTGATAAAGTCCCACGTAGCCTGGCGCGAGTCCTGCGAATTGCACGGCGGCGGACGTTCCGCCAATGCTCGCGGTGACGTTGGCGTTGGCGGTGGAGTTCGGGCCAGCCGGCGGTGCAGCGGTTCCGCTGAGGACGCTGGGACTTACCGCTCCGAGTCCGGCGCAGTAGACCACGATAATCTCGCCGGGCTTGGCGGGACTCGCCGGAGTGATAGAGGTATTGGTGAGTCCGTGCAGAGCTGCCGCAACGCCGGTGGTGCTGGCGAAGATTCCGGGCGCGGTGGGTGCAACACCGACCACCAGAGGAGAAGAACTTACCCCTCCGGTCGTCAACACCAGGCTGACGGAGGTGGCGTTGCCGATCTCAAAAGGCATCTGGAAATTGATCTGAGTCGGCGATACATAGAACAATGGCGCGGACAACGTAGCCGTCGAAGTAACCACGTTCATGGACGTATTGGTAGCCAGCGTAGTGGGCAGCGGAATCACCGCGGCCTGCTCGGTGCTACTGGCGAGTCCTGCGCCGAACAGCGACGAGATCCCGCCCGGAGCCAGGGCAGCCCCAACGGTGAAGCCGGCGCCTTCCACCGCTGCGTTCAATTGCGACGTCGTTGTCTCGGTGAAGACGACAGGGGTGAGGCCGCTGACCGCGGCAGTCACCGTGAAGTTGCTGGCCGACACGCCTAGCGTCACGGTTACCGACGCCGTGCCGGTGGAATCGGTGACGACCGTCGCTGCGCTCAGCGTTGCCGATGTGGCCGGTGTTACCGTGAAGTTCACGTTTACATTTGGCTGAGGCGTCACACCGTTCAGGACCCTCACCGCGATGGGTGTCAACAAGACGTTATTGACGACGCCGGTTTGCTGATTGCCGCTTACCGCCACCAACGTCTGCCCGGACGAAGCAGTGAGATTGGCGATCTTGCGCAGGCGGTTGTTGCCGGCATCCCAAAACATCAGGTTGCCGCCGGCATCGAACGTTAGACCTTGGGGACGGTTGATCGCAGCTTGAAGGGCCGGCCCTCCGTCGCCGCTGTATCCGCCGGTGTTGGGCGTGCCGCCGACGATCGCTCCGCAGATCTTCGTGACATTGCTATCGATCCGCAAAATCCGCTGGTTGCGGTCGTCGGAAACATAGAGGTTCCCGCTATTTTTGTCCATCGCAATTCCAGCCGGATTGCCGATACTGGCTTGCAACGCGCCGCCGCCCTCACCGCTGGTATCGTTATTGCCGTTGCCGGCGATGGTCGAGATCTTGCCGGTTGTATCGATCTTGCGAACCCGGAAGCCGCCCGCAGCCCCGGTCCCGACCTGGATGAAGCGTTCCACAATGTACATTTGCCCGCTAGAGTCCAACACCGCATCAACCGGGTCCGAAAGCAGGGCAGCCGTCGCCGGTCCGCCGTCACCGCAGGAGAAGGAGCTTGCGCCGTTGCAAAGTTGAGAGCCACTGCTGATGGTGTTGCCGGCATAGGTCGAGATCATGCCGGCCGCGTTCACCTTGCGAATCCGGTTGTTGCCCGAATCGACGATATAGATGTTGTTGCCGGCGGGATCCACAACCACCGAAGTTGGGGCGCTCAATTGCGCCGATGTCGCCGCACCGCCGTCGCCGGAGAAACCTGCTGAGCCCGTTCCGGCAAAGGTAGTGATCGTGCCGGTTGGAGAAACCTTTCGGACCCGGGCGGCAAAGACCTCGGCGATGTATAAGTTGCCCTGCGCGTCAAAGTCCAAACCCAAGGGTCCGGCCAGCGAGGATTGCACCGCTAATCCTCCGTCGCCGCCTGCTGCCAGCACGCCATTTCCAGCCACGGTATGAACAATGCCGTTGGCATCGATCTTGCGGACGACGTTTTCTCCGTAGTCCGAAAAATAGACGTTGCCCGCGGTATCGGTCTTAATTCCCGCCGGCACGATGCGCACAGCCGTCGGCGCTGGGGGACCTATGATGCCCACAGAAGTCGCAGGCGAGCCTTCCAGCAATCCGCCGCCGGCGTAGGTTTTCGGGCCTGCTCCGGTAAACATCTGGACGGTACGACTCACTTGAACTTCCGAGTAAAAAATGTTGTTGACCGCCAGCGCGATCAGTTCGGCGGTTTCGCCGCTGGTCTCGCCAACCACGGTCGCGTTGCCGTTGACATCCACTTTCCATAGGATGCTGGCAGTGAGCTGGGTGATCGCGTCGGCTACGTAAATACCATCGGGACCGATCGAAATCGCTTGCGGCGCGAAAAGAAAGGTGCTCGTCGCCGGCCCATTTACGCCCGCCTGGCTGGTTTGACAATTGGCGCCCGAAGTGCAACCCATGAACGTCGAGATGATCCCGCTCGGAGCTACTCTTCGGATGCGGTTATTGCCTTGATCGGCGATGTACAGGTTGCCGCTTGCAGAATCGAAGGTTAATCCCACCGGCGTATTCAGGGTAGCGTTGTGGACTCCGCCGCCATCACCGCTGTATCCAGGCGCGCCGCTACCGGCGAAAGTGGAGATAATACCGCCAGGCGTGATGATCAGCACCCGGTTGGCGGTGGGATCGGCTACGTAAATGTTGCCGGTCGCAGGGTCCAACGCAATGCCGGAAAGTGCGTGAAAACTCCTCGCAGTGGCCGCGACGTTGTCGGGACCATCCCCGTCCATGCCGGTTCCGGCAATCGTCGTAACGTTGCCGGTGGTATCGATTTTCCGGACTCGTTTGCCGATGAATTCCGTCAAGTAGATGTTGCCGCCCTCGTCGGTCCGCACGTAAAAGGGAAAGTTAAACTGGGCCGTTGCTGCGGGACCGTCCATGTAACCCGCATTGCCGGTGCCTGCCACCGTGGTCATGACTCCTTGCGGAGTCACGGCGCGAATCCGCTGGTCGCTTTGGTCGACGATCAACAGGCTGCCCTTGGGAAGCGGCGGGGTCATCCAGGCGAGAGTTGTTTGGGTTATCGCCAAGCCGGTCGGCTTATTCAAAAAAGCCAGCGTAGCAGCATTGCCATCACCCGCACCGGTAGCTCCTCCACCGGCGATCGTGGAAATATTTTGCGCCGGTAAAGTGAGAGCGAAAGCCGCCAAGAACAAGCCCAGATTAGATAACTTCACCCTTATACGTTATCATGAACGACCGTAACCACTGGCATGCCACTGGCGGTCGCCAGTCGGTACGCGAAGGCTCCCAAGCCTATACAGAAGGCGATAAAGTGCAAGGTGGCGCCGACCGCAAAGGGCAGATTGATGACCACGAAAAAGACCACCAGTCCCACCATGAGCGCGGTTAGTGCGTCCTGCTTGTTGAGGGACGGCCGTTGCAAGATGGCTTCGCCAATCACCGCCGCGAGGAGGATTTTCGCGAAATAGAGGCCCATCATGTAAACGATCAAGGTAAAAATCGCGAGTGGAATTCCAACCAGCGTGATACAAATCAAACCCATTGCGATCGGTGCGGCCACCAGGATGGCGAAACCGATTGCCAGGTTGCGCAAGAGTGGTACGGGGGCGTAGCCTACGGCCTGCTTGGCGCCGGTGTAAAAGGTGGGATACATCGCCATCAAGACACCCCCAACGACGAATGCCCCTAGCAGTTGGATCATTTGCCAGAAGTAAAAACTCCCGTTCGAATAGCGATCGTTGTTTATGGCGCCGCGCTCGGCGAGTTCAATGGAAGTCTTGCCCGTCACCGAAGACGCATTCTCGATCTTGACTCGGTCTGGATGGCGCATGTAAGCCTTGAGATCGCCTGCGATCTTGGCGCCGGAGGCGACCGTCAGCGCGTCGCCGCGCACGGTCACGTCGTGTCCCGTCGTGCCGCTCAGAAGCGCGGATGACGTAAGTGCCATGATGTCCCGGGTGACTTCGCCGCCGACTTCGGTATCCGCTGCAAAGCTCAGCAAATCGCCACCAATGGACCCTTTTTCCCCTAATCGAATGTTCTGGCTCCAGGAGTAGACGCTGCCGCCAACCTTGCCGTTAATCATAGTCGCTTGGCTGAAGGAGAACACGTTGCCGTCCACCGTGCCTTCGATCTCGACGGTCTGGTCGCCGCAAAGCACATCGCCCTTGATGTGTCCGGTAACGGTCAAGTGACGGCCGCCGAAGATCAAGTTGCCGTTCACGTCCCCATCAACCTTGGCCACGTCGCCCCCGATCATCAGGCTCTCGTTGATGGTCTTCCCGGCCGGCAGTCTGAAGCTGGGCTCGTTCTTGTGAATCTCAACGGCCGAAGCCCGAGGCACGATCAGAATCGCCATCAGGAATCCAAACATGATGGCGGAATGGAACCGCGGGGGACGGCGGCGAGCCACATAGACGCTGGCTGCAACCAAGGCAGCAACGAACAGCACGGAACCAACGGCGGTGAGAAGCCAGGGCAACATAGATGCTCCTTCATTGACGATAAAAAACACACCAGTAAACATTAGGTTGAGCCGCGCGGCCATGTTGGAGGGATCCAGCCACTCGATAGCCTTCGAAAACGGCTCTAGCAGACCAAGCTGGGACAATCCCCATTCGGAAACTCCCACCAGCATGGCGCGGAAAGCCAGAATCACGCCGGCCAGCGCGCCGAGCATTCCCAAAATCAATCGCGAGGGCGAGGCGTTCTGTAGCTCCGGCAGCACCGCCAGTTCCTCGCGAGCCTCCGCCAGGACGTCACCGATGAGGCGATTCTCGGCATAGAAGGTATTCACCAGGGCGCGGCAACGCGGGCAGGTTTCCAGGTGCGCTTCCACCCGAAGCGCCTCGGCCGCCGGTAACTCTCGGTCGGCGTAGACGGAATAAGTGAACTCGGAAAAGCAGTTCATGACCGGAAATCCTTTCTCCTGACGATGGGGCCGAGCAGCGCCCGCATCTCCCGCTTGGCTCTGAAAATCAGCGTTGCCACGTGATTGCGCTTCAATCCCAGGCTCTCCGCAATCTGGTCGTAGCTCAACTCTCCTTCGTAACGCATCACGAGCGGAATGCGATACTGCTCAGGCAACGCCGCTAGCGCCTGGCGGACTTCATCGCGGCCGGCTTCGGCCAGCAGACGTTCGTGAGCGTTGATCTCTTTCGTGCTGGTCCAGGACTCGGTCCAAGTGTCACCGACCCTAAAATCACCCGCTTCATCGGCATCCTGCCGGGGAGGCGCAAAGATGCGGGTCTCCAAGCCTCGGCGTCGAAGCTGGTCGACGCAGAAGTGTCCTGCCACGCTCAACAGCCATGGCATGAACCGCTGCTCCGGATTGTAACTGCCCGCTACGCCTTGAAATGCTCGATGCACTTTGAGAAACACCTCACTGGGCGCGTCTTCCGCCGCTTCCGGATTGCCGAGCATGTGGCGGCAAAGGCCGAAGACCCGCCGGGCGGAGAGACTGTATAGCTCGGCAAACGCCGAGGAGTCGCCCTTGGCCGCACTCGCCGCTAGACTCTGAAGTCTCTCGTCAGCCATGCCCTCGGGACTCGTCCTCACTGAGGCATTACGATCCATTGCAACTAAGATTACAGGAAAAACGTGCTCAGTAGCACAGGCCTCCGGCCAGTGCTTTCGGGCTAGAACACCGACCAGAGCCTGTGTTACGCCGTCCTCTACTCCATTCTCTAATTGACAGCGATAATTGTAAGGCGTATGGTTGATTTCCTGAATGTGGATCGACCCGATTATTCGATTTCTAATCCCTCCCGTTTCGGGATGGCTTTTCGCCTCCGGCTGCGACGAGTTGCTGGTCGACGCGTGGTTCGCCTACCGAACCACTTTCGGCCGTGATTCCTGGGATATCTCGCTGGACAAACTGGATCGCCTCTCCGAAAAGCGCATTGCTATGTTCGTCCCCTGCTGGCAAGAAGGGGCTGTGATTGAGCAGATGGTGGACCATAATATCTCGAGAATTGATTATCATAATTACGATATCTTCCTAGGGATTTACCCTAACGATATGGCGACCATCGAGAAGGCGGCCGGACTGATGGCCCGCTATCCGCGGGTACATCAGGCGACCTGCCCGCGACCCGGCCCCACCAACAAGGCCGATTGCCTGAACTGGATCTACCAACGGATGCGCCTGGAGGAGGAAACCCAACGCCGCCGCTACGAGGTGGTCGTGCAGCACGACGCCGAGGACCTGGTCCATCCCAAGTCCTTTAAGCTCATCAACCATCTGGCATCCAGCTACGATATGGTACAGATTCCGGTGCTGCCGCTGGAGATGCCGGCCCGCTTCGCCGTTCACGGGACCTATTGCGATGAGTTCGCCGAGTACCAAGTCAAGGACGTCTATACCCGGCAATCGATGGGCGGCTTTGTGCCCTCGGCCGGTGTAGGCACAGCCTTCCGGCGCGATGCCCTGGAGGAGATCGCCGCACACTACCGCAACCAGATCTTTAACGTCAGCACCCTGACCGAGGATTACGAGATCGGACTGAAGTTTCAGCGGCACGGGAAACGGCAGTTCTTGGTGCGCAAGGCTATTCCGTTTTCGATAGCCGGCGACATGGCGGGCGACATGGCGGGCGACATCGCCAGCGAAGGCGCCCCCAAGGCGCGTTGGTTTGCGCCGGGGACGCGCTACGACGTCGAGTACATCGCCACCCGCGAATACTTCCCGCACACGTTCCGGCAAGCAGTGCGTCAGAAGTCGCGCTGGGTGATGGGCGTGGCCCTGCAAGCCTGGGATCAGTTGGGATGGCGGGCATCCCTGCGGCAAGTCTACTGGCTGTGGCGCGATCGCAAGGGACTGGCGGGCAATCTGATTACGCTGCTCAGCAACGCAATTTTCCTGTACTGCCTACTGATGTGGACGGGCCATCGCCTGTTGGATACCGGCTGGACGCTGGCATCGGTTTTTCCGCCGGCCGGATTGGTTTGGTGGCTAGTGCCGTTCAATACTTTTTTCGTGCTGGAGCGCTGGTTCTATCGCATGTACGCGGTGAATCGCGTTTATGGTCCCAGACAGGCCATGGGAGTAGTGTGGCGGACGCCAGTCGGGAACGTGATCAACTTCGCTTCCACCGCCGCGGCTCTGGTGCAGTTCTTCCGCGCCAAGATTCAGGGGAAAGAGCCGACGTGGGCGAAGACCGAACACGCTTTCCCGAGCCGCGAACAACTGGTGGAATACGAGCGTCGCGTCGGCGGCGCTACGAAGTCGAGGAGCACCTCGGCGTGAAACACGCCGCCGTTCTTGCGCTGCTGTTTTCGTGGCCCGTATGTGCCGAGAAGCTGGAAATCCGGCTCGACCAGCAACTGGGTCAACCCGCGGGAGTGGTGCTGCGCGGGCCCAATCCAGGACAGTCGGTATTGTTTACGCTGCCGCGGGGACGAGTGGTGGAGTCCGCGCATCTCGCTCTGCGCCTGCGCTATTCCACCGGGCTGCTGGTGGGATCGAGTTTCACGGTGGCCGTGAATGGCACCCCGGTGAGTTCACTGCACCTCAACAGTTCCGGCGAGGCAAACCTCACCGCCTCGATTCCAGCGGAAGCGCTGCGCGACTACAATCGCCTGGAGTTTCAGGCGGCCCTGCACGACTCGGCGAATCAATGCGAGAGTCCCAACGATCCTGCACTATGGGCGACAGTGGCCGCATCCACCAGCATGGTTTTTGAGATGCGGGGCTATCTGCGGGCACCGGGCATCGAAGACTTTCCCGCGCCACTGGCCGATCCGCTCGACTATCGGCCGGCGGTGGTGCGCTTCGTGCTGACGCCGCAACACACCTCGTCGGAATACGCGATCGCCGCGCGGATCGCCGGGGCGTTGGGGGATCGCTTGGAATTTCGGTCGGCGCGGATCAGCGCCGTCCCGCAGTTCGATCCCGACGCGGACGCGGGTCAGGTGTTGTTCGGAACGCCGGAATCCCTCGCGACGCTGACCGGAATCGCCGCGCCGGCGCTGGCAGCGGCAGAAGGCCGCCTGCGCATCGTTGAAAACTTACGTCGTCCGGGCCGCTATTTGTTGCTGGTGGAAGGTAGCACTCCCGCAGCGCGCCGGCGCGCGGCTGAAATACTCGGGGAAGAATCATCACGTCCGCGCGGGCTACTGCCCACCGGCGAGTCCTTCAAGCTGAGCGATATCAGCCCATTGATTTCCGAAGACGCCAATGGGGCCGTCACTGTGCATGGCGCCGATCCACCTGCCATCGTGATTTCCTTGCGACCCGCCGCCGCCGAGCACTTCGTGCGCGCCGAGCAAAACGTGCATCTGGAATACGCCTACGGCCCGCAGGTGGACAATGCCAGTTCGGCAGTCGAAGTACGCTTGAATGGAAAGACGCTGCTGGGACAGTCCCTCGCGCGTCCCGCGGGATCGGGCGCGGAGATGCTGGAAGTAACCTTGCCGGCGGAAATGCTGGGGGAAGACAACCGATTGGAAGTGCGCTTCCATCTCTACCCGAAGAACGGCGCGGCGTGCGTCGCGAATGCGGGTGCTGGTGCCAATGGAAGTTCCAACGGCGACCAGCTTTGGGCCACCCTGCTCGGGAGTTCCGGCTTTCATCTGCCGCGCGATTCCTATGCCGATCTGCCAGACCTCTCCATGTTGCGGAGCGGTGGATATCCCTTCCACGACGGCCCCACCCTATTGGTGGCAAGACCCGCCGACGCCACACTACTGTTGAACACCGCCTTCTTGCTAGGTCGACTCTCAGGCGCGGCGTTGCCCGCCATCCTGGAGATGCGTTTTGAATCCGAGCTCAGCGCCGACCTGCGCCGCGACTATCACTTGATCACCGTTGCCGCCGGACCGGCTATCATCGTCGAAGAGGCGGTCTCTCCCTTGAATCCGCAGCGCATGATCTTGACCGTCACCGCACCGGAGGAAAACGCGATCGCGCTTCAGGATCCGGCCCTCATCGCGGGGCTGGCTGGCGCCGTCACTCGAATGGACGCATCGCATCGAGTGCGCAGCGCGCGCGCCGGGCGGACAGTGCGTTTTGGCGTGATCCCGATCAACCGTCGCGTGAAGTATTGGGTGATGGATAACGTGATGTTGCTGATCGCAAATTCACTGGTGCTCTTGTTCGCCGGCTTCTTCTTCCTGCGCTATCTTCGCAAGCACTATTTCCAGCCGCTACCGGACTAGAAACAGATGCTCGCAATTCCACAAAGCGACCGGCTCCAGAATCGCGGGTGCGAACCCACCGACCTTCTCGCGCGCGGCCGACAATCCGTGCGGGGTCACCAGAAACACCAACGGCAGGTTGGCCGACACCAATTCCTGAACCCGGTCGTAGGTGGCCTTGCGCGAGGTCGGCGAAATGTCGGACATCTGCGCCGCCATCAAGCGGTCCACTTCCCGCTCCCAAGGTTCGGTCTGCGGTGGCGGTTGGTCTTTCAACCGCAGGTTCCACAAATGCGTTTGTCCAACGGTGGGCCACACGTTCATCTCGGAGTAGGGATCGCCTTCCGAAGAGAGTCCCCAAAGTACGGCTTCGAAACGGCCGGCATGTAGCACCGCATCCACCATCGATCCGAATTCGGTGGGCGTGGCGTGGGCTTGGATTCCCACTTGCGCCAAATCCTCTTCGACGATGGTCGCCATCTTACGGCGCAACGCGCTGCTGGCCGAAACCATCATCGTGAATTCCACAGGATGTCCGCCGGCATCTTTGAGGACGCTTCCCTGGATGCTCCCGTCACGATGGAAACCCGCTTCCTGCAACAACGCCGCGGCCTTGGCGGGATCGTGCGGGTACTGCGCGACTCGCTCGTCGCGCCATAAACGATTCCCGGGCGTCACCTGCGACCAAATCGGCGTGGCTTTGTCTTGATAAACCAATTTCACGATAGCGGCGCGATCGATTGCGTAGGCCACGGCGCGACGGAATAGCACATTGCGAAACCAGGCCCGCGCGGGTTCGGCCGCGTTCCAGTTGAAGGCGACGAAGTTGTATTCGAGTGCCGGTCCCGCGTCGAAGGTGTGGATCTCGGCCCGGGCAGTAAGCGCGGCGAAATCCTCGGCCCGGACGCGAGGCAGAATGTCCACCTCACCGGCGCGAAGTCTGAGAAGTTGCGTGTTTGCGTCCGAGGCGAAACTTAGTTCGAGATGATCCAAGTATGGCAGAGGGGCTTTCCAGTAGTACGGATTGCGTTCCAGAATCAGTCGCTGCCCGGTTAGATGTTCCTTCAACCGGAACGGCCCGGCACCGGGAGTGTCCTCTCCCCAGGATTGCGCGATCTTCCCTTCCCGATAAGCCTTTTCCAGCTTGGCGCGCGGCAGAATCCAGATGCTGTCGAACAGCCGCTCGGCTGGCGCATACGGCGCCGGGAAGTCGAAGCGCACGGTGTTGGCGTCGATCTTCGTCACCACGATCGGCTTGCCGTCGATGGACAGCAAATCGTGCTGTGTTGAATTGACTTGAGGATCGAGATGGACCTGAAACGTGAACACCACGTCGTCCGCCGTGAGCGGTGATCCGTCGGAGAAGCGTAGGCCCGGCCGTAGCGTGATGGTGTACTGCTTCCCGTCGCGCGATACTTTCCAGTTGGCCGCGAGCGCCGGCTCGGTCATCATCGACGCGCGATTGATGTGGATCAGGTCGCCGCTCAGCGCATAGATGGCGTCGCGCGAGGGTTGATCGACGGCGGTCAGCGGATTCAGAGTTCGCGGCTCGGTGGCAGCGACGACCAGCGTCCCGCCCGGGTGCTGGGCCTGGAGGCCCACCGCTTGCGCAAGAACTGCGACCGCAAGAAGGGTGTTATGGATTCTTCGCTTGAACACGCTGCCAGATTACCACTGGTTGCGCTTTTTCTTGAGGAGCGTGTATGTTTTGGACTGAACCGGCCGCCGTACTTCCGGGAGGTTGTGGTGCTGCACCCAACCCAGTGAGCGCGCTTAGATGACCACCATCGACGTCGTTCCCGTCGCGGCGAACACCGATTCCATCTCGGGCAGAGCAATCCGCGTGAAGCACTTGACGACTTGCGGGTCGAACTGGCTCCCGCTCGATTCGTTCAAGCGTCGCATCGCCTCTTCAAACGGCAAGCCCTTGCGATAGGGTCGCGACGAAACCATCGCGTCGAAGCTGTCGATCACCGATACGATGCGCGACCCAATCGGGATTTCCGAATTCTGTAGACCGGCCGGATAGCCCTTGCCGTCGAAGCTCTCGTGATGGTGCAGGATAAACAAGCTGGCCCGTTCCATGGTCGGAAACAGGCGCAGGGCGCCCCATCCGTACTCGGGATGCTTCTTCATCAGGTCGTACTCTTCGGTGGTCAGGCGCGAGGGCTTACGCAATATGGAATCGGGAATCCCCATCTTGCCGATGTCGTGCAGAAGCGCCGCCACTTCCAGATTGCGCAGGCTGGAATCGCTCATGCCCATTTCCTGCGCCACGCGCACCGCCCATTCGGCGAGCCGCGTGCTGTGGAATCCGGTGTTCAAATCCTTGAGGTCCAGGAGTTGGTTCAGAGCGCAGATCAACGACGTATGCATCACGTCGATCTGCTCTTCCAACTCCTTGACTCGCAGATGTGAAGGAGCAACAACGGCCTGGAGGGTTGCCGTGGCGGTCATAGCTTGAAAGCCGCAGCCCACGCCTGCAATGCCTGGAAGAGGTCCAAGCGCCCATGGCCGAGATTCGAGTTGATGAACTTGGCGTGCGCCGTAGCAGACGCCGCTTGTCCTTCATTGACCGAGTGCAGATTCGCCATCAACGCCGCCGCGCCACTCACCATCGGTGCGCTGAAGGACGTTCCGGAAGCAGCTGCGTAAGTGTCATAAGGATACGCGCTGACGACCCACTCACCGGGAGCCGCAACCCACACCACCTGGCTGCCGTAGTTCGAGAACGAGGATAGTTGATCCGTGTTGCTGGTGGAAGCCACGCCCATCACCACGTCCGTGTAGCCGGCCGGGTAAACTACGATCTTCTCTCCGTTGTTGCCGGCCGAGGCCACCGACACGCAGCCTAGCAGACCGGCATACTGCAACGCCGAGTGCATTTCGTGGGAGTAGCTGGTGAAGCTGAAGCTCATGTGGATGACATTGGCTTTGTGGCCTACCGCAAAATAGACGGCCCGAATAATGTCGGACAGATTCGCCGTGCCGTTGGCCTGGAACGCCTTCAAGGGCATGATCTTTGCTTGCGGCGCCACCAGATGAACGACGCCCGCGACGATCGTGCCATGTCCGAAAGCCTGATATTGCACGCCTTCGAGGACCGCAGCCGTGGTTCCGTCCAGCACTGCCGCCGTGGTTCCATTGATCACCACCGGAGAGCCGTTGCTTTCCAGCACCGCCGCCGTGGTACCGTTATTGGACACGTCGTTGCGTTCGTCCGGGATGCCAGCCTGATTCCGCGTGAAGTCGTAGCCGGGGATCACGACGCTCGCCAGCATGGGGTGGCTAGGATCGACACCGGTGTCGATCACCGCAACCACGGCGCCCGTGCCCGCCAAGTTGAAACTGGACTGAGTGCCCGAAACGTTGATGATCTGGGCGGCCGGCTGATTCACGTAGCCTTGCCAGACCATCGATCCGTAGTAGTTTACCGGAGTGGTGTCATAAAGCCCGCTAGGTACTCCCGACTGCGAAGCCGATTGGGTGAGCGTGACCGCAAGGTCCTGCTCGACCGATACCACGCCGAGCGCTCCAAGCAGAGAGCTGGCGAAATTGAGCGTCGATCCAAGGGGACCGCTAACAGCGAAGAGTTGGCCCTGCGGATCGCCGAGGCTGGCCGTGACTTTACATCCCAGGAGGTCACAAACGAGTCCCAGAACCTCGGAACCCAAAGTTTCGCGCACAATAAACCGGGGAGCTTGCGCAGAAGCGTAACTAGAGAGAACAGCCACGAATAGAGCACTCAAAATAATTTTGCGAAGGTTTGTTTTCATTTTACTCACCCAGACCACCAGAGAACTAATATCCCCACCATCATGGCCCCTATGGCCCTTACTGTCGATAGTACAGAAGTACCTTCAAGAACCAGCCCGGGCTAGTGCCGCCACGGGATTTCCCTGATCCACCAGAGGAATGGTCAACGCCTTTTGTCCCAGCGTTTCCAGCCGCAATCGCATGTTCCCTTTTTCTTCGTACTCAAAAACAAACTCGCCGAATTCAGTTGCCACCGCCGCGGCCAGAATACTGCGGTCCCGCTCGAGTACTACCCGAACGACATTATAACCGCCTTTTCTTGAGAGATCGAACACCTGCCCAACCAGTACCACCAATCCGGACCCTTCCTGCCGCTCCATGTGCAGGTCCACCACATAGGAGCCGCCGCGATACAGAAGTTGGCGGACTCTCTCTCCCACCGACGTCTGTACGCCGCGCACGCCCTCCTGCATGGCCGGCTGTAGGAAGCTATCGAACAGCAGCGTGGCAAATTGCGACATCCGGGAGGCTTTACGCGGACGATGAAGGGCGAACGCGCCCTTCACCATCCGCACGCTGTTGTCTGGAGGCTGCGCCGAACCCCGGGCCTCAGCCGCTTCCCTGATACCGCGCCAGATCTCGACACTCTTGCGGCACTTGCTACAAGCCACGAGATGCGCTTGCAACTCCTTGCGCCGGGAGACTCGAATCCCCCTAGCCAGATCAGCCAATTCGGATTCGGCAAAATGAGTCATAGAAATAGCCTCTCAGGACTAAAGAGGGTGGACCACCCGGAAAAATATAGGGGGCTCAGGAATATTTTCCGACCAGCAGGAATGGCGCCCAGTAGTAAGGATGGGGATACCTCTCTCGCAAGGCCCGCGCTGCTTCCTGCAGGGCCAGAGCTTTCCCGTAGGGTTGGCCCCGATGCTTGCCCAGGCCGGCGTAGAACAGCTTCATGAACTCGGTGGTGCTTTGGTCGTGGACATTCCACATCGTCAGCAGCAGCGAATGGGCCCCGGCGTACAGCAGACCGCGTACCAGGCCGAGCAGTTCGTCGCCAGCACCGAGCGCATTGGTGCCGGTAGAACATCCGCTAAGCGCGATCAAATCGGCCGGCAGCTTGAGATGATAGAGATCGTACAGGCTCAAATGCGAGTCTCCCAAGCGAACGCCCGAGAACATGGGGTTGTCCTGCCGGAATTGGCCATGCGTGGCGATGTGTATCACGCGGCTGCGGGCACCTTTGTCGCGCAACACCGATTGCCGGGCTTCCGATCCCAGGTAGAGTTTGGCGGGCTGGAGAGCCTCGGCGACGGCCTGCACTTCCTCGGCGATGGTTGGCGCTTGCGGATCGGGGATGCCGAAGACCAAGCTCGGTCCCGCCGCGGCCGGCGGTTTGATCTGGCATAGCGCAAAGACGCTTGCGCTGGGCGCGTAAGAAACGGTGTGGGAATCTACCAAGTAGTTCTCACCGTCGTGAAGGGCGTGGAAAGGCACATGGTGCAGCAAATCGTGCGGCACAAAAACGATGTGCCTCCCACCGATCAGTTCACGGACGGGCTCAACCAACTCCTTGTACAGTTCGTTCAGATGTCCCTGGGTCGCTTCCAGCAGTTGTTTCTCGAAAGTCGTGACGTAAGCCGATCCAATGCGATGCTTGCCCAACTGGAACTGGAGCAACCGCAACAGATTCGCTACGCGGCTCACCGGCGTGAGTGGGATGATTTCCAAACTCGTCGCGGTAACCACGGATACCATCAAGTGGTTGCGCACCCGGAAATACTCCACCAGCGCCCCGCCCTCCCCGAGTGCCGCCCGCAGGGCGGGCATCTCAACGGTGGCCTCGCTTTGCAGACCGGCGCGTTCCGCTTCCTGGCGTGGCGCGTCGCGCAGCACACGCAGCAACTCGTTTTCATGGGCTCGGACCTGTGCCTGCAACTTCTCGACATGCTCTCTGGGACGCTGCTCGGCCGAGAGTTGCTCCATTTCAATGCGGTGGTAGAACCAATTCAGTTCGTCGCGCAAGTTGCGTATCTTGCGCACCAACGGGCTCTGTCCCGCATTCTGCCCGGCTTCTTCCACCGGCATCGGCTGCGCTTTCCCAAACAACAGATCGCGCAAACTGCGCGACTTGGCCTGCTCCATGTAACCGAAGGCTTCCTCCAGCGCCGGCGGCTCACGATTCAGGCACAGGTGAACCAGGCTTTCGTAAACCTCCAGCTTGTTTTTGACGAACGCAATCTTCAACTCCTCGCCGCGCAAGCTGCTTCGAAGCGCTTCCATGTTGTGTCCGGCTTTCCGGCACGATTCGTAAGCGCCATCCAGATCGCCCTCGGCCTCCTGCACTTGACTCATCAGGACATGCGCCTGGCAATGGAGCAACGGGGCTTCGAGGGTGGTCAGAATTCCCAGCGCGGTCTCGGCCGCCTTGCGGGCCACGCTTTCTTCGCCCGTGCGCATGGCCAGACGTCCCAGTAATAGATGACTCAAGACCGCCTTGGTGGGCAACCGGGATACCGAAAAAAAGTCGAGCGCGGCCAGGGCCAGGCGGCGCGATTCGAAGAGGCGTCCCTCATTGAAGAGCAACAAAGCCTGATAGATGTCGATGAGCGACGACCAAACCTGGTTCTTTTCGTGCTCGAACATCTTACGCGCTTCGGCGAACAGTTCCACCGCACGGAAGGCCTTGCCCTGCTGGCCCGCCGCAATGGCCAGGTACGCTTTGGCTTTGGCGGCCTCATAGCCCATTTCCAAATGCTCGAAACGCGAGAGGGCTTCTTCGGCCATCTCCTGGGCGTCGGTGCTGAGGTTCAACTCCAGGTAAAGTTCCGAAAGGTCCAAATGGCAAACCGCGACATGATGGAGATCGCCGTTCCTTTCGCAGGTATCGCGAGCATCGCGTAACATGCGGATGGCCTTGCTGTATTCGCCGCGCAGATAGTGCAGCCAGGCAATGTTGTAATCGGCCTGTCCGGCCAGGAGCGGCATGTTCTGCGCCGTACAGTAGTCGCGGGCCCGATGGTGCATTTCCAGGGCCCCTTGAAAATCGTCGAGACCGATGAGGCATACCGCCATGTTGTGCATCGAGACAGCGACCGGCTGCACGTCGCCGAGCGGCAACAGTTGATCGTAGGCACGCCGATAGCCTTCCAAGGCTTCGGCAAAACGATCCTGGCGATGCAGAATATTGGCGACGTTGATTTCCAAACGCGCTAGGCGACGCAGGTCGCCGTGACGTTGGAAGATCTCGCGAGCGTGCTTGGCCGCTGCCAGGGCGCGATCGTATTCACCGAGCAGCATCATCGGCTGCAAGCTACTGCTCAAGGTACGTCCTACTTCTTCCCAGGCCTCTGCATCCTCGAACAGTATGCGCGCGCGATCATGCAAGGCAACCGCGTCGTGGTTGCTGCCCATCAAATAATTGACGTTGGCCTTGGCGCGCAAGGCGCGTCCTTGGGAGACGGCGTCGTTGATGGCCTGGGCGATGCTAATGGCGCCTTCGGCCAAGCCCAAGGCTCCGCGAATGTCCACGCGCAGGCGCAGGTTCACCGCCTCCGCCATCTTCTCGACCACTTCCGCACTGAGCAGTTCCGGATGGAGGCGCAAAAACTTCTGGCGTGGCGCTTCGGCTTTCAGGCGAGCCAGTGCGTTGAAGCAGTCCTCGGGATTGCGCGGGGCGGTTTGTGCGGGAGTTCGGGCCCGACCTCGGGTTGGTGCCGTCATGGAAAGCCCGCCTTCCCGAGCGTTTGTCGCAGTTTGTCCAAGCAGCGTCCGCGAATGAAGCCGATCGATCCGGTGGCCGTGCCCAAGTCGCGCGCGATCGCGTCATAGGGCCGCGCGGGACTCTCAAAGAAAAGCATCTCGACCAGCCGCTTACAGCGAGGCGAGAGGCTTTCCAAGGCCCGGCTCAGGGTTTGATCGCGCTGAAATTCGTGCAGGATCCGTTCTCCGTTGGGTCCGGGTTCGGCTGGCTCGGTTTTCTCGGAATCCTGTTCTAGCGAGGTAAACCGCTGCTGCTGTTTCTTAAACTCCTGACACTTGTGCGACGTGGTTTGGATCAGCCACATCGGTAGCGCCTTGGGATTGCGAATGGAGCCGAGATGCGAGAGCAGTTCGAAGAACACGCCTTGAAAGATGTCGCTGGCGTCGGCGCCGGTGATGCCCCACTTTCGTGGGATGGAATAGACCAGGTTCTGGTAACGGTCCACCAGCGCCGACCAGGCCTCCTCGCTGCCCTTGAGGCAGTCGCGCACCAAGCGTTCTTCGGTTCGGGCGTCGGGAGGCATATAATCCAGCAGAGCATGCAACTGTTGCGGTTTCTCGTTTCGAGAATATCGAACGCGGTCCTAATCGCCTTACTCGTTCCTCTCCTTTCGCTTTTCTTTTTAGGGCGAGCGCCGGGAGACTACTTGAGCGACCTGGCGGCGAATCCGCAAGTCTCACCAAACACGCTAGCACAGTTGCGTTTGCAATACGGCCTAGACCAACCGTTACAAAAGAAGTACTTCTCTTGGTTAAGTAATGTTGCGATGGGCGACTTGGGATTTTCCTTCGTCTACCAGCGGCCGATCCGCGAGCTGATCGCGGGCCGAGTGTGGAACACCGTGCTGCTGAATGGGATTGCGCTCGGTCTCGCCTGGATTTTCGGCATCGCGATCAGCCTGGCCGCGGCGGAGAAGCGAGGCCTCGGTTGGCTGGCGAACGTGGCGTCGACCTTGCTCGTCTCGACGCCGACAGTGCTGCTGGCCCTGGTGCTGCTGGCGCTGGCGATTCCACTGGGATTGCCGGTGGGAGGAATTGGCGGATTGAAACACCTGATCCTGCCCGTGTGCGCGGTGTCGGCGGTGTGGCTACCCGTGGTCATTCGCCACGCTCGCGCGGCGCTCGATCAAGCGTTGCGCGAACCCTACATCACGACCGCGCGCGCCAAAGGCGTCACGCGGACGCGGGTGCTTGTGCATCACGCGCTGCGCAACGCGCTCAATCCGCTGACAGCGCTGTTTGGACTCTCCGTGTCCGCGCTGCTCAGCGCGTCGCTGCCAGTAGAAGTGATCATGGGCTGGCCCGGCATCGGACAGCTCACCTACGATGCTGTGTTGAAACGTGACATCTTCCTGGTGATGGATCTGGCCATGGTATCGGCGCTATTGCTGTTGGCCGGCAACCTGCTGGGTGATCTGCTGGCATACATTTCTGACGCGAGATTACGGCAATGACCCTCCTTCGTCGAGCCGCGTGGTGCGTGCTGGCAGTCGCGCTACTGGTGTCGATCGCGCCCGGCTTTTTCGCGCTGCATCCTCCACAACGCCAATTCCGCGAGTATCCCTATGCGCCGCCCGGCGTGCACGGCGGCAACGTCTTTCTGCTGGGCACCGACGAATTCGGACGCGACGTCTACTCGCGAATCTGTTACGGCGCGTCGGTGTCGCTATTGCTCGCTCCGGCAGCGGTGGGGGTTTCACTGGCTCTCGCGCTGTTGCTGGGCATGATTGCCGGCTATCGTGCCGGATGGGTGGACACCCTGGTCACTCGACTGGGCGAAGTCTTTCTAGCCCTGCCTTGGTTTTATTTTGTGATAGCCCTGCGCGCCGCGCTGCCGTTGCACTTGAGTCCCCGCGCCGCTGCGTTGACACTCTTCGCCTTGCTCGGAGGACTGGGATGGGCCGTCCCCGCGCGATTATTTCGCGGCATCACGCGCCGGTTGATGAGCGAGGATTTCGTGCAGGCCGCGCGCGCCTTAGGAGCAGGTCGCTCGCGCGTGTTGTTCGTGCACGTGCTGCCCGGCTTGTGGCCCGCCGCGCGCGCGCAACTGCTGCTGAGCTTGCCGGCGTTTATTCTGACGGAAGTGAATCTGTCGTTCCTGGGTCTGGGAATCACCGATCCCACGCCGACCCTGGGGAATCTACTGACGCCGTTGCAGCAGTATTCGGTGTTGACGTCCTATCCGTGGATGCTGGCGCCGGCTGTCGTGATTATGCTGGTTTTTCTGGCGCTTCAAGAGGTGTCTCAGCAGCAAAGATCATCAACTTGGGACCAGTGAATTCCACCCCAACATTGAAACCACCTTCGGCAACTTTCACCATGCGAACCACTTTTCCAGAAGTAAACAAGGGCGGAAACTCGCGCGGACCCATCGGCGGACGCTCCACCACGATCTCCATTTCCGCGTCCATCGCAATCTCGAGCGGCGAAACAAAGGCCAGCCCGCCGCGGCTGACGTTGGTGGAATCCACTTCCATGTCGAAGGGCACGCCGCTGGCATCCTCGCCGCGCACGAAAACATGCATGCTCACTTGCAACCGATGAGCGCGAGGGTGAATCTCAGGCATAGGTCTATTCTAATGGTTTTCTGTGCTACGCCACAACACTACCGCCGACGCCGCCAACCACAGCCGCAGATACACCCCGGCAAATACCAGCACCTCTGCCGCGCAGAACATCGCGAGAGGACGCGTGGACAAGAGATCGAACCAGACCCATGCGCCAGAAAGCGCGCCATAAAGCAAAACACTCCCCAGGGTCACAAGCGTCAGCCATAGCATGCTCCCGGGACGCGCCCAAATCGCCGCCCAAGCCTGAACGAAGGTGCCACACTTCCAAAGATTCGTCAGCACCCGCAAAAAAACTCCCACCACAATCAACGCCACTACTAACCAAAGCCGATCGTGGAATGCCAGCACGCAACCGGCCAGTACCAGCGAAAATCCCAGGCTTGCCACCGACGCCCAAATGATGCGGGGCGCGGCTTGCGCGGCGGCGCGGCCTAGCCGCCCGTCCCGGAAATCATCAAAGGGCGCGAGATACGCCGGGAATAAAAAGCAATCGAGCGCAATCTTCGCCGCGGCATAGAGGACGATCAGAATCGCCGCGAGGATCAGCAAGCCCAGCAATGGCCGCCCGTACGCACCGCGCCAGCTAACCAGCAAGTCTAGGGAGAAGTCGTTCAACAATTCATTGGAGAAGACGGGACGATGTTCGAGCGAGTTGGTGAAGACACCCCAGGCCGGCGCCGCTGCAAGCGTCGCGAAGACGACCTGCAGCAGCCACGCCAGCAAAAGCAGCCTGGGACGCACCGCGACAGTCTGCCGGCCGAGCGAAAGCGCGCCTAGACCGGCTCCTAAACGAGCCATGCAGCAATCTCCAGTAGATGCTGTACGAGGAACGTCCACAGGCCAGCGAGCTTCCGGCCCCCGGCTGGATTCGTCTGCGGCGCATAGCTGTTGTCGGTGGGATTAGCATCCATTGCATGAGTCGTGATCGCAGCCCAGGAAATCGGCGCGGCCGACTGCAGGTAGAAGTCGTGCCAGCCTTCGCTGCCAGTCCAGAAAAGCTTCCGATCGGGCTGTCCCTCGAAATGGACGGTCAACTCCACGGGCATTTCAATCTCGCCGGTGCGCAGCACGCGCACCCAATTCTCATTGCCGTCCGTGTGGATGCCCTCGATGCCGTAGTCGAGCCAGTGCGTGGTGTACAACACCTGCTGGAAATACCATCCGAGGTCTTGTCTCGAGCCTTCCTTCATCGCCGCCAGAAAATCTCGCGTCGTAGGATGCTTGAATTTCCAATGCTCGAAATAAAACCGCAGCCCGCGATACATCGCCTCGCGCCCCAGTAACTCCTCGGCAGTGCGCAGCAGGAACAACGGACGAGAGTAGCTGGACACCTGGTAACTAGCGGGCGATGCGTACCTCCAAGAAGGTTGCACCACTAGGTCGGTCACCGGACGCGCCAAAAAACCTGGCATCTCATTGTAGCCAGCGTCTGAACCACGCAGCGGCCCCAGTGAATCCCACGACGACCGGCGTCCGAAAATCTCATCGGTGATGGCGGATTCGGTGTACGAATTGATGCCTTCGTCGAGCCACGCCTCCTCAAATTCGTTCGACGCCAACATGCCATAAAAATATTGATGCCCGACTTCGTGAATCGTGACGACTTCCGATTCGCGCCTCCACATGAAGGCCGGCGGGGGCATCACCGTCGTCACCAACGTCGGGTACTCCATGCCGCCGGCCTCGGCTGCCCACTCGGGACAATCGACAATCACCAGGCGAGGGTAGGGGTAGGATCCAATATTGCGATCGAACCAAGCCAGCGTCGCCTTCGCGGCTTCGATGTGCCGCACGGCATCGGTATGTTCCGGTGGATAGTAGAGTTCGATGCGCACACCGCGCCAATGATCTTCGGCGCGGCGAAATTTGGTCCAGGCCGACCACGCGAAATCGTGGACATCGTCGGATTCGTAGATCAGCGTCCTCTGTCCGCCCGCAGTGGTCGTCGAAACCAGATCGCCGGAAGCGGCAACGATATAGGCGGTGGGCAACGTCAGGGTGACTCGATAGGTTCCGAAGTCCGCGAAGAACTCGCTGTTTAGATGGTACTGATGCGTGTTCCAAAGATCGCGTTGACGCACCCCGATTTTAGGAAACCACTGGCCAGCCATGAAAAAATCCCGCTCGTAGCCGGCGCGTGCGATCAACGCGGGAAACTTGCTCTTGAAGCGAATGTGCAAAACAACGGTCTGGTTCGGATCGAGCGCGTCCTCGAGGGGAAATTCCTCCACGGTGCGGTCTTCGACGTTCGAGTCGTCGGGATGGATGAAGCGGCCCAGCGGCGCAAGTTCTTCGCCATCGAGCGTAAGGGAGGTGATCTCGATCGAGCCTGCTTCCGGAGGTTCGTCCGGCTGGCTGGCACGCGCGGCTTCGCGCATGTAGGTGGACTTCCCATCCCGGAACGCGTTCCAGTACAAATGGAATTGCAGGGAGGGCAGCGGGTTGTCGCCCTCGATCGTCCAGGTGATCGTTTCTTCTCCCTCGATCGTCTTAGCAGTGGGATTGAAGTTGGCTTTGATTTCGTAGTTCGCGATTCGGGGAGAGAGCGGGTCGGCAGCGTACAACCAGATGGGGCAGAGCAGGAGCAGCAGGAGACGCTTGACGAGCCTGCCCACTACGCCACCAACTCCGGCATGAAAAACGCATCCACCTTTTCGACGATCTCGGCAGCCGCGTGCGACCCATGGATGTCCCGGCGGAGCGCAGAGCCGTTCGTCACGCCATGAGTAAAGTAGGCCGCGAACTGCTTCATGCGCCCGATGGCCTCGGGATGGTTTTCGTCCATCAAGATCGTGAAGTAGTCGCGGATCATCTTGTAACGGTCCTGCTCGGTTGGCCGCGTGTAGCTTCCCGTCTCGCGATACTCGGCGATTTGCCGGAAGATCCAGGGATTCGCCGCCGCCGCGCGGCCGATCATCACCCCATCGCACGCGGTTTCTTCCACCATGCGGCGCGCGTCTTCGGGCGTTTCGATGTCGCCATTGCCGATCACCGGGATGCGCACCGCCTGCTTCACTTCGGCGATATGACGCCAATCGGCCTTGCCGCCAAAACCCTGTTCGCGCGTGCGGGCGTGGAGCGCGATCGCGTTGAGTCCGCAATCTTCGGCGATCCTGGCGACCTTCGTCGCCACGATCTCGCCTTCTTTCCATCCCAAGCGATACTTCAACGTAAACGGGATGCTCACCGCAGCGCGCACCGATTTCAGGATCGTTTCAATCAACGGTAGATCGCGTAGCAGTCCGGAGCCGCCGTTGCACTTGACGACTTTCTTGACCGGGCATCCCAGGTTGAGATCGATGATGTCGAAGCCCAAGTCCTCGCACATTCGCGCCGCGTCGGCGATGATTTGCGGATCGGATCCAAAAAGCTGCGCGGTGATGGGACGTTCCTCCGGCGTGAAGGCCAGATAGCGCGCCGAAAACTTGGTGCGGCCCGGCTTCAGTTTGGAGTCGCGCCAGATACCGTCGCTCGAAGTGAACTCAGTCATGATCAGCCCGCATCCGCCCATGCGCAGGATGAAGCGGCGGAACTGCGTATCGGTGATGCCGGCCATCGGCGCCAGCACCGTCGCCGGACGCACCACGACCCCACCGATTGGGAAGCTTTCGAGCATTTAGTTAGTTTATCAAACGTTTGCGCTAAGAAGCCGGGACGAGCACTTCGACGGTGGTACCATCGATCGAAAACTCCATCGGCGACCCGACGAGCAGCTTGCCGGTTTCGTCACCGTCCATTTGCAACGGCACGGGCTTGATCGCGCTGGCCGTGAAATTCGTGGTCATGAAGAAGCGATGGTTCGGCGACCATTTGATCAATCCCACCATCGCCAGCATCAGGTTGAAGCTGTGACGGATCAGGCCGCGGCGCTCGGCCAGCGCCACTTCGAAGATCGGCTCGTGTGGATCGGCCCGGCCGGTCATGGTGAAAAACCCGCCGTAGCCTTTGGACTTTCCCACCACCAGCCCGCGTCCTCGAAACTTGCCGCCGTCCGTTCCGGGCATTTCCACCTCCAGTTCCGGAAAGCGATAGCGGAACATCTGCTCGACACCCGCCACCAGAAATGCGAACGGCCCAATCAGCCGCTTCGCCCACCCGAAATTCGACATTCCATGTACCACCGCCGCGTCGATGCCAGCCCCGGTCATCAGCGAAAAGTATCGCTTGGTCTCCGGAGTAGTGGCGAGTCCCAAGTAGATCCGGCGTCCGATGCCGCTGGTGAGCAGCGCCGCGGCTTTATCGACGTTCAGTGGAATCCGCAACTCCCGGCAAAGCACGTTCATCGTCCCGCCAGGCAGCAGTAGTACCCGCGGCGACTTTCCGCTGGCCACCAGCCCGTTCAGCACCTCATTGACGGTGCCGTCCCCGCCGTAAATCGCGACTGTGTGATGCGCCAGCGCAGCGAGCCGCCCCTGCTCTAAGCCGTCACCGGCTAGGCGGGTTGCAAACAACTCAACGTGCGCGCCGGCATCATCCAGCGCCTGCAAGACTTTTTGGATGCCGGGACGAAAGCGCCCCTGGCCGGCGGTGGGATTGTAGATGAGTCCGAGCGCCTGCTTCACGCGCCAGGCTTCTTTTTTGCGTCAGGAGCAGCGTCGTCCGGCTTCTTGGTCTCATCTGGTTTAGCATCAGTCGGCTTCTTCTTCGGATCGATGCGCAAGTTGAGCGGGACGTCCTTGCGGCCGTCGAGCAAGCTGACCGTATGCGTGGCGGTCAGCGCGCGATGATTCTCGGCCTCTGCGCGAATCTCGTAATCGACGTTGGGGTTCAGGCCATTGAAGTGATACGTGCCGTCCTTGCCGGTAATGAAGGTAACGATCTTCAAGGTGCGGACATTCTTCAGATAAACGACCGACTTCTCCAGCGGCGTGTCGTTCTCCAGGATCTGTCCATGGATGGTGCGTAAATCGCTCTTGGTTGTTTTTTCCGGCAAGCCGGTAAAAACCGGTGTATTGGGCGCCTTGCCCGCTTGGGCTGCGAGCAGACCGGAGAGAAGAATATTCGTTACAGCTAGAATTGCAAAGCGGCGCATATGTTTATTTAGCTTTCAAGTGCAGGGCAACATCGACCCGCTCATCACCTGTGATCTCGACTTCCTTACGGTCCGGCGCGCGCCCTTCGGACTGCGCCTCCACAATATAAACGGCTTTCCCCGCCGGTAAACGGAAGGAAAACTCGCCCTCCAGATTGGTGGACGATTCCCAGTGCTTGTGGCCTTCCTTCTGCTTCACTTCCACCTTGGCGCCACGCACCAGGCGTCCGCTATCTTCGAAAAAGACGGTGCCGACGATTAGCGCGTAGGGCTGTCCGGGCTTCTGGCCAGCCGCGGCAAACGCCGCCAGCAGGATCGAAACCAGCCCGGCCGCTACCTTCAGCTTACTCGTCGTCGTCCTTGTCGTCATCATCATCATCGTCGTCGTCATCGTCGGCGGCGTCGTCAGCATCATCGTCGTCTTCGTCGTAGCCGCCTTCTTCGTCCTCGTCATCCTCTTCGTCCATGCGCTCCACTTCCAAGGGACTCCGATGGATGACCTCCAGCTCCAGACCACATTCCGCGCAATTCATCACGTCGCCTTCTTCTACCTCATCCTCATCGATGTCCAGCAAAGCTTCGCATTCCGGACAGGTCGCCATAAACCCCCTCCCTAACCTACAAAACCTACTATACAAAAAAATGTTAAGGAGAATGGGACAATTTGCGCATCAACGGTATGCTGGTGTCCATGATTCCGATCCTGTTGCTTGCCGCATTCGCCACTTCTCCTGCCCCCGCCGTTGACCCTGAAATGGTCAGCATCGCCAAGGACGTCTCCGCCGACCGCATCTCCGCGACGATCCAAAAGCTGGTGAGCTTCCATACCCGCCACAGTCTTTCGGCCACCGACGATCCAACGCAAGGCATCGGCGCGGCGCGCAATTGGATCAAGCAGGAAATGGAAAGCTACGCCAAGGACGCCGGCGGCCGCATGACGGTCGATTTCGACAAGTTCACGCCCGCCCCCAACGCCCGCGTGCCCAAGCCCGTGGAAATCATGAACGTGGTAGCGACGCTGAAAGGCTCCGACCCCGCCGCGGCCAACCGCGTCTATATCGTCGGTGGCCACTATGATTCGATCTGCAGCCCGATCAGCGACGTCACCTGCGAAGCGCCCGGCGCCAACGACGACGCCAGCGGGACGGCCGTAGCCCTGGAGTGCGCCCGCGTCCTCAGCAAGCACAACTTCCCGGCGACCATCATCTTCATCGCGTTCGTGGCCGAAGAGCAGGGCTTGCTGGGATCGAAGAATTTCGCCGAGGTCGCCAAGAAGGCCGGATGGAAGGTCACGATGTTGAACAACGACATTGTGGGCGGGAACAAGGGAGCTCCCGGAACCCCTCCGAACGATTGGGTACGGGTCTTCTCGCAAGGTCCCGACATCAAGGAGACGGAGGCGGAGAATCGCGCGCGGCAATCCGGCGGCGGCGAAGTCGATACACCGTCGCGTCAACTGGCCCGATATGTCGAGGACGTTCAGGAAATGTATCTTCCCGGCTTCCCTGCCAAGATGATTTGGCGTAAGGACCGCTTCGGGCGCGGCGGCGACCACTCCTCGTTTGCGGAGGCGGGCTTTGCGGCGGTCAGGTTCTGCGAGGCGATCGAGGATTTCACGCGCCAGCACGCCAAGGTAGTGGAAGAGAACGGCGTGCGCAAAGGCGACCTGTTCGAGTTTGTGAACCCCGAGTATGTCGCGAATGTAGCGCGTCTCAACGCGCTCACGCTGGCGAATCTGGCGGCGGCTCCGGCGCCACCGGAGAACGCGAAGTATGGAACGCAGCGCGGCGAGAATTCGACGATCATTACCTGGGAAGCCTCGCCCGATAACGCCGCGTCCTATGAAATTGTGTGGCGCGACACCACCGCTCCTCGCTGGGAGCACATCATTGACGCTGGCAAAGAACTAAAGTTCAGGTCCACCGAGCTTTCCAAGGACAACTATTTCTTCGGCGTCCGCGCCGTGGATGCGAAGGGGCATCGCAGCCTGGTGATCTTCCCGAAGCCTCCCGCGCGCCCGCCGGGCGCGCCGCCGCCGGTGACAGAGTAAGTTGAGCAGCCGCGAGTTTCCCGAGCGTCCGATCGTTGGAGTAGGCGGCATCACGATTGACGGTATCGGCGACGAGGCTCGGGTACTGCTAGTGCGTCGCGCCTCCGAGCCGCTCAAGGGACAATGGTCGATCCCCGGCGGCGCCGTAGAACTAGGCGAGTCGCTACAGCAGGCGGTAGCGCGCGAGTTGATGGAGGAAACCGGAATTGCCGTGGAAGTGGGGGAGGCGATCGAAATCCTCGACCGCGTCCTGCGACTGCCGGATGGAAGGGTCCAGTACCACTACATCCTCATCGACTACTCCTGCCGTCCGCTCGGTGAGGCCAGAGACCGAGAGGCAAGCGACCCGAAGCCCAGTTCCGACGCCAGCGATGCCCGCTGGGTTGCGCGCCAAGAGTTGGGAAAGTACGGATTACGTCCAGATACGTTGGCGGTGATTGAGAAGGCTTTCCATGCCCGTGAACAGGGGCAATTGTGATTTCTCCCACTCTCCATCAAGGCGACTTGAATCTCTGGGAGTACGCCGGACTTGCGATCGCTTTACTCGCTGCCGCCCTGTTGAGCCGCGGAGCCGGCCGCGGCCCACGCATGTTCCGTCTGCCACTGCCGCGCCTTCCCGCTCCGCTGCGGTCTTCTTGGCAGGCCGCTTTGCTGATTGGCTTACTGACGCTGGCATTGCGGGCGGCGCTCTTGCCCATTCTGCCCATCCCGGTGCCAAGCGGCCACGACGAGTTCAGCTATCTGCTGCAAGCCGACACCTTCGCGCACGGGCGGATGACCAATCCCACGCATCCGATGTGGCAGCATTTCGAGAGCATCCACATCTTCCATCAGCCAACCTACAACTCGATGTATCCGCCGGCGCAGGGCTTGATTTTGGCGGCCGGGGAACTCCTCGGTAATGCCCCCGGTAATCCTTGGATCGGCGTCTGGCTGTCGTGCGGAGCGATGTGCGCCGCGCTCACCTGGATGTTGTACGGATTCCTCCCACCGCGATGGGCCCTGCTCGGCGGAATCCTGGCGATGCTGCGCTACGCGCTGTTCAGCTATTGGATGAACTCCTATTGGGGAGGCGCGCACGCCGCGATCGGCGGAGCGCTGGTGCTGGGATCGCTCGCACGATTGCGGCGCGGCGGAGCCTGGCCTTACGGCCTTCTGGCCGGCGCCGGCCTTGCGATTCTCGCCAATTCGCGGCCCTATGAAGGTTTTCTCTTCACGATTGGCGTGGCCATTGCTTTCGCTGCGCCGCCTCTCAAGTCGGTTTCTCTCCCCGTCTATTGGCGCCGCCTGCTGATCCCCGTGGCGTTGGTGATGGCGCTCACAGCCGCCGGCATGGCAATCTATTTCCAGCGCGTCACCGGCAATCCGCTGCGGATGCCGTATCAAGTGAATCAAGAAACCTACGGCTGGCCGATGACGCAGCTATGGATGACGCCGCCGCCGATGACAGCCGGTGACCTTCGTCACGATTCCTTGCGCGATTACTACAACTGGGAGCTCAACCTTCATCGTCAATATCAGTCCTTCGGGCGCTCCTGGCATGAGTTTTGGGGACGCGTCCGGCGGTTGTGGTCATTCTTCATAGGTCCTGTGCTGACCTTGCCCTTATTGATGTTTGGACGGCGCGCGTTTCGCGAAGGTCCCATGCGTCAGTTGCGCTGGCCATTCCTGATCGTGCTGCTGGGCGTGCTGGCCGGACAATCCGCGGTACCGCACTATCTCGCGCCGGTTACGGGCGTGATGCTGATCTGGATGGTGCAAGCGTTCCGGCATCTACGGGTGTGGAAGTTTCGCGGCCGCGAGACTGGACCGTTCCTGGCGCACGCGGTGGCTGCGATTTTCCTGTTGATGCTGGTGGTCAGGATCACCAATGTCTTGCCGCGCCAAGGGAGTCCGATGTCCTGGTGCTGTTCGGAGAAAGGGATGGTTGAGCGGGCCGCCATTGCCAAATCGCTGGCCGGCCAAGCCGCCCCCAGCCTGGTGATTGTTCATTACTCGCGCACGCACGTGGTCCATCTCGAGTGGGTTTACAACGACGCGGACATTGATAGCGCCAAAACGGTTTGGGCGCATGACATGGGCGAAGCGGAGAATCGCGCGCTGATCGCGTACTTTCCCACGCGCGATGTCTTGGCGTTGGAGGCGGACGAGAATCCGCCGCGATTGTCGCCGTATCCTTTGCCTGAACGGTAGGGGCTGCGCCAAGGGAATTACACACCAGATACTCACATTTTCGATGTGAGTATCATCTTGTTGAGCGGTAAGGAGTTATGGGGTTACTCACATACTCACACTACATTTTCATGCTTGCCGCTGAAGCAGTTGGACGCGCTTCGAACAGGAGCCTGCGCGCTGACACTCTTATTCCGGGGTGTCCAAGTCGATGGTTTGATTGAGATTCTCCACTTTCTCCACCATTTTAGAGACCCCCCCTCTCTCGTTTTTGGCACCGTTTCACGGCTTGATCTCTCGTTTCTCCCCAAGTGTAGGCGCCCTCCAGCGAGGGGCAATGAGCGGAAAAACCTGGGCGGCCGTCCTCGAAATGGTCCTCTTCGATGACAACTTCAAACACGCAACTCTTCTCACCTGGTATGTTTTTCCAAACCCTTGAAAGAAAGAGGAAGCCGGGGTCAGCCGCGCTGACACTCTTATCCAAGCGCAGTACCACGACGCAGGTGCCGGCCAACCTCGCCTACGGTTAAGTACCGCATGCAATGCGCCTAGGCGAGGCGGCGGTAGAGTTCTTCGTTCTTTCGAAGAACACGCTCGGCGGTAGCGTGGAACTCTTCGTCGCGGGTGGTAAGCAGATCGGCTACGGCGGCGCGCGCTAACTCATCGGGAGTGATTCCCAGGCGGTCAGCCTCTCGCCGTAACATCTCGGCTTGGGCGGCAGAGAGCTCGAATGCGACGTTCATAGTTGCGATTATACCTTGGACTCTTCCTTCATTTCGATGTAGCTGGGGGAAGCCGGCGTCAACGCGCTGACACTCTTAGCCCAACATTTACGCAAGGCGGCTCTTCCAGCACGTCGATGGGGCAACTCCGTTTGCCCCTTGACTTTTACTTATCATGGATGACTCCGGCTTTTCCCCGGCTTTCCCCGGCGTGTGCTTCCTAGCGACACCATGGATGATCCGGCTTTCCTCCCAGTAGTACTAGAAAGTACCTGCAGGTTCAGGTGATTTTAGCGCGCTTCGCCATTCTGACAAGAAAACGTCATGCCACTCCTGAAGGATCCGATAATAGTCACGTGCCGTGAGCCAAACGTCCGCGAGCGTCGCCGGATCAGGCTCGTAGCTATTGTCAAACCTTCTAAAGGCTATGAGGCGTACTTGATCGTTGGCGTCAAACTGCAGGACAAAGCTGCCATCGTCAAATGCCTCATCTCCGTCGGGGGCCCACTCGATTCGAGACGAAGTAATTATTTGGCGAAACTCAGCATGGCGAAGGTCAAGGAACATCTTGTTCTCTTGATCGAGAGCATAGCACGCGTAGCTAAAAGCTTCGGCGATCTCTCTTGCCTGGGGCCACGAAACAAAGGGTGCGACGTGTTTTCCGCGACTGGCAATCCGCCTCTCCACCTCGTCGAGCGAACATGCCAACATCGTCGCGTCCGGCTCCCGCACGCCGTAGCTCTGACCTTTTACATGTATAAGAAAAAAGCCTAGGCCCCTGACGCCCAGACGCTCATAGGCTACTGTGATCACCGATTCGATGGCGAAAACTGCGGGATCCCCAATGATCATTGTGTCACTCCAAAGGCCCGCTTGATTTCCGGAGGAATGTTTTGAGGCTGAATAGGATCAACGCCCGAGGTTGATCCATTCCAGTGACTCTCGCCATTACTCGGTGCAGTGAAGGGAAGCCAGGGTCAGCGCGCGCTGACACTCTTATCCCTCCTTCATGGGTTTTGCCTCTCGGTCACGGGCACGTGCTTCGTAGCGTGCGCGAGCCGCTTCTTTTCGATCTCAGTCAACTCGTCCTCAATCGGACGATAGAGTTCGCCGATGCGCCCATAGTCCTTCGCACCCCATGCTGCCTCGGCTTCTTTGCGTATTTGTCTGACCATTTGCTCGCGTTCGTTGGCGATTGATGCAAGCTCATTTTGTCGGGCTAGTTCTTCATAATATGTTGTAGTGCCAAGTAGGAATGGGCGACCGTACTTCTCAAGCAACGCGGCAACCTTCGGGACGATCCTGTTCACACCGTCAGGGGTGCTCACCTGGAACAGGGTCGCACCGCCGAATCCTTCGGCCTTATAAACCTCCTCGCCTCCTACCTTCCATACCACGTAGCCGAGCCCGTATTTCTCCGGACGATCCTTGCGACCAAGGTCGATGCCGATCTCGTAGGACCCCCTGCCGTGATATAGGTTGACGAATACGTTGTCGGACTCGAACCGAATGAAAGTAACTTCTTCGGCCACGGGCACGAATCCACAACCGCGAAGGAAGCAGAAGTCCTTCAACACTGCTTCCTTGAAACCCAGTCTCCAGCGATCTTTCTCCGGCTCGAAGTTGAACATCTTGCCTCCTACTTACCCGGCGGGTACCAAGAACCACTACGATACGTCCATCCGTGGTTCTCAAGCAAGTTTCGTTCCGCCCGAAGGAAACCAGTGTTGTTAGCCGGCTTTCCTAGTTCCGCCGGCTCGCCCGAGGCATCCCGAATAGGGTTTCCTTCGTTCATTACTTGACGAAGTTTGGATGAGTTCTGCGCCCAATTCGCTTTTGCGTCCCCCAGGTTCTTAAGATCAAGCGTACTTTCCCCAGGCTGAACAGATCCATGAATGGGGAAAGCTGGGGAAAGCTGGGGTCAGCCTGAAGGCCCCGGTTTTTCTTGGGTTTTTCTTCGGCTGATCGCGCATTTCCGAGAGTATCCTAGCATATGCCGCGACGAAATCGGTCGATTCTTCCGGGAACGCCGTACCATATTACGCAGCGCGGCGTAGACGGACGGGAGACATTCTCTGCTGTCGACGATCGTCATACTTACCTGGGCCTGCTTCGCCTCAACTTGACCGATACCGGCGTCCGCCTGCTCGGCTGGTGTCTGATGACCAATCACGTGCATCTGATCGCCGTGCCCGAACGTCCCGATTCCTTGAGCGTCCTGCTGCGCCGCGTGCATGGGCGCTATGCGCAATACTACAACGCGCACGCCCACGTCACCGGTGGCGATGCTACCGGCCTGCTCGATATGGAATGGTGGCGGCAGGCCCACCGCAAGGATTGGTGCGAGATTCTGAATGCTAAGAACAGGCGGGGTCAGCCTGATCCGCCCTTTCACTTTTCGAGATTTGCCATACATTCCGGCACAATCGTAACATACGCCGCGAAGACAACGTTGCATTCTCCCCGGAATGCGTTACCGATTCACGCAGCGCAGTGTAGTGTAGACGGACGAGAAACCTTCTCCTGCGTCGATGACAGGCAGCCTCGTGCGCGGAACGCCTCTGGGACACAGCTAATTTGGACGGAGAACTTCAGAAAGGATCACGACCCGCATCCCGGGAACACTCTTCAACCTGGAATCGTTTGTGAGGAAGCAACTGCAGCCATTCATCCGCGCGGTCGCCAAATGGATCGCATCTGGAAGACGCAGCCGTTGGCGCGCCCGGATCTCGCTGGCTCCCAGCAGCACCTCACGAGTCATGGGCATTACCGAAAACACCGGGGAGTGCCTCAGCAGCCGCTCGTAGGCCACACGCAACTCGAAGTTGTTTTCAAGCATCGGCTTGACGAGAACCTCGGCCAAAGAAAGCTCTGAAGTGATTCCCTGTATCTTGCCTTCCTCGATCGCGTCGAAGAGGAGTTGAAGTTCTGTTGCGAAAAGCGCAAAACCTTCAAGGGCGTAGATCAGGATGTTCGCATCGAGGTATACGCGTAAGCCAACGAGCGCGCTCAGGATTCCCATTCGTCCCGAAGCGAGCGAATGTAGGCGTCTACTTCCTCGGGTGTAGAGAACAGCCCTTTTCCGGAACCGACGATTTTGCGCAGATCCACTGGCGGAACGTCAGCAACGGGTTCGGCAACAGGTTCAACCAGGACGTCGACGGCAGTTCCGTCGGGAAGATCCCCGGCAGAAACCTCTACCAATCCACCCGGTTTGACGATTGTCCTTTTCCTCAAGGGAGACATAGCTGGCCTCATATTACATCAGGCCTGCCCAGTTCCACAATCGGCCCGTCAGCGGCTACTCCCGGCGCGCGTCAGGCGGCGTTGGCGGGAGCCGATACCCGGCAAGGAGGCGCCGATGGATGCTGGTTGAAACCCTGGACGTTAGGCTGCGCCAAGGGAATTACAGACCAGATACTCACATTTTCGATGTGAGTATCATCTTATTGAGCGGTAAGGAGTTATGGGGTTACTCACATACTCACACTACATTTTTCATGCTTGCCGCTGAAGCCGTTGGACGTCATGCGTGGCCTGGCGCACGCGCCCGCATTGCGGGAAGCAGAGCAAGCCTGAGGCTTCAGCAGTTGCCTCTGGGAAAGCCGGGGAGAGCTGGTCGCTCCAATGCGGTTGTCCGCTTGCGAAGGAACAAGAACATGCGGTCTTGCGCTACCGCTTCGGGGCAAGCTTCTGGCGACGAAGCTCCAATACCTGCGCGCTGCGGACTCTTACTTCGGCGCCGGTCCCGACCTTGACCAGTTCCTTGTCGGAAAGGAACCCGGCAGCCGCCTTCATGCCGTTCGCATCGAAAAGGACAAGCATCTGGAGCCATTGCTGGCGGTCGCCCCTCGCTGGCAGCCCAATTTCAAAGATTTGAACGGAGCTGGATTTCTCGTGTTCTTCGACATTGAGGGTCTCCTTGATCAGCCGCCCATTGAGACGGAAGTGATGAATTCCCTCTTCATCCCAGTCAAAGGACAAAGATGTTTTCCCCCCAACCGCGGTGTAGTGCCCAAACGCGGCGTCTTCGTTGGACGCGTTAACCGGGGCAACCAAGGCTAGTGCCAAGAGGAACGTTCTGAAGGTCAGTGCGAAGATTTTGTTCATGGAGAAGCTGGGGTCAGCGCCATGCGCCATTTTACTAGGATAATCCATTTCCCAAGACGATCCTTACCCCTACTAAAGGCGCTTGACGTGGCTCTGCAGCCACGTACTCAGTCCGATCCGGCGCAGGAATCCGGAAGCAATGTCCAAGATCAGCCGTTCTTGCTCGTCAACGGACGCGTCAATCTCGAACCCGTTCAGGATCAGAAACGTCTCCGTTGCAGCGTGGCCGATTCGCTTGTTGCCGTCCACGAACGCGTGGTTTGCGACCAGCGAAAAGCACAGGGCAGACGCCTTGTCGGGGATAGTGGGGTGGAGGTCAATTCCGTCGAATGTCGCTTTCGGTTGCGCTAGTGCAGATTCAATCGCCCCTAGGTCGCGAATGCCGTGGGACCCGCCGGTTCGGTCGACAATCGCTTGGTGGAGGTCAATGACTTCCCCAACGGTCAAGTAACGCATGGCCGCCTAGGCTAGGCGTTGGTAGAGTTCTTCGTTTTTTCGAAGGACCCGCTCGGCGGCGGCGTGGAACTCTTCGTCGCGATGAGTGAGGAGATCGGCTACTGCGGCGCGCGCCAACTCACCGGGAGTGATTCCCAGTCGGTCAGCCTCTTGCCGTAATCTCTCGGCTTGGGCGGCGGGTAGCTCGAATGCGACGTTCATAGGTGCGATTATACCTCCATTATTCCCCTCTCGGTGTTCCCAAGCTGGAGCAGACCACCGCGCAACGCTGTTTGCCGGTAACGGGTAGGCTTTCATAACTCCAAACGCGACAGCTAACGATGATAGTGGATGATTTGACCCGACCCCATTCCTTGACATTCCTCCGAGCGAGCTATATGCTCAAACTAACTCGCTGGGAGATTCTGACGCGAATCGATGCAGCTTTTGATTGTGGCTCTGCAGACGATTTGCGCGGTGCAACGTTCAACGTCACGGAGTGCTTGCAAGGAAACAGGATGCGGGTGCTTGACCTTTGGCTGAGCGAACTTCCCCCCGGGCAGCGCATCTTGGATTTGGGTTGCGGAAGCGGCAGCCTGAAGGCCCAACTTGCGGGGCGACCCGTCTTTGGAGTGGACATCGACCCGAAGATGTTAGCAAGTAATCGGAGTTTAGTGGGCGTTTGCGCAATCAGCAACAGCTTACCGTTCGCCTGTCAGACCTTCAGACTCGTGATTTGTCACCACAGCATGGAGCACTTTGCGGACGCCGCCGGCGCCATTCGCGAGGTGAAGCGCGTTCTTGCTCCCGGGGGACGGCTATTCGTTTCGGTTCCGGAAGGCAGTAGCTTTGCAGATCGCCTATACCGGCTCCTATTTTGCGGTGGAGATCATTTTCAGCGCTTCAGTTTTGAACGCGTTGTGGATGCGGTGGAATCCGGCACCGGATTGCAACTGGCCGCATGGAAGGAACTCTCGACTTCGTTTGCCTTCGTGGAGAAGTGGAGTTTTGTGCCCGCGCCGCGGGGCCGATTGCCTGGTCCGCTTCCCAGGAGAATGCGGTGGCTGGGCCATCTGCCGGTCTGGGTTTTCGAGTCGGCGCGGGTTCTTCTCAACCTTGGCACCCGTCTGGTCGACCGCTGTTTCGGGACCAGCCTGTCGCGCTACGGATGGGCTCTGGCTTTCAGTTCCGCGGCGACGCCCCCGCACGAGGAACCCGGTTGTCTGAATGTCTGCATGTCCTGCGGTTCGGGCGTAGAACAAGCGTCGTCAACGCGCCTCGGACGTTTCCTTTATCGCTGCCCGGCTTGCTCCGCTCTGAATGTGTTCTTCGGACCCTGGACGCGCCAGCCTGCGAACTGACAAAACTGACCCTGTACCCTTGAAAAAAGTGCTTCACTGCGATGAGCAGAAAGGGGCCCCAGCAACCAAAACGCCCAGGAGAGTGAATCTCTAACGATGGTGGAGGATGATTTTGACGGTGTCCCGTAGCCAGTAGGCTAGGGCTAGGAGGGAGAACACTAGGATGAAGCCGCTAACAAACACGGAGCACCTGCCTCTGCCTGACTCTGTATAGAGTGGCGGCGTCCAGCCTGGGGTCGGCGGTAGGCAGCTTCAGCTTCGACTTCATGGGGGGGAGCCTCGTCTCCTCTTCTAACTCAAATTCTTTTATGCACCCATTGCATCAAACGCAAAATTCGACATGCGGCGGCTCATCACACCGGCAAAGTGCTCCAGCACCGCGGTCATCTCAACCAGCGCAAAGCGAGCCAGGCGCGGGGAGAAGGTGCCGCCAATCCTGTACAACACGCGCATCAGGTGGAAATCCACCACCAGCAATTGCTCTTCGCGAGAATAGCGGCCGACGTTCACCGTGGCGGCGAAGCGCAGCAGATAGGTGAGCGCCAGGAAATCGTGACGCAGGGATTCCGCGAGACGTCCGTACTGTCCCAACTCGGCGGAAGCCTCCAGCGCCTGCCGGACCAGCGGAAACTCCAGCCGGTTCGCTTCGGCCAGCCGGACCGCTTCGACCGTCGCGTTCTGGCTGTCCAGGATCGTGACAATGGTGTCGCGCAACCAGTACACCAGCGCAGCCAACGAGAACAGCAGGATAAAAAGGCTAACGAGCATTAACTGCGTGCCCCCGCTTTAGCCAACGTGGAACCAAAAATCACGTTCCGAACATCCGCCGCGCCCTCGGAACGGACCGGTATTCTGCGAGGCTCTTCGCTCTGTTCGATTGCTTCCGCCATCGATGGAATACGAATCAATGCGTAGCACCAAAGGCTGAGCATCGCGACGGTGGCGGTCGGAATAATGTACTGGAGCACACCCCATGAAGCTCTTGCTACTACCTCGGGCAGGAGGCGTTGAAGCGCCCAGTTGCAAGTTTGAAGAGCCGCTGAGGCTCCAAGACCGTAAACCAGAATTCTGAGCTGCGGATCGGCGACGCGGAGGTGCGCCAAAGTGACGCATAAAAGAACGGTCAACAGAACCGAGACGAAGTACATGTTCTGCTGGAAGTCGATGATTAGACGGCTGTAAAAATGGGCAACCGAGTGGGAAATCAAGGCGTATGAGATCGCCGCAACCAAGCCGAAGAAGATGAGGAAGGCGGAGCGAGCAACGGTGCGAAAGGGAGAGTCCGTCAGAATGATTTCAAAGACACTGATGACGGCTACACACTTCAGTACTACAATGAAGAAATCCGAGCCATAGTACGCGTAGAAGTACTTGCTTGACTTAACGCCATACTCTGCTAGAAAAAACCGACGAACCTCGTTACCCGCCAAAATTGCGCAGGTGTAGAGCCCCAACCACAAATAGCGACGGAACCTTCCCTTGTATACACTCAGGGCAACAAACGCGACGACCAGTGCATCGCAGCCGATAAACAAAATACGGTCGATAACGGACACAGGATCCTCCAGTCAGTAAGTACCGTAACCTACCTGGCGCGACCCTGTCAACCACTTGTTCCGCTGTACCTGAGAAGAGCTTCCTGAGAGGAACCTAAAAGCTACTTCCGGGGATCGGAGCCGGGCCAACACCATCGGCCATCATCACGGTTCCCTGGGTCGACATAGTCGGGGTAAAAGCGCGCTTCATACCGACCAGAGCAAGAGCCATAACAAGCGCCAAGATAACAGAAAGAAGAACCTTTTGCATTTTCGGGCCTCGGTCCCAGTGGGGACCTACCCAATATACACCAAGGGCTTCCGTTCTAATCTAAAAAGGACAGGCGTCATGCGACTACCGTACTAGTAAGTACGGTACCGCCGTTCAATCCTCTGATAATACTGTCCTTGCGCCGTCAGGCCCTCCTTCCAGGACCTATTCTGTCATTGGGGGTAATGCATTCTAGCACCCATTCGACTGGATCAGTTACAGTACTACCATAACCTGCTGATTCTAATATTCTAATAATTGACCAATGGGCCGCTTGGACCCCTCTTCCATACTCTGTAAACTCCTATTATGTAACCTTATGTAACGAATTGCCCCTCCAGACACCCTGCCCTTCGATCTACCTCGATTTTCTTCGAGCACCGGTGGAAGAAACGGGCTAGAATGGTCCGCGATGTTGCAATGGAACAAGTTGGCCGTCGATCTGGCAGGCGATCTGCGGCACGGGATCCGGCTATTGCGCATCAACGCCGGTTTTTCGGTTATAGCAGTACTATCTCTCACCTTGGGTGTAGGCGCGAATACAGCCTTGTTCCAGTTGCTTGATGTGGTACGCCTGCGGACCCTGCCGGTCAATCGTCCCCAAGAGTTGGTCCAGATTCATGTAGCAAATCCCGATTGGAAACCGATTGTCTTCGCCCCCGGCGCTTACCAGGACCTCACCAATCCGCTCTGGGAATTGATCCGCGACCGGCAGCAAGGCTTCTCGCGGATTGCGGCGGTAGGCGGTTCGCAGGTGAACATTGCCCAAGAGGGCATTGCGCAGTACGCGCAGGGACTCTGGGTCAGCGGCGACTTCTTCGAAGTACTCGAGGTCCAGCCGGTATTCGGACGCCTTTTGAGCGCTGCCGACGACCGTCCGGGCTGCGGCACGCCTAGCGCGGTCATCAGCTACGACTTCTGGCAGCGCGAGTACGGCGGAGATCCCGGGGTTCTGGGAAAGACGCTGCGGATGAACGAAGGCCAGTTCTCGATTGTCGGCGTGACCTCCCCAGCTTTCTTCGGCGTCGAAGTTGGACGATCCTATGACCTGGCGATGCCGATCTGCGCGGCCACCGGAATTTCGCGAGGGTCCAACGCCCTGCGGAGCCGCGATTTTTGGTGGCTGGCTGTCATCGGCCGTCTAAAGCCCGGTTGGACTGTAAAGCAGGCTTCCGCGCAACTGGCTGCCATCTCACCGGAGCTGATGCGGACCACGGTGCCGTCGGGATATCCCGGATCGAGGTTGAACGAGTATCTGGGGCTGACGCTCGGAGCGTACCCAGCCAACTCGGGTTTTTCGCGATTGCGGGCCAGGTACGAAGACCCGTTGTGGTTCATGCTAGCCATCGCCGGAGTGGTGCTGCTGATCGCCTGCGCCAACCTGGCCAACCTGATGCTGGCTCGCGCCGGGACCCGCGAGCGCGAGATCGCGGTGCGCCTGGCGATCGGCGCGACGCGCGGCCGGCTGATCCGTCAGTTGCTGGCCGAGAGCCTGCTGCTGGCCGCGCTCGGCAGCCTGTTTGGATGGCTGCTGGCGCGCGGCCTGAGCCGCTTCCTGGTTTCCTTCCTCAACTCCTTTGGCGCGCGCGGAAACACCGTCTTTCTCGACCTCCGCGAGGACTGGCGGCTGCTGGCCTTCACCCTGGGCGCCACCATCCTCACTTGCTTGTTGTTTGGATTGGCTCCGGCTTTGCGCGGCAGCCGCGTTGCTCCGGCCGCTGCACTGGCCGCGGGGCGAACAACCTTGAACCACCAGCGCTTCGGATTGCGCCGGATTCTGGTGGTCGGGCAGGTGTCGCTCTCGCTGCTGCTGATCGTCTCCGCATTGCTCTTCGCGCGCAGCCTCGGAAAGCTGCTGGACCTCAACGCCGGCTTCAAGCAGGAAGGGCTGATCT
>Ga0207147_1008_pt1 | contig 53315 bp, 42 predicted proteins | sample Alteio_BWMinHeat_33_FD_153551 | JGI IMG/M metagenome (GOLD analysis project Ga0207147, IMG submission 153551) | Enriched cells from forest soil in Barre Woods Harvard Forest LTER site, Petersham, Massachusetts, United States -... | ecosystem: Environmental > Terrestrial > Soil > Temperate forest >... | reverse complement strand
TTGTCACATAACAATGTAAATAAAATATTAAGATCTAATGAGGAAAAGATTAATTTAAAAAATTTACTTAAAATTAGGGGTGCATAATAATCATTTTAAACCCAAAACTTTGGTTGAAATGGCACCGATCTTATCTGTCCGTAATCTTACTACACCACTAACAGTCGGACATCACGTCTTCAATGTGGTGGAAAACATGTCATTCGATCTTTTTCATGGCAAGACATTAGCCTTAGTTGGAGAGTCAGGCTGTGGAAAAACATTTACAGCCTTATCTATCTTAAGAATTCTTCCCAGCCCGCCGGCATTACATCCACAAGGTGAAATCATTTATAAAGGAATAAATTTACTAGACCTTTCTGAAGCAGAAATGCGATCGATCAGAGGATCGAGAATCGCGATGATCTTCCAAGACCCTACAAGTTCTTTAAATCCGGTTTACAGCATTGGATTTCAACTTTTAGAAGTTGCCGAGATGCATTTAGGGCTATATGGGGAAAAGGCAGTTGAAAGGGTAGTTCAAGCCTTGAAAGAAGTGGGGATACCCTCTCCTAGAGAGCGCATGTATGAATATCCTCACCAATTATCTGGAGGCATGAAACAGCGAGTGATGATTGCGATGGCATTGATGTGCGAGCCCGATATCCTTATCGCAGATGAGCCGACTACAGCCTTAGATGTCACAATCCAGGCTCAAGTGCTTGAGTTGATACGCAATCTGCAAAGAAAAAAAGGAATGGCGCTGCTTTTGATCACCCATGACCTGGGAGTAGTCGCTGAAATGGCGGATGATGTCATTGTCATGTATGCGTCGCAAGGCATTGAAAGAGGGTCCAGCCTTGAAATTTTTGATCACATTTCCCACCCCTATACCTTGGGGCTGTTTGATTCTTTGCCAACATCAACAACACGTAGAGGCAAACTGAAGCCCATTAAAGGGTATGTGCCATCGCTTGGGCATTATCCTGATGGATGCCGTTTTCATCCCCGCTGCCCATACGCCATGGAAAAATGCCGCCACGGGCCGGTTCCTGATTTCGAGATAGTGACTAAAGATCACATCAGCAAGTGCTGGCTGCATGATGGCAGCGAAGAAAGCAAAAGCAAGCTAATTGATAAACTAGAGGGATTTGATGCCCGAAAAAATTCTTGAAATCAAAAATTTGAAAAAGTACTTCCCAATTACGGCTGGGGTACTGCGTCAGCAAATTGGCAGTATAAAAGCCGTCGATGGAATTGATTTCACAATATACCATGGGGAAGTTTTAGGCATAGTGGGAGAATCCGGCTGCGGCAAAAGCACAGCCGCTAGGGCATCGATACGCCTCATTGAACCTACAAGCGGAGAAATATCCTTTCTTGGAAAGAATTTGCTGGAGATGAACCATTCTGAACTACGTGCGATCAGGCGCAATGTTCAGATGGTCTTCCAGGACCCATATGCTTCCTTAAATCCTAGAATGACCATCAGCCACAGCATAGGTGAAGGGTTAAGTTACCATCATCTTGTGGCAAATAAAGAGGAGGAAAGAGAAGTTGTCGCGGAGATTCTCCGTAAAATCGGCCTTTCGCCCGACATCATGGACCGATATCCTCATCAATTTTCCGGAGGCCAGCAGCAACGCCTTTGCATCGGGCGTGCCATTGCGATGAAGCCAAAGCTAATTATTTGCGATGAAGCTGTATCGGCTTTGGACGTCTCTGTCCAGGCACAAATTCTTAATTTGTTAACGGATTTGAAGGAAGAATTGAATTTGAGCTATCTTTTTATTTCGCATGACCTTTCTGTGGTTCGCCATATTTGCGACCGTGTTTCAGTTATGTATAAAGGCAAAGTGGTTGAAACCGGGCAGGTTGAGGAGCTCTTTCAAAACCCTCAGCATCCCTATACTAAAACGCTTCTGGCGTCAATTCCACGTCGTCATCCAATAAAAACCGAATGAGTCTAAACATTTTGGAATTCAGAATTCAGAATCCAGAATTCAGAATGTGTTTATCAATACATTCTGAATTCTGGATTCTGAATTCTGAATTCCAGCGTTTTCTAATAGGTGCGTTGAAGGCGAATAGTCTCGTAAAGGGGCTGGCCGGTGGCGGCTGAGACGCCGACGTCGCGCAGCCAGGCGGACATGCCGTAGCCCCAGCGGGCGCATGAGCTATTCATGTAGAATATATCCAGAGGCATTGAGAAAGAGATGCCTTTATCATAATAAGTATGTCCATTGACTTTGTCATTGCCATTGGTCAGTGTGTACCACACAGCTATTCTTAAACCGCTAGGAAAATATCGGGCAATTTCAAAGCGGGCTCCATAATCATTAGCGAGAAACTTGCCTGCAGATATGGCAAAATCAAGTTTAGCATCTTGCCATTGATAATAGAAATTAAGAAAATATTGATAAAATTTGAATGGGTGGTACGAGGGCTTAAATCCATGCAACTGCCGTACTTTATTTGTGAAGCCTAAGCCGCTGGTATTTCTCTTTTTAAAAGCGGCTCCTTCAAATCCGAATGCCCAGCAGGAATTTACTGGGTAGTAAAGAAATTCAGTTGCCAATCCGGCATATTCAATTTCGAAGTAACCCAAAGATATTCTTGAAAACCATCCTCGGCCTAGATTCCAATTCTTTTGAAGATAGGCCTCATGCAATGAAAAGCCTTTATGACGAAAGTAGCGAATGACGTCAGAACGAACTTCTGGCAGCTGCGAGGGGTTTAGCCGGTCAGTGCCCCTTAAATGGCCCATGTCTGAAAGGAAATTGTAGCCGATGCGCATAGAGTAATAGATATTTCCATAAATAAAGCCCTCCATTACTGCTCCGACGCCTAGCGAATATTTGAACTTGCCTTTTGAGCTGCCAAAAACGCTTTGGAAGTCAGGATAAATATTGAGGGCGCATAGATCTAAATCGCGCTTGTAAAGACATTTTGTATTTTCACAATATGGAAAACTGACGTCACATAGAGGGCTCAAGATGTGGAGTTCATGCGGGCCCATTTGATTAGCGGCATATTCGCGCACAAATTCCATGGCGTATCTATATTCTTGAATAGGAAAACCCTCTGTTTCGATGACTACGATTACATAATCAATATCAGTAGGGACGAGGTTTGCCAGCAGGGCGTCTACTCTGCAACGCAGGTCTGGCAGGCTTCTATAAGTGTCATTTTCTATGTATAAGCGCAGGTTTTTGCAACCATTGCCATTTTCACTAATAAGGACCTTAATAAGATCTATACTTTGTTCATCAAAGGCAAAGATAAAATCTTGGACCATTGAATCCTCCGAACGGAGGTCTCCAATGGGTTCGATAATGATAGGCGAACGATAAGGAAGAGGATCATTGATTTTGGGAAGGAAGCCTTTAGTGTATCCAAAATTATAAAATGCCGATGCTGAAAAGGCAAAAGCATTGCCTCTAATATAGCTTGCAGTGATATCGATAAAGTCCCATAGCCTATATTTGACTCCGACATTCACAGGACTTTTTTTCACTCTTCCCTTGGGATGCTTTTCAATATGATGGCTTTTGTAGGGGGTCGCATCGAACTCTGCCGCCAATGAAAATCCATTTAAATAGGGTGAACAGTGTTGTCGAAAGGGCATCCAGGAGATGCCTCCAAAAAAGCCGCGAATGCGTTTTATCCCATACCCAATACTGACTTCAGTGTTGTAATCTAAAAAAACTTGAGTTGCCACAATATAGCTGGCTGTAAAGTTTCTTGTTCCAATGAAGTCATCTATGCCAATAGAGACACCTGGGACTTGATAGCCACTATCTTCAGGCGAGAACAAGCTAATTTTAAAGCTTGCACCTTTATCTGAGAGATCGCCAAATCCCATTGGCGTTAAGATGGGATCATCAACGCCTTTAAAAACTCTGTAGTTGCCCACTAGTTCTAGACGATCAATGATTTGACATCTTAGGTTATAGGAAAGATAGGGCGGGATAGACGAATAACCTATTCCAATTTCTCCTTCTTTGCCCATTCGCGCGGATGGCATGATGAGATACCCTCCCTGCAAAAAATGGTTGTAAGTCACTGGCATTCGTTCATTGACACGCTTGTTCCAATATTCGACCAATAGCAAGTCATTCATGAGGGTGCTTTGTTCAGCCGCATAATCTCTAATCGATGAATAGAGAGAGAGAGGAACAAAAATAGCTAGAAATGCTATGTATTTGGAAAAGAGTGATTTCATTGGGTGCAAGAAATTACTTGAAATTAGGAAAGACGGATAAAGTCTAGCATGGGAAGATAGAGCAGTTCAAGTAGTTTAATAATCATAGCATTTTTGTTAACTTTTAAAATTAACCACAGAGACACAGAGACACAGAGAATTATTAAAAATTTATATGCATTTTTTAATATTAACTTTCAAAATTTATTATAGTTTTATACTTTCTTATTATTTCTCTGTGTCTCTGTGTCTCTGTGGTTAATTTTTTTTCGAACAAGGGCAAGGGATTTCGTGGTGCTACCTCTTGCTGAAATGGCGAATAAGATGTATGCTGACAATAGAAATATTTATAGGGTATGAATGACTGAAAATTCTGAATCTAGATTGAGCTCGCCCGCTCATTTTAAAGGCAAGGATGCTTTGTCCCATGTGGCGGAGGCCCAAGCAGATGGACTTTATTCTGCTGCTGAAATACATGGCACTGAGGCGCCTGGCCATATTACAGCTGGCGCTGATTCTGCACGAGAGACGGCAATTGCCTTGCTATTTCTTTGGTTCATTTTGCACCAACTTAACATTCCTCCGCAGAAGGTCGGTTATTCTCTTGCGATATTTTCGTTTGGATGGGTCGTATGGAAGACTGGCCGAAGCATTTGGCTCGCATGGTCGCGCCTTGAGAGACTGCATCGCATTGTTGCGCAAGAAAAATATGAAATCGATCATCATCGCAAGCAGGAGAGAGAAGAGCTTAAAGAGCTATATGCTTCCAAAGGTTTTGAAGGAAGATTGCTGGAAGAGGTCCTGGATGTGCTTATGGCAGATGATGAAAGGCTATTAAGAGTTATGGTCGAAGAAGAATTAGGCTTGACGCTGGCCACTGACGTGCATCCCCTAAAGCAAGGTTTAGGTGCATTTCTAGGCACATTAGGGGCGCTTGTTGGATGTGCCATCGGCTATTACATCAATCCATCAATCGGGCTCTTTTTTGGTTCCATGGCAGTTTTAGGTATTGGCAGCGGCATCTTGGCGTATCATTCTCAAAATAAGATTATTTCTGCGATAGTTTGGAATATAGGTATTGGACTGCTGGCCTTTTCGATCGTGTATTTTTTATTTATGTACCCATTTATAAGCGGTTAGGACTATGGCCCCGGCAATTTGCTGCTCTCCTTCAAAAAAACGTCCAGAACTCTTCTTTGGAGAATTTTTTGAATTAGGACAGCTTGAATCGGTAAGTCCTTTCATTACTATTGCAACCAGAAAATGGGGCAAGCATTTATCTCTTAAGACAGCGGTCCTATCGGCATTTTTCCTTATTTGCGCCTTCTTATTATCATGGAATCCAAAAACATTGCCTTTGTCTTATATTTCTTTATCCATGGTTTATTTCCTGGCTGGCATACCTTCGTTGATAGATTCAATTGAAGAATTAGCAGCTTATGAGATCAACATAGATGTTTTGATGACATTGGCTGCGTTCTCATCCGTGTTGATTGGCAGTGGTATGGAGGGCGGGTTGCTTTTGGTTTTATTTGCAATCTCTGGGGCCATGGAAGAATATGTGACAACCAAAGCCAAGAGCGCAATTAGCAGCCTGCATAACTTGTCGCCGAATAAAGCCACTGTGGTTAGCACGTCAGGAATTTTGTATGAAAAGTCTATAAAAGATATCGATTTAGGAACATCCATACTGGTGAAGTCTGGTCAGATTGTTCCATTGGACGGCTTCGTTATAGAAGGCATATCTTCAGTTAACCTGGTGCATCTCACTGGAGAAAATTTACCATTAAAGAAAGCGATTGGCGATGAAGTTCCAGCCGGGGCCAGAAACATGGAGGGAACTTTAACAATCCGGATAACCAGAACAAGCGCTGATTCAACCCTGGCGCGAATTATTCAATTAGTCACTCAAGCGCAAGCTGAAAGGCCTGTTTTGCAAAGATGGTTTGATAATCTAAGCAAAGGGTATGCAATAGCAATTATCATGCTGTCGGCGCTGTTCGCCTTATCTTTACCATTTATTTTCAGTATTCCATTTTTAGGTTTTGAGGGATCGGTATACCGCGCGCTGGCTTTCCTCATCGCCGCTTCCCCATGTGCTCTGATCATTGCCATCCCTATAGCCTACTTAAGCGCAATTGGTTCATGCGCCCGCCAGGGCATTTTGCTTAAAGGCGGGATCACATTGGATGCCTTGGCATCATGCTCCTATGTTGCTTTTGATAAAACAGGCACGCTGACTACCGGGCAATTACTTTTTGAAGGAATCGAGCCCATAGGGAATTCAACTCAGAAAGATACTGACACTGCATTGGCAATTGCTTACGCTATGGAAAAAAATGCTGTGCACCCGATAGCAAAAGCCATTGTCAATTATGGCCAGGAAAAAATGCTTCCGAATATGACCCTGATCAATTTTAAATCTGTTCCAGGCTACGGCCTTACAGCTGAAGCGGTACTGCCTGAAGGAAATAAATATGCTTATATCGGCAATCCAGATTACATCCTCCCAAAAGTGACCAAGGAAGTTGCAAATAGTCTTAACACATCAATTGCTGCCTATCTTGAAAAAGGGAAGCTTATTTCCATTTTATTGCTCGAGGACCAACTCTTTCTGCTTTGCTTTAGCGACACTCTCCGTCAGGGAATGAAGGAAACGGCTTCCCTATTAAAAGATGAAATCAAGCTCAACCTATTGATGCTGACTGGAGATCATGTTAACAATGCCAGACAAATTGCCTCACAAGTTGGCATGGATACATATTACGCCAACTTAAAGCCGGAAGACAAGCTCAGATACGTCAGTCAAATCGCTGCCGAGAAAGGCCTGGCAATGGTAGGGGACGGTGTCAATGATGCACCGGCCCTGGCAAGAGCAACCGTTGGGATTTGCATGGGAAAAGTAGGGAGCACAGCTGCCTTAGATGCGGCTGACGTCATTTTACTTCATGATAATATAGAATATTTGGGATGGTTATTTAAAAAAGCCCATCAAACAAAAAGGGTCGTTAAGCAAAACTTGGCATTAGCGACTTTTGCTATATTGATAGCCAGCATACCTGCAGTAGCTGGTTTTGTTCCCCTTTGGCTGGCAGTCGTCCTTCATGAAGGCGGCACTGTGCTGGTTGGTTTGAATGGTCTGCGTTTACTTAAAGTTTAGTAATTTAGTTCTTAGTGCTTAGTGCTTAGTTCTTAGTTATTTTATTAGCGAATAATTTGGAACTAAGCGCTAAGCACTAAGAACTAAGCACTAGGCACTAATGAACTTACTCAAAGTGGTGTGAAGATGGTAATAGCCCGCAGTCAATTGCTCGAATTGATTCAAAACGAAAGTTTGCAATTTAAAGAATACTGCCTCTGGCTAGAGAGCTCAATGCCGCCGCTGTTTTTTGAAGAAATGAGCGCTGAGCATATCATGCTTATTATTCACAATCTCATTGGTTTCGATGTCAGGGAATATTCCGCAACTATCCATTTAAAAAATATTGCCATAGCAATGTCTTTGGATCTTCCGGATACTGATCTAAAAATCCTTCAAAATCATTCCACGAGAGGAATTAAGCACTACCAGGCTTATGTCTCAACCACACCGCCATCTTTCTTAGGAGTAAGCGAAAATTTAAAGATAGTAGTCATTTTTTTCACTGAAGGTTTTATCAATAGCCAAGACACCTCTTTTCCTATTGAAAATAAAAAACAGCTTGTTGATAAGTTCCTTCAAAAATATCCTTCTTCAACAGAAGCAGAGGTCGATGAGTCCTTAAATGAGATCAGCAGCAGATTTTTGCATTCTCTTTCTCTAGACCAAAGGCTCCAGGCCCTCTCCATGTTCCACAGGGCAAAAACCCGAGATCAATGTCAGTACGAAGTTCGTTATTCGGAAGATTGGGAAGCCAAGAAAACTTCTTCTATGCAAATCGTTTTGGGCTGGCGTAATGTTCCCAAGCACAATTTCCTATATAGACTGGTGAGAGTGATCCGCAGACATGGACTGGTGATAAAAAAAATCAATGCTTCCACCAGCGATCCCTATAGCACCAACAGCGTTTTCTTGATGTTGATAGATCTCCATGGAGCCAATGGCAGGGCTGTTTGGGAAGTTGCCGACATGCTCGATTTCCTTAAAGAGCTTATCACTGTGAAATATTTTGCCAGTTTTGATGCTATTGACACCCATTTGGTCAGTAAAAATGTGATTTCAGGAAACATGGGGAACCTGCTTCGCGCTACGGTCAATTTTATACATCAGGCTTTAGTGCATGTGGATGCAAACCTTTATAGCATTGAACATATAGAAGAAGGTCTATGCCGCCATCCTGAACTCACTGCACAGCTATGCGAAGCGTTTAAATATCGTTTTTCGCCAGGCCTTTGCGACCCCGAAACCTACCAAAAAATCCGCATCAATTTTTTGTCGGCAATTGAAAAACTTGATACCGGACAAGAAGAGAACGATATCAGGCGCAGAAATATCCTTCGCCAGGCTATGAATTTCATTCAATATACATTAAAAACCAATTTCTACCGCCCTAACTACACTGCCTTAAGCTTTCGCGTTGATCCTAAATATTTGGATGAAATCCCCTTCGAAAGACCAAAGAAATTTCCTGAGCTACCCTATGGTATATTTTTCATTAAAGGGATGCATTTTTTTGGATTTCACATCCGCTTCCGCGATTTAGCCCGAGGCGGTGTCAGGACAGTCTTTCCAGAACACACTGAGAGAATGATCATCGAAAGGAATTCCGTTTTCACTGAATGCTATAATCTGGCTTATACCCAGCAAATGAAAAATAAAGACATACCGGAGGGAGGTGCCAAAGCAATCATTTTATTAATGCCGAATGAAAGGCTTGAATCTGAGGCGAATGTATTAAAAAAAGAATTTTTAAACAGCAATCTGGAACCTGTCGAAATTGAAAGACTGCTTGAAAAATTCCGCCAAGAGCAACGCCTTGAGCATTTATACCAGGCTCAAAGAGCATTTATTGAAAGCCTGGTCACTATTATTAATTCCGATGAGCATGGGCACATACGTTCTAAAGATATTATCGACTATCTTAATCGTCCTGAATATCTCTATTTAGGGCCTGATGAAAACATGCATGATTCGATGATCCAGTGGATCGCTGCATATAGCAAAAAATCCAATTACAAAGCCGGCAGCGCATTTATTTCCGGCAAGCCCAAACTAGGCATCAACCACAAGGAGTATGGGGTTACATCTTTAGGCGTTAATGTCTATATGGATGCCGTATTGAAATATATTGGCATAGACCCAGCGCAAACTCCATTTACTGTCAAAATGGCCGGAGGCCCTGATGGCGATGTCGCCGGCAACCAGATCATTAATCTTTATAAGTATTACCCAAAGACCGCCAAGCTGGTTGCCTTAACAGATGTTACCGGCACAATTTATGATCCAAACGGCCTTGACCTCAGCATTTTAGTGGATTTTTTTAAGCATGTTAAAGGCATTCGATTTTATCCTCCTCAAAATCTATCCGAGGACGGATTTTTAGTCGACAAGCACACGAAGCGCTATCAAACTCCTCTTGTGCAGCAAACTTTATGCTGGCGCAAAGTAAAGGGTCATCTTCAAGAAGATTGGCTCTCAGGAAGTGATATGAACCACCTTTTGAGAAACAATGTTCATCATACTCCGGCCGATGTTTTTATTCCTGCAGGAGGACGGCCTAGAACACTCAATGACTCAAACTATACTGACTTTTTAGATGAGAATGGCAAACCCACTTCAAAAGCGATCATTGAAGGGGCTAATCTTTATCTGACGCCTAAGGCCAGGCGAGGCCTAGAAGAAAAAGGGGTATTGATTGTCAAAGATAGTTCAGCCAATAAGACTGGTGTTATCTGTTCATCTTTTGAGGTGCTGAGCGGACTAACATTAGGTGACGAAAAATTTTTAGAAAATAAAAATGAATTGGTGAAAGAAATTAAGGAGAGGTTGCATCAATGTGCAGCCAATGAAGCCAAAATGCTTTTACAAACTCACCATGAGACAGGCGAATTTTTAACTGAAATTTCCGACCGCATTTCGAAGCGTATTAATCTTTTTTCAGATCAGGTTTTAAGTTATTTAGAAAAAATCAATTTATCTTCTGATCCAAGGGACCCATTGACCAATTGCTATTTGGACTATTGTTTGCCTTTACTAAGGAACAATTACCAAACTGAATTACTTAAGGAGATTCCTTCTCCTCATAAAAAAGCGATTATCGCCTGTCATATTGCGGCTCAATTAGTCTATCACCGGGGGCTTGCTTGGTCTCCTTCGGTAGTCGATGTCTTGCCGATGGTTTTAAACAAATCATAAATTTAGCACACTAACAAAGCAATGCGTCTGGAAATTCACAATACAGCCATTTTTCTCATCATTTTGGCAATTTTATCGTCGATACCCCGTAAAGCGGAATTTCGCGAAGGTGGTCGTGTTTGCCAAATATCCCTTCTGAAATTTTTATGCCATAAGGACTTTTTGGATGTTTGCTTAGGAATACATTTAAACTTTTCATCCCTCCTTTAATTTTTGATTTTACTTCAACAGGGATGATCGTTTTATTATGGATAGTGATAAAGTCCACCTCAGCATTACTTGTGGGTGATTCGCTATGCCAATAGTAAAGTTCTCCTTTTTGGGAGGGCTCGGAATAGGAAATCAATTCTTGTGCCACCAGTTGTTCTGCACTAAACCCAGATAATTCAACTGCCAATGGATGGGTCACCCATTCAGCTAAGTCGAGCCCAAGAATTCTTTGGGCAATTCCGATATCAAAGAAAAAAACTTTAAATTTTTTCTCATCAACCTCAGCTCCTAAAGGATACGATTGTGCAGCGGTGTGAAAACACTGATATGTAATGCCTGCTTTATTTAGTAGATAAAGAGCTTGTTTAATGGGGTAAGTTTTGGCTTCTGGGTCAACACTGATGTATTTAAATTTCTTTCCTAGCTGTTTTGGGATAGAAGAGAAGACATGTCCTACATGTTCCACTTGGTGGGCTTTGGCATATTTTTGAAAATCATCGATATAAGTTTTAATGATTCGATCTTGAATCCTTTGACACAAAGAGGAATCTTTGTGTGTAATCCATGTATCCACCACAGCCGGCATTCCTCCAAGCCACATATAATTTCTCAAATAGTCCAAAATCACTGCGTGAGTGGCAGGATCGATGTTTTCACGTTTAATATTTTCCCGTAGATCATCACGTTGATTTGCAGTCAAAAATTCCTTGAAAGAAAGAGGGTATAGGAATAAGTAATCAACTCTTCCCACAGCTATTCCTAATTTTTCTAAAGTGAATTCGAGGAGTGACCCAGCGGCAATCACATGAAGTTCAGGCATCTCTTCCTTAAAATAGCGTAAATAGCGAATGGCGTCGGGGCACTCCTGGATCTCATCCAGAAACAAAAGAGTTTTGCCTGGGATAATTTTTTTTTGTGTATATACCTGCAGTTGTTCTAACGTTTTTTCAAGTGAAATATGAGAGGGGAAAAGAGCGTGCACCCTCTTGTCTTTTTCAAAATTTATCTCGACATATGAGGAAAATTCTTTTCCAAATAGGTTCACTAGCCATGATTTCCCTACCTGACGAGCTCCTCTAATCAATAAAGGAACACGAATAGGATCCTTACGCCAATTTTTTAAAAACTCTAAGTGATCTCTTCGCATAGCCAGCCTTCTTTAAGTTTCATTTTAGAAAAAAAATGGGGATAAATCAAGCCTTTTTAGGAAAAACAAGGTGGTAAATTTTATGGTTTTAGAAAAAATAGATAGTTTTACTTTTTCCATTCACGGTGAGGGAACATATTATAAATGGACAATTTGAGGATGCTGCACAAGCTGGTGGAAAATTGAAGGCAAAGCAAGAGCTCAGCAAACTTGCCTTAGATATTTCCGAACAGGCAAGAAAATTAGGGCATGCCGAGGCAGATAAGAAAACAGCAAATGATGCAGCCGTAAAAGCATTGGAAATTCAAATTACCAAAATGGCAAAAGAGCATGAGCGTACATCAAGACAGAACGTCGTATTTGGGAATTCTATCGCACGCCAATCAATATACCTTATCTCAAGCTGTAAAAAACGCCTACGCGGTGCGAAGCCGGTTCTAATAACGCAAGCCAAATTGCGGCCGGTTCGGCCGCAATTTGGCTTGCGTTATTAGAACCGGCTTCGCACCGCGTGTCAGCAAACTCTTTGCTTGCCTCAACTGCCAAAAGACAAAAAAAAACAATGGCCTGCCAAAAATCAAGTAGCCAAGGACCGAGGACCGTAGAACTTCCGAGCCGGCACGACACGAGAGCTGCCGCTGTCATAGTCGCTGCGGTCGTGGCTGACGCCGAGGCCGCGAGGGGCGGCTGGGGCATTGAAGCAGCTATTAAATAGCAATCACCTCTATTTCCCGAGACAAACCCTACATGTTATGACGAGAAAACAAAGGGATCACAGGCCTATCAAAATCGTTTAATTTAGCACTCTAACACATCGACTGCTAAATTCTGTTTGACCAAAATTCTCCGCTCTTATATAATGCAAATATAGGAGTAAAAAAGTGAGAGCCATTGCCAATCAAAAACATTCTCCAAAGAAAGATCGAGAGCTCCAGGTTTTATTGGGTTTGGTTGAATATTACTTAAAAACTGGCAAGCCTGTAGGATCCCATACTTTGCAAGAAGCTGGTTTTGGCCACTTAAGTTCGGCTACTATTCGCAATTACTTCGCCAAACTGGAAAATGAAGGATACCTTTCTCAACAACATGCTTCCGGAGGAAGGGTTCCGACTAACGAAGCATTTCGCTTTTATGCAAATTCGCAAATTGATACAAGAATTTTAAACAAAGAGCATAAAGATTTTTTTAAACCGTTACGACAAAGTGAAACTCGCGAAGTCGCTTCCTATTTGCAAGATGCTGCTGAACAACTCAGTTCATTAACAGGCTTAGCAGTCTTCTTGTCAGCGCCTCGATTCGACCAAGATTATGTGACCGGCATCAAATTGCTGCCTATTGACCACTCCCGCTGCTTATGTGTGGTAATCACCGATTTTGGAGTGATCAAAACAGAGATCGTCTATTTAGAACAAAGGTTGACCGTCCTGGCTTTAAAACGGCTGGAGTCCTACTTCTATTGGCGATTGACAGGTTTGGAAAAACCCGAAAATTTCTCTAAGGAGGAGGAAGAACTCGCTCAAAAAATTTATAATGAACTGATGGTGCGTTACTTAATCAGCTACTCCAATTTCAATGATGCGGAGCTTTATCGAACTGGTTTTTCGAAATTGCTTAATTTTAAAGAGGGCTTTCAGGATTCCAACCTTTTGGCGGAGAGCCTTGCCCTCTTAGAAAACGTGCATAATTTAAGACTGCTTTTAAAGGACTGCTGCAAACATGGACATTTGAAATTTTGGATTGGAGAAGATTTAAACCCTTATTGCATGGCGACACCGAATTGCAGCGTCATATCGATACCTTATTATATTAACAATCATGTGGCGGGGGCCGTGGGGATTTTAGGGCCTATACGAATGAATTATGGAGATATATTTAACATCCTACGGCTTTTTTCTGAAAATATCAGCCAGGGATTAACCAGGAACTTGTTTAAATATAAAATCACATTCAGGCAGCCCCCAACGGACTTAAAGGCCCTTGAACATAGTAAAAAGAATTTATTTTTAATAGAAAATTTTTGATTGCAACAGGAGCTACAATATGGCAGATGCCAAGGAAAAGAAACATCATCATCACCATGATCATCACCATCATAAGGATCACCACCAGCATAAGGAAGATCAACATAAAGAAGAAAAGAAAACCGATGCTGAGATCATTGAAGAAAATTTAAATAAAAAAGAAAAGCTGACTCCTTCAGAGGCCGATACACTATCAAAAGATGAACTCGAAAAGTTGAAGCAAGAAGCTGCCGAATATAAAGATAAGTACTTGCGATTGCTGGCAGAAGGGGACAATATGCGCAAGCGCGTCCTGAAGGAAAAGCAAGAGATGATCCAATATGGAGTCCAAAATGCAATAACAGAATTCCTCGCTCCGATCGATCATTTTGAAAATGCTTTGAAATTCACTCAAAATATGTCAGAGGATGTTAAGCAATGGGCAATCGGATTTCAAATGATACTAAACCAATTTAAAGATGCTTTATCAAACAATGGGGTTACGGCATTTCAATCAGTGCAAACGGCATTTGATCCTCATCACCATGAAGCCGTCGAAATTGTAGAGACTACTGAACACCCCGAAGGCACTGTCGTTGAAGAAAGCTTAAAAGGTTACAAAATGGGAGGGCGCACAATACGGCCTGCAAGAGTTAAGGTTGCTAAAGCACCTCCTAAAGAACAAAAAAATAATAACAATAAAGAAGAAGAGAAGATTTAAAGGAGTTTTATATGGCTGAAAAGAAAAAAGGAAAAATTATAGGCATTGACCTTGGAACGACCAACTCCTGCGTCGCTGTCATGGAAAATGGTCAACCCAAAGTGATTCCTAATGCCGAAGGTTCACGGACAACACCGTCGGTGGTTGCTTTTAAAGGCAACGAAAGAATTGTTGGTATACCTGCAAAACGCCAGGCTATCACCAATCCTGAAAATACAATTTTCTCCGCCAAAAGATTTATAGGTAGAAAATTCAATGAAGTTCAGTCTGAACTTAAGATGGTGCCCTACAAAGTCATCGCAGGACCTAATGGAGATGCTGTTTTTGAAATTCAAGGAAAAATTGTTACACCGGAAGAAGTTAGTGCTATGGTGTTAACAAAAATGAAGGAAACAGCTGAAGCCTATTTGGGAGAAAAGGTGACAGAAGCTGTGATCACAGTGCCGGCATACTTCAACGACTCGCAAAGACAGTCTACTAAGGACGCCGGCCGGATTGCAGGATTGGATGTCAAACGCATCATCCCTGAGCCTACAGCTGCAGCTTTGGCTTATGGCTTAGATAAAGAAAAGACTGAGAAAAAAGTGGCTGTTTTCGACCTTGGAGGCGGAACATTTGATATTTCTATTCTTGAAATCGGCGACGGGGTCTTTGAAGTGTTGGCAACGAATGGCGACACACATCTTGGCGGTGATGACTACGACAACGAAATATTGAAATGGATCCTCGAAACATTCAAGCAAGAGACCGGCATTGACCTGCATAACGATAAGATGGCTTTACAGCGCCTTAGAGATGCGGCTGAGAAAGCAAAAATCGAGCTGTCAGGAACTCAGTCCACTGAGATCAACCAGCCCTTCATAACAATGGACGCCACCGGCCCAAAACACTTGGCACTTACATTGACACGTTCAAAGTTGGAAAGTTTGACAGCCAACTTGACAGACCGCACCAAAGAGCCCTGCTTGAAGGCGCTGAAAGACGCCCATGTCAATAAGGATGATATCGGCGAGGTTATTTTGGTCGGCGGTATGACCCGTATGCCAGCAGTTCAAGAAATGGTCAAATCTATTTTCGGCAAAGAAGGCCATAAAGGCGTAAACCCTGATGAAGTGGTTGCTATTGGCGCTGCAATTCAGGGTGGGGTGCTTGCAGGCGAAGTTAAAGATGTTCTCTTGCTGGACGTGATCCCGCTTACATTGGGCATTGAGACAATGGGCGGTGTGATGACACCTCTTGTTGAGCGCAATACCACGATTCCGACTCAGAAGAAACAGGTATTCTCTACAGCCGCTGACAATCAGCCTGCAGTGACAATTCGAGTCCTTCAAGGTGAAAGAAAGATGGCCAATGACAATAAGGAAATCGGCCGTTTTGATTTGTCAGACATTCCGCCTGCTCCAAGAGGCATGCCGCAAATTGAAGTCGCCTTTGACATTGATGCCGATGGTATCTTGCATGTATCTGCTAAAGACATGTCTTCAGGCAAGCAGCAGAAAATCCGCATCGAAGCCCAGTCAGGACTTAATGAGGATGACATTAAGCGCATGTTACGGGATGCTGAGCTCCATTCTGAGGAAGATAAAAAACGTCGGGAAGAAGTTGAATTGACCAATGAAGCTGATTCTCTGGCTTTCAGAGCTGAAAAAGCACTGAAGGAATATAAGGACAAGATTCCAAAGGACATTGCCGATGATGTTCAGCAAAAAATCGACAATGTTAAAAAGGCTATAGAGTCTAAAGATAAGGCTAAGATCAAGGCAGCGAAAGATGAGCTGGATGCCCATATGCAGCACATTGGCGAGGCAATGGCGAAAGCCTCAGGAGCTGGCGCCGGAGCTGGAGCTGGTCCTCAGCCGGGCCAAGACCAAGGTCAAGGCCAACAGCATTCTCAGCAAGAACATCAGCAACAGCAATCTCATGGCGGAGGAACAGGAGACAACGACATTGAGGAAGCTGAAGTTGAGATTATCGACGACGACAAAAACAAATAATTCACATTCAATTAAGCGGGCGCAATGCCCGCTTATTTCCTCCATTCCAGTTTAATCCATTTTCCGTGCCAGTGCCCGAATTTTAAATTTTATGGACGATATGGACTGTATGGACTATATGGACGATATGGACTTAGCGAAATGTCCATTTTCGTCCATATCGTCCATAAATAATTAAAAATCGAGCAGCAGCTAGGACTATTACTTCGAATCTTCAATAAAGGCTTGTAGCTGTTGTTTGCGGATCACTAAGCGGTCATCGGAATCAATGATTTCCTTAGCTTTTTCCAAATATTGATTGCTTTCGGAAGGGTTGTCGACTTTCAACAATTTAGCGAGCCGAAGGTTGGCTCCGGATACCCACACATTGAATAAGAAAGAGTCGATCTGGTCAGATCTTTGTTTAATGATCTCAATGCCTTGAAGCATCGTCTTTTTGCCATCTTCTTTCTTTCCGTTCCTGTACATGGCATCACCTAGATGGCCAATCCAGTCGCCTTTTTCAGCATTTTCTTTTGGATACAGCTCAACTGCTTGTCTGAATTCATTTTCAGCAGAAGTGTAATCTTTTAATAGGATAGACGAAGTCCCGTTTAGGAAGTGAACGAGGTAAAGCCTATCCAACAAATGATGTTCTTTTAAAATCTCCAGCATGGCTTCAGCTTCTTTTTTCACAAAGATGGCGTAAATCCTATCTTGAGTTTTATAGAAGAGATGCTTCCATGAAAGCAGACGCCCGGTAAGCGCACCTATCATGCTGGTATAATCTTTGTCTTCCTGGTAGCGAACAATGGCTTGATTGTAAAGATCAATGGCCATTAAACTTTTACCCTCTTCCCTTACTATGTCAGCTTCTTTTTGTATTTCTAAACCGCCAGCAGAAAATAGTGGGAAGGTGTGTATAAGAGAAAGGAACATCAATCTTTTCACTACTTTATTCAATGAAGATAAAAACATATGTGTTTCCTGATTATTCTTTTAGACGATGAAAGTAGCCAAATGTTTGGCTTGAAAGCGGCCGCCTTTATGATGATAGAGCTCGTAAGCATCATCAAAAGTCAGCTTTTTAGACAAGGCAGCATCTTTATCAATCCTCTTGGCAACTCTTTGAGCAAGGATCTTTGATTTCATGGTAAGGGAGACTTCATAATCGCAGCCTCGGTCGCCTATGCCATGGCTTTTAATGCTATAATTGTAACTGCCTCCGATCACTACAGCGTCATCATCGTTTTCATCAATAACAGTGGCCTTCGTATGGTTCATCACTAATGGAACAGCATACTCACAGATTTCTGGGGCATTCTTTTTTTGAGATAATTCCTGGCTCAGAACAGTTTTGGTATCGAGTTTTGTAATGCTTCTTCCCATTAATAAAGGAAGGTAATTGGGATAATTTGCTCTCACAAAGAAAGTATGATTAAAAGGGTTATTCGGTCTGTTACCATTTGTAACCAATGTAACCTTAGCACCCCTGTGAACCGCACCATGGAAGGCATTATGAAGTTCAGTGCAAGAATTGAATGCTAAGTTTGAGACTTTGACAGTCTTCTTAGCGGTGTTGAGAAGGTTAATATGATCTTCTGTGATCGCATTAGGCTTTTCAGGATCAGATATTAAAGCCTTTGTCTGCACATCCTTTACAACATCACCTGAAGCTTTTGCTTTTTCCCACTTAGCGCTCTGGCAAGCAGGCGTAGCAGGGTCTAATGAATAATAACCCGCGTTTTTATCTTGATGGCCCATTTTATGAGACCAGATTCTCCATAATTTGAAAAATTCCACTCGAAAGGTCTTCGCCAATGGCCCTTCGCCGACAAAATCCATATCACGATAGGCTTCAGCTAACGTCATGTTCTTCAAGAAAGGTCTTTTTTCTTTCTTTATTTTTTCTTCACCTGTGAAAGTGCCCATTTCTTCCTGGATGCCTGAACCGCCGGTGACAAAATATTTTTCATCAACAACAATGATTTTAGCATGATTTTCGATCGAACGAATGACAGGACTGATTTCAAGTTTGATATTAGTTTCAAGATAGTGGAAATTCTTTGGCCATTTTTTTCTTAAAAGCTCAATTTTTTTTCTATCTTCACTTTCAACAAGGTTCTCACTTGCAGTGACATGAACTTTGAGCTTGGGATCTCCATTAGGATTTTTGGCCTTAGATCTTTGAATTGTAGCGTCAATGATGTCTAAGGCTTCTCTAAACAGTTTTCCTCCGCAGAAATTGCCCGAAAGCTCGATAGATTTTTCAGCATTTTTAATAAGATCGAGTTTCCATTCCGATGACTCTTTGACATGCTCAGTAGAGAGGATATGGTTTTTAGTAAATTGCCCAAGTTTTGGAGCGGCCGGATTAGCGATATCTGTTGTTGAAATGGCAGGTTGATGCCTATTTTTTACCCCGAAAATTGCGATTCCAATGAGGCTTAAGAGGCTGACTCCACCTCCGGAAGCAACGCCCAACCCAATAATTGCCATGGAACCAATGCAAAAAGCAATGGGCAAAGCTATTAGGCAGCCAATGAAGGCTCCTGCCAGCAATATTGCTCCAGCAATTAGGATAAGCACACCTATGTTATGTGCTTTTTGCCGCGTTGTGGCCGATAGGTTTTGGCCGGGAATGGTTTCACCAAAGCCTAAATCAGGTCTGGGTGGTACTAAATTTGATGATATAGAATATGATACGCCCATTGGATTACTTTATTAAATTAAACAAATTTGATTATTTTAATAATAATCCAACAATTTTTTCAATTGTTTATTTAGAAATGAAGCCAGAAGCCAGAAGCCAGAAGTCAGAATTGTGAGTGATACGCGAATTTATCAATCACAATTCAGACTTCTGACTTCTGACTTCTGGCTTCTTTAAATTTTAATATCCATACCGCGTTTATAGTTAAGAGGCTGAACAGAGCTTCTTGTTAAACTGTCGTTGGCGATAGGGTCCATATAAGCTTGAATCTCAGCTTTAATAACTTCATTGACTTGTTGCCTCAATGCAAAAAGCGGCAGGCTAGCTCTTGTCAATGTTGGCAAAGCCCTTGCAAAGTTATCAAGATCTTGTTGACGCCCTCTTTCTCGAAGAATTCGAATTTGGGCACTATAGTCGCTCATTATTCCAGTAGTTACTCGTAGAGCTTTGTCTATAATCTCTTTAGCGCGATAAGCATCTAGTTCCGGCGCCAGTTGGGTTTTTAGATAAGTAGAAAGATATTCTGCCAATTTACTTGGATCTAAGCGTTTTGCAGACGGTGATTGCAATGGATTGTCAGCAGTTACGGCTGTTCTGTTAGGTGTTGTCACTAGTGCAACAGCAAGATTGGTGACATTATTAGCATCTTCAGCAGAAAAACCTTTGACTGTTAAGGCATCCAACAATGCGCTTCTAAATTCCCGAGTGGTGGTATAAGGGGTACTGAGAACATCTTGCAGGACAGATGATACTGCTTCGTTCTTTGCAACTTCAGCAACGAGTTGGTTCAACAAATCTCTTTGAAGAGGCCCTGTGGATGTCGTATTAGTGGCTGCATTTCTTGAAGTTGATCTCGTCGGAGTAATTGTATCAGCCAGGGCCAGTGTTTTATCTTGTTCTAAGGCAGTATCTAAAGGAGGCAATTTAGATTCAGCAACCACATTGGCTACAGCTGTTTGGCTTAAACTTTGAGCAGTTCCTTGCGAAACCCCTTGGTCTTGAAAGGCTTTATTGAAGGCAGCTTCAAGCTCTGCTGGCGTACTGAAAGAAGGATTTGCTAGGACTGTGCTAACTGCATTATTAACGATGGACTCTGCTTGCTGACGGGTTAATGTCCCTGGAGCCGACGACAATAATGATTTTGTCAAGGAACTTTTTAAAAATATTGCGCTTACAGGATTATCGAGAACTTGGTTAATATTGCCTGCCTCGCTTTGAGATGCTGGTACACCGGCATTTTGCAATACTTGGTTCAAAAGACCAGGCAGGTCTAATGATGAGGAAAGGTGGGATATAGCGACATTCAAGAGTCCCAGTTTAAAGGCAGCTGCAAGAATCGGCAGCAATTCATCTTTTTTATCAGCAGGCAAAGAAGTGGGATTAGACGGGTTGAAAAACAAGCCTTCTAGAATCTTATTTGGAGTGTCAGATGATGCTAATTTATGAATGCTGTCAGCGAATGAAAACGTGCTGGTAATGTCAGTTGCATTTTCTGCTTTACCTGAAAGTACGGTACTTTCTGAAAGCTGCCTTACCGTTGCTCCAGCAGCCTCTTTACCGGACGATTGAATCGCTACTAGAGCATAAAGAAGCAAGGCATTCAAAATATCATTTTTATGAGATTTGGAGGCAGCATCTGAAACTTGAGCAGCATCGCCAGGTTTGCCATGAGAAACTGATATTGGGGTAGTGGGATCAGTGCTTTTTAAATCTTCATCTTCTTTTTTAGGTTTCGCAGCCGAGGAACCTTCTATATTCTTATCATCAGCTTTATCTTGTTTAATAACAGTGGAAGATGGGAATAGCGTTTGTTGATCTACAATGCCTGACAAAGCATTTAATAAAGTCCTTAATAAATTCCTGGAACCAGCGCCTGATAACAGCGCCATTGTATCGCTTGTGCCTGATCCACTTGAAGAATCACCTGCCGCAGCACTTGTTTCGGGTACACCAGCAGGTTTTTTTTCATAAAAAGAAGCTGGCAGGGTAAGTTTGCCGCTAGCTAAATCCCGTGGGTTCAAATTCTGTGTTAAATCTTTCACAGTATCCACGCTGCTTTTTAAAAAGACTAATTGAGAGAGAATTTGTTTAACTTGAGATTGCACCGTAGTAATAATACTAGGAGGGTCTGTGTTGATGCCAAAATTTGAAGGCGTTATTGTAGCTGGAGTAGGAACAGGCTTTCCCACTATTGAAGGTAGTTGAGAAGGTGTCGGATTTCCAGCCGTTAAAAGCACACCTCCGCTAAGAGGATGGCTAACAGTAATCATAGGGGGAGAATAAGAATTTGTAGCCGGAAATATAAAATCTGGCGGTTTCGAAGGATTAGGCGTCAAATTAACACTTGGATCAGGCGCCGGTACGGTGGGAGCAGTCATTTGAGCTAGTCCATATTTGCCAAGTTGATTATTTACAATCTTATAATCATTTTTGGGATCATTCATAAATTTGTCATAGGCCTGTGCTGCAGTATTGTAAGTTCCTAATGCGCTATTTAATTGAGTTTGAAAGTTCGTGCAGGCAGTTGTATAAGTAGTTTTAGCTGTGTTCCATGCTTTTTGGGCAGCTTGCCAGTTGGATTGAACCGTAGTATCGTTTTGATTTGATGCTCCATTGAAAGCTGCCTGTGCCAAATTAAAAGTTGTTGCCGCATCGTTAAAGTTTTTTATTGCTGGATTTAATACGCTTCCGACTAAATTCGAACAAATAGAATCATAACTCGAGGCAGCACTCTTCATAGTCTGTTGTTGTTGTTCAATGGCGCTCCATTGATTTACTGCGCTTGTTAAATCTGTTGAAACTCTTTGAATACTATTCAGAATGTCAAGTAGCGCAACGTAACTAGGATCCTGAAGCAAAGGTGCATCACTTTCAATTTGCCCAAAAACCTCTTGGCTATTTGTCTTGGCAATTCCAGTGAAATTGAGATAATCTAATAAAGAAACTTTTTCTATTGTATCTGTTGGTCCAGCAGGGATTGTACCGATTGGGCCCGCCCCGGAAGATGTAGGGTCAGGAGGGTTAATAATTGGTGCAACATCCATGGGCTTCCTCCTTTACTTAATTCTATAGAGAATCAAGTGCGGAATATTAAAATATTAACTTCCCTCTAATTTTATTTTATCAAAATAATCTTTATTTTTCAAACAAACGTCACTATTATTATTTTAATATATAAATAATTTGACTTTTAATTATAAATAGTGTATGCTTCTTACTTATTTGTTAATTTAATAAAAAATAACAGTAATTTTTAATAAGAAATAATAATTTAGGAGTTTTTATGAGTAGAGCTATTGATGAAAATATATCTAATGTGTCAAATGCATTTAATTCTGCTGCTGCTAATGTGTCTAATACATTTAGTGCACCTAATGTGACTAAATACTCGCGCAAAGCGGGGGAATTTATTAATGGTCATATTAGCAAAGTTGACCATGCCTGTTTGGAACTGGAAAAATATTTAAATGTCATTGGCTATGTTCCTTTTGTTGGGGCTTTGAGCGGTGCGATTAGAGTTATTTATGGTGCAGTGCAAGCCATAGTGGGTTTGGCGGTAGCAATTTTTGCAGGCATTAATATGCTTTACCACAACCATAAGAAAAACACCGAAGAAGCCGAATATTATAAAACTTTAGCCCTCAAAGGCTTAAATTATGCAGCTCAAGGCGGATTGAATATCGGAAGAGGCTTTATTGAAAAAGTTCCAGGATTGGCATTAATTACAACATTACCATTCGACTTAAGCGGAAAGAAAATTTTAAAATATCCTACTGAAGCTGTAGAACGTCAAAGAAACTTTGATTGCATACACAACGCAGGTGTCTATGTTAGAAACAAACTAGGTATCTCTTAATAAATTGAACAGTCGAATTCTATACAAAAAAAGGCCGAGTCTTACTCGGCCTTTTTTTATTGATTAATTACAACTTTTAATATATTATAACTAAGTTATTATTAATTTTTATTATAAGGAAATATTATGAGTTCAATGAATGTTACTTCTCCTGATCAAGTAAATCCAAGCGTTGGCTGTGGCTGCTGCGAAAATAATTTTTTAAATGACACATCACATCCAAAAGGCAACATGGTTATGCCAATAGTTGCTTTTACAGCAAATGCAGTATGCATGGCTTCTTTAATCGTAACTGGAGGTTTAGCTCTCCACAACGCAACCAGTGATGAAAATGATCAATATAATCCAGTTCATATTTCTAATGGTTTATCAGTTGCGAAATGGTCCTTTTATACTGCCGCTTCAGCAATAGGCCTTTCGGGAATTACACAGGTAATTTCCTGCAGCGCGAAAAAAGCATTGGAAAAAGGCAGCTTATTGATGAACACTGTTTCAGGGGCTATAGCTGGTGCAATTTTTCCAATAGTAATCATAGCTAGCGGAAAAGGACACCACCATCACACCTTTAGAATCGGCAGAACACGATAATTTGCTCTCCAGCGGCCCTAGCTAGGGCCGCTTATGCTTCTATTTTCGCAAATCTGCGGTATCTGCGTCCTTATTGCTATTTAACTTCTTCGACGTCTTGCAAGAGTTGCAGGATTTCATCGCGGTTGAACCTTTTTAGGAAGCGATGGTCATCAGTACCGACGATATCTTCCATTAAGCGCCCTTTTTTAGAAATGAGGGCATCGATCCTTTCTTCAAAAGTTCCTTTTGTTACCAGTTTGAAGACTTGAACGCCGCGGGTTTGGCCAATGCGGTGGACGCGATCGGTTGCCTGGTTTTCCCTGGCAGCATTCCACCAGCGGTCATAGTGGATAACGACGGAACCGCCAGTTAAGTCTAATCCAAGGCCAGAAGCCTGAAGAGAGCCTAAGAAGATTTCGCACTTGGGATCATTATTGAAGCGGTGGACTTGTTCTCCTCGGTTAATAGTGGCGCCGCGAATGCTAGCATATCCGATGCCATTTTCGGTGAGGTAATCTTCTAAAATATCGAGCATGGCGAGATATTGGGTGAACAAAACAACTTTTTGCTGGCTTTCTCGGGCTTCATTTAGAAGCTCTTTAAAGAGTTCCCATTTGCCGGATTCATATTCATTATATTCTTCGGGCACTTTTAAAAAGGCTGCAGGATGATTGCAAATCTGTTTAAGACCGGACAATAGGGCGAAAATGTGCATATAAGGAATGGAAGAGGCCTTATCTTTCATTTGCTCTAAAATGCGTTGCCGGGACTGTTGGAGCAATTGATTATACAGAAGCAATTGGGTGGGCAGCAAGCTGCAGTGGGAGATTTCTTCAGTTTTTTCTGGCAAATCGATAAGGACATCTTCCTTTTTTCTTCTCAGAATGAAAGGCTTGATAAATCGAGTGAGCAGCATTTTGCGAGCAGTGTCATTAGATCTTTCAATAGGCTTAACAAATAGTTCTCGATAATCTTTTTCATTTGGCATGTAAGTGGGGAGGACGATATCGAATAAAGATTTTAGCTCTCTTAATTGGTTTTCAATAGGAGTGCCGGACATTCCTATTCTCACTTTGGCATTGATTTTCTTTAGGCTATAATGAATGCGGCTGTTTTGATTTTTTGCGATTTGAATTTCGTCATAGACAGCCAATTCAAAATCCACTTTCTTTAAAATATCATTTTCCAATCTGAGGATACCGAAGGAAGTCAACAAGATATCATAGTCTTTCTTATAGACCTCGATGTCGCGGTTAGCTCCGTAAAAAGTGTACACTTTAAGCCCTGGAAGAAAGTCGGCTAATTTTTCCTGCCAGTGATAGATGACTGAGGTCGGACAAGCGATCAAAAAGTGGGGCTTGACCGTTGTTCCTGTGGCACTATTTTTATAATAGTTGTAAATAGAAGCCATTAAAGCCATGGCCTGGTGAGTTTTTCCTAAGCCCATATCATCGCACAAAAGTCCTGATAGTCCGTGGGAATACAGAAACCACAGCCAACGAGTGCCTAAATATTGGTAAGGCCTTAATTGGCTTTTCAAGCCAGTGAGAGTTGGTTCATTAATCGAATGAAAATCAGTCAGTTCTTTAAGGGTAGCATTTGAACTATCATCCCCAAGCAAAATAATTTCTTCCAGGGCATTCAACCTGATCACTTCCAGGGTTGAAAGCTTTAGGGTATTTGTTTTCTTATCGAGTCGATTTTTGGGGATATGTCTTATCCAGTCGAACTGCTGGATGGAAAGATCAAGGAGTCCCACTTGAGTAAATAGAAAACGTTTTTTCTGTTTAACTCCATTCCACACTACCGTAAAAGGAAGATACCCTTGCTCGGTATGGTATTTTAGCTTTAAATTGTACCAGCCTTTTTCAGGAAAGTCTTCTTTTTCAATATTTTCAGCAGCAAGATTAAACTGAAGAGGCTTAATTAAGCCGGGATCGATTTTTGTGATGAAATGTTTCAGGTGGTTTAACTCATAGGAAAGAAAGATTGGCATGCTTTCTTCATCAATAATGACATGGTGGTGATATCTTTCTGGCAGGCGTCCATCAAGAGGAATTTCAGAAAAGCCTTCATTAGCTACATAAACCAGGTCGTCAAAAAAGCGAACATCTTTAGAGTGATATTCAGGCAGCAATTCATAGTTAGGGATGATATGAATTAAATTGTCGTTGCTGAGTTCAACCTTTAGTCCAGATTTATATACAGGGCATTTTTCAGCAAAAAAATGAGGAATGAGGTGTAGTTCAGATCTGTTCATACGAATGAAAAGAGGGATCTGATCGGCCTTAATAGCAATATCCTGCTGAAGAGGAAGAGTAGTATGAGTATTTACTTTTGAATAGAACCCTTGGCCTGCCACGTAGACCCAGGCGCCGAAGTCTTGAGCTTGATTGTCGTCGAAATTTGTGATCAGGCGATGGAAACTTAGCCGATTTTGCGGGCTTAGAGTATAGCTAAGTTGAGCTTCTATGCTTGACAGGTAGGCATGAAAACCTTCCTGTAAATTCAACCAGCTTCTTTCCTGCCTGACAAAATCTGAAACATCATCTTTCGAGACAGTAAAGTCAAGGGAGTGAAAATGTGCTTCTCCAATAGGATAAAAACCAACTTCTTCTATGTATATCCAATTTTTAAAAAATTTCGAATATTGCCGCTGCAGATCGCCTGGCAGAAGTGCATAAGCTGATATATGCATGTTCCATTCAGGGTCGAATGATAAAGAATAAGACAGAGAAAGAGGGCTTAAATAAAGAGAAGTGCCTTTGAGCAGCGGTTGAATAATTTTAGCATGATCATTTAAAGCTGCCTCAAGCTGGTCTCCGGATAATGTTGGGGTGCTTAATAATTCATGAGGTTCTTTAGAGTAAAACCCTTCTTTAGGAATATAAATCCATTTATCTATATGAATTCCTTTTGAATCCTGACTGTCATCTCTTTCATTTGCCTGAGTGCCCATGTAGTTTTTTTTGGGGTGTATCGTCATGATGCCATTTTTTTCGTCATAAGTGATGCTGTCGATGGCGTCTTTAGTTGGGTGGAAGATTTTTAGAGGAGAATTCACGTTTTCAAGAGTTGGTATTATGCTTGGCAAATTATTTTCAGAAAGGAAGAAGCTGGCTTGGAGATCGGCAAAATTGATGATAATTTGATTTGGAAGCTCTTTCTCTGAGTATTTAAAGTCAATTGTTGGTGATTCATTATGCTCTTGTTTCATCATTAAATGATGTGCCAATTCATTCCAAAAAGAGAGTTCGAATTGCAGTTGGCTGCTTGGACGGCCTTCTCTCCATAACTCTAATTCTTCTTCAGACAGATTTGAAAATTTTAAAGAGGTCTCTTCGGTCTCGCTTTCTTTTTCCTTAAAGATCTCCTGTAAAGAGGAGGTTTCTTTTTCATTTTTGGCCTGTATATCAAAAATTACATTGCCATTGCTTGATGATGCGTAATGTCCTGGCTTATCAGATTGTAATGATGCAGTGCTGCCGCCGATTTGATCAGAATATATTCGGCAAAGCTGATACCATAGCGAACTTTGAAATCGTTGATGAAGGGGCTGCTCTTTATTGTTATAGATAGCGAGGAATGCGGCAGCCAAATGTTCGCAGTAGGAAATATCGTTTTCTTTTTCACAGGAACAGAAGCAATCTTTAACTATTCCACGAGAGTCTAGCTGTAAAAAAGCCCATACTTCAGAATCTGTCTTAAGATCTTTGACGAGCACTTGGTATGTGGTCCCGGAAAATTCAATATCGTAAACTCTGCCTTTAGAAATATATTCTTTTGCTTTCGACTGAAAGGGCTGTAAAAATTCCGGAAGATGCGTCATAAATGCGTACGATTTTTAGTGTTAGCGTCTTTTTTTATTTATGAAGCATTAAAAAATATCATAAAAGAGATTTTCTCAGGTAATGTTAATTAGTAATTTCTGCAAAGCTGATTATTCTTCAGAATCCCGAAGCATTTTAGCTACTTTTTTTGCAGCATAAGTGAGAATAAAGTCAGCTCCCGCCCTTTTTATGGATAACAATGATTCATAAAGGACTTTATCTGCATCTAACCAGCCCAATTGTCCTGCTGCCATTGCCATTGAATACTCTCCGCTTACGTGATAGGCACCGATAGGCAAATTCGTCGCCATTTTCGCTTTAGCAATGACATCAAGATATGCAAGGGCAGGTTTGATAAGAAGGATATCAGCCCCTTCGGATTCATCCAAAGCAATTTCGAGAAGGGCTTCACGTACATTGGCAGGATTCATTTGATAAGTTTTTTTATCGCCAAATTTTAAATTGGATTCAAGGGCATCTCTGAAGGGCCCGTAGAATGAAGAGGCATATTTTGCCGCATACGATAAAATATTGACATCCGAGAAGCCCGCCTGATCAAGAATTTTCCTTATAAAAGCGATCCTTCCATCCATCATATCACTAGGTGCAACAATATCTACTCCGGCTTCCGCAGCCAGGACAGACATTTTTCCCAAAATGTAGACAGTTTCATCGTTAATAATCGTTCCTGATTCATCGGCTATTCCATCGTGCCCATGATCGGTATAGGGATCTAGGGCAATATCTACCATCACGCACATTTCAGGAACAGAATCTTTAACGGCCCTTATTGCGTTGTAGATCAAATTGTCCTTTTTGATACTTTCCGAGGCCCATTGATCTTTTTTATTGGCAGGGATTAGTGGAAAAAGGTCTATTGAACGAATGCCGAGTTTGTAGAGTTCTCTCACTTCTTTCACAAGATGATCTATTGAAAATCGAGAAATTCCGGGCATGCTTTTTATGGGCTGGATCTGATCTTTCCCTTCAACGACAAACAGTGGTGCTGAGAGGGCGCTCGGGTGCAGACGAGTTTCCTGAACTATGGAACGGATAGCATGGCTTTTTCTATTGCGGCGAGGACGCTTTGTGATATCGATGATATTTTCAATTTCCAAATTTGACGCCATAGTTAACCTTTAAAATTAAATAGTAGGGAATTCAGAATCCAGAATTCAGAATTCAGAATACAGAATGTTGAATACAGAATAAAGAATTCTTTCCTAACAATTCTGAATTCTGGATTCTGGATTCTGAATTCCTTGTTTACATTCATTTTTGCTGAGATCGGTTCAATAATGAATGTTTGACGAGGTTATAGAAAAAGCGATGGACCGATGGATCGTCAGTGAGTTCAGGATGGAAAGTGGCAGCGAGGTAATTGCCTTGTTGAACTAGTACAGGTTCGTTCTCATAATTAGCTAAGATGTTCACACTGGATTCGCATTTTCTAATTCTAGGGGCTCTTATAAATATTCCCGGGTAAGCTTTGATCTTTTCTTTACCCAGAGCCAGCTCTAAATCAATTTTAAAGGATTCGGTTTGACGCCCAAAAGCATTTCTTTCTACCTGGATATCGATCAATCCAAATGGTGTGACTTTAGAATCCAGGACTTCTTTGGACATTAAAATGAGGCCGGCACAAGTACCAAATACAGGTTTCTCTTTTAAAAATTTCTTAAAAGCCTCTTCAAATTGGCCGAATTTCAACTGGCGTGAAATGACCGTTGATTCACCGCCTGGAATGATCAATGCATTACAAGCTAACAGGTCTTCAGGGTGTCTAACCTCAATGCCTTCAACATTTATTGATTGAAGCATTTCAATATGCTTTTTGAACGCACCTTGAAGTGCAAGAACTCCAATAACGGGATGTGACATTCTACCAACCCCTAGGGCTTAATAATTCCTCTTTTGGTATGTCATGAATATTTATGCCCGACATCGCGGCGCCTAAACCCATAGAAATCTTAGCGAGCATGGGTGGATCATTGTAATAGGTTGCCGCCTCAACAATAGCTTTGGCGCGAATTTCCGGATCATCGGATTTAAAAATTCCTGAGCCCACGAAGACGCTTTCAGCTCCGAGCTGCATCATTAGGGCTGCATCAGCAGGCGTTGCTATGCCCCCCGCTGCGAAATTTGGAACAGGCAGTTTTCCAGTCCGAGCTACTTGCTGCACCAAATGGTATGGCGCCCCTAACCTTTTTGCTTCGGCCATAAGTTCAGAGGAATCTAATGCCGACAGGCGCTTAACATCCCTCATTACAGAACGCATATGCCTGACAGCCTCGACAATGTTTCCAGTTCCCGCTTCGCCTTTAGTACGGATCATTGCTGCACCTTCGCCAATTCTGCGCAAGGCCTCTCCAAGATCCCTGCAACCGCATACAAAAGGAATCCTAAACGCATGTTTATCGATATGGTTTTCTTCATCTGCCGGAGTCAACACTTCGCTCTCATCGATAAAATCCACAAAAAGAGCTTCAAGGATTTGCGCCTCGACAAAATGCCCAATGCGGCATTTAGCCATTACAGGTATGGACACTGTTTCCTGAATTTTTTGAATAAGTTCTGGGGCTGACATTCTGGCAACGCCGCCTTGCGAGCGGATGTCGGAAGGAATTCTTTCCAGGGCCATAACAGCTACAGCGCCTGCTTCTTCAGCAATTTTGGCTTGCTCTGGAGTAGTGACATCCATGATGACACCGCCTTTCAGCATCTCTGCCAATCCGACTTTGACTTCGAAGGAACCTTTTTCAGGATGGTTGTTTGATTTAGTTGTCATGCTTGCTCCACATGCTTATTCAAAATAAAAATATTAAATTTTGATTAAAGATACACAATACTTCATTCGGTAATTAAACAACAGAACTCAGGAGTTGGGATCAGAAACCGTGCCCGTGCCCGTGCCCGAAAATTAATCTTTTCCGATTTATTATTTAGAAATGCCACTTTATAGAAATTGGTAATGATTTCATTCGGGAGCGGGCACGGGCACGGGCGCGGGCACGGTACGAATTTCTGATATCTCCATTTACAAGTGAGAAAAAGGATTGCTAGCTTGAGAAAATAAATTCCCTTTTTTGCGCCGATTGATCTCGGTGCGTAAAGTATACAAAAGGTCCTGGTCAAAATCTTTTCCAGCTGCCCATAAGAGATAGTCAAGAGGAACTTCTCTCATAGGCCTTCCTTTATGTTTACCTAAAGGCATTTGTTTAAATAAAATAGGCTTAGATAAGGCCTCGAAGATATGCTTTGTGTTCCTGTAATCCTTGGCAAGTTTTTTAAAGACTTCCATATTGACTAACACATCACTCATGGCGCGATGCGCCCCTTCATATTGTATGTTGAAATGGCGTCTTAACTGTTCAAGCGAGTTGACGGGGCTTTCCCCATATAAACGAGCCATCCTTAATGTGTCCAAAGAAGGATTTTGCAGAATCGAGCAATGGTGATTGCATCGCGATGCCGCATTGACTACTAACTGAATATCAAAGCCAATACCATGACCAATGATCACTTTTTGGCCAATGAGCTTTAGCAATTCAGGCAGCACGTCCTTGATTTTAGGTTTATCCGCAACCATCTTCTCGCTAATATGATGGATTTCAATCGAACTTTCCGGAATTGGACGTTCGGGATTTATCAGGGATTCGAATGATCCAAGGACTTCGTTCATTGTAAAGCAGATTGCAGCAACTTCAATGATCCTATCTTCATGTGGATCCAAACCTGTTGTCTCGCAATCGAGGCAAACAAAAACTTCTTCATCAAAAGACGGCATAATTAAACTCAAAAAATTTTTGTATTAATTATATATTATTTTAGAATAAAAATCTTCCTTTTTTATAAATTATTTCATTTTAATTTATATGAATTTCCTGCAATCAGACTTAAAACTTCCCGCCGGCATTGGCCCGGCGGGAATATTTTTTAAATAAGTTGCTCCCTTTTCATTGGGCCATCGATGATTTTCTTGCCGCTTTTGTATGGCTTCCCTTCTGCAGCCAAGGTACAAAATATGACATTAATTTGGCGATTATTAAGAAACTTGCCATATCTATCTACAAGAAATCTTAATAGATCTTTTGCGAAACTGTTTTCCTGGTCTTCATAATATTCAAACTCATCTTTTGGAAAAGAGAAGACAATATTAATGACTTCACAATCTTTCCTTTGAAGAGCGCCTCCAATAATCCTATCCACTAGGTAAAGGCCTTCAATATACTGAATTGCAGAATACATTTCCCCACAATCCTCGTCGGCTTTAAGAGCCAAACTTTTACAATTGCCCTTAAAAATCTCGGCAACTTTGATATTTGTTGGTTTATCCTTACTTTGGCTTCTTGAAAAAATGAAATTCCTTTTCAAGACCACCTGGTTGAAATAATCAATGATCTTTTGATTGTTTTCTTGTTGTAACCATTTAAAAAAATCGCTGGATTTAAAGCTTAAAATCCTAGGGATAGCGAAATTGTTAATGACATCAACATTTCGATCGTACAGATCTATTGTTTTGTCTCTATTGCAAAGAGACGCCCAGGCCGTAAGGTCATAAAGCCAGCATCTAGGCTCATTAGGAGCTTCGCTTACTGGTTTATTGGCAGCACTTCTATATAGGATCTTTTGAAGATCCTTTTTATAATAGTTGGCTCCTTCTTCTCGAAAACCAGCATCGCCTATATAGAATAGGCATACCTGCGGTTCATTGATTCTCTCAATTTCTTTAATTAACTGAGATCGATTTAGGCCTTTCTTAAAAATGACAGAAATTTCAGGAGAAAGATACTCTTGAATAATATTTTGCTCAGTTACCGTTAAAGACGGTATAGTAGAATAAACTGCTTGTTCAAGCATTTTATTAGATTGAAAAGAAATATTTAAAGACATAAAAATACCTATAAAAAATTTGAAAAATTAATAAAATTTGAATAGAAAAAACATTTAAAAATTTCTAAAAGAAACTTTTAAATTATTAGTTAATTAGCAAAAATGATGAGTATGATGGAAATGATGGAAAGAAAGAGAAGAAATAAAAGAAATGGAAGAAACTTGATTCAAAGAAGAATCATCGAACTCTAATGGTTCATTTTTTTGGTTGGTTATCATAAAATCCTCTTTGTTTTATGAGTTGACGCATCAGAGTTTAAATATTTTCATATTTTATAGCAATAAAAAATTTAAAAAGATTGCGTTTTTATTCGGAAGTTGTATATAATATCTAGCTAAAATAACTAAAAAAGTGAAATTTAATGAGTTCGTTAGATATGAATACAAATTTATCCATGCCTGGCAGTCTCTCTCCTTTAACTGCTGAGCCTGCCAGCATGCCATTACCTTTAAACTTTTACCCTTCATTGCCAATACTGCCACCAATTGTAAGCCCTGCAGCTACATCCGCTGCTAATTCATTAGCTGAACGAATAACGCATAAAAGACCAAGACAAGTCAAAGATAAAAGCGATGATGTACTACTTCCGCCAACTGCAACTTCAAATATCGGAGCTGCCGCTTCTTCAACAACGACTATAGCCTCGGCCGTTCACGCTGCAGTCCAACAACCTTTCAATCTTTTGACTACTAATCCAAATGCTGTAATGAGTTCGCTGCCATCCCATGGGCCCTTGAATCCGCCTCTTACAGTTGACTTGTTTTCTTTTTTGAACCTACTGCCTCCATATATACCCTTTTTTCAGGACGTTACAGAATTGCCCTTGCCAGATGGTGTATATCAACCACCATTACCTCCGCTTCCATCAATGCCAATGCCTCCACTGCCTCCTATACCAGAAGCACCTGAACCACCGCCGCAGCCTGCTAAAGATATAGATAAATCTCCTTTGTTGAGTGGTCGTATATCAAGGCTATCTGCTGCTTCAAGCAGCAGTGATGAAACCTCAGAAGAAGTTGAAGAACGCCCTACTAAAAAACAGAGAACTCCCACGCCAGATGTCACTTCATTACATGCCTCGAAAAATGAAACAGAAACACCAACACTACAACCCACCGCAAGCTCTTCTGCAACTATTCCAAGTTTGGCATTAAATTCATCTAACGCAATAGCATTATCTTCGAAAGATGAATCTCACCCTGAACAAAAGCCAAGCGCGACTTCTTTACCAAGCGCCTCAGCAGATATAATCGCAATAACAATCAAGGCCGCCACAGCCGCATGTGCAGCAGGGATTACTCAACCGCCAACGCTCCCGCATAATAGATTTGCTAGCACTGAAGACAACTTACCTTTGTTCGAAACGATGGACCAGTTAAGAAACGAACTTAACACTTTTGGTCAAGGGACTTTTGAAGGCAGGCTAGAAGGCTTATTTAAGTCTCTTCAGTCATTCCAGCCTAACCCTGTGCAGTCTGACGAGGTTGTGGCATGGCTAACAATCAATGAGGCGCCAAATTCATCAAACTCAGTGTATTTGAAAATCGTTATTAAAAAGTCGCCTTATTTCTCAAAGGCGTTTCATACAAGTTGCTTTCCTGAATCAGCCTCAGCGCAGAACTATTCCATTACCTGCTACGAAAGCCTTGGTCTAAGCGGACAAGTGAATTTACAATTGCCTTTAATGAGGCTCAGGGTTTCTCAACATGACTCTGAACTAGTATGGATTGGAGCTGGAGAAAAGACCAGCGGCACTCAAGTGACTGATGTCTACCAAGCTTTTGAATCTTTTTTAAGATTGAACTTGAAAAAATCTACTATATACGATGATTCAAAAAGAATTTTAAAGACAATCCATCCAAGCATCAGAAAAAATAAAGAAACAGGTCAAGATGAAACGATTCATGCTTTTATTAGTGTCAAGCTAAGCCAAATTCTTGGAAGCCCTGATGGGAAAACGTGGTATGAAAAAAAACTTGATCATAAGGCAATCACCTGCAAAAAATGGAAAATGGACAATACCGCCAGTTCTCCTGAGATTATAGAAAAGGAGAAAAAGCAGCGTGAAGATATTCTAAAGAAAAATCCTCAAGCATTTGAAATAAACCAAAATGATAAAGCCTTTGCTATGGCTGTAAAGACAGCAAGAGGGATGAAATTATGCGACTTTCGAAGTCTTTTTGTTCTTAATCCCAGCATACAGAAAAGAGTCACAACTATTGTAAAAAGATGTCTCGAAACTAGTTCAAAGGATTTCCAATTGGGAACTTGTCAAATGACAATCCATGAGTTGGAAGCCAGTATTCTTCAAAGATATAAAACTGTTAAAGCTGAGGATCTTGCTGCATTGGAAAGGGATCATTATTATCTTCATAGCAATCTTTACTTCCCTTGGGAAGTTGATTCCACAAACACGAAAGCAACCCCAACCAAACAGGAAACTGCATTTTGGGTAGCATTAAAAGTCATCAACAAAACCACCGTCTTTCAGAAAGTCTTCTCGTAGTTGCATTCCAGAATATAACCTCACAGATCACTTTATTTTTTTTTATTTGCGCAACTCGTGCATTAAAAACGCGAAGGCCAGGAAAGGGTCGCGGAACGGAACGCGTTGTTTGCTACCGCGAATGGAGCATTCATAGAATCCATTGCAGAAGGCTTGCTTGATTTCATCTACGGTTAAAGCCAGCACTACTTCGATGGCCTCAGTCGATTCCTGCTGAGGCTTTTGCTGGTCGATGACCTTTGCCAAGAAGATAGGAACTATAGTGCTTGTCAAGCCACTATCTGGCGGCATTTCTCCAAGATAGATCAGATCATCGACAATCATACCGGTTTCTTCCATTGCTTCTCGTTTTGCAGCTGTTTCAATGCCTTCCGAAGCATCCACTAATCCGCGGGGAAGTTCGATCTCCCAGGATCTCGTCGCGTGGCGAAAGGTACAGATCAGGATAATTTTTCCTTCTTGAGTCATTGGCATAACAGCTACCCCTGAAGTATTTCCCAAGGTTTTTGCTAATACTATTCTGCCAAAGACTCCGGTATGGCCGTCGGGAAATTTGCAGGCTTCATTGATCCACATCCATCCCCATTTGCATTTAGCTATCAGGCCGACATCTATAGCTGAAGATGCTTCGACCTGAGCCATTTGTTCATTGTTGGTTAAGATTTCTATCTCGCCTTTGCCAGCTTCTCCTGGGCTTTTAATCAATCTTGGATATTGTTGAATTAAATCAAAATAGCCTTGCCGGGAAGTTTCGCTTGAATATAAGCATGTTCCTGCCCACGAGTTAACAACGCAAAGCAAGCAATAAATCAGTGATCGCATAGTTTCTTCCTTGTAATTAAGCTAACAGCTATGAGCATGGCATAGCTGTTGCGGATGGTTTACGATTGACCTAGAAGCGGCAAAAGCCTTTCAATTAAGGGAAATATCAAAAGACCCATATCTACTCTTCAAACCATATCGTTGGGAAAGTATTGCAAATAAATCATCATTAACGACATTCGACTGAATTCTCAGCGTTGAAGCTCCTGATGATTTAGCGGTATTCTTTAAATGATTTATCGCTGTCAAAAAATTATCAAAAGATCCTTTTAAGTCCTGAACAACGACATTATAAATGCCATCTTTGTATGTAACAGAACCTAAAACTGAACCTGAACTGGCTTTTGCTCCTAAATCTTCCAGTGTCAGTCCACGTGAGAAAGGGGTTATTTGTGCTTTAAGTGCGCCTTGGATTACCGCTGTCTCAGCAGCTAGCGATGGGTTCGTTAAAGTTTGACCATTGATTGCAAACTGAACAATTGGCCATTCAGGAAGGCCTTCTGCTCGTGTCATTGTTCCAATTTTTACAACAGATGCCGAGTAGCCGCGGGCTTTCAAGGCATTTAGAACAACGATTTGATTGGGATCCCAAGTAATCCGGACTACTTTCCACTGATTTGATTCAGCAAAATCTGTAATGGATTCAACGATCCTTTCCATGTGCCGTACAGGATTTTTTTCTGAATTAACTAAACCGTATCGATCCTTTTTTGCATAGTTTTTGATTTGAATCCAAAAAAGAGGTTTACCCTCAACAATTGCGAATTTATGGTTTACTTCACGTCCCTTAAAAGCTTTTGCTGGATGGGTTTTCCACTGTACTGAGGAGACTATAACAGGTTTTGAAAAGCCATGAACATTAGCAGTTGCCATAGATGAAAGTTCCTCTTTTTGCGCCAAAATCCTTCCTCTATAATTCTGATAGCCTATTGCTTGTTTATCCAAAATGATACCATCAGAAGCTCCAGTAACACCTGCAGTTGTTTTTGGAGTTGTTGCAGAAAGCGAGCTAGTATTTTCGGCAGTCGCAACCGTAGCAGCTGGTGCTTTAATGGAAGTTGATGCGGCTGTCGTCATCATATCTGTTTGTGATGCTCCTAAAGAACTTGAAGTCGTTTTTGCAGCGGATCCAACAGATATTTGAGCTATAGGATATGTCAAATTCGTTTTTGCAGCGGGCCCTACGGATATTTGAGCTATAGGATATTTCGTTTGATTCGCACCAGAGAACGCCTCGATTATTTTTAAAGGGAGATCACGGGTTGAAAGAAGATAGGCAAGAGGAAACACATTATGATCCCAAGCTACAAATATTTCTTTATAATTGTTAATCCTAGCAAACTCCAGATACAAATCAAATGTTACTTCTAATCGTTCTTGCCAAAAAACGGATTTAGTGGCTTTCACGACATCTCCATAAACGCCCTTGCTGCGCATTGTTTCATTAAGAAAATCTTTCCAAAGAAGAAAAAGAATGTTTTTCCCATCTGTCGTGTACAAAAGATTTCCAGACATTTTTCCTTGACTGCTTATCCCTAAATTAAAAACTTTAAATGGATGAACTTGGCATCTTTCACAGAAGTCATCCAGATGAAGAGATATATTTTTTAGCTTTGCAAATACACTTGGATGACAATTTAGTCTTTTAATTATTTCCTTATCCCAATTAATTTGTTGGCGATGAATTCTATAATTAGCAAGGGCTTCTTCTGACGGTATATTATTGGCTTTCTTCACAGTCTTGGTTGAAGCCATCTTTGCAGCAGTTTCAGGTGCTTTTTCAGTACCTCTGAAGATAGCTTTAGTAGCTTCAATTCGTTTATAAAAACCAGATCGAGCGGCTTCCCGGATAGCCGATGCTGTATCTTTTAGATCAAGTTTAGCAGTTGTTGCTGTTAATGATGTTGATTCCCCATTCACTGCAATTTTTGCAGCTTCAGATGCTTCTGAAAAATCTCTTAATATAGCTTTAACCGTATTAGGAGCAATGTTGAGATTCGCAGGTGCAGGAATTGCTGTTGGTGGTACGATGAAAGACTTAGCCCCAGTAGGATTAATCGAAAGAGGTCTGACAAACTTCAATGCTGAAAGGGATAAAGGAATCACAACTGATGCAGTGTTTGCCACAGTTAAAGCATCTGCTATATACTGACGCGTTGCTTCTTTTGGGATCAAATAGTCATGCAAATACACTTCAGACAATGCGTTTCCATTCAAATTTGATGCTTTAGAAATCGTTGATGGGATGCCTGTCTGATCGAGGATTCGTTTACCGGCAACCGCAATAGCTGGTGTGGTGGTGATAGCTGTTGCAGCAATGGCGATAATTGGTAGTGTAGCGGCGGTAGCCGTTGCTATTTTTGCGCTTGTTGTCAGAGCTGCAGTGATGTCTGTTTGCTGCTCGAGAATTTGTTTACCTGCTGCGACAGTTGATGCAGCTGCGCTTGTTGCCAGAGTTTGAATTTGTTTACATGCTGCTGCAGTCGTTGAGTTGAATTGACAAGCTTTTTTAACAACATTTTTCACATCATTGCCCATATCACTCAAAGCTTCACCTGCGATTCCGGTAGCACCTCTAACAACGCTTGCAACGCCACCAGCAATGACCATATTTTCCTGGATTGTCGTCCATTTATGTGCCCACAGAGGATCTTCAGACATAAGCTCTCTGGCTGTTTTAGGTTGCTCAGGAACAGCCGATTTAGGCTGCTCAGGAACGGAGAAATCGAAGTCAGCTCCTATGCTGAAGCTTGCAATTTTGTCATGCAGCTCAGTTAATTTAAGATTGGTCTTTGCCTTGTTAGCTTCATAATTCGAACAATCAGTGAGGAAATTATCAGCCGAATTTTCCAATCTAGCGATAGAGGTCACGACATGTAAATTCCATTCTTTAGTGGACAGTTTCAAAAGCCTGTTCCCCTCTAACTCTTTGACTAGTTTATCCGCAAGTTTGTCGATATGCTGTTTAAATAACTCTCGATCTTTTGGAGAAAGTTTTGAGACACCTTTAAGCAAACCTGTTTTGGCTCTTTCGAACTCTGCTTGAGGAATCATCGGTTGTTCATTGGTTTCTATAGGAGCACATAAAAAAAGAGGGATTGGTGTGTAAGGAGCTGAGGGGATAGACATAGTGGTTTCCTGTATTTTTATTATCGGTTAAATAAGTGAAATTCCCAATTGGAGCCCTCTGGAAAGAGGTGTGGCTGTTACGGACATATTTGCAGGCACAATTGTAGCCAATCCCCAGGTTGCAAAGGCGCACACGCCAATGATTGCTACAGTTGCAACGAGGCCCATCATTCCGGCGGCTTCCCGTTCTTTAATTGCCTGGCGCGTTTCATTAATTAATTTATTTAATTTCAAGTCGTCAGCTTTTATTGAATCGACACCTTTATTGACTTTGCTGATTTCTTTTTCCAAATCTATATTTTTATTCTTAAGGTCATCAATTTCCTTCAACAGCTTATCCTTGGCTTTGGTTAGATTATCCAAAAGTTTCTGATCAAGTTTCCCAATCTCTTGTATTTTTACGATTGTTTTTTGTGTGTGATCGTCTTTCTTTTTGATGATCGCTCCAAAGCTTTTATCAATTTCTGCTTTGTTTGTGTGCTTGATTTGATCAATTTCTTGTACAAAATTTTGCATTTCAGCCTTTTTATTCTTGTCGCGTATCGCTTGCCTTGCCAAAATTTTTTGCATCTGGGCTTGAGTTTTCAACGAGCTAAGATCAGAAATCACCGGTTTATACCTCTCTAAGGTATCTCCAGTTTCTTTTATTTGCGTTTCCAATTCTTGATTCTGTCGAACAAAACCATCGATTTCATCTTTTAGTTTCTTTTTATTGCGCTCCAATTCCGCAAAGGTATTGGTATCTTGATTTGCTACATCGTTAAGTTTTTGTGAGGCTAGCCTTTCATATTCAATGGTTTTAAGTCTAATTTGCTCATGGTTTTGTTGCAAAGAAGCAATTTTCGTTTGCTTATCTTGTTCCAATTTTTTAACAAATTGCTCCATCTCTAGTTTTCTTTGACGTTCCCTCTGGGCCTGCCTTGCAAATATTTGACGGATCTTATCCCTTGGATCCGATGTTAAGGGGGCTGCAAATGGCAGAGCAGGGGCACAATGCGAAGCAACTAAAAGATTGTATTGACTTTCGAGATCCCGTGAACGAATTTGTGCATGGTGTTTTTTTAACCATGCGATCATATGCCCTACAACTGGGTGGTTGACCACGGTAAAAGGCTTTGGATTTTCCGGATCACAAGGCGACCGATTCTTATATATGTCTGGGGTAGAGTTGATGTATAAACTGAGGGACATGTGTCCATACGTCTTTCCATCGCTTCCCAACAGCGCATTTTCATCCATTGGTTGTGCAAAAGCATCGATCAATAAATCTTGCAAAAGAGGAATATATGCCTCAAGTATTTTTCTTCCATCAACGTTCAGTTCAAATGCCTTTGAGAAATGGCTGCGCCACAGTTCAATGCTTTTTGTCATGTCATCGTTCAAACCAGATGCGTCGATTTGAGATTTGATCTCAGCTAGCTCTCCTTTAATTTTTCTACGTAAAATTTCAGATTCTCCAAAGCCGCCAATATTAGCTGTTAAAGTTAAATTCCCACTTACTGCAGTTGCCATATAACAATCTCGTTTTATAAAATTTATTTATTTACCTGCTTCCACGCTTGAGAACTTATATTATTTAATTGAACCTCTAGAGGAAGAACTTTAGGTGTCGCATTTAAAGCTTGTTTTAAGGAAGCCAAATCATTCCGAAGGGCTTCAGCCCTGGCTTGTTGCTCCGACAGTTGTTGCTTTTCTTTGGCCAATCTTTCTTGCAGACCTTGTTCAACTGTTTGATTTGTTTGCAATACTTTACCCAGATTGGCCACATGCTGTTGATCAGCCTCAAACACGTTGAGAGAAGACACTTCCTGGGTTAACTCTCCGATTGCACTTTCGATTTTGTCCTGTTTTGCCAACAGCACCTGTGCAAATTGATCTGTCTTATCTTTGAGAGCCTGTTCTTTTTTAGTAATAACATTTTGCAGAACTTTTGGAGCATTGCCGGCACGGCACATCATTGCAAACTGAATGCGGTGCTCCATTAAATTCACAAGTCTTTCTTCTGGTAATGCAGCTGCCATATTTAAATCTCCGATAATAATTTCATGCAGTCTTTTATAACGATTTCCGAAATCGAGCTCTGCTTTTGTATGAGGTTGGCAACATCTTTAATTTTTTTTGCTGAATCAAGGACCATTTTTGAGGTTTTGTTGACTTTCTCATTTAAAGCTCTAATTCCATCATTAGAATCTTTGGACATCGTTTGCCGTTTTTTATTAATCTCCTGAATTTTCAGTTTTAACGTTTCAAAAGATTTTACAGCATTTTCCTGAACTTTTTTTGCGGAGAGGCTTAATTCCTTCATTAATTCCAGGAAAGCAGTCTCAATGACGTCCAGTTTTTCATAGACTAATACTTCCTGATCAACACTATCCTCATATGACAACAAAAATGCCTCGACATCTTCGCTTTCAGGCAGTATTGACTGAATCATTGTTTTGATTTTCTCTTCAAATCCGAGCAAAATTTGAGCATTTGCGTTGTTTTGCATGTTTGCAAACAACGCGGGTCGGATCACTTCATACAAGAACACAGCAAGGCCTAAGGAAGCTTGGATGAGATTTTCATTGGTTCCTAAACTCACAAGGTAGTGTTTTGTATATGCTTCTCCCCATACATTGATTTCTCTTTGCTTTGTAAGATCAAACAACTTTGAATCTATAACACTTTTGACAAGTGCGCTCACATCCATTTTTATTCTTTCCAATGGTGTCAACACCTTCAAGGTTAGAGTGTGAACGGTTTGTGCAGGTGCTGTTAAAGTAATAGTAGCAGACATATTTATTCCTAAAGTTTATTGGATTACGCAAATGGCTTGGAAAGGTTGTAAACCTACAATTCGTTGTACTAAAGGCAAACATCCAGATATCCAGGTTCTTTTTGGTGCCAGCGCAGCAAGCCCTTTAGCGGGTTTGGGTTTTTTCAGTAAGTGCGTTTTAATATCTTTTATTAATTGATCGTAGCTGTCATCCTTTTTTAACAGTGAGACGTTAGCATTCCTCATTTCGAGGACCGATATTGCCCATCCTGAATTAGCGCTCAACCATTGTGAAGCGCGAAGAGCTGTTTTGATCCAATTTTTTGCATCATTTTGTAGTTTTCCGAGTGACGCATTAAACTCCTCTATCATTTTTTCTTCTTTCATTTTGGTAATTTGTTTTTGCAATGATTCATTAGTTAATTTGCTCGTGTTGATTTGCTTTTGGAGATCATTTATACGTGCATCATTAAGAGCTGTTAAACTTTTGTTGTGAGATTCCAAATTAATCATAGCAGCTTTTAATTTGTTGTTTTCAGCAACTATTGCAGTAAAATTTTTTCTCATTTCATCTGCAAATTGATTGAAAGCAACCATTGATCTTTGACTTTCAGCCTGGACACGTAGGTTTCCGCTTGCCATAAGAGTAACCATTTGATCAAAGGGATTGCTAGTAAGTACACCTGCTCCTGATGGGGATAAACTTGTTGCTGCAGCAGTCGTAGATAAAGTTGTTGAATGATTAATTTGTGTTGTTAAAGCCATATAAACTCCTGATTTTTTTATGAATTAATAGGTCCACTATCTATTACTTTATCAACTTGGATAGCAATTGTTTGTAAACCTAAAATTTTTTGTACCAAAGTATTGCACCCTGCCGCCCAAACCTTATATGCAGCATCCTCCTCACGCATTTCTTTATTAATAAGGGAGGGGCAACTCTTTAAGTGAGCTGCAATGTCTTTTATTAATAGATCGTAATTTTGATTCCTTTGGCTCACAAAGAAATTGGCATTTCTCTTTACGAGGACAGATATCGCCCATGTTGAATTTGCGCGTAACCACTGTGCTGCACGCTCTGGCGTATTAGTCCAATTTTTGGCATCATTTTTCAATGTTTCGAGAGCAGCATTAAATTCCTCTACTTGTTTCATTTGGTCGATTTGACGTTTCAATGATAAATTTTCATTGCTTCTCTTTAGGATTTGTTGTTCAAAAGCTGCTATTCGTTCGTCATAATATTCTCTTAGCAGGGCAATTTCAGCAGTCAATGCAGAAAGATTTTTTTTCATGTCAGCTTCAAATTGTGCAAAAACTGCTGCTGCCTTTTTATTTTCTTCCTGTGTTCGCAAATTTCCATTCGACAATAGTGTTATCATTTGATCAAACTGATTGTGAGTCTTTCCTGCTGCAGTTGCAGGAACACTTGTAAGATTAGTGGTCGTTAATGACATATAAACTCCTTATGTTTATGTTGGTATTAGCCCAGGTGGTAAAAGGATAATCCGCTGTATTAATGCTGCATTAGCTGTCTTCCAAATTGTAAATTGTTTAATTCCAATTGGGGGATTTTTTGGGTGTGCAGCAATATCATTTACCAAAGTTCTATAGGTTTGATTAATAGGAGGGTTGCCCAAAGAATTTATAAGATCGACAATCCTTGCTTGAATTCCAGAATTGTTCGATAACCAGCCTTGGGAGCGTTGGAAGGGTGGAAGTTTTTTTGCATCTTTTCTTAATATTTCTAGAGAGGCATTAAATTTCTCTATAAGTTTGGCTTCCTTCATAGTGTCGATTTGCTTTTGCAATGATTTTTGGTCCTCAAATTGTTGTTTGTTGATAGATTCTAAATCTTTAACTCTACCTTTCAAAATGGTAATTTCTCCAGCTAGTGCAGCAAAACCTTTATGCATATCCCACAAACAATTTTGGAAAGCAATTTTTGCTCTCTCATTTTCAGTTGGGTCACGCAAGCTTCCGCTTGCAAAAAGGGTAATCAGCTGATCGAAGGGATTTCGAACAGCAGTCGCTGATACTGTTGTAGCCGAATTTGGCTGTGTTGTTAATGACATATAAACTCCTAATATATTTTTTTTATGAAATAATACATCCGCCGCTGTCCATGTTATCCACTTCAGAGCGCAAACGCTTAACTTCTGCTTGTGCTTTTTTATAAAGATCTTCTACGGTTGCGACTCGATTACTTAATTGTGTGACAACGTTTTGTGAATTTGTAAATTTGGTTTGCAAAGCCTTGTTGTTTTGAGAAGCTACTCCAAGTTCAGTTTGGTAATGCTTTTCTACACCAGCTATGGTTGTTTTGTGAGATTTCTCAAGACTTGCAGTATTTTTATTAATTTCATCTTCACGTTCTTTTGCGTTTTTTTCTGCGCGTGCCGTAGCCTCACGGATTCGTTCCTCAGTATCCCTTCTACATTGAACGAGAAGCCTTTTTGCCTCTTTAAGCTGAATTGTTCCATTAATATGATTTTGGCACTCCATTGCAACACCAGCCATTCGGGAGTAGGCCATTAGTAACATCACTTTCTCGGAAAACTGCATGGATGGTGTTACATTAGTAGAAGTAGAAGCATTTTCTGGTGAAGCACTATATTTAAGAAGGCATTCAGAAGTATAGGGTAGAGACTGTACCCAACCAAGCATCGCTTTTGCAAATAAATGAACTGTTGCATTAATGGGCTTTGCATCATATGGGGATAACAGAGATAAAGTCTTGTATTCATCCAACATACTTTTTTCCCACACCCACTCTCGATCCAAAATTGGATCTTTAAGCGGCAAACCATTAAGTGGGTTTAGAAGAATTTCTCGCATTAATACATGAATATATTCATCAACCTTTAGTTTAAGATTTGCATCAGTATCTTTGTTGAATTTGGGAGCAACCTCGATTACACGAGCACCCCACTCATATAAACGCAGTGAAAGATGATCTTCCCAACTTTCATAAGTATCTAAAATTTGTGCTAGAGTATTAATTGAATCAACAAGACTTTCTTTTAGAGAAGGCTTTAGTTTTAAAATTAACGTGGTTGTTTGATGAACGTGCGCGCTTGAAGCTGCACTGGCTGTCACAGTTACTGTACTCATATCATTTCTCTTAATTTATTAAGTGAATGGAGTATATAACTAACAATAATAAAAAGGAAATTTAAATATTTTTAATATTATATTAATTTTTTCTAAAGATAGTTTTTGTAAATAATCTTTATTAAAACACGCTGGTCATATTTGCGTGGTGGCTTACGGCTAAGCGTTGGATTTAAAAAAAAGAAAGGAAAATCTCACTACTTTTACGGAGCCTCATACCCTTAGGTACTATGGCACTTATTTCGTAAGGATGCTTTTTAAGTTTTAGATCGAGATCACATTTTTTCATCAAATGTATCTGATTTTCAATCATGTAATCAGGCAAATAACCAACTCCAACTTCTTGAGAAACAAGATTTGCAATTGCTTCCCAACTAGTTGCTTTTAATGTTGTAGGCAACTCTTGACCGAATTTTTTTAAGTAAGATTCGCGCAGGTGTAGGTTTTCATTTCCTTCATAGTCAACAAGGATGAATTTCATTTTTCGTTGGTCTGTAACTTTAATATGTTTCCCGACATATAGCTCAAAGTGCCCCTCATAAATATCGTATCTGTCGTACTCAGAAAGGTTTTGCTCTTTTCCGACAATGCCAAAATCAATTTTTCCTCTTCGAAGCAATTCGTATATTTCTCTGTGGTTTCCTAAATGGAAATTTATTTTCGCATTTGGAAACTGCTGGGTAAATTTTTTTAAATACCTTGGTACGAGCGATAGTCCAAAACTATAAATGGAAGCAAACTCTAAAGCCCCAATATCATCAGAAAGGCAGCTCTTGAGTTCATCTACATTTCTTAAAAGTTCAATGCCTTTTTTAAATATAGCTTCTCCTTCTGGTGTTAGTTTGAATGTGTTTGGATGATGAGCTAAGAGACTCGCTCCAATAGATTTCTCTAAATTAGCAATGCCCTGGCTGATAGCAGATAAGGTTACAAAATTCACTTTTGCTGATGCTGAGAGGCTTTTAAACCTCACTGCATCGCAAAAATACTTGATATTGGTCAAACTCAAGGGTTTCATATGTTTATAAATATTTAATAGATGTATTAAAAACAATAAATTTTCTTTAGGTACACATTGGTGCAATGACTAATAATTTTCTGATGAAAGAAGTCATGTTACAGGGCTGAAACATGAAGATTTTATTTTACACTAACAAGTGTAAAATATGTCGAACAATGAAGTCATTTTTTTGTAGTGGCGTTTATAAATTTCAGATGGCTTGCACTTTGTAGAAAATATTCTTGTGACCAATGGTCGATCTTCCATTGATCTTTAATAAACCGTGCAACATCGTTTCTCGCAGACTCAATGTCCAACTTCGATATTCGTTGGATCAAAAGCGACTTGATTTTTTCCTCATCCAGAATCTGGTTTTTGTCCAAATGACCCAGTTGCCGCATCCGTTCTTGAAGATGAGCAATATTGAGAGGAATTCCCTGACCCAAAAACCATAAAAAGTCATACCAGTCACGTCCTTTTACCCATCCTTTAAAATCACGAAACAACATTGCATGCATCTTTCCTGCAAATAAATCAGGTAAAGACAAAGTCGTAACCGAGAAAGGGCCTGGAAATGCAAGCTGTTTGTGCTCACATGAAAAATTGAGAGGTGGATCAGTATCGATTTCTAATTTAATTTTTAAAATCTGATCAGAGTGCAGCCTTGCTTGATCCCTTTCAGAAAGTCCTATCCGCAAAAGGTGTTCCTTTGTATTTGCTTTTATGAAAGCAGATCTAATCGCTGAATTAGAGGTTTTCACTTTTTCTTCAAGCGTGACTTCAAATCCAAGAGAATGAAGTTCGCGTACTACAGCATGCTTATAGGGTTCTAGATTGATCTCAGGAGATTTTTCCAAAAGAGTGAAATCCAGATCCTCACTAAAGCGGTCTAAACCATAAAGAATGCGCAAAGATGTTCCGCCGTAAAAAGCTGCTCTTTCAAAAAACTTAGATCTCCACAGACCGATCAACGCAATTTCCTGTATAATCTCAAGAAGAGCTGCAACATATTCTTGGGAAGTGGTACATTTATAATGGTTGATTCTTTTTAGAATAGTTTCTGCTAACATGATAAATCCTTAACTAGTTTGGAAAGAGCAGACACCGCACTGTTTCGATATATTGTCGCAATATCTTCAAGCAAGCTTTCATCAAGATTTTTTAAGCTCTCTTCTTCAATTCGCATCCCCTGGCACACAAACGAATATACCTCTTCAGCTGTTTCCAGATTTTTATGACTAGCAATTCTATCTGCCAAGGCCTTCTCAGGTGATGCGATTAGAAATTGATGCTGCGAATTAGTATCGATCTGGGTTATTCCTACTGAATATTTTTCCAAATTCAAATGTTCATATACAAACATGCCAAGTGGAGTATTATAATCCTTGTTTTTCAATACGGTCATGCTTGTAATCTGTTCTACCCTTTCAGGAATCATATTATAGTACTGCAATGCATATTCCAAAGAAAGGTATGAAGGACCGTATATCAGATTAGCTAAAGACTCAATACATATTGACCCTCTCCTATATAGTTGGCCAAATACATACAATCCCTTTTTGACCCGTATAATCGCTCCAGTCTTTAGTAACCGAGTAGCCGCATCTCTTGGCTTTTTATACTTATCCAGGGCCTGCATCAATTGTAAATAATCAAATTCTTCAGTGAGAATGCTCTGCCTTAGAAGATCAATCGCCCTCATGAAATCTCCACTTATTTAATACGTATGTCCAGATATCGTGGACATACTATACTGATAAATATTATATTTCGGATTATATGTCCAGGAAAAATAGACATAGCGTCAAGACCATGACCAAGAATTGGCAACGGATGTGTTAAAAGCTGGATGGTTGATTTCTTAATCTATCAAGATGGATTGATTTCACACTTAGATGTGTTTGAGGGGTTGGACTTTCATACCCCCTTAAATAATCTAGAGCATTCATGGGAGCTGACTCTTTTCTGTCTGGAAGAAAACATGAAAAAGTCACTTCTGCTAGATTCGTTCCCCGAGCTTCAAACCAACGCAGCATTTCAAGATTTTCAGCGCGAGATGGTTTATAGTGGCCGCTTTTGCTGGAAATATGAGTGATCTTTCCCTGCGTGTCTGTCTGAAGCTCCCCCCCTCCTCTTATAGCCGCATCGCTTAAAAAGCTTGAATGGTGAAAAACACCTCCCAAGTGCGAAGCGCAATATAAATCATCGTTCGCTCCAATGACAAAAATGACAGTCCCTTTACCGCTATGCATTGTGCTTTCTTCCGTTGTTGGAAAAGGTTTGTCCTGACGACTTAAAACACCCGCTTTGCAATCTGTCCTATACGCAAGCTTTTCCTTATAGCTTAATCGGACAAATGGCTGAGGAGCTAAAGGATTCATAACCTGTTGTGATTTCCATTTATCAAACGGTAAAGAAGTACCGGTTGCTTTCCATCTTGTAATCAGGGCCGATTCCTTGTTCTTCTGCCATTTTTCAAAGATCATTTTTAATTCAGTTTGACAGCCATTGATTTGAGTATTTAGAGTATTACGTCTTGCTCGTCCTTTAACGCCGGTCGCACAATGTTGAAGTTGAGCTTTTAGAAGTTCAATACGAGATTCCAAGCGATTCATTTTCTCTTGAATTTTTGGATTTTGATCCAATTTACACTGTCGATACTGAATATGTTGAATGAAAGCAGAGTCAGATTTATCCACGGGCTGAGTTTCTTTCCATAATTCTTTTCCTATCCATACCATTGGGTCTAGACATGATCCTGAATTAGAATATTCAAAATCCATTCTATCTAATTTTTTGAAAACCCTGTCTGTTAATTCTGCAAATGGAAGGAGATCTTTGTTCTGTTCAAGATTTTGGGCCCACCAGTCTCTTCGTTCTTTAGTGATGTTCTCAATAAAAGTATCATAAGTAATAGCGGGTTTATTATTTCTTTTCAGATTTTCATTTTCCATGGTCCATTGCTTTTTTAAACACCATTTAGGTAACGCCAGTAAACTATTCGGATCAGTTTGCTTGGATTTCCACTCTGCAAAAGCTTTTTTTCTATCCTGATTGTCTTTTTTAGCAATGTTATGGTCAGGGTTTACCGGTTGTGGCGGATGTTCTAATTCAAAAGCCGCCTTTTCTTGTTTCTTCCATTCATTTCTAGCTAGCCAAGGCAAAAATTCAATGGGTGACTTTGAATCGCTCCATTCTTTTTTTTTATTTTCTACCCATTTCTCAATATTCAGTGGGTTTTTGGTTTTCTCACTGTTTTGCCAAAGATTCACTAAAATCCTTACACCATCAAAAGGTAAAGAATGATCTTTAAAAATCACTTCTACGGCAACATAGGTTGTGTCGACAAACTTCCATGGCTTTTGTTCTGTTTTTATAACCTTGGTTCCCTGGCCAATTGTCTTCAAAGTTTGAGTGACACGCCCAGCAATTTCTTTAATACGAGATTGAACTTTTTGCTTATGCTCCGGCTCTTCAATGCCTGGAATTTTGAGTGACAGCCGCCTGAACTTCTTATTATCTCGAAGTTCTTCATATTGTTTAGGTAATTGTTCATGATTAGCGACTTTTTGGAAAATTTCCTTGAGGGCATTTCCTTGGATTAGAACCTGACCGGCAATATTTTGGATTCCTTTAACTTCATCTGCGCTTTTAATTGCCCACTCATGGCCCGCATTTGTCACTGTTTTAATTAATACGAAGTCATCCGCAGTCATATTTTTAGATCGGATCTTTTTTAAGGCTCCATCGCTGATAGTGAGATCCATAAGTAATTACTCCTGAATTCTATTTTATTATACATTATTTATATTACAAAATAAATAAATATTGTTTTTTATTTAAAAAATAATTTGTTTTTAACAACTTAATTATCAGGATATTTATATATAAAATATTTAAATAACTGCTATAATAAACATTGAATATTGAGTACTTTATATTAGGTGAAATATGGATCCGCTTGATTTAGAAGATGAATTATTGCGTCGTAGGAGAAGAGATGAGGCTATTGAAATGGCCCAAAGTTATTCTGAAGGGCTTGAATCTGATTTAGATGTCTCTCAAAATATTGGAAAGTCGACAATGGGGCACAACGTAATGAGCCTTGGTTCTTCAGGAGATTCTGTTGAATTCAAGCTTTTTAAGAAAGCCCTAAATCAAGCAAAAGATCTCTAAGTTGTTTCTCTCAAGTTACGTATATTGCTTACCCTTCATTTTCTATACGCTTATAAGCGTTCCAGTAGATCAACATCTAGATTGCAGATTGATTTTAGATTGTGGGTAATTTTTGCAATACTCCAGTCTCACCAAGCGATTTAAGCAACCGATCAATTTATGTCAGATAAGGTTTTCATATTCTCTCAAATAAGCACATGTTTGGGGTAGGGATTGTTTTTCCAAAATGGCTAAATATTCTCTCGAGTTTTTTGGCGGATTTTTAAGACTCCTACGAGTTTCTTGTATTGTTGCTATCACTTTAGTAGGTGCCAGGTCTAACAAGTGGCGCAAAAACTCATCTGGATGTTGAGCATCGATTTCATATTTTGCAAGATGTGATGCGGGAAAATCGGATAAATTGTATGTCACAATTGTCTTGGCATTAGCCTTAATTGCTGCGGCTAAAACATGGCGATCATTTGGATCGGGCAGTTTAATTCCACTGATTAATTCCTGATATCCTTCAACGATACAATCTCTAACATATAAATCCATCTTGGCTCTAATCGATTCTAATCGTTCCGTGGTAAGGTCAGGACGGTTTTTTAAAAGATTGCCCATCCATTCTTTATGGATCTCTTGCGTCCACTTAGCATGGTAAAGGTCAGTCAAAGCGAGACGCATGAGCAGATCTCTAAGTGGAGCAGAATAAAGAACACAGGAATCGTAAATGACGATAAATTTGAGCCATTAATATCCCATGTCCAGTTCTTATGCACGTTCCAGTTGATTAACATCTAGTTTGCAAATTGATTTTAGATTATGGGTAATTTTTGCAATATTCCAGTCCCACCAAGCGATTTTGAGCAATCGATCAATTGTTTTTTCATCAAATCGCATCTTTACAACTTTGGCAGGATTGCCAGCCACGATAGAATAGGCAGGGACATCTTTAACAACGACGGCACGTGCGGCAATGATAGCTCCATGACCGATAGTCACTCCATTCATGACAAGGGAATCGTAGCCGAACCAGACGTCGTTACCAACAATAATATCGCCTTTCACTGGAAGATCGCAGACATTGAAAGCGTTTTCCCATCCATGTTTAAACACTGGAAATGGATAGGTGCTGATAGCATCCAGCTTATGGTCTCCGGTCATTATAAAATGTGTTTCTGCTGCGATAGCGCAAAACTTGCCGATCACAAGCTTAACTTTTGAAAAATCATAGTTGTATAAAACATTGTATTCTTCAAACTTTCCTGGGCCGTTTTTTGGATCATCAAAGTATGTGTAATCGCCGACAAAAATGTTTTTTGCTTTGATAAAGTTGTTTAGAAAAATCAACTTGTCATAGCCTGTTATTGGATATAAAGTAGATGGATCTGGGCCTGTCATATTGCTTCTCCTAATTATTTCTACACTATTTCCAGGACTGGATTTTCTTCGTTTACGAGAACAACTTTATTCTTTTTCTCATAAAGATAGATCAGGCACAAAATCACAGCGGATACGGCTAAAACAACCCCTATAATCGGGTATGCCGTTGAATCATAAAGCCGGCTTGACAAACCAACGACCAGGGCTGTTATGAACAATCGTGCACTTGTTAACAAGCTGGCAGCCACGCCTCTGATATCTGGAAATAGTTCCATGGCCTCCGGGAAGTAAATACCTTGCGTCCAGTTTGCTCCGACAGCATAAAATAACATGCCGCTAGTCAAAAGAACGGGGTTATCCGGCGTAAAATACATTGCTAGAGCAAGGCATAGGACTCCAAAAGCAAAAAGAATAGTCCCAATTCTCTTAACCTTAGGTATGCCGAATTGATGAATGGCATGCTTTGAGGTCAAGCTGGCAATCAGCCAAGCTCCTAGCATGGATGCTTGGTAGAATGGAAGAGATTGTTTACTAACTCCTAATTCCATCACAAAGAGGATAGAAACACCCGAGAGGAATGTTAAATAACCTGCAAACATCAAACTGACAATCCCAGCAGCTTGCCAAAAGGTAACATTACTGGAAACCCTGGCAAAATTTTTAAGGATTTTTTTCCAATGAAAAGGGGTTCTTTTTTCTGTTGGAAGAGTTTCCTTAAACCAGAAAAAGCTTACTGCCAAGCTGAAGAGTACACACAAAGCTATAGCCAAGAAATTGGACCTAAAGCCAAATTCATTGTTCAAATAACCTCCCAGCATGGGAGCTCCAGCCATTATAAAAGGCACAATGGTATTAATTTTGCTGAGAGCTTGAATGGCTTGTTGGTGATTGTAGACATCAAAAATGATGGCTGTTCCAAGTGAAAAACAGCCTCCGCTTCCTAGTCCCTGCAGAACGCGGCCAATAAGCATCAGATCAAAATTCGGTGAAAATAAGGTGAGGATGCTGCCAATGAAAAACAAGCCTAGCGCAAGCATCAACGGTTTTTTTCTTCCAAAAGCATCGGAAATCGGGCCGTAGAAAAGGCAGGATATGCATATACCCACAAAGTTCCATGTCAGGAGACGTTGCACTGCTTCTTCAGAAACTGAAAAGTAGCTCATCATATCCGTGAAAGCAGGCAGGTAAATGTCAGTTTCAATGCACGCGGCAATGAAGATGGCGATAATTAAAAAAAGATATTTCCAGTCGGACGTAAACATAAAATTCCTTCAAAATCCTTTTAAGATATTAAAAATACAAAAATAAAAATAAGAAAAAAGAGACGATAGTTAAAAAATAACTATTTATTAGATGTGAGCTATAAGGTTCTCATGACACATTGAAAGGTTGTTTAAAACAAATATATCACACTATTCTTTAAAAGTCAATTAAAATTTAATGGAATCCAGAATCCAGAATTCAGAATTCAGAATAAGAAATAAAATTCCTTTTCATAATTTTAAATTCACTACTCTGAATTCTGAATTCTGAATTCTGGATTCTGAATTCCATGCAGTTTTACTCATTTCGGCAAAGCGATGAAGAAAGTACTTCCTTTTTCCAGCTCGCTTTCGATCCAAATTTTTCCATGGTGTGCAGCAACTATTTCCTTTGCGATAGAAAGGCCAAGACCGGTGCTAAGCTCACCCGCTGTACCTTTTTTTCCCTTAGAAAAAGGCAGGAATATTTTTTCAGAGTCTGCTTTTGAAATGCCTAATCCACTATCTTTGACTGAAATGATTACTTCTTTGTCTTTATTTTGCAATCCGACTTCAATGATAGAGTTTGGGAATGAGAACTTTATGGCATTGCTGAGCATGTTATTGATGACTTGCATGATTTTATTTGCATCGAATGGCAATAGAACGGGATCCTCTTTTGGAGTAAAATTGATTGTAATTTGTTTCTTGGTTGCAGACGATTCGTTAAGCGCAATTTGATTTTTTATCAGTTCAACGAGATTGCCTTGCTTTAG
>Ga0207147_1006_pt1 | contig 54079 bp, 48 predicted proteins | sample Alteio_BWMinHeat_33_FD_153551 | JGI IMG/M metagenome (GOLD analysis project Ga0207147, IMG submission 153551) | Enriched cells from forest soil in Barre Woods Harvard Forest LTER site, Petersham, Massachusetts, United States -... | ecosystem: Environmental > Terrestrial > Soil > Temperate forest >... | reverse complement strand
GTAACAGCGTTTCTATGTTTAGCGTTGATCCTACGACCGGTGATCTTACGCCCGTTCCCGGTTCGCCGTTTACAACGCCAGGCCTGCCAAACACTACGTTTTTTTCACCGGTCATCGGGCAAAATTTATGGCTAGGAGTTCCTCAATTTGGTCTAAATAATGTTGCAGTTTATAATGTAAATCAATCGACTGGAGTTCTTACTGAAATTCCTGGTTCTCCTTTTCCGGCAGGAAACACACCCCTGGTAGGGGCATATGCTCTTTATCAAGGGAATTTAATCGTCGCAATAGCCAATTTCAATAGTGGTGATATCTCGATATATAATGTTGATCTGGTAACTGGGGCATACACTCCTGCCGGCATTTCGCCTTTCCCTGATGGGAGCAACCCTGACGGTCTGGATTTTTCACCGATCTTGCTTGGTAATCTCTATTTAGCAACAGCCGATTTCTCTTTAAATCAGGCCAATGTCTTTCAAGTGCAGGTGACTTCAGAGCTGCCAACTGTGACGTCCGTAAACCCTAATGCCGGTTCACCGCAAGGCGGCACTTCAGTCGTCATCACCGGCACTAACTTTACTAATGTGACGGCAGTAAACTTTGGAAGCAGTCCCGCAGCCTCTTTCGTGGTCAACAGCTCAACACAGATTACGGCTATTTCTCCGCCTGGGACTGGAATTGTCGATATAACCGTCACTACACTGGGCGGCACATCGGCAACATCTGTAAATGATCAGTTTGCTTATATTGCATTACCTCCGTTGCCACCGCCTTCTTTTACCGGAGTCATCAAGAAAAACAAATTCTTAGACAGAAGTGATTGCTATCTTCAAGCAAAATGGACCAGCAGCCCATCTCAACTGGTGACTTTTTACCGTATCTATCGCGACAATAAGGTGATCGCTGAGATCCCTGCGACTTTTGCTCATACCTTTACAAGAGGTCTGGTAAAATGTTCAGCGAACGGCTTTTCCATTACTGCGGTCAATATCGATAACTTGGAAAGTACGCATACTCCCCTGACAGTTATTAGAAAATCATCAAAATGAGTGAACACATGCTTCAAATTTCAAATTTAACTCAAGAGACGTTATGAAATTATTAAGAATGTTCCTTTTTGTTCTATTGGCAGGTTGCCAATTCTTAAGAATAGATGCAGATGTGACAGGACTGCAGCCAGTGCCAGGACAGCCTTTTGCGACAGGCACTACCCCATCAATAGTAACATATTCACCAATAGCATCAACCGGAAACGTTTTTGCTGCAGTTCCTAATTTAAATGACAATACTGTTTCCGTGTATGCTGTGGACTCAAGCACAGGGGCCTTTACACCTGTGCCAGGATCACCCTTTTCCACAGGCACTATTCCTATCTGGACAGCTTTTTCGCCTGTTGTGAATGGCAACTTATTCGCTGCTGTGGCTAATGAAGGCGCTAATACTGTGTCTGTGTATCAGGTCGACCAAACGACAGGGGTATTTACACCTGTTCCAGGATCCCCTTTTTTGGCTGGATCCGGACCTCTTAGCGTCGATTTTTCACCAGTAATTGATGGCAATTTATTTGCTGCAGTGGCCAATCAAGGCGACAATGATGTCACTGTATACCAAGTAAACACAACTACTGGTGTATTCATCACTGTAGGAAGTTTTTCAGCAGGAAACGGCCCTACTAATGCAACTTTTTCACCCATTACAAATAACGGCCAGATATTCCTGGCAGTTGCTAATGGGATGGACAATACTGTTTCTATATTTAGCGTAAACCCTGCTTCAGGAAATCTCATACCTGTAACCGGTTCGCCATTTGCCGCCCCTGGACAGCCGAACAATACATTTTTCTCGTCGATCATTGCGGGAAATCTATGGTTGGGTGTTCCTCAGACTGGCATAAATAGTGTTGCGGTCTTTAATGTGAATCAAACCACGGGTGTGATCACTGAAATTCCAGGTTCCCCTTTTCCGACAGGGAACTTACCTCTGGCTGGAGATTATTCTTTTTACGAAGGGAATTTAATCGCAGCGATCTCCAATTTCTTAAGTAATGATATCTCAATATACAATGTTGATCTTGCAACAGGCGTATATACGCCAGCTACCATTTCCCCATTTCCTAGCGGAGCTTCTACTGATGGACTTGATTTTTCTCCAATCATCCAGGGAAATCTTTATTTGGCTGTTACTAACTTCACTATTAATCAAGCCAATGTCTTCCAAGTTCAGGTAACATCAACTTTACCGACAGTGACCTCTGTAAGTCCGAATTCAGGGTCCACGCAAGGAGGCACCACAGTTGTTATCACAGGCACTAATTTTACTAATGTCACCGCTGTCAATTTTGGAAGCAATCCGGCGTCATCTTTTATTGTTAATAGTCCAACCCAAATTACTGCTATTTCTCCTCCTGGAACAGGAACTGTTGATATTACAGTTACTACCCTTGCTGGTACTTCTGCAATTTCAGCAAGCGACCAATTCACATATATTGTGCCTCCGCTCCTACCCCCACCTTCATTTACAGGCGTCATCAAGAAAAATATCTTCTTAGACAGAAGTGAGTGCTATCTTCAAGCAAAGTGGACCAGCAGTCCTACTCCAAATATCATTTCTTATCGTATTTATCGCGACAATATATTGATAGCCCAGATCCCGGCAACATCTGCTCATGTTTTCACAAAAAGCCTGAAAAAATGCACAGCTAATGGCTTTTCAATTACTGCGGTCAATAGTGATAACATGGAAAGCGCACATACACCATTGACGATCGTCAGGAAGTCATCTAAATGAATGGTCATATACTTGTAAAATTACTCTGTGCTTTTTTTCTGCTTGGCATTCAGGCGAATGCCACTGAGCTAAATGTTGTTGAAAGAAAAATTGAAGTAAACGGTAGAGAAGCTGCAGTTTACGCAATAACTCAGTCGGATGGCACTATGGGTTTGACAAGGAATAAGGGAGATGACTTTGAAGTTACGCTAAAAAACTCCATCAAATTTCCCACCTCGGTTCATTGGCATGGAATGCTTTTGCCTAATAACCAAGATGGGGTTGCGTTTATTACGCAACTCCCCATTTATCCTGGTCAAACATATAAATACAATTTTCCTATTATCCAATCAGGTACCTATTGGATGCATTCACACTATGGCCTGGAGGAACAGAAGCTTTTAAGCGCTCCATTAATTATTAATGATCCGGACGACCAAAAACTTGCTGACCAGGATATCGTTTTATTTCTTACAGACTTTAGTTTTCGTTCGCCAGCAGAAATTTTTTATGATCTTCGCCATAAAAGTCCTTCTGCAATGGCCGGAATGTCGATGGAGCAGGGCAAAAAGGACTTGGTAGATGTCCAATACGATGCCTTTCTTACAAACTCAAAAACTTTGAAAGATCCGCAAATTGTCCGCGTTAAGGCTGGCAGCAAGGTGAGGTTGCGGATCATCAACGGCTCGAGCGCCACCAACTTTTTCATTAGGCTAGGAAAGTTAGTTGGCGAAGCAATTGCTGTTGACGGCAACAGGATAGAACCCATTAAAGGATCGGAGTTTGAACTAGCGGTTGCACAAAGAATCGATATCATTGTGAATATAGAACAAGAAGGCACCTTTCCGATACTTGCTCAAGGAGAAGGCACAGATATGCAAACAGGCTTGATTCTTGCTTTTCAAAATGCGCAAGTGCCAGACATATCTCAAAAAGCAAGCAACCAGGCTGGCGCCTTAACCAATGCCTTAGAAGGCAAGTTTAGAGCTCTCAATGGACTTTCACAGAAAAAAGCAGATAAGCAAATCTTGGTCGAGCTTGGCGGTGATATGCAAAAATATGAATGGACGATCAACGGCCAATCATGGCCGGAAGTGACTCCACTATTAGTTGTGAATGGCCAAAGAATAGAACTGTTATTTAAAAATACAACCTCCATGTCACATCCCATGCACTTGCATGGGCATGTTTTTCAAGTTACATCGATTGATGGCAAAGAAGTAAACGGTGCCATGCGAGATACTATTTTGGTGCTGCCTAATTCATCGATAGCAGTGCAGTTTGATGCTAATAATCCAGGTGTTTGGCCTTTGCATTGCCACCTCCTGTATCATTTAGAAGCCGGCATGATGACCGTCCTCCGCTACGATAATTCTAGTGAAACAAATTAGACACAGATGGCACAGATGATCACAGAAAAATTATGAATTTTTGTCTGTGTAAATCTGTGCCATCTGTGTCATCTGTGTCTAAAATTCTTCATTCGTTTTAATCATGAGGCATAAGGTGACGGGTTTGCCCAAGGCATCCTTGTAGGGGATCTTTTTATGCAGTTTAAAGCCGCATTTTTCAAACAACTGCTTTGAGGTCGTATTACGCTCATCTGGATCAACTACGCAATATTTAAAATGAGGCCATATTTTTTCTATAAGAAATTGATTCAGAAGATTTTTCCCAAGGCCTTTGCCAACATAATAGGGATCGCCGATGAATAGATCAAGGCCCGCTCCCTGATGAGATTGTTCATCGCTCAAATCTTGCATAGGCCAGGGAAAGTCGCTGACTTTATAACACTGTATATATCCAATGGGATTGTCATTGTAAAAGATAATGAAGGCAGAAATTGCCTTTGTAGAATCAATAGTAGGCTGCAATTTATCCAGAACTTCTTGTTCACTCCAATTCCTTAAAGAATAAAATTTTTGTACATGGGGCTCATTGAACCACTTATGTATCAAAGAAATGTCCTGGAAGGTAATTTTTCGAAAGAAAAACATCACTATTCTCAGTTAAATAAAATCTAAAAACTTGCTAACAAAATGCTAGCAGTGTTAAATAAAAAATTTACTCGCGATTAATCAAATACTGGAGAAAAAAATGAAACTCAATATCATATCTCTACTCTGCCTGATAAGCTTGTTAGCTCCTAGTAGTTCTCAAGCACGTGACGACGGCAAAAGCAACACTTTTGTTCAAAATAGCATTACGGACACAAATTTTACCACTGCTGACTACATCATCGTAGGTGTCGGCACTGCCGGTGCTGTCCTTGCCAAAAAGCTGACCGATGACAAATGTACTTCGGTGATCGCTATTCATAATGGCTCAAACTTAAGCAAAGACCCTCTTATCAAATACTCGCGAAATGCAATCTTCACTGTTTTGGCCTCATTAATTGGAGCACCCATCCCGGCTGATCCATCTGTCTTTAATGTACCTGAGACTTTCAAGAACCCTTTCATAAGGTTCATGGCAAGCGTCCCCGCCCGAGTGCCCGTGTTGTATATTCAAGGATTGACAACAGCGCAACCATTTGCAGACAATAGGAATCTTTTGTGGGAGATCGCCATACCAGAAGGCGGAGCTTCCTCAATCAACGCCGGAGCATGGTGCGTTGGCACCAATCAGGTTTATGCACAGTGGGAAGCCATTGCTGGGCCAAACTGGAGCGTGCCTCGCATCAGAGAGATCTATAAAGAGCTTGAAGAATATCACGGCAAGACCCCTGATCCGCAATTCCACGGTTTCGATGGACCCATCAGCATTAAGCAGAAACGTCCTTCTGGGCTTTCCAGAGTGTTCAGCCAAGCCATTGTAGATGCTACTGGTTTGCCATTTGTCTTAGATTATAATGACCCAAATACACCCATTGGAGCTTCCGAAAGAATGCAGCTCACCCAAAGTGGGCCAAACGGGGTCTATCGAGTAAGCAGCGTCAATGCATTTTTGGGAAAAAAAATGGTCAATGAAAATGGCCATGGGATCAATGGGCGCAGACTAAGGATCAATTTCAATAGCACAGCCTTAAGAGTCCTTTGGGATGGAAATCGCGCTGTTGGCGTGGAATTTTCTCAAGGCGGAGAAACCAAGAAAGTCTTTGCTAAGCAGGGCGTCATCGTCACAGCAGGTCTATTTAGCAGCGCCTTTTTAATGCGTTCTGGCGTAGGGCCAAGCAGCCTTCTAGAATCTCTTAATATTCCTGTCATATTCGACAACCCGAATGTGGGACAAGGTCTTGTCGATCAACCGCCTGTTTACTTAGTATTTTCAACCAATCCAAAAGATTTTCCTAAGCATGAAAATGCCGTATTCCAACAAATTGCCTGGCTGCCTGCAGTAAATGGCAACCAAACAATCAGAGAATACCGTTTATCTACTGCTAAACTTATACCCGGAATTTCTTTAGCAGTGTTTGATTTAGTTCAGCCAAGAAGCCGCGGAAGCATTACTCTTGAGAGCGCTGATCCTTTTGTTCCACCTATTATCGATGATGGAGTGCTAAGCAACCCTACTGACCTGGCACTGTTTCAGTCAGGACTATCAGTCTACATTAAAAACATCAACACTGCCCTGCAAGCAATTGATCCTCAATATCAGCTTATTTTCCCGGATCCAGCAATATTGGATGACCCCCTATTGGTCACATCCTTTATTCAGGAAATCGTCGGCACAAATATGTGCTTCCAAAGCCATTGCAGGATGGCTCCGTTGGATCAAGGCGGTGTTGTGGATAGTGAAGGACGTGTCTACGGCGTGCAAAACCTGATTGTTGCTGACGATTCCATTGTGCCTTTATGCATGGATGGAAGCCCAATGGCATCAGCCTATCTCATCGCCGCCAATGTGGCTAAGCTAATGGGATTCTAAAGAATCCCATTGCCAGTGCTTAGTTCTTAGTGCTTAGTGCTTAGTTTTGAACTAGGCACTAAGAACTAAGCACTAAGCACTTTGACTAAGTACTATCTCATCTCCAATGTCCGTCGACCCAATACCAGCCATGTTTATGGTGGTATTTCACCCAATATCCTGGTACCCATTCCGAGCTTATAGCTGGACGAGGGGCCCAATATCCGGATGACCAAACCCAGCGGTTGTCCCATTTCCAGCATCCTTTAATCCAGCAATAGTTAGGTCCTGGGGCAGGTGGAACGGCTTCTGCAACCTCAGCAGGAGGTTCGTTGGTTATGAGGACGGGTTCAATTACAGCAGGTTGAGCAATCATCACTGGTTGCGCAACGACTACTGGTTGGGCAACAACGACTGGCTGTGCCGGAACCACAATGACTTCTTTATGATGACTTGCAAAAGCAGAACAAAAAGTTAGCGTTGAAGAGCTTGCTACAAGAAAGAAAAAACGTTTCTTCATATGACCTCGTTGGGTTAAAAAAACAGGTGTTCACGACAAGACACCTTAAATAATTCTAGAAGTAATCAATTTAAAATGCTCGCAAAATTTAAAAAAGCTATAGTGATTTCAGTGGAAGGAAAATATGGACAAAGCAACTTTGCTTTTATATCTTGCAATGTATATTTATGGCTTCTCGCTTACAATATGGGCCATTTTTTATCACAAATACCGCACTAATACAACTCGCAACGTTGCAATCGGTGGTCTTATCGGCTTAATATTGACCGTGTTCTATGTTATCTATGCTCTAGTTACAATAGGGATTAAATAAATATGAAAAAATTCTGTTTTGTTTTTATCTATCTTTCAATTTGCGCAACTTGTTCCGCTGACACGATTGGAAATGTGGAATATCACCTGCCTCCTGTAGCCAAAGATTGGGAAGTGGGCAATCGCGTAGAAAATGAAAAAGGATCGGCAATTATTTATCTGCCAAAAGGGACTCCGAAAAATGTCGAGGCCACCGAATATTTTGGCATTGTGACAAACCATCGCCCTCCCATAGATATCAATGACATTCCGGGCTTGAAAAAAGTTCTCACAAAATTAATGCCTGGAAAAGAGATTGATATTTCACTTATAGAAAAAAGGCCTGACGGCATGATCTATGAGTGGACTGCAAAAGAAAAAGGGGTAGAGAAACTCCATGGCTGGGGCCGAGCTATTTCCAGGAATGAAGGGACAACCCTCATTAGCTATCAAACAGAAAATGTATCAAATATAAAAAAATCAAGTATCACTTGGCTGCCAGTTCTCAAAGAGGCTAAAGTAAAATAAAAATGGAAAATCGAAAGAATCTGATTAAATGGATTGAAAAACAAGAAAAAGAAGCTTTGAAATTCGGCTTCTATTGGGAAACAATAGATCAGTTGCTGGATCAGATCGCAAGCGAATGCAAAGAAGTCAAAGAAGCCTGGGAAAAAAATGATATAAAACACCTGCAAGAAGAAATTGGCGATTTAATGCAGGCCGCAGTCAGTCTGGCAATTTTCTGTCAGCTTGATCCTGAAGAAACCCTCCAAAATAGCATTCACAAATTTCAATCCCGTTATGAGAAGCTTGTGGAATGCGTTCATAAAGATGGTTTGCCTAATCTTAAAGGTCAATCATCAGCACTTTTATTACATTATTGGCGTAAAGCAAAACAATCTTAATTAAATTCTAATTGCATTAAATATCCGAAAATAGATAGATTAATTGCTCTTTGTATAAAACCATAAGGAATTAAAAATGAATATTGATAAATTAAAACAAGAATTAGAAACTTTTAATAAAAATAAAGATTACTTCTTCACCATTAAAGGCAGCGGCCCAAATGAAGAAGTCGTGGCCGAAAAAAGAAACTGGCTTGGAAGAATTTGGGTTTTCATTTGCAACCTCTTTGGCGCAGGCAATGCAAGTTTGGTCAAGGTTGTTAACATTGTTCTAAAAACACTTAAAGCTGAAAAAAACCTAGCTCCAGATTCCATTCCTGGATTGGACAAGCTCCAAGGAAAAGTAAAAAATTACAATAAAGATCACTCCAATAAATTGGCCCTTCAATACAAAGAAATCTGCTCCTTGCTCTCAACACAAAAAAACAATCAAACAGATGCTTCTCCTTCTTCTCCTAAAGATAAAACTGGTCAGCAATCTGATAAATCCAGTCCCAAAAATAATGATAAGTCTTCTATTGAAAAAGACAAAAATCAGACAGATGACTCAAGCGATGCAACCGATGATAAAGTTCAAAAGCAAAAAGATGAGTCAGTAGAAAAAGATACTGCTGATAAAACTGATGCAAAACCAGCTGATTCAAAACCAACTGACGAATCTCAAAAGAAGAAAGATGAAAGCGTAGAAAAAGACGTTGCTGACAAAGCTGCCGAAGCCGCTAAAAAAGCTAAAGACGATGCCGAAGCTGCCAAAAAAGCTAAGGATGATGCCGACGCTGCTGAAGCCACTAAAAAAGCTAAGGATGATGCCGAAGCTGCTGAAGCTGCCAAAAAAGCTAAGGACGATGCCGAAGCTGCTGAAATTGCTAAAAAAGCCAAGGAAGATGCCGACGCTGTTGAAGCTGCTAAAAAAGCTAAGGACGAGGCCGAAGCTGCTGAAGCCGCTAAAAAAGCTAAGGACGAGGCCGAAGCTGCTGAAATTGCTAAAAAAGCCAAGGAAGATGCCGACGCTGTTGAAGCTGCTAAAAAAGCTAAGGAAGATGCTGAAGCTGCTGAAGCCGCTAAAAAAGCTAAGGATGATGCCGAAGCTGCTGAAGCTGCTAAAAAAGCTAAGGACGAGGCCGAAGCTGCTGAAGCTGCTAAAAAAGCTAAGGAAGATGCCGACGCTGCCGCTAAAGCTGATACAAAACCGGCTGATTCAAAGCCAAATGCTGCTTTACTGGAAGAATTCCATAAAGTTCGAGGAAAAATCAGGGATTTAGTGATTTTTTGGACTAAAGGTTTGTGTGAAAGTAATGACGCAAAACCAGAAGTGTTTTCGATTATACCTGAATTGAACGATCAAGAAATTGCCAAATTCTGCGCTTATAAAGATAATAAATTTTTCATTCATGACCACTATATTTCAGGAAGTCCGGATAAAAGAATGGAATGGCTTTTTAAATCAATGTCTAAAGAGCAGTTTAAAACATTAATAAAAGGGTCATTAACTGAAAATACCAAAGGTATATTGTTTGGACGTTTTCTTAACTGCATTAATTCTAAAGTCAAAATTGATGATCAAAAAGAATGGATTGCTTTTATCACGGAACAATTAAATGAAGCTTTCAAGATGGCACTAGAAGATGAAACTAAAAAAATAAAAACTGTTTCGGAATACCTTTCAGGATTAGATCCATTCAGCAAAAACAGTGATGACAACACTATCATTAGATTCGGAATGATATTAATTGAAAACTATTTAGAAATGGATAAAAAGGACTTAATTGATTCGCTTACTTTAATGCGTGTAAAAGCCCCTATTTGTATGACAAAATCAATGAAATTATTTTTCGAAACAGCAACTGAAGAACAGAAAAAGAAAATTGGTAATTGGAGAAATCAAAATTTTAAAAATAGGGCTATTTGCAAAGGCCTGGTATTCCCTACTGTTGAATAACTAAAAAAGTGCAAAGTGCATTATTAAGCAATGTGGCCTTAAGTGCCACATTGTTTAAAAAAAAGCGGCAGAGGACTGCCGCACTCCCAAAGAGCTGTCTTCGCTTCGCTCGCAGCTCGTAGAGAACGAAACGTTTAACTACGAGCAATGAGCGCAGCGAATTGCTCTTTGGGAGTGCGGCAGTCTTCTGCCGCTTTTTTATTTTATAGCAATGCACTTTGCACTTTTTAATCTATTGACAAAAAGCTCGAATAATATAAAACTGGATTAGTTTAATTATAAAAAGAGCATTCTATGAGCAATTCAGTTTCACCTTCATGCTATACTTTAAACCAGCCAACTTGCACAGATGTGTTTGGTTATCACTCGCCAGATGTTAATCTTGAGTGTGCACATAGAACAGCTGAAACATCTGAAAAAAGAAATAAGGATGGCTCAATATCTTGGACAGTGAATTATCGATGGAAAACTTCACCCTGTGCTAATGAAGCAAGCAATACATTTTCAATGTATACAATTTGGGCTCGTGAAATGAATGAAAAGAAGAATTTAGGATGCATTCCTCTCTTTGGCGGCCAAGCTATTGGATGCGAAAGGGTTTGCTGCTTGCATGAACAAGAGATCCAGGGCACTACCGGTTTTAAGGTCATGTATAGATGTCGCGGCATTTTTGAGTGTTGCGTCCTGGGCGCACTTTTCTGTCCCTTCGACTCCTGTGCAACAGAAGCCAGAAATTGCTCAGGAAACACCACCGGCGGGATAATAACCAAAAAAGATGAAAGCACCCCCATCAACAAGCCCATCGGCATCAACGCCGACCGCGATTAAATTTTAGCAAGCTCCGGAGGAGCTTAATATTTGTAGCCCACAGTGTAGCGCCAAAGGCGCAAACTGTGGGTGAAAGCAAAAAATTAAACAAAGCCCTGAAAGGGCGCAATAAATTTGAGATTTTATTGCGCCCTTCCAGGGCTTTTTTATTTAGAAATCCTTACCCACAGTTTGCGCCTGTGGCGCTACACTGTGGGCTATAAATATTTAGCTCCTCCGGAGCATGGAACTTTGCACCAAGCGGTACTCATTGCTCATTGCTCGTTGCTCGTTGCTTTTTCTCTGTGCTTCTCTGTGCCCTCTGTGGTTTATTAAAGTTGCGCTTTAAGGATTGGGTTTTTGGCAGCCTGGACTTCGTCCAAGCGGGAAACTGGCATACTATGAGGGGCAGTTTTAACTAATTCGGGTGTGCTGTGGATTTCCTGCACTATTTTTTCCAAGACAGCAACGAAGTTATCTAAAGTGGCTTTGGATTCGCTTTCAGTGGGTTCGATCAACATGCATTCTTTTATAATTAACGGAAAATAAATCGTTGGCGCATGGATGCCGTAGTCTAGAAGCCTTTTGGCAATATCAAGGGCTTTTACTCCTTTGTCCAGATAGTTGTCGGCCTGAACAACAAATTCATGCATGCAGGCCTGTGAAAAAGGAACAGTAAATAAATTAGCCATCCTCGTTTTTAAATAGTTAGCATTAAGCACTGATTGCTCGGCAATTTTCCGTAAACCGTAATGTCCATGCAGTTTAAAATAGAGGTAGGCTCTCAAATAGATGCCAAAATTGCCATGGAATGAAGCCACCTTTCCAATCGAATTTTTTGCTTTCCAAACAAGCTTATAACCATTCCCTTTTTTTTCCACTTTAGGTACTGGTAAAAATTCTTTAAGCTTATCATTGCATAAAATAGGCCCGGAACCTGGCCCGCCTCCGCCATGCGGCGTAGAAAACGTTTTATGCAAATTCAAATGCATCACATCAAAGCCCATGTCGCCTGGGCGGACGACATTTAAAATCGCATTTAAGTTAGCTCCGTCATAATAAAGCAGTCCGCCATGCTCGTGAATGATCTTAGTGATTTCCAGGATTTGGCCGCTAAAGAGTCCAAGGGTGCTGGGATTGGTCAGCATTAGCCCGGCAGTCCGTTCCGAAACAACACTTTTGAGATGATCAATGTCCATGTCGCCATGGGGGTTTGTTTTGATAGAAACCGTTTTATAGCCCGCCATTGTGGCCGTTGCGGGGTTTGTGCCGTGGGCATTGTCGGGGATTAAGATCTCATTCCTTTTTTTGTCTTTTCGTTTCTTATGATAGGCAGCTATTAACTTGAGGCCGACATATTCTCCTTGGGCACCGGCGTTAGGCAATAAGCTTCCGGCAGTCATACCACAGACTATGCATAAATTTTCGATCAGTTCGTAGATGACTTGTAGACTTCCTTGAACCGCCTTTTCAGGTGACATTGGATGCATTTTGGAAAATCCGGACAAGTTAGCGCACCATTCATTGACGCGGGGATTGAGCTTCATGGTGCAGCTGCCAAGGGGATAGAAGTTAGTGTCGATACCCATATTCTTATGGGCCAGGTTGCTGAAATGCCGGGTGAGATCAATTTCCGAAATTTCTGGAAGATTTAAGCTTTCTTTCCGCAGCAGGTGTTTGGGCGGCATTAATTGGCTCCATGAAGGATCATCTTTTGGAAGGCTGAAAGCGTGCTGATTTTTCTGCGACTTTTCAAAAATTGATTTAGTCATTCCAAGTCCTTAATTTTTAATGCTCTTCATAAGGTCGACATATTTGTCGAGCTGTTCCTTGGTCTTTGTTTCTGTGACAGCGATTAAAAGGCAATTTTGCAAGCCAGGATAAAATTGGCCCAAGTCCAAGCCTGGTTCGACGCCATGCTTCCTAAAATGCGTTTGCACTTTTTTAATTGGCTGGCGGCACTTAAATGCAAATTCATTGAAGATTGGCAGCTGAGATAGGGGTTCGGTATAATTAGCGAGCTTTTCTTTTAAGTAAGCGGCCCGTTGGTAGTTGGCCAGGGCTAGCTTTGGGATGCCCTGCTTTCCATACCATAGCATGCCTATCAAGGTTGCTAAAGCTGCTAAAGCTTGATTGGTGCAAATATTGGATGTTGCTTTTTCACGCCGGATGTGCTGTTCCCTGGCTTGAAGTGTCAATACATAACCTTTACGCTGCTGAGTGTCCACTGTTTGTCCAACAATCCGTCCTGGCAGCTGCCTGACTAACTCTTGTTTGCATGCGATATAGCCCGCATAAGGGCCTCCAAATTGCATTGGCAGGCCAAATGGTTGGCAATCTCCAACGGCAATGTCAGCGCCTAGCTCACTTGCATCAGCGTATAGACCATACACTAAAGGATTGGCGCAAATGATCAACAGCGAGCCAGCAGCCTTAATTTTTTGGGATAATTGTTTAATGTCCTCAATATTGCCAAAAAAATTGGGATACTGTAACAAAACCCCTGCAACATTGTTATCGAGTTCTTTTTCAAATTGTTGTGTATTTAACGACCCATCCTGTAAAAACCCAATTGTCTTCAATTCAACTTCAGGAAGAGAAAGATATTGTCCAATCACTCCGCGGTAGTTGGGATGCACCGACTCGGCAACGAGCAACTTGTTTTTGCCCTTATTGGCTCTTAAAGCCATTAACAAAGCCTCTGCACAGGCCGAAGAGCCATCATAAAGCGATGCGTTCGACACATCCATGCCCGTTAAAGCGCAAATGGCGGATTGGTATTCAAAGATGATTTGCAGCATTCCTTGAGAAGCCTCAGGCTGATAAGGAGTATAAGAAGTCAGAAATTCCGATTTTCCGCAGATTGCAGCAATAAGACAAGGAATGTGATGCTCATAGGATCCTGCTCCTAAATAGTTATCGTAGTTGCCAAACGTGTTCTTAGCCGCAAGGGATTCCATCAGCTTCATTCCCTCAAATTCGGAAAGGCCATCATCCAACTCTGGAGCTTTCAACTTAATTTCTTTGGGGATAAGTTCAAAAAGTTCTTCAATCGTCTTAATGCCGATAGTCTTCAGCATCTCATTGTTTTGAACTTCTTTATTTGATATAAAATCCATTCTCTATGCCTAGTTTCAGGGATTGACAAAAAGGTATACACTTTGCAAACTTCTTACATCAACTTATGGAGTCAAATATGTCATGCATTAAAACAGTGAGTTCACTGATCTTATTTTCTTTAACCTTACTTTTACTACCATCACAAGGATATACCATGGATCAACCAGCTAAATCAAACCCAATAGTATTATTAAAAACAAATAAGGGTGATATTAAAATTGAGTTATACCCGGAAAAAGCTCCGATTTCAGTAGCTAATTTCCTTCAATATGTTACCGAAGGTCAGTATAACAACACCATTTTCCATCGCGTCATTCCTGCTTTCATGATCCAGGGCGGCGGCTTCACTAAAAACATGGATCAAAAGTCTGTTAAAGCTCCAATTAAAAACGAAGCTGACAATGGCCTGAAAAATGAAAAAGGCACCCTTGCCATGGCAAGGACTATGGATATCAATAGTGCGACAGCTCAATTTTTCATCAATACAACCAATAACTCATTCCTGGATTTTAAAGATAAAACTTCTCGGGGTTACGGTTATGCCGTGTTTGGAAAAGTCATCGATGGGATGGACACAGTCGAAAAAATCGAGAAAGTCAAGACTGCCAACAATGGCATGCACCAAAATGTGCCTGTCGAGGCAGTTGTGATCCTGGATGCCAAAGTGATCACTCAAGATAAGATTACTAAATAAACTTTTACGATAGAGAATCCAGAATCCAGAATTCAGAATTCAGAATAGGAATAAAGAATAAAGTTTTTTTGCAAACTACTGTATTCCAAAATTCTGAATTCTGAATTCTGGATTCTGGATTCCCAAAAAAAAAGGCCGGCAATTTGCCGGCCTTTTGACTTTTAAACTTTAACGTTTAGGTTAAGTATTTTTCAAAGCTTCAACCCCTTCGCGGTTGCTGCTGTAGGCAACGTCATAGTAAGGCGTTTTAGCAAAGTCAGCCGGAGCTGCTTTGTTGACTCGCTTGCCTTGTTTTTCGACAATATCGATGCCGTGTTTCGCTAAAGATGCGCTCACCAGACCGGAGCAGGAATAACCTGACTCAGGCCGCGGATTGAAGACATCTTCGATAACATAGCCTTCAGGTCTTGTAGAGCCGAATACTGTTGAAATAATATCCCAGAAGCTTGATTGTGTTGCCGGACTTTCTTTTGTTCCTTCTGTGCTCTTAATCGTAGCTGTCCAATCCTTCTTTAGATAAGCATCGACTGCAGCTGGACTATTCTCTTTAATGTGTCCTTCCGCAAGCAAGGTCTTGCCAAATTCTGCATAGTTGGGGACCATGATCTCATACTCGAACATGTACTTGACTTTACCTTTCCTGTTCGGACCCGCGGTTGTAAAATCTTCTTCCTGAGGAATGCCAGAACAACCGCTTCCTGTTTGTTTACCAGAAGATTCGCTAACTTTATCCACGTGGAAATATTTGCCGCCCCCTAGGGATGCCATCGCATGTGTCACAGGCATTCCAGTAAATAAATTACAGAAGAACGTTTTAATTTTCTTAATGATATGTTTTGCACTGGTGCCGTGGCCATTAATTTTATCTCTCACCTTCAAGGCATCCGGATTGTACAACATAACAGCACCGCATGGCACTTCTTCGGCTTTGAAAGCGATCTCGTTCGAGTAGCCGGCGAATTGAATCCTTTTGCCGTCTTCTTCTGAACCCGCTTCAATCCAGCGGCCAATTGCTTGTCTTTGCACTGTAGGATAACTATCATTACCTTTAGCTATCCAATCTTTAACATTTGCTGTGGCAGTTTTTTGGAGATTTCCGAGATCAGTTTTGAATTTTTTATAATTCTCGTTATCTTTTAAACTTTCTGCCCAGCCAAGATATTGAATCTTTGCTTCAACGTGCCAGAGGTCTTTCATTCCTTCAAAGAAGAGTGTCTGAGAGCCATCTGACTTGTTTCCTGCAAGCTTTGTTAAGTCTTTAATTTTTCCATCTAATGCAGTGTAATATCTATCAAAGTCTTTATTGTCGTTTGCTTTATAAGCGTTGCCTGAAAAAAGGTCCTGGAAAAATGTGACGATCCTTAGCCAAATAGTTGCGGCTTTGGAAGCAAGCACCTCTGCGTGATCGCTTTTTCTTATTCTATTGCAGTTATCATCTAAAGAGGTGATATCTTTTATGTTTAAGCCTTTATCTTTGACCCAGAAATTTGCCGCTGCAGCCCCAAGATCTTTGGCTCGATTAATCGGATCAAATTTCTCATCAAAGCCCACATTTTTAACTGACATTTGATTTATCCTTATTTTATTATTATTTGCTATTATTAAACACCAAAGTCTAATATTTGGTTTTAAATAACAATCTTAGCAAATAATAATTTTAAAATCAACACTTTTATATAATTTTTTAAAAAATCTTTTAATTTGTCTCACAATTTAGCAATATAAAGTAAAGATAATACAAAATAATCATTAAGATTTAAATAAGAAAATTCACTTTTTTAAGGTTTTATTATTTTTTGATATGAATTAATATCTAGAAGTTTTTTTAACTCTTCCGGTTGGGATAATTTTATCTTGAATATCCAGCCCTCTTTTTCAGGTGATTGATTAATCAGTTCAGACGAAGATGATAAGCGTTGATTCACTTCAATGATTGTTCCTGAAACTGGAGAATAGACGTCTGCAGCAGCTTTCGTTGATTCTAATACCGCCGATTCTTCTCCTGCTTTAACATTTTTTCCTATTTGAGGAAGCTCGACATAGACAATCTCGCCTAGCTCATGCTGGGCAAAATTTGTCACCCCTACAGTTGCAATTTGAGTTGCTGTGTCGTTTTCTATCCATTCATGAGATTCTGTAAATTTCATTTCCACACCTTAAAAAAGAATATTTATACCTGAAAAACCTATTTAACGAAAGGAAGTTTGATGATTTGAGCTTTTACAAACTTATTTCTGATCTTTACATCGACGAAATCGCCTAAGGAAAGAGACTGGTTGACAAGGATAATGGCAATAGCTTTGGTAAGAGTCGGAGAATGTGTACCTGAAGTCACTCTGCCGATGAGATGCCCATTTCTATAAATTTCATTGTCTGCTCTTGCGATGCCAGGTTCGGTTAGAATGATTCCATATTCATGTCTTTTGTTTGGACTTTCTTTTAGTTCGGTTATTTGTTGTTTTGCTAGGAAATTCGGCTTATTTAATTTTACTGTCCAGGCGGAAACGCTTTCTATTGAAGAGATATCATCAGTGATCTCATGACCATATAGAGCGTAGCCTTTTTCAAGCCGCAGAGTGTCGCGTGCTCCCAATCCTACTGGAACAAGGCCTTCGCTTTTTCCTTCAGCTAGAAGAGTTTCCCATAATTTGATGATTGCGTCATTGGCAGCATAAATTTCGAATCCATCTTCGCCAGTATACCCTGTGCAAGAGAGGTATAGAGGCTTGCTCATGAATGAAGTAAGGGCAAACTGCATATGTGTTAGGCCAGCGGCATCTGGAAAAATCTTGGTCAATATAGAACGGGCTTTGGGTCCTTGTATAGCTAAGATACCATCCAGAAAGCAGTCTTTGATCTCGACTTTGAAATTTGAAGCCTCTTTCTTCATGTGCGCTAGGTCTTTCTGACGATTGCTTGCGTTAACGATCACAAAGAAGTGGTCAGATGATTGCTTATAGACAATAACGTCATCCACACAGCCACCTTGATGATTTGGCCAAACAGTGTAGGTGGCGGAAAAGTTGGGCTTCCCTGTAATAATGTTCGTAGAAAGATAATCTAAAAAAGGCTCTGCATCCACACCAGAGATTATAATGCGTCCCATATGAGAGACATCGAAAAGTCCGGCCGCATTTCTGACGGCATGGTGTTCAGGGATAATTCCTTGATATTGCACAGGCATTGACCAACCGCAGAAATCAACCATCTTTGCTCCAAGAGCTACATGATGATCATACAGTGCGGTCTTCATTTGATGAGTTGCAAGCTGCTCCATAAGGACGGCTGTTGCTCTAATTGGTAATCATCGGTCGTTACTGAAAAATGTTGTGGGTTTCCATGATACCGATTCACGCGGTATGTAAACCCTATTCTTCTAAATTGTTCAACATCATACCCATTCAAACATTGGCTTGGTATAAAAATTTGTAATATATAGTCTTCTTTTTTCAATTTTGCCATTACAGATAACTTTTCAGCAGGGCAAAGTTCATGAGCATCTTCAGTGCGGAATTTTGTGATTTCTCCAGCCTGATGGCCGTCGACCTCTTCTGGCAGGAAAAAAAAATGATGGCAGAAACGAGTATTAAAACCGGAAGTTTTGACATCTCTGGTGTCGATGAAAATCTCTAGACTGTCGCCTTCACTAACGTCCGGATAAGAGGCTTTCTCAAATGGATGGTGGACATGGGCATATATTTCAATGCCCTCATTGCTCCAGGCTATAGCGACGTCTGCAAAACGATCTTCCGAACAAAGCGCCGATGTGTCTGGAAGGCGGTATTTTTTTATATTCGAACCTGTCAATGAAGGAAAAGAACTTGAGGGAAGATGAAAGATATCAGCGTTGATTTGAAAAAAATTGACCGGAGATAATGGGACAATGGGGTTTTCTTCTTGCATACTTTAGAACTTAATTACTATTGCAAACTCACCGAATGAGTTTATACGAAAAAATGAACCACAGAGACACAGAGGCACAGAGAAAAGATAGTGCTTCGTGGGGCCGGCATCCTGCCGGCCTTTTCAAAGCTTTATGCCCGGCCGGCAGGATGCCGGCCCCACGAAGCATTATTTTTTCTCTGTGCCTCTGTGTCTCTGTGGTTATTTTTTTCGTGCATACTGACGCACTTTAAGCCAATACTACTTTTTACTTTCCTCTTCAGGCTCGATGGTTTCTTCACCGGCATTTAAGTAGTCTAAAGAGATGGCATTGCTGTCTTTAAGCTTTTTGACGACAGCATAGGTATAGTTCCTTTGGGCATCATCAGAAATAATGGCATGAGCTTCATGAACAGCATCATAAGACGCAGTTAAGTCTTCACTACTATCACCTCTATTTGCCAGCTGGAAAAAGTATAGGTCGCCATTAACAGGTGTGTGGACATCCGTCCATTCATTTGAGTTGATAGCGAACATTTCTGTTGTATCGATATCGCGATCGTCTGAGCTTCGCTCAGTCTTATAGTTTATCTTCTCAATTTGCCATTGATTATTGACGCTTTTTTTAGCATCAGCCGACTTAATTAACTGTGAAGCGTCTTCACCCCTCTTCAATTTCTTCTGAATGTCTTTCATATAAGCGTAAAATCTTAATGAAGCGCTCTTGTCGCCGGTCAATGTTTTTTCTTCCTTTGCATCATTTTGAATAGCCTTTAACAGCTTCTCATAATAATGATCAGCAACTTTGTCTTTAACTTCAGCGAAAGGTTTCCATGTGCCATCTTCTTTTTTGAAATCTTTGGCATTGGCATCGCGAATTTTTGGGTATTGGGCTTCCAGGCTTTGATCTAAGAGCTGATCAAGAACGCCAGAATGATTCGCTTCTGCAAAAGTTAAGATTTCTTCTTTAGGCGAACGTTCAATGACTTTAATGTTAAAATAGTGGATATCGTCCCCTGAAATGCGGGCTAGCTTATCTTTTGGTTCTTCATTAAGAGGTGCTTTATCGATTAAGTTGATAAGATCTTCACGGTTATCAAAACCAACAAAAATCGAATTTCCACCTTTTTGAGTAAGTCCTAAAGCGATTTTCTTGTGCTCAGCGTCTTTAAGAGCTTCATCAATCCATTCAGGGTGTTCATCGACAATAGCGTTTCTTGCAAAGCTATCTACTTTTGCCCTGGTCATATCATCGAGGCTATCAAGAGCTTCAATTTTGTCTTTGCGGCTTGGAGCTTTTTTGATAGCAAGTTCAGGGAACTCTTTTTTCAGGATTTCCCAATTTTTATCATCCGCTTCCCAGTTCCAGGTTTCTTTTAAGCTGATCTTAGACTGCAAAGCACTCTTATTAGCTTGTGCGATCTCTAAAACGTAGTGCTTTTGAACGAATTCAGGATATTTTCTTTTCACTTCATCGACAGCCAAAAACTCTGAAGGGATGGCGAGAAGTTCAGCATCGTTCATTTTATCAAGGCGTGGCCTCTTTGCAACTGAATATAAATAGGTTTCAAATTTTTGAAGACCGCGGTAATTTTGTAAACGCAGGTCGTGCGGCAATCTATACAGGTCGCCTGTGACAGTTTCTTTAGCAAAGGTGTTGAACAGGTTGTGCGATAAGGCATCAGTCACAACGCTATTGCCAACATCTTGAAAAAGTCTTCTAAATAAGAGAACCTGCTTCCAAACTTTAACAGCCTTAGTTCTGTCCATGCCTAGCAAGCGAAGTTGTTCATTCATATATTCGGTGCTGTTAGCTACGCCAAGATGGTGATTGTTCAGGTTCTGCTGAAAACTGATCTCCGAATTTTTCATGAGGTCAGCTAAGGCTTCAGATTTTGAAACTTCATAGCCTTTTTGTTCAGCTAGTGTTGCGCTGTTCATGATGAACTCTGCAATAATTCGAACAAACCGTGGACCAAACCAGTCATCAATTGTATGATATCCAAACAGCGAAAGGTCGATATGCTCCAGACTCGGATCTGGAGTGACCCAACCTTGCTGCTGCTGTTGATAGCGCAACACTTGACGCAACAATGGAGCAGAAAATTGACGCTCATTAAGATAGAGAGCTATACGCGCTGCAAAAGCCTTTTGTTCCACAGGGTTTTCAGATCTGCGCAGTATTCTGTAATTTGCTTTCATGCCCGGAGCAAAATATTCCCAGGCAGATTCAACAGAAATAAATTTGGCCTGTGGATGGGCATAAAGATTATAGCGCTTCTCTTTTTCAAGGCGAGGGGCCAGGTCGCGTCCGACCAGTTCAGGGTAAGTTGTCGCAAGGATTTCACCAATCCCAGTGGTCAGGATATCATTTTTAATTACGCCATCATTTAAGAAGTTAGGGCCCCAGGCACCGCCAAAAAGTCTTTTATCATCATTATCAGTGGTTAGGAAGGCAACCATAGCATCGAGGTCTGCTCGTGTCACTTTAGTTCCATCCAGCGCAGTAAAAACCACCTGTTCATGAATGGCGTTGCCTGCAAGGGTGTCATAAGTTCCAAAGAAAGAAAACGAGGCAATCACAACGATTGTGATGACAAAGAAGAAATATTTCTGATGCTTGCGTAAAAAGTGTAACATGATCCAAATCCTTTCTAAAACAGAATGATAAGAATCCTAGCAGAAAGGAGCGTTTGGTTAAAGTTTAAAATGGAGAATTCAGAATTCAGAATCCAGAATTCAGAAGTTGGGTGTTGAAGACTGTTTAGTATAATATTGTTTAAGTTAAAGTGAAAAATGAACCACAAAGACACAAAGGTACAGAGAAAACCTGCGTAACCAGGGCGTCCCGCCCTGGCGAAATGTAATTCACGACGCCAGGGCGGGACGCCCTGGTTACGCAGGTTTTCTCTGTGTCTCCGTTCATTTTTTTGTTATTCCAAAAAACTATTAGTGATTACATTTTTTAACTCTTTCTTGAAAGTATGGAGTTGGAATGGCGATGATTCGTCAATGAGGTATGATGATTTATTTTTCATCGACTCGATGATTTGACTATCAATAAGTATTTCCTCTAAAAAATTGTAGTCGGGCACTACTAATGATATCGACCCCTGATGGATGAAGCCATGCCTGGTTCTTCTTTGGGCTCCGCCAGCAACCTTTTTATTGTCCAGCATCACATCATTTAATGTGGGTTTGGCCATACAAAAATTTTGGCAAATAGCATTTTCACAGGGCTCTTCGCTTTGAAGAAGGACGTTTCTTTTGCCGGTTGTTTTTTCGATTGATTGGGATATCTTTTCATTTACGTATTGATAATTCTGTAGTGTGTTAAAAGAAAAAAACGGCATTCCTGCAGGAATGAAAATGGAAAAAGTGAAATCCCACAAATGAAATAGAAGTCCTCCGCCTGTTGGCCGCTTGGCAATATTTAAAATGGAATTTTTCTTTAGATATTTCGAAGGATCAGTGAAATATCCATAAGTAGCAGAGCTTTCTGTCCATTCATAGAAGCGCAGGATGGGCTGTGGATCAGTTTTCAGCAACCTAAGTAACCGCTCGTCAATCGCCATATTCTCTGAGCAAGTCAAGAAGCCGCTATCGATAACTTTCCATTTCATTGTTATCTATAAACCATAGGATGAAACTTATCTTTTAGTCTTTCGTCAAAAATATAATCGAATTGTTTTAATGAGTGAGTATGCGGGTCGTTGTCATTGCGTTTGTAGGCAGCATTATTTTTTACATAAACTATAAGCAAATAACGATGAAGCGGATATTTCTTTAAATGCTGGAAATTGATGGGAAAATCAGTATGAAAGAAAACTCCGTTGCCGGGTTTTTTAGAGAAAATGGAATCCATATCCGCACTTTCCGATCCTTCGCCTTTTAAGCAAAGCATCAGGCCGCAGCATACTCCATCGAAGGAAGAAATGCCTTGCAAGTTCGTATTTAAATCCAACAGTTGATGATAGGCATCGCTTACTGCTGATTTATAAATGCGCCCTTTTAATTCAGGAAAAAGTTGATCGCAGCCCAACCGCAGAGCTCTTTGTTCGGTAAGGTCGATGGCAACTTCGGCAAATTGTTTGCTTGTAACAACTTTTTTTACTTGGGTATTTGATCTCCATAAGTCATGACCTGCCATGAAAAGCTTGCCAGATGACACTGAAGCTAGATCAGCAATAGAATCATGCAAGCGTTCTGCCAAGGTTTCATCGATAGCTGAATTTAGTTGAGCAAGTTGCTTTGAATTTAAAAGCTCATCAAATTCGATTGAATGATGCTTTTGAAAAAATTCTCGATGATCGCTGGCAATGACAAATTTCATAATCTCTAAGCTAGTTTAAAAAAGTTTCCTTGAAAATAGACTGTCTGTCCATGCACAATCCTGGTCAAGCGTTCCTTATCATCGGTTTGAACATCAACAGCACCGCAAATAAAGATTGTTGGTTCATATGGATCGCAACGTGGTGCGCAGTCAATACTTGGCAATCTCCTGTTTAAAAAAATTGGCCCAGGTAATGAAACCCATGGGTTATCTGTCCACCAATCACCAGTATATCTTTGGAAGTAAACTTGTGTTAAATATTCTTGAGTATTCACATTTATGAGTTTTATAGCTACAAAATGTCTATTCAAATAGTGCCCGCCAGTAAATACCCCGCTCATAATTGATGAGGTCATATCTTTCGGATCGACTTTCAAAAAATCTCCGGCATAGGTTCCCATACGGACATTGACCAGCTTCACTTTATCCGAAGTTAGCTGAGGTAGGCAACTCAACCATTTTTCATTTTTAGGTTCACCCCCTAAAGCAGCTATCATTGAAAATAAGTGAGCATCTTTAGTGTAACTGTGGTTAATAGGATCGGATGCTGCAATAGCATTATTAAGTTTCTGTTCGTGTTCCGAATAATCATCGCAGCTTTGACCTGATGAATGTTGACTGCTTGGCAGGGTGCCATAGGATGCTAATCTAAATGGAGGAATTTCAGAACAAAAAGGACTCGTTGAAGTCTCAGCCTTCACAGGGCTTGCGAGCAATATCATAAATATAATGGCCAAAGCGACCACGACAATCTTACTTAACGATGGAAAGGACACAGATCGAGTTAATCTACGGTCGTTCAAAGGAGCTGCCTGTGGAGAAGTAGATTGATCAGTGGGTCTAATGCTTGTATTTATTGAGGATCTTTCTTTTCTGGGACTTTTTTTGGCTTCGTTTGTTAAACTTGCACTTAGTACAACATCTTTACAAACGGAACTAACTGGGGCTGCCATACTTACCTCCTTAAAATTAAGCGATGATAAAGTAACATCTTTTGAATACTTTTAGCAACCTCAAATAAATTTAATCATTATTAACTAGATATTGCGATCAATTTACCTGCTTGATTATGCTATACAGCATGAATACATTGGACAGTTTAGCTAAAAATCATCCCGAAATAGAAGAAAAACTTGCCTATCATTTCAAGGACCCCCATCTTCTTACATTGGCTTTTATCCATCGATCTTTTGTAAATGAAAATAAGCTCATTTCTATACATAATGAAAGACTGGAATTTTTAGGAGACTCTGTCCTTGGCATGTTAGTTGCTGAGTACCTATATAAATCTCTGCCAGATGTTCCTGAAGGCGAATTATCTCACTTGCGCTCACGGCTGGTCGAAGCAAGTTCCTGCGTGACATATATTCAAAAGCTCGATTTAGGCGGCTACATTCTAATGGGCAGAGGCGAACGATTGAACGATGGCCGAGGCCGTGAGTCAATATTATCCGACCTCTTTGAAGCAATAGTAGGGGCAATTTTTTTAGACGGAGGCATAGAGGCTGCAAGAAATTTCATCTTTAATAGTTTTACTAATGAAATTAATGCAATTTTGCAAAAGCCCGTGAAAAATTGGAAAGCTTTGCTGCAAGATTATTGTCAAAAAAAGCATCACAATACTCCTATATATGTTTTGAATGAAGAGGCTGGCCCTGATCACAGCAAAGTCTTTAAAATTTCTGTTACAATCGATGATAAAATTGTTGGGTATGGCGAAGGGTCATCAAAAAAAGAGGCCCAGCAAGCAGCCGCTGGTAATGCCCTCAATAACTTGAAAGTAGGGTTCTAAATTTATGGCCGTTAAACAAAAAAGCGTCTGGTATTGTTCAGAATGCGGTAATAAGCAATTAAAATGGTCAGGTCAATGTTCCCAATGTTCCAAATGGAACACCTTTCAGGAAGAAGTTGAACTGGCTGCTTCCACACGCCGTTTTGAATCACAGCCCAAAACTTCCAACAAACCTATCCGACTAAAAGAGATCACTTTAGGCGAAACCCCAAGAATCCAAACGCATATTTCGGAATTCGACCGTCTTATTGGCGGAGGCATCGTTCCAGGTTCTTTAACGCTCGTTGGCGGCGACCCTGGAATCGGCAAGTCAACGCTTATGCTGCAACTTTCCCAGGCATTGGCTAAACAGGGGTTGACGATTCTTTATATCTGCGGAGAAGAATCTGTCGAACAGACTTCTATGCGCGCCTCAAGGCTTAGTATCGATAGCGACAATTTGTTGTTACTTAGCGAGACGAATTTTTCTTTGATCAAAGCCCAGATCGATCATATCCAGCCTGATATACTGATTGTTGACTCAATACAGATCGTCTATAAAAGCGAGATTACTTCAGCTCCAGGTTCTGTCTCACAAGTCCGTGAAACTGCTACAGAATTTATGCATATTGCTAAGGGCCACGGCATTGCAACGTTTTTGATTGGGCATGTGACGAAATCAGGTGAAATAGCTGGTCCGAGAGTGCTTGAACACCTGGTAGATTCAGTCCTTTATTTTGAAGGAGACAAGCAACAAAATTACCGAATGATACGCGTGATAAAAAATCGTTTCGGCCCGACCGATGAGATCGCTGTCTTCCAAATGCAGACTAAAGGCTTGGTCGAAGTCCCTAACCCCTCTCAAATATTTCTAGAAGAAAGAAAAAAGGAAGTGATCGGCTCAGTGATCATCCCAACCATTGAAGGCACCCGGCCAATATTAATTGAGGCTCAAGCTTTAGTCACTGACACTGTTTTCAGCACGCCATCGAGAAGATGCACTGGACTAGATCAAAACAGGCTCGCGCTTTTGCTTGCCGTTTTAGAAAAACGCATGGGCTACCAAGTACATCGCTGCGATGTATTTGTTTCCATCGCCGGCGGCATGAGAATCCTTGAAACCGGAATCGATCTGGGGCTTCTTTTGGCTGTTGCCTCTTCGATGAGAAATCGCATCATCGATTCAGAGACAATTGTGGTTGGTGAAGTGGGGCTCGGCGGAGAAATTAGAAGCGTTACAAGAATCGAAAGCCGAATTAAAGAAGCCATCCACATGGGCTTCAAATGCTGTGTCATACCCAAACGAAACCTAAAAGGCATATCCGATGATCTTAGAACAAAAATCAAGATCCTAGGCATTGATATGGTCGAAGAAGCTGTGGATATGCTTATCGGTTAATCTATGAAAAAAAATATCATCAGCGTTTCGGCAAGGAAATCACCTCTGTCCTTAGCACAAGCAAAAGAAGTCGAAGAGGAAATTCAAAAGTTTCATCATCATATTTCTTTTAAAATATTTACTGTTGAGTCTCATGGCGATAAAGATAAAAAAACATCTCTCAGATCGCTGGATAAAACTGATTTTTTCACTCGCGAAATTGACGAACTGGTAATAAATCGCACATGCCAAATCGCCATTCATTCCGCCAAAGACCTTCCTGAGAAAATTCCTGAAGAACTAAGTATGATTGCACTGACCAAAGGATTAACGCCTTCGGATTCTCTGGTATTAAGAGAAGGCGAAAAGCTGAGATCGGGTTCTATTGTGGCAACATCGTCAGAAAGGCGAGAAGAATTGGTACGTGAAATATGTCCAGTGAAATTTGTCGATATTCGCGGTACTATCGGTGAAAGGCTTGATAAACTCAAAAATGGAGAAATCGACGGCATAGTCATTGCAGAGGCTGCCTTGATCAGGTTAGGATTAACTCATTTGAATCGGATCCATTTGAATGGACCAACTGTGCCATTTCAAGGACAATTGGCCATCATGGCCCGAAAAGACAATGTGGAAATGCGTAGGATTTTCACATGTGTAGACTCAAGGTCTTGAAATAAAACGAAAAAATAAATAACCACAGAGACACAGAGGCACAGAGAAAATAATGCAGCAAGGATGTTGAGGGCGATGGTGACCATGAAAACAATTTAATGTTTTCGTGTCCGCCGGCATTCTGCCGGCTTTTAAACTAATTTGGGTTTATAATACTGTTTTTTAAATGAACCGGGAAAAACCATAATTTTCAAAAGAAAATTTATTTACTCCCAACTTAGTTTAAAAGCCGGCAGAATGCCGGCGGACACGAAAAAAACACCATTGTCCCCTTAGTCTCCATGGTCACCATCGTGCCCTGCTGACGCTTAATTATTTGTTACGCTTATGACAACACAGAAAAATATTCTTTATTTAGGCCTGAATCCTCCTAAGAGCACTCCGGAAAGGAATATTGTCCACTATCCTGTCATAAAAATTATTCCAAGGCCGCCAAGCGACCCAAACATTCACAAGTCATTCCAAGATATCAATAAATACACTCACATTATATTCACAAGCCAATCTTCAATAAAAATCTTTTTCGAATATTTATCTGTATTCAAGTTAACCACATCTGACATAAGCAACAAAATTTTTGTATGTGTTGGGACAATGACTGCTGAAGCTTTAAGAAAGCACGGCATCGCTGCAGATATTATTGCTCAAAATGAGACTGCCGAAGGAATTATTGAAGAATTATCAAAACTAAATCTTATTAACAGTTACTTCCTTTGGCCAAGATCCGCCTTAGCCCGGGATGTTCTCACAAACTATTTCAAAAGGTCATCCATCAAAGCTTTTGAATGTCCCCTATATGATACAACTCCTTTTCAACCAGGTCCTCTGCCAGATTTAACCCATTTTCACGAAATTATTTTTACAAGCCCTTCTACTGTTGATGCCTTCAAAAATCTTTTCCCATATTTACCAAAACATCTTGTATTGACTCCGATTGGACCAATTACCAAAAAACAATTATTGAAAATTTAGCTTTGAAATTTAAGAGCTTACTTCTTCTGAACGAAGAGGCTGATAACATACACGACGCCAGCCACCAGGGCGATGGTTGCCCCACCGGGCCAGTCTAAATAAAAGGCTGCTGCTGTGCCAATAAAGCAAAACAGTGCACTCAATATGACTGCAATGATCATCATGCGCGACAAGCTTGTAGTGAATAAATTCGCAATCGCAGCCGGAATAGTCAGCATTGTCATCACCAATACCACCCCAACAACCTGTATCAACAATACTATCGCAACAGCTGTCAGCATAAGCAGCAATATATAGAGCGCATTGACTCGCAGGCCCTGCAAGCGGGCCTGCTCTTCATCAAAACTTATCGCCAAAAACCTTTTGTGCATGCATAACACAATGGCGACAATGATCAGATCTAACCCAAAAAGTATCTTGAGATCGGTCGGCGACACCCACAAAATATTCCCAACTAGAAAATTAGCTAGCTCAACATTTGATCCAGGAGTCTGTGAAATAAACAGTATGCCTAATGCCATCCCGATCGACCACAATGCTGCGATGACGGTATCTTCCCTTTCCCGGTAGTGGAGATATATCCAGCCGAGGATCCAGGCTGATATTAAAGCGGCTATGAGGGCTCCGTATAAAGGTGAAATCCACACAAATCCTTTGGCCCTTTCCAGCCAAAGCGAGAGGCCAATACCTGCCAAGATGGAGTGTGAAATGCTTCCGCTGATAAAAACAATTCGTTTAACAACCACATATGAGCCTATAATGCCGCTGACAACAGATGCAGCCAGCCCTGCAATCACTGCTGAGAGCAATATCGGATTTGTTTGCAAAGCTTGAAAAAACTCTATCATTGCGGCAACTTCTTATGTGTGGTTAAGCCGGTTATAAGAGGCGTGTGGTATAAGCCAAGCGCAAAATGTTCGCAAACATCGCGCGGAGAAAGGGTCATCACAGTATTTTGAACGCAAATAACTTTTTTAACATGCTCAATAGCGACATTCAGGTCATGTGTCACCATTAATATTGTCATATTCCCTCGAAGCTCTTTCAGAAGATCGTAAATTTCAACTTGTACTTTGGCATCCACACTTGCTGTAGGTTCATCAAGCAATAGCAAACTTGGGTGCGAGGCTAGCGCACGGGCAATCAATACGCGCTGCGCCTGGCCGCCTGATAAAGTGCCATAAGCTTGATCTGCCAGGTGCTCAAGCCCCACTTTCCTTAATGCTGCGAATGCAGCCTCTTTGTCTTCCTTAGAATAGCGGCCATGCCATGGCAGGTTTTGCAAACGCCCTAGCAGGACAACTTCCAATACTGAAATCGGAAATTGCTTATCAAAACGATTTGTTTGAGGAACGTAAGCTAGCTTGGAAATAACATTGCAGGGAGGCTGGTCAAATACTCTTACTGTTCCTGAAGAAGGTGTTAGAAATCCCATGATCAGTTTTAATAGCGTGGTCTTACCGCCGCCGTTCGGACCGATGATGCCAACAAATTCGCCATCAAAAACCTGGCAAGAAACATTTTTTAAAACTGGGGTGCCATTATATGCAAAATTGACATTGTCTAATGCTACGACACTTTCGAGCTTTTCTTCAGCCATAAATTTTTTACATTACTTTGATCAATACAAAATGCTATCAGAAAATTGTTTGTTGTGCATTATTTAATATGGAGTCAGGAGCCAGGAGCCAGGAGTCAGGAGTCAGAATAAAAGCTCGTGCATTACGAGTCGTGTGTTAGAAAATCGTGGATATCTACACAAATGCACATATGTGATATAATGATACTAGCCCTCCAGGAGGAAAATATGAAAAAGAAGCAAACCAAAAAAATACAGATAAAAAAGAGAGCTCATCCAATGAGTATAGTCTCTCCTGAAAAAGAAAGACTAGTCCTTTCATGTACTAAGGAAGAAAAAAGATATATCAAAGTGCTTGCTGCTAAAAACAATATGACTATGAGTGAATATCTTTTGTCTTTTGCAAGAAAAGAAATGCCAAAATCATGTTCTCAACACTGCGAGCGCAGTCATGTTCCAAATAAAGAGACAGCCAAAGTTTTAAAGGAAACTGACGAAGGAAAAAATCTGGTTGAATACGACAATATAGATGATTTTTGGGACGCATTAGGTTTCAAAAAATATGCTTAAGCCATAAATTTTTTACATTACTTTGATCAATACAAAATGCTATCAGAAAATTGTTTGTCGTGCATTATTTAATGCAGTGTCGATGCGAAACCCTTGCCCGTGCCCTTGCCCTTGCCCTTGCCCGAATATTCATCTTTTCCGAATTAAATTTTTGATATTTTCCTTTTAAGAAATCGGTAATGATTAATGATTGGGCAAGGGCAAGGGCACGGGCAAGGGTTTCGCACTCGGAACTTAATTTTGTGTCGCAATAGTCTTCGAAATATTGCGCATCATATTGAAATAATCGTCCGAATAGGGGTCCAGTGTCACAATGTTGGCCTTCAGCTCATTGGCGACCAATTGCACTGCTTTAGAGCCATATTGCTTTTGGGTGTAAATCGTCTTGATGTGAGCCTGCCGGGCTTTTTCCAAAATAGTTGTCAGCTGCCGAGGAGTAGGGTCCTTCCCTTCAAATTCTATGGAAAGCTGGTTAAGTTTATAATCCCTTGTAAAATAGGCATAGGCTGGATGGCCGACCATGATAATTCTTTGTTTTAAGGGAGCAAGCTCCGTCGAAATGTCTTTGTCTAATTGATCAAGAGACTGCAATAACTTTTCTAAATTTTTTTGATAAAGCTCTTTGTGCTCAGGATATTTTTCAATTAAAGCCTTAGCGATTGTTTGCGCTTGAATTTTCACTTCCTTAGGACTAAGCCACATGTGCAGATCGGCACAGTCAGCATGGCAGCAGCAATGTCCTTCCGAGCCCGGCTCTACAATAATCAAGTTGACACCTTGACGAAGGTCTACAAACTGAGTATGCAATTGATGCCCTTGAAGCGCTTGCACGGCTCGATTTTCAAAAGACTCGCCTACACGAAACCAAATGTCTGAATTGCCGGCTGTAAAAACTTGCTTCGGTGTTGGTTCATAATCGTGAAAACTGGCCCCAATAGGCACGAACACATTCGTTTTCACTGTATCGCCGGCAATTTGTTCTACAAAGAACTTGTACGGAGCTATGCTCACAATGACTTGATGGGAACGATTATCCTTTGCCGTATCCACAGCGAATAGGTTTGCAGCAAACATGAGCGCAAATAACACAAAATATTTCATTAGTTCTCCATTACTTTAAAATTAGCTGAATTGCGGCAGAGGGCTGTCATTTTGCTCCGGAGGAGCTAAATATTTGTAGCCCACAGTGTAGCGCCAAAGGCGCAAACTGTGGGTAAGATGCAATAATGCAAAAAAGCCCTGGAAGGGCGTCATATTTTATTACGCCCTTCCAGGGCTATCTTATTATTTTAACATAACCCACAGTTTGCGCCTTTGGCGCTACACTGTGGGCTACAAATATTATGCTCCTCCGGAGCAAGTGGCAGTTCTCTGCAGCTTTTCAATTTATAATAGCACTCTTTGTTTTTCTGTGAACCGTTCCAGTTATAGGAAAAGATTATAAAAAAAAACCTAGTGCGTCAACTGATTAAGAATTTTAGTCAAAGATCTTTCTTTTGAAGAGGTAAGATCTCTTACATATAAAAAAGCACCATGCACTGGGCTATTGAGCCTATGGCTGATAATTATGGGTTATAATATTTATGTTTATTAATTATTGTATCCGGGACCTGTAAATAATGAATGATATCCCCAAACCACACCACCTGTGAAAGTAAGTAATCCAGCTCCAGTCATAAGCAAAGGCTCAGCAACCGATTTTAGCTTATCATAAGTATTTAACCGGGACCATTTCGAATTACCTCTTTCATCAATAGCAGTTAAATTTTTATATGTTCCTTTCACACTTGTTATTGGAAGCAAAATTCCAGCAGTTATTAAACCCAAAGCTAGAATAATTCCCACCCCAGCCTCACTCTGAACATTGTAGGAAGACTTTGCTTGGTCTTGGTATTCTTTTTTAGTGCATTTGAATTCACTTTCTGAAATTTGATGGCAGTTCATCTGCATTGACATTAAATACTCCTTATCTAACTCATTTCTAATTATATTATTTAGCCTATTTGCCCAAAATCTTGTTGGATTTGATACTTTCAAGACGATGTCTAATGAAATATTAGACATCGTCTTATAATGTGAAAAAATTAATGGCTTTGCACTGGCTTACTTCTTAGGTGTGCTTGCCTTTAGAGCAGCCTTCCTTGGAGTGTAAGCAGAAAACGCAGGTGAAACTTCCCAGAAGCCTCTTCTTGCTTCAAGTGATTCTATTTTCTTAAGAATTTTCACTGCACCAAGTTTTTTTGCCAAATTTTTATATTCGACGGAAGTCACGATGGCTATCATTTTTTCATCATAGGCTTTACCGTTACGATTTTTATCATGTCTGGAAATCAAAGTGTTAAAGGCCTCAATACTATCCCTATTTAGTGCATAGTGGACTGCAAGTAAGCCAGCGCCATTTTTCGCATAGATATCAACCTCGTCAGTATGGATTAATGCATCAACTGCATATACATTTCCCTGTGACGATGCAATATGAAGCGGAGGCATTGCACTAGGTTTATTTACGGACAAACCTTTTTCAATAAAGATATCTAATATATCGCCCACAGTTTTACTGACATTCATACCGAAGTAGTAAGATAGTAGCTCCACAGCATTCCAGCCATCCGGTGTGCTCACTGCGACATCTATTTCGTATTTTTTCAATAGCTCCAAAATAATTTCGGGTTCTCCCAATCTCATGAGCGTGTGTATGATGGTATATCCATGCTCATCGCTATTCAAAATAGCTTTTTTCTCATCAGCGGTTTTTTCACCCAAAAAATCTTCAATTGTTTTAATTGTAAGCTTTATGGTTGGGTGAGCATTTATAGTTTCAATATGATGATGCAAAGATGTTAAAGCAAATTTGCTCGTGTGCGGCTTTCTAGGGCCTTGAATTTCCAGGGTCTCAACTATTGAGCTACCAGCAGCCTTAGCTGTTGAAGCAACAGAAGGTGCAGAAGAAGAGGATGAAGCGGCAGATGAAGAACTATCAGACGATGGGTTAGCATTTACTGCTATGTCTTTTTCTCCTTTTGCTGCTTTAGCTTTTCGCGAAGTTTCCATCTCTGGAGAAGAAGATGATTGAGAACCAAGACTGTTCTTCTCTGAACTTTCTTTACCTAACGATTTTGTTGATTCTGTGCTATTAGGAACTGCAAGTGATGCACTACCTTCGACTCCGCTTCCGTTTTTTCTTTTCCTTCTAAAACTATGTCTTATTCCATTTCCATCGACAGAGTGTCCATTAGGTGCATCATGTCCATTGGCTTTATCGGTTATATCTAATCTTGGGCTTACAAATGTTCTGTTTTCTGTTTTAGCTTTATCAGCACTTGAAGAGGCTTCTGAAGCAACAGGTTGCTTCCTACCTTTTAATGCAGGAGTATTTAATGGTGATCTATCGTCAGCTGATGCAGTTGATACAGAATCACTATCTGATGCAGGGATAGGAAGTGGCGCCACAATCATTCTAGGCTGTGCCAATTGTCTGAGTGCCGCAATACCGGCAGCAACAGCAGTTTTCTCCATTACTAATCTGGCTTTTTTCTCTTCCAGTTCTTTTATCTTTTCAAAATATTGATCGACTTCTTCTTTTTTGAATTTCTTTTCTAAACCCTCTAAAGTTATGCAGTAATAATTAAGATTCGATCGCGCTTCTGATGATTCCTGCCCTTGAGTCAATTTTTGAGCTTCCAGTTTTTTATAAACTAAAACTTGCTCTGCACAAGCAGTCATTTTTTCTCTGATTTTAACATTATAGGTTGTAATTCTAGGATCTTTAGTTTGATCATAGCTATCCTCTAAAACTTTTTGGCATTCTATATAATTGTTTAAACCAAGTTCTAAAGTTTTAATGGCTGTTTTTTTGATATCTATTTCTTGCCTAGCCAGAAGCAATGCATCGTCTGTCTTATTGAAAGCAGCTTCTGAATCTTCCAATTCTTTCTCTTTTTTTGTAATCATTTCTTCACAGTTTCTGTAAAGTTTATAGCCGCTCGCATTTCCTGCTTGGCTTTTTTCGAAAGCAGTGTGTTGTCCTTCCAGTGTTTTTTCTTTGGCAGTTATGACCCCTTCAGTAGCGCCTGATAAGATTTTAGCAGCTTCTTCTGCTTCTTCCTTTGAAAGTGGTTGTGCTTCAGCTTTATTTGCCAAGGCGTCAAGAGCAGTTTTAGCGGTTTCCACAATTCTTTTTTCTTTGGACAGCTTTTCAATTTCTTTATTTTCTGCCTCAGCCTTTGCCAAAGCATCATTAGTGGCATTTAGTTTTGTTTCTAGCTCAGTGATCTTGGCTTGGCCAGCATTATAATCTGCTTCTAATTTTTTTATTGCTGTAGTTGTATCTTCAATTTTTTTCTTTAATGCTGGTAATTCTTGAATTTCGGTTTGTTTTGGCTGTATTGCTTCAATTTGTTCGATAAATTTTTTAACATTTTGGAGGACAGGCAAATTAAAACCGCCCAATCTATTTAGATTTCCATCTCTTTCTCTATTGAGCCATTTATTTCCACCATTTTCTGAATCATCGGCCATATATTTTGATAGAGTAAAATCCAACGTATCTAATTCACTGTAAGATTTTTCCAGAGCGCTACGTTCAGCAGCTAATTTTTTCTCGCAATCACTAAGTTCAGCTTTTAATTTTTCATAGGCAGACAGTTTATCTAGACATGTTGCCTTGTATTGGGTTAGTGATCGATCTGCAATAGCTTGATCATCTTTAGCTGTCTGTATTTGGTCGGAAATTCTACTGATTTTGTTTGTCAATGCAACTAGTTTTGCATCGAAATAAGGTTTGCAAAGTGTAACTTGCTCTTTTGTAATAATGGGCAGATTTAAATTTACTGAACTCATAGTTATCCTACTTTTTTATTTTTATGTAATTTTTTTTAATTCGTTGGGAAATTTTAAATGAATTAGAGATTAATTTCAACATATTTCACTTGCTTTTTTTCTTCAGATTTTCAATTGTGATTTTTTGGGGCTATATGAAATTATTTTTAAATTTTTGTTTACTAGTTACGCCGCTTCATTTTCTATTTGCCGATACAATGGCGCCCAGTCCGGGACTTACCCAACCAACCCCAATTTCTACACCCGCAGCATCGAAAGCGCCGGTCTCTATTATTGTCCCGATAGATTCATTATTGAGAGAGATACGTGATGGGAACATTGAAAAAGCATACTATAATACCACATCTGAAGAATTTAAGAACGCTACTTCCCTTGAAAACTTTAAAGAATTTGTTGCTAAACATCCTGTTTTGATGAAACATCACAGCATTGAAGTTAAGGTGATCTCTATCCAAGACAAAGAAGCCAGTATTACTGTGACTTTAAATCCCAATAAAGATGCTATTCCTATTAATTTCTTGCTGACCAAAGAAAATAATATCTGGAAAATTTGGCATTTGTCAGTAGTGCCGCTTTATTCAGAAGAAATTATGGCCTTGATGAAAGACCCAACTTCTCTGCAAAAGCCGATACAAGCTCAACTTGCCGCATTGAAAAATGATAATATTCTTAAAGCATATCAAGCTTATACCTCTGATCAATTTAAAAAGATGACTTCTCTCGATTCCTATCGCGCTTTTCTCAAGGATTTTCCTTTCTTTGTAAAATACAATGACATCCAATTTAAAGAACCCATCCTTGAAAAAGGCACTGGTTTGCAAGAAGTTAATTTTCATACCGATGAAGTGACTGTCGTTGTGGATTATACTCTTGGAATTGAGGAAGACGAATGGAAGATTTGGAAAATACAAGTAGTGAAGCAAATAGCCAAACCAAGCGAGCTTCCAAGCCAAACAAGCCCGCCGCTCAATGTGCGTATTTCTCAGACTAAGCAACCTGAAGCTAAAGATCAGTCTAAGGGCCCAATGGATATTCGTAATATTGAAATTGGCAGCCGCTCAAGTTTTAATGATGGAAGTTCCACAAAATTAACCAGTCTGAGCCAGGGTGATATCTATATAAATCTTCAAGTGAAAAATGGTCTCTATGGGACTATTGTGAAACTTGAATTGGACCATACGGAATCAAATACCAATATCCCGCCAGTGTCGACCACATTAGAGCAAGACGGTAATGTGGAAATATCCTTTGCATTTACACCTCCGCCAAATGGCTGGCCAAAAGGACATTATAATTTAAAAATTAATTCCTCAAATGGAATAAATAAAACCATCCCATTTACTATTGATTAAGAAAATTTTGCTTGTACAGATTTTTTTTTATTTTTTTATTTGCGTTTAATAATCAAAATGTTATGGGTATATATATGAACATCAGGTTGACAAGAAAGAGCCCTTTACGCACACTGGCCAGCAAAATTGAAAAGTGCAAAGGCAGTCATTCAAATTAGTAAATAGTTAACCAACTTTGGAGTAAATATGAAAAAAATTGTCACTTTATTAGCAGTGGTTGTGGGATTGACATCCTTCATGCCTAAAGCTGAAGCTCACGCAGGATTCTATATTGGGCCATTGGGTGGCGCAAACTGGCTTCAAACAAACAAAAAAAGTCATCATCATGATGGCAGCAGCGAAGAAGATTTCGGCAGTAATCTTGAAGTCGATTTCAACACAGGTTATTATGTTGGAGGCTTCTTAGGTTATGAATTCTGCTCTGGTTTATCAGTAGAAGCCGAATTCACCTACCGCCATAACACAATCAGAAAAATTAAAGCCTTCGACGAAAGCTTTAAAGCCCATGGCAAATTCTGGTCAATGTCTTACATGGCTAACGTTCTCTATGACATCCACCTTAATCGCTGGTTGTGCCTGCCAATCACTCCATATATTGGAGCAGGTATCGGTTACGAACAGCAAAGACTCAAACTTGGCAGATTCCATGGCGAAGGCAAGAAAAATGGCTTTGCATGGCAAGTACTGGCAGGTATCGGTTATGATATCACACCTTGCTTCGACGTTGCTTTGGACTACAGGTTCAATGAAGGAAGAGCAAGACGCATCTACAACCATTCTTTGGGTGTAAGAGCTGACTACGTATTCTAAAAAATAATAAAAGAGCCAGACATTGTCTGGCTCTTTTATTTTTTAGTGCAAAGTTCAAAGTTCAAAGTGCATAGTATTTTTACTTTGCACTTTGAACTTTGAACTTTGCACTCTCGTCATCCTTTAATGACGAGATGAGGCTTCAGACGAGCCACCATATTGGCTAATCCAGCTTCTTGAACGGCTTCTACCACCTTGTCGACATCTTTATATGCGTCCGGCATTTCTTCAGCTATTGTTCGGTAGGAAGCGGCAAGCAAATGGACTCCTTGGTCTTTCATATAACCTCTCACATCCTTTCCTTTCCATGCCTTCATGGACTGGACCCTGCTTTTAGCACGGCCTGCTCCATGGCAAGAACTGCACCAGGTCATCTCATTGCCTAGACCGACCATTAAATGGCTGGCCCGCCCCATATCACCAGGCACCATCACTGGTTGGCCAGTGGTTTTAAAGGCGTCCGATAATTCTTTCTCGCCAGGTCCAAATGCGCGTGTAGCTCCTTTGCGATGCACGCACAGCCGTTTTTTTTGGCCATTGATCATGTAAGTCTCAAATTTGGCAATATTATGACAGACATCATATAAAAGTTTGATATTCCTGGGGTCAATTCCGCAAACCTTCAAAAATGCTTCTCTGACATAGTGGAGAATATGCTGTCGATTATTGAAAGCATAATTCGCCGCGCAAGCCATTGCAGCAAAATATTTCTGACCCAAAGTGCTGTTGATGGGTGCGCACACGAGCTGCGCATCTGGAAGGCCCTTGGAATAGCCGGCCTGAATGAATTGATCCAGATAATCTTGACAGACCTGGTGGCCAAAACCTCTGGAACCAGAGTGGATCAATATATATGTGTAGCCCTGCTTGACATCCCAGGCTGCTGCTATTTCAGGAAGAAAGATCTTCTGGATTTCTCCAATTTCTACAAAATGATTGCCGGAACCGATGGTGCCAAGCTGCTTCCTGCCTCTTTCTTTAGCGTGTTCTGAGACAGAGCCTATGTCAGCCCCTTCAATTAGGCCGCGGCTCTCAATGTGCTCTATATCCTCCTGGAAGCCATATCCTTGCTGAATTGACCAGCGAGCTCCTTTTTCGGCGATTTCCCGATAGTCTGCATCAGTAAGGCCCTTAGATTTATGAGAATGCCCAACTCCGGAGGGCACAGATTGAAAAATTGCCGCAAGCAGGTTGTTTTTGGTCGTTTCTGAAAACTCTTTGAATGGTTTTGGCACTAAAGCGAGCCTGACACCGCAATTGATATCATACCCTACCCCGCCAGGGCTTATGACGCCGTTCTCGGCATCCATTGCAGCTACACCGCCAATGGGGAAGCCATAGCCCCAGTGGATATCCGGCATGGCGATGCTATGGCCAACGATACCTTGTAGATAGGCCACATTGCGAACTTGTTCCAGAGGCTTGTCAATTTCAATGTCATTTAACAATTCATCGGTGGCGATAACCAACCCAGGCACAAGCATTCCTTCTTCTTTTGGCAAGAGATAGGTGGCAGGTTTAATTTTACGCAGTTTAGACATCAACAATCATCTCCCATTCATAATATCCTGCTGGCGATTGTTTAAGATCTCCATGATAGCTGATAGCCTTAAAGGGACAGCCTAAATCGGAATCTGCTTTTAACACCGACTCGTTCAACAGTTTAACAATGTCGTTTAGCGAGATGAGATTACTTGCTTCGAAAAAGTAATTGATCAGCAAGGGAAAGCGGAATGCGAGTGCAAGCAATGCGTTGGTATACAGCTGGGCAAGGTTTTCACCTCTCACAATAAAAGCTATATCGGCAGTGTGTTCTATTTCATCGAAAGGCGACGCAACCTTTGCAGACCATATCGGTTCATATCTTAAGCCGCCTTTACTCTCATATAAATGAATATCCGAGAAAAAGCAAGGGATGGATACAAAATGTTTTTTCCAGTCAGTTACGTAAAAAGGAGCCCTTGCAATTGTCACATGTGGAAGAAAGGGTCTTTTATCTAAGTGATATTCTTGCTTAATAAGGAAATCGGTCATCTGAAGTTGATAATCTAAAAGCGGCTGTCCTGATGTCAGCCAGGCCACATGCCAGGCTATGACTCGGGGCTGCCGACTATGCTTTGGCAGGAAAAGAGGCTTATCGAACATCGCAGCCAGCCCAATTTTCCATGAAGGCAGAGGCAGCTCAGGGATCACATCTGAAATTTTAGTGAAATCTACATTCCCTAAAAAAGCAAGGGTCATATGACGATGGCTTTCTTCTAAAACTCTGCCTTTAGGATAGGTCTCAGGCCAAGGCGCATGGGCTTCAACCCCAAAAAACAATCTCTTTTCATCCATATTGTGTAAAATATTTTAAACGCAAAGGCGCAAAGGCGCAAAGTTTTTTTCAACACAGAGAGCACAGAGAAACAAGCATTGCACAGAGAAACACAGAGATATAATTAATGTTTAAAGTTAGAAATATCAAAACTAATCAATTTTCTCTGTGTTTCTCTGTGCTTGTTTCTCTGTGTCCTCTGTGTTTCAATCTTTCTTTGCGCCTTTGCGTTTAATTATTTTTATTTCACATGGCCGGTCATGAAGCGGTAGACGAAGCAGCGGTCATCTTGCTCCAGCTCATCTTCAAGGTCATAATTGCGATGGAAATATTGCTTTAAGTCAGACGGAATTTGCCTTTTTGACAGGAACTCACGAATGCAAAAACGGGCGCCTGGCCTTGCGGTCCTTTTTACAGCTTTAAGCAACCTCTTAAAGGTATCTTCTGAAATATACGATGCCACATCAGATAAAGAAAAAGCGTCAAAGCTATTTGGAGGGGCCGTTTCAAGGTAGTGAATCAAATCACCGGTCTCAATCTTAATGGCATCTAAGCCGGATTTGATGATTTTGGAACCATCTTCCATAAGATATGCCGGCGAGGCTGAAGGGTCTACAGTACCCTGCAGACAAAGGGAGATAAAAAAGTTATCCTTTGCCACATGCCGTTTCAAGCATTCGTTCATTTTTTTATAAAGATAAGCTCCAGGCTTGATAGTGTCATCGACATCAGCATACAGGCCTGGATCTCTGAGAAACCATTTTGATATTTTAGGCGATAAAATGATTTCGAAACATTTTCTCCACATCATATTATCCCAATTATCAGCAACAAATGAGGCCTGTTCATCCAAATGATTAAAAGAGAAGAGTTTTTTTACAGACTTTCCTTGGATGCATTTCGCTACGACAGGCATCATAAGAGCATATTTTTCCATTGCCCCCTGGTACAAAATTCCTTTGGAGATCATCTTATGATTTTGATTCCAGTATTTCGCAGAATCTTTATCCAGATGAGCAGAAAGTTGTCTTAATAAATTCACACGGGATTTATTGGGAAAGAGTCCAAGGAAAGAAGCATAGTTCTCATAATCTAGCTGATGCAAAGCAGCCATTTTCAGCCTTAACAAATGATTCTGAATGGGGTTAGCATCAATTGTGACGACTTCTTTGCATTTTCTTAAAAGTAAATGCAACGGCCTATCGCCGCTGCCGGTAATACATAGAACCCTGTCCTCAGGCTTTAAATTTAAAGCTCGATGTTCTGTTTCCCAGTCTTCATTCCCTAAACTATAGCTTAAACGTGAAAAAAATAGTGGCATTATTCGTCCAGATTAATAAGTTCCAATATTTATAACCTTTTATATTTTTTTTTACATGTCATATCTATCAGGATTGCCTTTTCGTGGAAGCAACTTTAATAGAACGTCGACAAATTCACTCCATTTTCTATTCTTCACCTGATCTTTAACGGAAGACATATTTATCCCAAGATTATTTGAAAAATCTTGCAAAAAGTCTAGAGACATATTATTTTTTTGCGATTCTTCCTCAAGACTATCTTCAAGGCCTGTAAAGAAGCTTTTCCAAACCTGTTTGCTATCTCTAACACTATGCACGCACCCTTTTAACTCTTCATCAAGAAAAATACAGGCTAAAAATCTAAGCGGATGAATATGATCAATTCTATCCCCTGCTCTGTTCAAAGATCCGCGCGAACTTAATAGATCCGAATAGGTTTTTGTAGCGAGCGATTTAAGGATATATCTAATGTCTTCCTTCTCACTTGCTATGACCGTATCGGCATAATTTCTTCCAATTCCATTTAAATTTCCAACAGAAAGACGATAAAAATTCCCCTCATAAAAAAAGTCTATTGCATTGCCGGAACCATCGTAATTCTTGTAAGAACTTTCTATTTTTCCCATTACTGAAGCAAAGGTATCACCTTCTTCTATATGCACTGTTAAGTCATATCCATCTGCTGATCTTACAATGGCTTCCTGGCCAAAAATCGATAGATGCAATATTTGAAAAAATCCAAATGCCGTCATCATTTTCAATCCAGCTCGACATAATTTCATGTTTGCTCCTAGGTTTCTGTCCCATTTTGAAGTTAACTGAGTTAATTGAATTTCTATCTCAATATAACGCTTCAAAGCAAGGTGTTTTTTTTCTTTATAAAAAAAAGTTCGAAAAGAACATATTCTTGAATAATATCTCCACTAAATACTTGACAAATTCATTGTTTGGAAATATTAAAGAGACCTTTAGATGGAGTTACACTAATGCTGAATCGCCTAAAGCCCTTGCTTCTCCTGATCCTCTCCCCTCTCTTATTTTCTATGGCCCCACCTCCTCCTTGCGAGAATGTCGACTATAGTTGTTGCGGCGGCGAACACATCCCTTACTGCCCAGACCCCTGTGATTGCCCTGGGGTATATGGTTATCCAGTATGCTTGTGGGGCGGCCACCGCTTTTCCTTTGGCCCGCAAGTGTATTACTTGCAACGTAAACGTGAAGGCGGGACTTTTCAACGGGGCTGGCTTTATGGAGGCCAGATTTGTTATGAGTATCTCAAAAGAAATACTTTCTATTGGGGAGCAGAAGTCAATGTTGCAACTGGTAGAATATCAGGGCATTCTTCATCAAAACATATTTTAAAATCTGTATTTACTGATGCTAATGCTGAAGTCCGGATTGGCTATACATTTCAGCGTGAGACCGGCTACCGCTTCTTGTTAACTCCCTATATTGGCGGCGGAGCAGCATTAGAGACAAACAACTTTGTTCACCCAAGTCCCCTGCATATTCATTTTAGACTTTACTATGGTTATGTCTGCGCAGGCTTTCTGTCACAAATGAGCTTTAATAATTGTTTTGACGCTGGTTTGAATTTTAAAACAAAATACATGGTAGAAGCAAAAAATCGCGTTTCTCATGATCCATCATTTGAATCTTCAACGGCTTTAGTTGGAAATGAATTTTTATATAAAGTGGAACTCCCGCTTACCTATAGACCTCGTCCAAATGGAATGGTGAGCTTTGTTCCCTTCTACGAATTCAGGCATTATGGAGCTCATGCAGGCTTTCCATTTGATTTCCATGACACTAAGCTGAACATTTACGGGCTGCTGTTAAAATTCATTTATTTATTTTAGGGAGTCAGAAAACTCACGGGAATTCAGAATCCAGAATCCAGAATACAGAATGGGATACAATAGCTGAATAATTCTATTCTGAATTCTGGATTCTGAATTCTGAATTCCATCCTCTTTAATTACACACAGAGTTACACATGTCATCATTACCATTCTTACCATATGCCAGGCAATATATTGACACTACAGATGTTAACGCTGCTGCCAGCACATTATCTGCTGATATCATCACACGCGGTCCAATTGTAGATGCTTTTGAAAAAGAAGTTGCTGCCTACTGTGGAGCAAAGTATGCAGTTGCTTTTAATACAGGTTCGACAGCCCTTGCCGCTGCTTGCCATGCAGCCGGTGTGGGTCCTGGTGATAAATTAATTTCTACTCCAAATACTTTTGTGGCCAGCGTCATCGCAGGCATGCATAAGGGTGCAACCCCCGTTTTTGTTGATATCGATAGAAATACCGGCAATATCGATCTAAAAAAAGCAGGCTTTAATTTAGAACCAAAACTGTCTCGGGGGCGCTACGTCCTCATGCCTGTACATTTTGCCGGCATTCCTGTCGATGTGAAAAAGCTCAGTCAAATGCTCATGAACCAAGATGATATCATCATTGAAGATGCCGCTCATGCTTTAGGGACATTGTATACTGACGGCTCAAAAATAGGGTCATGTCAATGGAGCGATATGACTATTTTTAGTTTTCATCCTGCCAAAACGATCACAACTGGCGAGGGTGGTATCGTCACGACAAATAATTCAGAGCTGGCTCATAAACTTCAGTTATTTCGCAATAACGGCATTGAACGCAGCCCCGAATATGTAAAAGCCTCCCCATTACCTTACGATGGGTATTATGAAGTGACTGAAATGACAGGCAACTATAACTTCACAGAATTTCAAGCTGCTTTAGGCCTTAGCCAGCTAAAGAAAATTGACAAATTCATCTTGAAAAGACGCGAACTCATAAAACATTATCGGGAGCTATTAAAAGAAATTCCTAACATCAGGCTCTTCACAAATGAATTTGATGATCACACTGCCTTTCATCTTTGTGTCGTCCAAATTGATTTTGCTGCTTATAAAACAACCAGGGGTAAAGTTGTCTCAGCCTTGAAAGACCAAAATATCGGCACTCAAGTTCATTATATTCCTGTTTATCATCATCCTGCTTTCACGAAAATTCATGGGGATATCAGTTCCTATTTTCCAGAAATGGAAACCTATTACTCTCAAGCACTTACATTACCATTATACTACTCTCTCCGCAAAGAAGATGTCGAAAGGGTGGTCACAAGCCTTAAGAAAGTACTTAGTTATTAGTGCTTAGTTCTTAGTTAAAAAGTCTTTTCGTGGTTTCTAAATCCTTTGAACTAAGAACTAAGCACTAAGAACTAGGCACTTTATTAGCCGTAGGCTAATAGCAGTGCCTTAGCGGCATTGGCGATTGAGGCATTTGGCTCGTCTTTGAGAATACTGGCCAGCTTTAAGCCTTCCTGCCTTTTACCGAGCATGAAGAATGCTTTAGCCAGATTAAGAAGGGTCGGCGCATGATCTGCTTCCAACTTTAAGGCTTTATCGAAACATGCTAAGGCTTTATTAGGCTGGCCAATCTGCAGGTAAATAGCTCCGAGGGTTTGGGAATCGTAGGCACTTTCTGGATCAAGGACATTGAGAGCTTCAAAGAAAGGAAGGGCAATATCATATTTTCCCTGCCTGATATAGGCGTAACCCATAAATCTCAATTCTTCTATCTGCTCTTCATCCCATCCAAGCGATTCCCGCCAATTGATTCTCCCCATACCTACCCTTGTAAGAACTGTCCAATTCGACCAACAATAAAGCTTAACCAATTATTTAACTTTTCTATTTGTTTAAAACAACCAACAATTGCTCCTTTTTCTTTTTCTTCTTCGGGAGTTTTACAATGGATGTTCATGAGTTCAGCTAAGCTTTCTTCCTGTTCCTGAACGGTGCCAAGTGTTGGGGCGACATAGGAAAATGCAAAGGGGGATCTGCGGAGGGTGCGGAACTGTTTTGGAGGAAAGAAATATGCCCATGGCGTCAACAATGGCACAACGCCCAAGAGAAGATCAATCTCGCTTAATTTTGCCTGGTTAGCCATGACCAATGTTTGCGGCGGGATACTTGAAGCTTCTTCAAGGTGCAACTGCTGATTGATCTGCTCGATCATCTTAGTGCGGACGGCGTAGAGGTTATATACGCTTATGTCAAGTTTATCGATAGTAGCCATAAAAACCTTCCAAAACTAATAAACACATAATTCCACAATTTCATTGTAACACATTTACTATTTAATTAATATTAACTCCTAAAATTAATAATAATCGATCAAGATCATCCAAATTATAATAGTTGATGTGGATAGACCCTTTTTCTCCACTTCCGATAACATTCACCTTAGTTCCCATCTTAAGTTCCAAAAGCTCAGTAATTTTATCGAGATAAATGTCTTTTTTTGAGACTTTTCCTTTGTCCTTAGACTGCTGCTTTTGAGCAGCCAATTCTGTCTGCCGGACGCTTAACTGCTCGACTAAGACTTTTTGATGCAATTCTTTCTGCTTATACGAGCAATCTACTGAGAGAATAGCCTTAGCATGGCCCATACTAATTTGATTACATTCTAACGAAGACTGAATTTCTTTTGGCAATGCTAATAACCTAAGGTAGTTTGCTACAGTCGATCTTTTTTTACCTACTTTTTTTGCCAGTTCTTCCTGGCTCAAGTTAGATTGATCAATAAGCTGTTTTAAGGCTTTTGCGATCTCCAATGGATTTAAATCGACGCGCTGGATGTTCTCGATCAAAGCTGCCTGGGCAGACAACTTTTCAGAACATTTACGCACGAGCACAGGTATTGAACTGAAGCCGGCTAATTGTGCAGCCCGAAATCTGCGTTCACCAGAAATAAGCTCATAATTCGAAGCATCGCGCGGTCGAACAACGGGAGGATGAATAATTCCTACGCTCTTTATAGATTCCGCCAATTCCAGCAATTCTACCTCGGAAAATTGCCGTCTTGGTTGAAAAGGATTCACATGGATATTGGAAATGCGTACTTCTTTTAACTCTTCGACTGTATCGGAGCCCATAAAATAACCTTCTGAGTAATTTATAGCATTTTCAAGATTGAATAAATATCATTCTTTTTATATTTTCCTCAATATGTCAAACCCTCCAAAATTATTTATGAAAGCTTTTTTTGCATTGTTTTATTTCCTCTTATGTTTCAACAATTTTGTTTTAAGCCACGATGCTAAGGCAAAGGTCCTACCGGGAGTCGATCTTCTTTTTACTGAAGAATATGCCCCTCTGCTTAAAAATAAGCGGATCGGATTGATCACTAATCACACTGCAGTAAATCGCGAACTGAAATCGACAAAAGACCTCTTAAAAGCCTATGGACCGACTTATGGCTATAAATTGACTGCTCTTTTTGCCCCAGAACATGGCATCAATGGCATCGCCTACGCCGAGGAGAATGAAAAGGATTCCCTCGATCTGGACGGCATTCCCATTTTCAGCCTCCATGGTAAGACCAGAAGACCAACTGGCGAAATGCTTAAAAAAATCGACCTGCTCATTTATGATATTCAGGATATTGGTGCGCGGTCCTATACATATATCAGCACGCTATTCTATGCCATGGAAGAAGCTGCCAAAAAAGACATTCCAGTTATCGTCCTTGACCGCCCCAACCCTATTAACGGATTGACCGTCGATGGTCCCATGTTGGAAGAAAAATGGCGCTCCATCGTAGGCTATATCAATGTGCCTTATTGCCACGGCATGACTATTGGAGAGCTCGCTAAATTCTTCAATGAAGAATATAAAGTTGGCTGCAAACTTCAAGTCATTCCCATGCAGGGATGGAAAAGATGGATGACTTTCCAGGATACCGGGCTAACCTGGATACCTACTAGTCCACATATCCCTGAAGCCTCAACAGCCCTATATTACCCAACAACAGGTCTGCTAGGCGAACTTCAAATCATCAATATCGGGGTGGGGTATACGCTGCCATTCAAGATTGTGGGAGCTCCCTGGATAGATGCAAATGTCTTTGTGAAGAAATTGAATGAGCAAAAATTTCCCGGAGTCCATTTTCTGCCTTTTTATTTCCGGCCGTTTTATGGACGTTTTGCCCAGGAAGACTGCCAGGGGGCTCAAATTGTCATCACAAATCCATTAAAATTTAAACCTGTTGCCACACAATATTTAATTATTGGCATATTGAAAAGCCTCTATCCCGAAAAGATGGCCGAGGCTTTAGAATCGGCCAAAAATCGAAAAGAAATGTTCTCCAAGGTCAATGGCACTGAAGAAATTTTCCAGATCATCTCAGGAAAAGGACCGGTTGTCTGGAAATTGCGCGAAGTGCATGAAAAAGAGCGCAAAGCCTTTCTAGCAAAGCGTAAGAAGTATTTGATTGCGGCTTATTCTGAAAAATAAAGGGACAATTAAACGCCACCCCCTTGCCCTTGCCCTTGCCCTTGCCCGAAAATCCTCCAGAGACACATAGCTCAGATTTTGCACCGGAGAGCTTAGAAAAAAATCATATATTTCGTCCTTACAGGACTTTAATGCATAATATCCATCTTTACCCAGGCCTGCGCTGCGCTTGGCCTGGGCTATGTTATAACGCGCTTTCAGCGCTGTATGAACCGGCCTGTAAGGCCTGAATTAACATAGCCCAGGCCAAGCGCAGCGCAGGCCTGGGATTAGATTCATGTTCAATTTCGAGTCCTGTAAGGACGACATACCTTTTTTCCTAAGCTCCGGAGGAGCTAAATATTTATAGCCCACAGTGTAGCGCCAAAGGCGCAAACTGTGGGTAGTAATGCAATAATAAAAAAAGCCCTGGAAGGGCGTCATATTAATTTCGCCCTTCCAGGGCTTTCTTATTTTATTTGACATACCCACAGTTTGCGCCTTTGGCGCTACACTGTGGGCTACAAATATTATGCTCCTCCGGAGCAAAAATTTTGTCTTATTCTCTCGGGTTGACTTTCGGGCACGGGCACGCACACGGGCACGGGAGGAGATATTTATTTATCCGGCTTGGGTTTTCTTACTGAACAGCCTTACAAAAAAGAGCGCTACCCTTTTGAAGAAGTTCGGCACATCTATTGAAAAGAATTCAATGAACTTCTTCCAGGCAGATTTTTGAACTGGAGTTTCAGCTGTTGGCTTGCTCTGTTGACCGGCAGTAGCTACAGGTTGTTTGATATCAAAAGAATTGTCAGTAGCTTGAGCTTGGCTGCTCTTAGTTACCGCTTCTGACTTCTTGGTAGAAATAGTTTTAGTCGGTTGGGGTGGGCTGCTCCTAGCTGCTTTAGCAGCAGCTTTTTTGAGCTTCTCTTGCTCAGCTGCTGCAGCATTAAAGGCTTCGTCAAAAGCTGTAAAAATGGCTAACTGCAATTTGGATGGATACTTACAATTATTGAATGCAGTTACTAATTCAGCTTTCACAGAAATCTGAAAAGTAGTGTTCTTTGTTGCTTTGGCAACGCTATCTCCTTGGATCATAGAAGAAACAATAATCCCGTAAACCTCATCCATTATACCTGTACATGAAGGCGGCAATTTAAAATTATTCATTATGAGATTTTTAAAAGATCCTTTAGGGAATGTCGAATTCGTTTGTTCTTTTGCGGTAGCTACTGAAGCCGCAGGTACAGTACTTGTTGCTGCTAGTTTGGCATCAGATTGCTTAACAGCAATTGCTGAAGGTTTTTTAGGGTCGGATACGAGTGCCTTTTCTTTCTTTGCATTAGGAGTGAATGTGAAATCAATTGCTGCCTTGACATCATTTGATGCAGCTATTCTTAATTGATCGATTGAGTTCCCGGAATCATTTAGTTTAGGCAGCATGCCATCAATCAACTTTTCGACTTCTTCTGCTTTAACGCTCACATGTTTAGAAGCGTGTTTACTCACAAGCTTAGCAGCGTTTATCATAGAATCAGCAAAAACACAGTCAGTAGCCACAGGCAAATGATCGCTTGCTGACTTTTCCAAGCTACTAAAAGTAACCGGTTGTAATAAAAGGGCATCTTCCTTTTTAGTGTGTTTCTTTGCCCAAATCCAGTCAATTTTTCTGGGTTTAGAACCTTGTTCAGTGTTTGCATCATTGCCATCATATTTAAAAAGTGGCTTTAATCCATTGTTCCTTGGATGATTTTTATCTGCATTAAAGTCTCCGGCCAATATAACGGAGTTGGCAGGGATTCCTATGTCTTCTAAGGAATCCAGTACAGATTTGATATGAGTTTTTTCTTTATAAGCACCTACACCATTTCCACCTCCAGCCAAATGACAATTGGCAATATGGATTACTTTTTGAGTAGCTTGGTCTTCTAGTGTTAAAATTTGATGGCTTAAAGTACTTTCAGATTCTTTCTTATCCACCCGCTTAAAAGTATAGTCAACCCAAGCATGACCAAGAGATTTGAATCGCGCTTTATAGCAAATGGCAACGCCATCCACTTTATTTTTGTCGCTATGTTTTATATATTCAACTGTATACCCAAGCGACATTAAGGAAGGTTTAATCTCATCTTTAAAAAGTGAATTATTTACTTCTTGAAGACATAGAATATCTGCTCGGATGATCTTGATATTTTCTATGATCTGAGCAAACCGCGAATCCCAATTGTCTTCGCCGTTGCCATCTAATCCTGCAGGAATATTAAACGAAACAGCAAGTACCGGATCAAGAATATTGTAAGTAGCGACGCGAAAAGCCATAGTAATCTCCGATGTATTAACTTTAAAAACTATTAATTAAACTGCTATAGGATACTTATAACTCATCAATAAATCAAGCGGTTTCATTTTTAAGGCAACTTAATAATGATTCATCCCAATTTGGCATTTGCAGGTCATAGGCATGCATAATTTTTTTATTTGATAGAACCGAATTGACTGGCCTCTGAGCTGGCAAAGGATAATCTTTTGCAGGAATTGGCATCACTTTTATCGTCCTATTATCCACCATTTCAAAAATACGTTTTGCAAAATCAAACCACGTCGTTTTTCCTGACGCTGTTAAATGGAAAATTCCGTTTTGAACATCGTTACATGCTAAAATCTGAGCTGTGGCCCTGGCAATCATGCGGCTCCAGGTAGGAGCTCCAAATTGATCGTTAACAATCTTCAACTGATCTCTTTCCTTGGCGAGCTTCAACATCGTTAAAAGAAAATTTTTGCCGCGTATGCCATACACCCAGCTGGTTCGCAATATGATGTGATTGTTATAAGCTTGCGATATCGACTGTTCACCGGCCAGTTTGGACTGTCCATAAACATTAAGAGGTTGTGGAGCATCATCTTCGTTGTATGCATTATTTTTTTCGCCATTGAAGACATAGTCAGTCGAATAATGGACAATGAGCGCATTGAGCTTTTTGGCTTCTTCAGCAAGTATGCCGGGAGCGTCTCCGTTAATTGCCATGGCGGCATCCGGTTCTGCCTCTGCCTTATCAACAGCAGTGTATGCTGCAGCGTTGACAATGATATGAGGTTTAAAATCCCTGACTACTTTAATGATACTGTCTTTGGAACCAAGATCGCAAACATTTCGATCGCAAGCCAATATTTGACCAAATGGCGCTAGAATATGCTGCAGTTCCCATCCCACTTGGCCTTCTTTGCCGGTAATTAAAATTTTTTTCATCGTTGTTCTATTGGAAAAGAGGTATATCTTTAAATGATTTTCCCAAATTGTCTTTAGATGAAATTGAAGGCAAGGCACCATTCAAGGGCCAATTAACACCCACCGTAGGATCATCCCATTTAAGACAATTTTCTGATGCAGGGTCATAATAATCAGTTGCCTTATAAAGAAAATCAGCCTGATCTGATAGGACTAAGAACCCATGGGCGAACCCTGGAGGTATCCAAAGCATTCTTTTGTTTTCAGCTGATAAGTGTACGCCAATCCACTTTCCAAATGTTGGCGAACTCTTCCTTAAGTCAACGGCTACATCGAAGACTTCTCCCCTGACAACCCTGACAAGTTTTCCTTGGATATGTTTGGTTTGAAAATGAAGTCCTCTAAGCACGCCCTTGGCAGAATGAGAATGGTTGTCCTGAACAAAATCGTTTTGAATCCCAAGTTTTTCAGCAATAAGGCGCTTATTGAAACTTTCAAGAAAGAAGCCGCGATCATCTCCAAATACTTTAGGTTCTAAGATTTTGACATCGCTAATATCTGTAGTTATTACATTCATCGTATTTATATTTTTGTTAAACGTTCAGGCATGCCGGACAGTCTATTAGCTTTCATTTCAATTGCGGATTTAATAACGGCATCACTGCCCCAAATTTCAATATGCTTTCTAGCTCTTGTGACAGCAGTGTATAGCACTTCCCTGCCAAAGCGCTCGGACCCTTCCGGCATTAATAACAAAACCCTATCAAACTCGCTTCCCTGGCTTTTGTGAACTGAAAGGCAAAAAGCATATTCAAACTTTGGAAGCGCCAAAGCTGGAATTTTGCGGATTGAATTTTTACCATCATGGCAATAAAAAAGAGCATAGTCGCCTACCTGAAGCTGACCTTCATGCTTTTTATCTATTCTTTTTACTAAAATCCCAATTTCTCCATTTGACAATTCTAAGCGAGCATCATTAGCAAGCAGCAATATGGGAATTGCTATTGTTTCATCATTTTTTGTACTGAAAAGAATATGCCTAAAAAATAGTTCATTCAAAGCATCGACTCCATATGGCCCCTGTCGAAGCGGGCAAAGAATACAAAAACGCGAAAAAGTGTTGAGATAGCTCTCAGGTTCAATTTTTGAGCTCTCAAGGAAGAAAGGCAGGGCCCGTTCTAAAATGGCCTGATGCATCGCTTTAATTGAATTTGAACCCCATTCTATCCGGCTTATTCCAGAACATTCGGAAGATAGAACATCATCCGCTGAGGCATAGTCGCCCTTGTTAATTGAGGATGCTAAGTGAATAATTGTTTGCAGCTCTGCCCTTAAGCATCTTTTGAGTTCTATTGAATATTTGCTGCAGGATTGAATCAGGTCAGAAAAAAGCATCCCTGCCCCTACCGGTGGCAGCTGATGCCGATCGCCAAGCAAAACCAGCCTCGCGCCATTCTTGACGGACTTTAAGAGCTCCTCCATTAAAGAGGCATCGATCATGGAGCTTTCATCAATTAAAATTAAGTCGGCATTAATGGGCTCGGCATCGCTGCGTTTTCCCGAATTCTTGATACCCAACAGTGAATGAATGGTCTTGGCATGTATGCCAGGAAAGTCATCAATATTGGCCATAGCCCTGCTAAGGCTTTTTTGAAGATTCGCAGCTGCCTTGCCGGTCGGAGCTGCCAAAACAATTTTGCAGTGAAGCCGATCTACATCGTTCATTGACTTCCAATATATTTTTATAAGCTCGCCAGCCGTGTATGTCTTGCCTGTCCCAGGCCCGCCAGCGATCAAAGTCACTGCCTGGCTGCAGGCTAACCTAATGGCGTCAGCTTGCTCCTTCAATAGCTTATTTTCAGCTTCCAAATCCTTTAAATTATTTTCAACGGTTTCATTGCTCAAAATGATTCCTGGAGCTGATGAAGCGCTTTTTTGAAAGTGTTTTAAAATGGATGATTCTTGCTTCCAGCAGCGTTGCAAATAATATAAGCGCCCTGATCGGCAAATTGGAGTAATCGGACTGTCAGTGAGCTGATGCAAAGACACATCGCACACCCACTTATCAGTAAGAACAGATGCCCCTTGAATAATCAAGGAGGTGATTTCCTGGTTATCCTCAGCAATTTGCGTTAGCTCAGGATAGATCGCATCTGCATCAATTTTGACGCATAAATGGCCCTCTCTGGCTGCCAAAGAAAGATATGCAAGCAAAGCGGCAATAGGCTCTTCTACATCTCCCAAAATGCATTTTGCCACCGCATAATCAATATATGGAAAGAATGCGGAGACTTTCGGCCATTGAACTTGAACCACACTTTGAACTAAACTGTCCATATTAAAAATAGTTAAAGTATTGTTTTGCCAGGCTCGCCAGGGATCTCACAGACAAATTTTGGAACAGCATAACCAGAAAGCTGCTTGGCAATTTCCTGGATAAATTGTTTACCATCTTTTGCACTGACTTCAAAATGAGCTGCTCCCTGAACTTTATCAAGCTGATGCAAATAATAAGGAGCAATGCCATTGTTCGATAGCTTTTCAAACAGGTCTTTTAATGTTTTTACGTTATCATTAACACCTTTTAAAAGGACTGTCTGACTTAATAAAACTATCCCTAACTTTTGCAATTTCTTAAGATGGACCAAGACATCATCATCAAGCTCATTAGCATGGTTTGTATGCACCACAAACCAAATTTGAGCCCTGATTTTACTTAACATGTCGAGAAAACTGTCATCTATTCTTTCTGGAATCCCAATCGGAAATCTTGTGTGAAAACGGATCCTTTTAATGTGCGGTATCTGATCCAATGCACCTAAGAGTTTTTCCAAAGTCGAATCAGCCAGCGATAGAGGATCACCGCCGCTCAAAATGACTTCGCTGATGGTCGGATCTGCAGAAATAACTTCCAGTTCCTCTGCGAATGAATTGTTCTCTACTTCATAATCGAAATTTTGACGAAAACAAAACCTGCAATTCATCACACAGGCCCCAGTGCAAACTAACAGAACGCGTCCATCATATTTTTGCAGCAGCTTCGACGTCTTTTTAAAGGAGGCATCTTCGATCGGATCACCGCAAAATCCCGTCACCGTATTAAGCTCTTCTTTAAGAGGCAAAAATTGCCTCAAAATCGGATCGTCCAGTGTGCCTTTTGCGATTTTATTTGCCAGCCGCAAAGGCAAATTTAAAGGAAAGCGCGGGTTTTCATAAATTAATTGCCTATTCTCTGTTGACAATTCAAGAAAATCAGCGAGAATATCCCAACGATAATAATTTTGACGCCAAATCTGACGCCATGATAAAGAATTCAAACTATTTGACATAATCAGGAAAGTCTATCAAAAGAGAAGATATATTAAAATAGAGTATTGGAATTGCGTATCCAGGGCGTCCCGCCCTGGCGTTATGTATTTCACGCACCAGGGCGGGACGCCCTGGATACGCAATTCCATATCGTCCATTTTTAAATCGGTTAAGCTTTTATGGAAAGTTTGGAATACTATAAAATTGCTGTCATTCTTTTGTGGGTAGTATGCGGGGGCGGCATTCTAGTCTACAGCACGTTGTATGTAATAAAACGTATGCAATCAGAAAACTTCTCACTGAAACCGCTGCTGAAGGATTTTAAGCAGAAGATCTGGATGACAGCCGGCCTGGGTATACTTTTTTTGGGGATATATATGATTACAATTTTGGCTGGATCTTATCTGATTGAACCCAAAAGCTACTATGGCCTGCTCTTCTTTGTTTTCATCTCAATAAGCATCTGTGTAGTACGGAGTATTATCAAGTATCTATATTATTATCAAAACAGGTAGCTGCAGATTACAAGAAACGTTCGAGATTCATCGAAAAATTTGCACCGCCTCAAGA
>Ga0207147_1005_pt1 | contig 54498 bp, 45 predicted proteins | sample Alteio_BWMinHeat_33_FD_153551 | JGI IMG/M metagenome (GOLD analysis project Ga0207147, IMG submission 153551) | Enriched cells from forest soil in Barre Woods Harvard Forest LTER site, Petersham, Massachusetts, United States -... | ecosystem: Environmental > Terrestrial > Soil > Temperate forest >... | reverse complement strand
TCTTTAGTTTTGCCATAGATTTTAGATTTAAAGGGGTCATGCATCCTTTTATAAATAGCCTGTTTTTGTTCAGCGCTAAACGGAGCTGGCTTTTTTTCCTCTTCCGCACATCATAATAAAATCAAGTTGCGTCAGGTGGTCCATGCTAAAGCCCATAATCAATGGGATGGCAGTATGATCTAGTATAACTTTAAAGAGATGTTATTTCTTTCTTGGTACTTTTGCACCTTTTTCTCTAGCTTCTGAAAGGCCAATTGCGATTGCCTGTTTTGGATTGGTCACTTTTTTATGACTTTTTCCTGACTCAAGCTTGCCTTCTTTCATCTTATGCATCGCTTGTTCTACTGATTTCTGCGCTTTGGGACCATATTTTGGCATATATTACCTATTTGTTTAATGGTGTTTAAAGTATTGGACTTCCCTTTCATGTTTTTCAGCAGCTGCCCTGGTTGCGAAAGTACCTAAATTCCTTTTTTTACCAGTGGCTGGATTAATCTTCCTTGAGTACAGCCTATATTGCCCATTTCTCAATTTTCTGATCATAGTAGCTCCCTTTGTTTTGCTCTTCTAATTTTTAAATAAATTATTTGACATTTTAAGCGCTAGCCCTATATAATATTTATATCAATTTTATTTTTTTAAGAGGCAAATGACTCAATCAGCAGCTTTTTTTGCAGCCGATCCATATAGGGATCAAGCAAGATATCAATTAAAGGATGAAACTTCCCGCCAAGATGGTCATTACCTGACTTATGAAAAATCGCATTCGTATAAGTGGCGGGCGAAGAAAGGAGTTCAAGCTTTTTTTGCCACTCTCTTTACCGGATGCTTTGGCTTACTTTCCGACGATATTCAAAAGCTATGGAAAGATGCCCGTTCAGGAAAAGAGTTAAAGGTCATTAAAATTCCCTTGAAGGAGTCAGCTGAAAAACAAATTTTTCAAGACACTGTGGTTGAAACAGAACATATAGAGGCGCCTCAGCAACAGCTGACACCTGTTGATTTTTCTTTAAAAACTAACATTTATAAAAAAATGACGGATGGGACCAAGCAACCCATTAAATTTCAGGTCTACTTAAGAGAATCACCTGACGAATTTCTATGTTATCGCATAAAAGCTGAAAATGAAAAAATGCAGCTTGGCGATATCTCTATGGTCTGTAAAACAGATCATGTATTTATTGATCGAATGAATGCCTGGCACAAGGATTATGAAAATGTCGGCAGGGCAATGCATGAGATCGCTGTAAAAGTCAGCCATGAAAAAAAACATAGCAAAATCAAATTAGTGGCTGGCTTCGGATCTGATGGCTTTCATTTCAAATGCGGATTTAGATATGAAAATCCTCTTGCAGCAACATTTGGCAATGAAAAAGATACCCTCACATTTAAAGCTTTGATCGATCAATATTTCAAAAATAAGAATGATGGTCATTCTAACGAAACAGTTTTAAAACAAATAGATGGCTATCAAGCCTATCTGGAATCTATGAAAAATTGTGCTGAAAAGCATCTGCACAGAAAACCCTTAAATATTGATGAAATCATTGAACATGGCGCCTACTATGACATGAACAGGGTCTTACATGCTGTTTATAACGATCCCAGTCAAAAAGTCGACCTACCCATATATAGCAATAAGACCTTCAAACATGGAGGCACTATGGTGTTGGCGACTCTACCTCCATCCACCAGTAATAAATAGAGTTTCTCCTGTTATCCAGGAGGCATCGTCAGACACCAGAAAAACAACTGCCGGTGCAATATCAGTGGTCTTACCAATTCTACCAAGCGGTGTCTTCGATTCAACAAAATCACGGAAATCACCTTCAATAAGCCCAGAGGTATGAATGCCTTCAGTTTCAATCATTCCTGGATTGATGCTGTTGACCCTGATATTTTTTGGGCCGAGCTCTTTACTTAAAGACTTTGTAATTGCGTCCACAGCGGCCTTTGATGCGCTATATACCGATGCCTCGCCAAGGGCAAGCTCGCTGGCAACAGAGCTGATATTAACAATGCTTCCTGACTTGCCAAAGTATTTGAGAGCCTCTTGTGTAGCCAAAAGCAGGCCTTTAACATTTAAATCGAACATTTTATCATAGTGTTCTGCAGTAATTTTTTCTATCGGAGCAAACTCATATACGCCTGCATTGTTCACTAAAATATCGACTTTGCCAAATTTTTTTGAAGCTTCAGAAAAAAGCTTCTTGATATCTTCATGGTTGGCAATATTTGCCTGTATTGCAATGGCTTTGCCGCCTTTACTTTTTATTTTTTCCACGACCTTATCCGCGCCGGCTTTGCTCGATGCATAATTGACAACAACGGTGGCACCATTATTGGCGAGCTCCTCTGCAATCTCAGCTCCTATTCCCTTTGAAGAACCTGTGACAACTGCTACCTTTCCCTCGAGTTTTTTACCCATATGACCCTCCTCGGTTTGTAATATCCAGATGTAAGCCTTTTAGTAAATGTAGTCAAATTTTAAATTTTTGTGATATCATTATGCGCTTTAAGGAGCATAGTAGACATGAGCAAGGTAAAAGAGCTGCCAAGCCTGTATGGTGAAAACTTATATGTACCCTTTGTCGGAGCAATCATTGAAAGGACAGGTAAAGATGGCAGCAAAGAGATTTTGGTGCAGACCCGTGTAAAAAAGACAGATCGTCTTTACAGCGGAAGCATTGAAATTCCCGGCGGCAAAATGCGGGCTTTTGAAGATATTTACCAAACCATTCGCCGAGAGGTTAAAGAAGAAAGCGGTTTGGATATTACTTTCATTCAACATGAAGAAACAAGAATAGACTACCCAAATAAAGAGGATGTTTCTTCGCTGATTGAACCGTTTTGTGTCACCCAAATGCAGAATGGTCCTTTTATTGGACTTATATTCCTATGTCGCGCGACTGGCAACACTTTACAATCGAGCGATGAAACCGAAAATGTCCGATGGATCAACATTCATAAATTAAATGAAATAGTCCAAAACCACCCTGAGAAAGTCTACACGGCCTTCCTCGCCCCCCTGCAAAAATACCTGCAAATTCATTGTCAGTGAAGATTTAAGTCTATTTTCGTGGGGCCGGCATCTTGCCGGCCATTTTTTTTCTTTGTGTCTTTGTGTCTTTGTGGTTTTTATTTTGGTTATAGGGACGACGCTGTAGCAACCGAATTCGCTGCAGTTGCTTTTGATTTCGCAGCATCTGCTTTTTGCTTGATTATTGCCTCATGGGCTTCAATAACTGCTTTTGAAGGCATGCTTCTTGCAATCCATTCCCAAGACACTAATTGATTTTTAACTAAATGTAGCTGAACATCTTCTTTAAGCTGAATGATTTGTTCTTTGCTTAATTTGACTTTTTCTTCGTCTGTATAATGATTTGAATTGATCGAAAGACCTTCTGCAAACTTAGAATCGACAAATTGTTGCCCTCTCCAGTTCACTGGATTAGCAAAACGCGGCACAAAATGATAGTGGCTGTGATGATATCCTTCCTGGTAGTTTTGAAGTCCATTTTCATCTTTATTTAAGTTACCGGCCTCGACCCAATTGACTCTAGAAAGGCTAAAAAGGGTTTTATAAGCTATTTTGAAAATGTATCGGCAATCATAAATGTCATTCAAGACTTTCTGGATTGTAATTTTTCTTGTTGGATTTTCTTCTTCTGCAGTCAAAAGATGCGAGAAGTGTTCTTCAGGAAAAATAACTATTCTCGCAAAAAAAGGCTGAACATCTTCCCTAAAAACGACTCTACAATATTCGGTAATGAAAAGTGTTCGATGCTCATCTTTTTTCCTCGGAGCACACGATAGACAATTTACGGTATACTTGCTTCCCGCAGTTTTGCTTTGTTCTTCTATAAGAACTTTTGTGGGATTTGATCCAATAGCTAGAGCGCACATCTTGACCTCCATGTTTTTGAAAAATGAAAGCCTAATGCACAATTATTTTATAAAAACCTGTGAAAAATTACTAAGGTGATGCTTCAATGCCTTATAGTTCACGAATTTGTTATTGAAAATAATATAAGTTTTTGTAATAATGTCATGTTTTTATTAATAAAATAGGAATTTTATGAGTTTAATTAATCCAAATGCATCAAACCCAAGAATTGACTACGTCTCTGTTCCTACGGCTTATTACGCAGTCGGTGAATGGCGATTTCATAGGTCTAAATCACCTACAACTAACGCCTGGCTAAAAAGGCAAGTTTACTTTGCTTTATTTGAAAATAGCGTTCTTATTCAACCTCCATCTACTGCGACAACAGCTACTTTCAAAGCATCAACTTCAAAAACAGCTGCAAGTGAAACCCACCAAAAAGAAGAATATACGAAAGGAGCTGATGACAGATTTAGATTATTTTTCTATGGAACTGTCAAACCAGATGATGACGATAAAAGGGTTATTTTTCGGGCTGATAATAGCTTTGGCCCTGACCCAGATGCAAACCCTTCCCAGGTGACTAGCCACTATACACTTCAAGCACGAATACCGAATAACGAAGCCGTCTTAAGAAGATTTCCAAAAATAACCAATAATAGCGGTAAGTTTTTAGTTTTTGTTGATGAACATAAAATCGATGCAGTCTGGGGTAGGTTCAAACAAGCCTATGCAGAAGGCAAGCTGGGTTATGGCCTGCAATGCTCGACAGCAAAACCAAATACTTTGAAAGCAGGTTCTTACGAGCTCATTTCAGTCTTTACCGAAGATTCGTTTGCTCTCAATGAGGTAACTAGACTTGCATGGGAAATTGATAAGCTCATGGGACCTCAATGGAGGAATGGCACATTGCAATATATGACCGATCGAGGCACCAAAGCAAAAAGCGGTCGCGCAGACATGAATGAAGGCGCTATGCTTTACAGTTTTCCTTCAGCACTTTTTTTAAACAGTGATGGCAGTAAAGGGTCTTTGGGTGATTTAGTTTGCGCCACAGCGTATATAAATATAGATAAACTCCAAAGAAGAAAGGATGTTCTTTCAACTAAAAGAATGGATCCTGTTTTGCTTAGCCCTCCGCAAATTCAAGAAATATCCACCGCAACTGATGCTATTAAAATGACATTTACAGTATCGGCTAAACTTTATGAAATTGTTTTTCGGCAAAACTCTCAAAATGCACTTGAAAATAGATTATGGCATATTTATCAGCGTGATCTTAATCACTTAATAAATATTCTGATGACTTCAAAGACAGAATTTCTAAGTAGAGACATTAATAGCATCATCGCCCAGTATGCCTTTTCAAGTCATGAATTTAATGTGACTGCCGCTGTGGCCATCACTCAAAGAAAAGTCAGGGACATGCAAAAAAGTCTATAAAAATCAAGATAATGAAAATACAAAAGCGGTGCAAAGCACCGCACTCCAAAGAGCTGTCTCGCTTTGCTCGCAGCTCGTTGATAACCAAATGTTTACATCGATCAATGAGCGTAGCGAATTGATCTTTGGAGTGCGGTGCTTTGCACCGCTTTTTTATTTAAAACAAATGGTCATTGAGGATGCGAGTGGCGGCGTTGTGGCCGGCGGCGCCGATGACCGAGCCGGCCGGATGGCAGCCTGCGCTGCAGGAATACAACCCTTGGATAGGCAGCGCATAAGGCATCCTTTCGTCAAAGCCAAACGTATTGTCGATATGGTGGATATGGCCATATGAGATGCCAATATCCCTCTCGATCTTTTCCGGGGTCATCGCCGCATACTCAATAACGCTATCGCTAAAACCTGGTGCAAATTGTTCTGCTATGGAAAACAGGTGTTTTACATAGCGGTCCTCTTCTTTATCCCATGTGGTGCCTTGAAGCTTATAAGGGACCCACTGCACAAAAAAGGCAGAACTGTGGTGACCATGCTCATCTTGCATCGAAGGATCGATCTGAGTGTGCATATACCATTCAATAGCGGGAAATTCGGCCAATTGTCCTTTTTGCACATCCTCAAAAGCTTTTTTTATCGTTCCCATAATTCCTTTTTCAGGAGGCAACAAATGAATTGTTGCATTGTGCTGGCCTCTGTTTTCCGGCAGACAGGTAAATGTCGGTAAGCTCTTTAAGGCCATATTGATCTTCATCGTCGTGCCATAGCGCTGCATGTTGTCCAACTTCTTGTTAAACGAATCCGGGAAGTTTTCCTTTCCCACCATAGTTCGCATCCGGAAAGGATCGGCATTGCAGATCACAATATCTGCCTGCAATTCCTCGCCGTTGCCTAAGAGAACACCTGTCACACGGTTATTAGAACTCAAGATCGTTTTCACCAAAGTTGAAGTACGGATTTTTGTTCCGGCTTCCATAGCAAGGCGGGCGAATTCGGTTGCAATAGACCCCATACCGCCTTTGACAACCATGAAGGTTCCTTCCGAGCCAGGCAGCCGGCACATGTTATGCACAAGAAAATTCAATCCGGTTTTCGGTGTGCCAAAGCTGCCATACAACCCTGAAAAACCATCGGTGACGGCATACATGCTTATTAAGAGTTCGCTTTTGAAGCCAAAGCGCATCAGATAATCTTCGACCGGATTCTTCACGAGATCTAGAAAAACTTGCCTCAGTTCCGGCCTGATATATTTTTCAGCTGTATTTTCAACTGACAGCGGCTCTTTGAGCCAGCAAGACACCAGGTCATCGCGAATTTTACCGATTTCAACTGCCAAGGCCTCGTTGGCTAGCCAATCGCTTTCAGAAAAGAATGTGAGAAATTGTTGGCGCAGGGTTGCCTTATCCGAACCAAAAAGAAGGTATCGGCCGTCTAATGTAGGCAAAAAATAATGTGGGTCCCGACGCAGCAACTCAATGCGAGCTCCCAATTTGTCAATGAGTTCGGGCGGCATTAGCCCTAACAAATAGCTTCCTGTCGAGTGGCGTAAATGAGGCGCCTTAACAAACGGAGTTTCCGTTTTGGTGGCACCGCCAATGACTTCTTTCTCTTCCAGGACGGTCACATCCATTCCATTTCTTGCCAGCATAATGGCGGCAACTAATCCATTATGACCTGCCCCAATGATAATAGCTTTCATAGTGGGCTCTCCATAAGTTTATTTTATAATTAGTTGCTATATAATAAATACTTTTATTTTAAAAATATAAATTTATGATTATAATAGTATTATAGATAACATATTAATTAATTAGTTTTTCTAGAGGTTTTTATGACCTCTCCTATCAAAAAACCTGGCGATAACGTCCCACCGCCCAACGCCTTCAACCTAAGTAAGGAAGAAGCAAATCGCAAAGAGGCAGAAAAAGCAGAGAAAGCTGCAGGAAAACAATTTGAAAAAAAGGAATCCAAAGCGAAAGTAATCCAGGCGTCAAAGATCTCCATTCCGACATCTGCTAAACATAGTTCAGCTGACGAGTTAAGAAAACAGGCCATCGATCAAAATTATCCCTTTTTTGCGTTGTTAAAAATTGTTAACAATCCGACCTTTGAAAAAAATCCCAATAGAGATCAATACATTGAACTATTCAAAAGAAAGTTTGAAAAATTGCCAATTGAAGGTTATACAGTATCCCCTAAAGTTGATCTCTGCATGCAGATATTAGAGGGCGATCAGCCCGCTGAAACAATGTTTAAGACTATAGAACTCATTTTAGGCAATGATTTCGATCAGGTTTTTCAATACATGGCCGATATATTCACCGAAAAATTGTTTACCCTAATATTTCAAAATCCCAAATATGCTCAAACACTACTTGAAAAGCATAAAGATCAAATTAAGCACTTTCCCTTTGCTCTCCAATCGATAAAAGACGTGCTTGCGAAATTTGGCTCTATAGGAAATAGCAATCATAATGATAGGTTTGTCGAAGAATGCCTGAAAGTCCTTTTTGAAAACCCCAACGTTCTCGTCGAGCATTTCAAACCTTTGCTCATGACATTGATTCATTGCGATGTTCCTCATACGTTTAAGTTTTTATGGTCTAAAATTGAAGACCCATCCCTTCAAAAAAAACTAGTGGTGGAAATGCTAAAATGGGATAGTGTTTTATGCTTAAAAGAGATTGTCGATTGCAAACCGGACAAATCAATTTGGGAGGCTGCTGCAGACTATCAGGCCTCCAAATGTTTTGCCTTTTTGGTTAAGACGTATCCCCACGATAACAAGGATTATGAAACATACGCCGAGAGATTTGCAGAGAACGGAAACATCAGCATGCATTTGGCCTTATGCCAAAATAATGAACAAGAAGCCTCCCAACTGTTGTTTTCAAATATCGTATCCATGCTGCGCAACCCGGCTCCATATGCAAACAAAATTGAAGTGGATTTAAAGGCTCTCTTAACTAAATTACTAAGATATAATCCCATTCATTTAGTAGACAAAATAGTTAACACCCTTACTGCAGGAAATCAAACTGCAGCTGAAATCGTTCCAGGCATCTATTCGAGGATAAGAGAAGAATTCATAAGGGTTGCTCCATTTATCTCGCGCCACACCAAAACCAGTCATCTTGAGGCAATCAAGTCGGCCTACAGTCTTAAAAAACCAGAAGATGCCGTTGCTGAAGAAATCGAGTACGCAAAATTCTGCAGAACGCATGTCGAGCAATTGCAAAAGGGATTAAGTAGACATCAGATTAATAAGCCAGCTTCGAAAGAATTCAATGCTCTGCCTTGTTCAAGCACTGGAACTCGACGCGTAGCTGCCTTGGTTGAACTGATTGGAAATATCCGTTCTGAAAAACAGAAGGAAAGATCGGGGAAACATGTAGCTAGTTTCAAAACTCTGCGAAGCAAAGCCCTTTCTACATGCATCGAAGAAAGATATGGATGGGCCTCGCCTCTTCTTAGCTGCATCTACGAAATGTCGCATTCCAATGATATGAACCGAAAAGAAGCAGGTTTTAGACACATAGAGAACGATCCGGAAGAAATTCTTAAGGTTTATGAGTTGAGACGCAATACCCAAATAATGAATCAAGTTGCCATAGAGAGAAATGCAGAGGGTGCCCAATGGTGGCATCATGCTCGTTTACCGGTTCAAGCGACTTGGCAGGCAGTTGAAGATGCTTTTAAAGGTTTAATGGCTTTTAGGTTTGTAAAGCCTAGCGATAATAGCGTGAAATCGATAGAGGGATATAAATCTCAATTAAATGCATTTTATGCAAAAGCCGCGGAATTAGTTTGGCTGATAGGCAACACCACTCCTCTTGAACGTGGCAGCGGGACGGTCGCTGAGTGGCTTTTAGCTATTGTTCACATGCAACATGGCTTAGAGCCACCTGTATTAAAACCGGAGTTCCCTCAGCTTGATGTGCTTGACATCACCTTTCCTCTGTCAGACTACAAGACCCTTTTCACCTACTTTTTCGAACCGGCCACCTTGCCGGAACATATGCGCAATCGCTGGCCAGACCTTTCCGCAAAATCCACCTTCGCTCAATTGGAAGAGCTTTATTCAAATATCAAGTAATGGACAATATGGACTGTATGGACGATATGGACACATACCCTAGCCCGCGCCCGCGCCCGTAAATTACTCTTTTCCGATAAATTTAGATATGATGTTAATTATTCGGGCTCGGGCTCAGGCGCGGGCTCGGGCTCGGGCTCGGAAGTTGTGTCGTAAAGTCCATATCGTCCATACAGTCCATATCGTCCATACAGTCCATTCTTTGCGCATTTGCGTCTCTGTTGTTAATTACTTATAAAATTATAAATATTTTAAATTAATTTACTTAATTTTATAATTAAATTAGTGGTGTTATTTAATTATTAATAATATTTTTATACTTTTAAGAGTATTTTATGACATCTCCTGCTATACCGCCAAGCGATGGTCATCCTCCTGCTAGAAATGACAAAGACGTCAAAGAAAAAGCAGCTGACGTCAAAAAATCCCAGTCTGATAAAAAAATAGATCATGAAAAAACCGGTAAATTAGCTGAAAGCCAAAAAATCAAAGGAAGTGGTGTTGGAACTGGAACAGCGAAACTCATTCCTAGAACAGCTATACCAATCCCCGTCGATCGTTCCAAAGTCCACGGTGTTGAAGCGTTCAGAAAACAAGCTATAGACAGAAACATCCCCTTCTTTGCGCTCGTCAAAATGGTGACCGACCCAGACTTTGAAAAAAATCCCAATAAGGTTGAGATAGCCGAACTATTTAAACAAAGATTCGACAAAGAAAAGTTTATTGACACACAAAAAGTGGACTTTTTTCGTAAGCTCCTGTCAGCCAGTCAATCTCCTGAAACAATATTTAAAAACATAGAACTTCTCATAGGCAATGATTACGTAAAAATTTTCAAACAGCTCAATGAACTTTTCACAGAAAAATTCTTTAGCCTGGCTTTTGAAAATCCAAAATTTGCGTCTGAAATCATGGCTAAAAGAGGAAAAGACTTTGATATCTTGCAAGTTGATTATGCACATGCTGCGATCACTAAAGTGTTATTTAAATACTGTCTGCCAGGTACAGAGCATACCAACAATCCTGTAGTTAAAGAGTGTCTAATTAAAATACATAAATCTATTGCGGATGATATTTGCTTTGATATCTACGAAAGCAATCTGCCTTCAGAACGTCTCTTCAAAGTACTAGAAATGTTAGAACCTGAGATATTTTTTGATAACGCCTACTTATCCGGCATGGAACCTTTCTTTACTAAGCTCTTTATTTCATTGATGTTTGAAAATCCCACCTATGCCTTGGAACTGCTTAATAAACATAAATCGTTGCTTTCCGAATATCGTTTTGACTTTAAACAATTAGAGAAAATGTTCAAAATTTATGGCGATATAGGCATCCCTCAAAACAAAGACCAAGATCTTGCCGCCTGCCTGACAATCTTAAAAGATCATTTAGCGGCAATCATTAGCAAGAATAACTCTTCAATAGACCTCTTCTATTGGGCTCTTCACGAAACTGTAATGAAATGCGATTTACCTCATTCTTTCAGAGTTTTGATTTTACAGATGCCGCGCGATATGCATTATTCACGAAGCCAGATTCTTAAATCAGATAGCGTTGCTTGCCTTAAACAATTAGCTGATGCGAAATATGATTGTAACATGATTGATAGTGGAGTAATGGACGACCGGTCTGAAAAATGTCTGGCATTCATGATTGATACTTATGGAGTAGTCGATGAAACGAGAAATTATTATCTTATTCATTCAAGAGATAATGGTTACATTGATATCATGTTAGTGTTGTTAAAAAACAAACTCAATGAAGTCTCGAAACTGGTCTTTTCAAACCTAATCCCACTATTAAAAAATCCGGCTCCATATCAGAAAAAAATTGAAGAAGAATTAACAGCCATCCTTGTCAAATTATTTAGAATGAATCCAATTGAATCCGTAGAACGCATTGTCCAGAATTTTATGACTCAGAATTCTGCTGCAGCAGATCTATTTCCAGATATTTATCGAAAAGCAAAAGAGGAGCTCTTGCGAATAGCTCCTTTTATTTCCCGTCATACCAAAGGAGAACAAATCAAAGCCATTCGTTTTAATTACAGCGATAAAACTAAAGTAGACCCAATTGCAGAAGAAATCAAATATGCTAAATACTGTAGGAAGCAAGTGGACATAATGAATGAGGGCTTAAAAAATAATCAAATCAAAAGACCTGCCTCAAAAGAATTTAACGGACTGCCCGCTTCCAGCACCGGCACACGCAGGGTGGCTGCCTTAACAGAAAAAATTGGTGAACTCCGCTGGAACCAACAAAAAGCACGTTCTAATAAGATATCTCTAGACAACCTTGACATTACAAGCTTTAAAACATTACGCACACACCAGATGCGGACTGCGGCCGAGAATCGGTATGAGTGGGCATCACCCCTAATTCATTCTGTTGAAATTATGTCTAATGCTGCAGATATTATACACGGGACAGAGGTGGATTTGGTAGATAAATTTGATCCAACGAAAATAATAACAAAGAGATCTTATGACTTAATGTATAATGGCAAAGTATTGAATAAAGTTGCTGTTGAAAAAATTGGTTTTTCGACTATCAGCGCTTTGCATCATTGGTACCATGGTTATAGCGGTGTAAAAGAATCGTGGAAAGCTGTTGAAGACACTTTCGAAAAATTGATGGCGTTTAATCTAAAGAAACCTGCTGGAAATAACCCTGCGGCCCAAAAGAAATATGAACAGCAGCTCGATGAATTCTATAGAACCACCGCGGAATTGGTTTGGCTGATCGGTAACACCACTCCACTAATAAGAGGCAGCGGCACAGTCGCCGAATGGCTGCTGGGAATCGTCTGCCTACATAATGGCTTGGAGCCTCCCGTCCTGAAAACGCAATTTCCACAGCTCGATGTACTAGACATCACTTTTCCCCTCTCCGATTATAAGGACTTCTTCACGTACTTTTTCGAACCAAGCTCTCTGCCACCACATATTAAGTGGCCTGACCTGTCATCCAAAACGACTTTTGAACAAATGCACAAGCTTTATACTGCTAAACATGCCGGACGCCTCGAAAAGATGCGTTCAGGGCAAACTTAGAGAGATTATATGGCTTCACCAATAATTCCAACAGGGGGCTTCCAACCAGATAAAATCGCTAAAATTGATAAGGATAAGGAGTCTGATAAAACGAAAAACGAGCTTGATGTTGAAAAAACCAACAAGGCTATTGAAGACAGCCATCTCAAACCCTCTGCCACTGGCCAGTTGCAGACTGTACCCAGAGCGGCAATTCCTCCAGCTGATCAATCCTTATTTAAGAGCGTCGATGAACTCAGGAAAATCGCCACGGATAAAACATCGAGTAAAAACTTCACTAAGAATTTTATTAGCCAGATGTTTGAAAATCCAAAAAAGGCGCTTGAATATATCACAAATAATCAAAAAGAACTGGCTCAATTCCCTTTTAATTATGCCCAATTGAAGCATTCTTTAAGATTTTATGGATCAATTGGAATTACTCAAAATAATGATAATGATTTTGCAGCTTGCCTAGCATTAATGAAGGAGCCATTTGGCCTTCTTTTAAAGGCAAATTTTCAATGTGAAGAAGATCTTTATAAGTTCGTTCTTGAAATGCTCATCCAGTGCGATCTTCCAAAATCTTTTGGGGTTTTAATATCTCAAATGCACTTTAAGAGAGATGCAATTCCTTTTATCATGAAATTTGACAGTGTTGAATGTTTAAAGGAGCTGGTTGCAAGCGGCTTAGAATGCAATTTAGTGGCTAGAACCCTTGATGATTGTGCAGTCAAATGCTTGTCATATATGGTATCGCAATATGGATTAAGTGAAAAGTATAAGGAGCAATATATAAAATTAATGGCAGATCGGGGCAATATCGAAATGTTACAAGTTTTATTACAAAATAACTCCGAAAAAGCAGCACAGCTTATTTTTGAACCACTTATCCCTTTACTCAGAAATCCAGCGCCTTATCAGAAGAAAATAGAAGAAGAATTAACAAAAATTGTAAGCAAATTGCTTAGAATGAACCCTATCGAGTCTGTAGATCGTATTGTGGCAAATTTTATTGCTCAAAATGAGGTTGCAGCAGATCTTTTTCCAGAAATTTATCAAAAAGCAAAAACACAATTTTTGCGCGTGGCTCCATTTATTTCCCGTAACATAAAAAAAGATGATCTAGATTCAATTCGACGAGTCTATAGTAATAAAACAGAGGAAGAGCATCAGTTAACAGAAGAAATAGAGTATGCAACATTTTGCAGAAGCCAAGTTGAAGAGTTTGTGGAAAAGTTGCAAGATAACACATTAAACGAGCCATCGTCCAAAGAGTTTGCTCAGCTGCCTCCCTCAAAAACAGGAACAAGGCGTGTGGCTGCTTTAGTTGAAAGAATTGGCGAAATTCGCTCAGCCAGGCAATTAGCTAGGGCTGGCAAAGGACGGGAAATATTTAATAAAGACGAATATTTGTCTTTTAAAACCCTTCGCAAAATAGATTATGAAATCCCCATTGCAGGGAAATATATATGGGCAGCCCCTCTTGTCAATAGTGTTGAATTGTTATCTATTTCTTCGGATATTGCACATAAAACTCAAATGAAAAAAACTTTTTTTGAAGTTATCACTGAGACATTAAGGACATATGAGCTGAGATACAATAATATTGTTGTAAATAAGGTGTCAGTTGAGAAACAAGAAACATCCTATTTGACTCCTAAGCAAATTTGCCATCATGGCCAAGCAAAAGTGGAAGATACCTGGCAGGCTACTGAAGACACATTTGAAAAATTGATGGCATTTGATTTAAAAAAGCCGGAAGGTAATAACCCAGTTGCCCAAAGAAATTATGAAAAAAGGTTAGATGAGTTCTATGCTGCTACTGCCGAATTAGTATGGCTGATTGGCAACACAACACCATTAGAAAGAGGCAGCGGAACAGTTGCAGAATGGCTCCTGGGCATTGTACATCTCCACCACGGCTTGGAGCCCCCTGTGCTGAAAACCCAATTTCCTCAACTAGATGTGCTTGATATCACCTTCCCTCTATCAGATTACAAGGACTTCTTCACCTACTTTTTTGAGGCGAGCACCCTTCCACCGCACATCCGATGGCCCGACCTGTCATCCAAATCCATATTTGCTCAAATGGACGAGCTCTATGCCGCTAAACGCGAAGGCCGTTTCCAACAAATGCATAAGCACTAAGCTTCTGCTTAGTGCTTAGTTCCTAGTTCTTAGTGCTTAGTTCTTAGTGCTTGTTCATTATCTTGCTCCGGAGGAGCTAAATATTTATAGCCCACAGTGTAGCGCCAAAGGCGCAAACTGTGGGTGGTATTTAGATAAAAAAAAAAGCCCTGGAAGGGCGCAATATTTTATTTCGCCCTTCCAGGGCTTTTTTTATTATGGGATTCTTACCCATAGTTTGCGCCTTTGGCGCTACACTATGGGCTACAAATATTATGCTCCTCCGGAGCACGGTAAAACACTTTGCACTAAGAACTAAGCACTAAGAACTAAGAACTAAGCACTATGAACTAAGAACTTATTAGTAATCTTTGAGGGTGATGGCATTCGCTGCTTTAGCAGTCTTTCTTAACCCCAAGCTTTTGAAATATTCAAACAATCTGCCTGGTAGAAGCAAGAAGAGCTTTTGAATTAACTGGACCATAACTGATTTGAACCAGGAAACGTCCTTGCCGCCCATGAGAGCAGCGCTCATTTCCACCAATTGCTGATTTTGTTTAACGAAATCTAGTAAATTTTCCTCGTAATTCTTAAAGGCTAGCTGGTAATCTCCTCCGGCTTTAGCAAGCTCTCCAGCAAGAACATAAGCTCCTACCAGGGCCACACTTGCCCCTTGACCGGCAAAAGGCGACACGGCATAGCCGGCATCTCCCACCAATGCAACGCGACCATTTGTCCAATGGGGCATGTTGACCTGCGCTACGCAGTCAAAATAAAAATCAGGAGCTGACTCCATATAGCTTAAAAGACGTGGAATTTCCCAACCTTCTTTAGCAAAGGCTTGTCCAAGAAACTTTTTTTGCAAATTTTGATCAGAAAGATCGAACTGAAGATGCGGCGAGGGAAACGCAAAACCCGCTTTTGCCTTGCTGTCGCGAGTGCAGTATGCAATTGCAAATCGTTGATTGGCATGATACTCAATTTCAACGCGGTCTAAATTTAAAAAATTCGGGATAGAATAAAACGAAATATAAAGGCCTAGTTCACGCAGGAATTGTTCTTCAGCGCCAAAAGCGAGTTTACGCACTCGAGAATGCAATCCGTCTGCCCCTACAACTAAATCAAACACGCGAGACCCATTTTTTTCTAATTCGACCTCAACATCTTTTTCAGTTTGTGTAATTTTTTTGATAGAATCATCAAAAAGACATTCTACGTCGCCTAAATGCTTAAATAATATCTCACATAAATCGCCGCGGACAATTTCAAGATCTCCTTCGGCCCTCACGCCGCATAGGTCAGGAGTGGTTTCGTTGACAATTTTGCCAGTGCTGTCAACAAACAAAGCTTTTTGAATATCTGTCCGAGAGTTGAAAATAGCATCATGAAGACCCATACGCTTAATGACATCTATAGCAACGCCCCGGATATCAATTTTATAGCCTTCTGTGCGAAGGGTGGAATACTTTTCTACAATAGTTGGAATAAAGCCATACTTTTTAAGCCAATAGGCAAGAGTAAGGCCAGCAATGCCTCCTCCGGAAATTAGAACATTTTTGTTTTTCATAGTCGTCCGATTTGTAATTATCTAAATTATCATTTTTTGTTATTTTAAGGCCATGGTTCACAACTAACTTAGCTATTCTATGATACGGAAAATTGATTTGATCATGCCTCCAAGAAGTTTGTATGGAGTATTGCATGATTTTACTTTCTGCATGTCCAAAGCCCTTGAGAGGATTGGGATACAAACCCGCATCCTTTCCATCGACAAGGAAAAACCAAACCTATTTTTAGCAGATCTCTATAAAAATCCACCTGATTGCACGCTCTCATTTAACGGCTTGCTGCCCGATAAGAATGGCCATTTTCTCAGCGACGTTTCCGGAATCCCTCACATAGCTTGTATTGTAGACGCTTTTCATCGCTTTGGACAACTGATCCATTCAACGAACACGATTATTACTTCTGGCGATCAGTTTGATCAACAAATGTTTTTGAACGCCAATTTCAAGAAGGCTCTTTTCATGCCTCATGCTGCAGATTCGGATTCTTTAAAGCCCGTCACTAACGCAAAAAAGGACTATGAGTTTGATATCTTATGCATTGGATCATTTACCTTAGACATCCTTAAAAAAGAATGGCAGAAAGATTACCCGGAGGAAATTAGCAAAACTTTTGATCAAGCAGCTGAAACTATTTTGTCCGATAAGCCTGTATCTAGCCTGCAGGCACTTCTAGACTCAATCAATCAGACCGGAAATTTAGCAGCTTTAGAATCCTATAACTTTTACCGAATGCTTGATCAGCTAGAACGCTATATAAATACAACCTGCCTCTTTGACTTGATCCAAGAATTGAAAAATCTAAAAATTCATTTCGTCGGGCGCGGCAGTGAAATCTATTGGGAAGCGTTCGGCAAGCCAGCCAATATGACCTATCAAAAAGAAGTGACTTTCCCGGTTGCCCGCGAACTTATGGCTAAAAGCAAGGCAATCGTACACGCTGTCCCCTCAATACGCTATGGAGGCCACGAAAGAATCTTTGAGGGCATATCAGCTGGGGCTTTATTGCTTTCTAATCCGAACGCTTTTTTAAGAGAAAACTTTCAAAATGGCGAAAGCATCCTATTTTATGACTGGAACAATTTAAATGGCTTCTCAGATCTTGTTTCAGAAATGCTTGAAAATGATAGTAGAAGGCTTTCGATTGTTAAAAATGGGCAACAAATAGTTAAGGACAAGCATACCTGGGACCAACGTGCTGCAAAATTGCTTTCAGATGTTGAGAACTTCTTGTAACCATAAAAAATTTCCGTGGGGCCGGCATCCTGCCGGCCTTATCAAGTTTATGATGGCCGGCAAGATGCCGGCTCCACGATTGTTTTTTACAGAGGCTTCTGGTGGACTTCAAAGATGGCACTGACTTTCATGACATTTCCTAAAGGCTTTAGTTGAATGACAAAGGGGTTAGCGTTTTTTTCACTAGCTTTGATGACGCTAGAAGAGACGGCTTCTCTAAAAGGACGAGTCATATGTCCTTCGCCATTAATCATGACATTATCGTAAACCATTGAAAAATGACAATAGGGAACGAAAGGAAAGCTATCTGGAAAATGAAATGTTTTATCGTCACCGGCAACATAAGTTCTTCTGACAAAACGATCTGTGATCCTATCTATAGTCTGTCTTAATGGCGTCTTAGCTTCACTGTAAATTCTTGTGACTGAATAAGCTCCAAGATTTGAGCCGCCAGCCTGATTAAAACAGGAGCGAATATTTGAGAGTGAAAAAGGCAATAAACCGGTTCTCGGTCTAACAAAAAATGCCATAAAATTACCTTGTAATGTAAGGGTTAAAATCTGTTCAACCCAGACTTATAGCGAAAGCTCTTTTTGAATCACAGAAGATTTTTGCAATGACAAGAATAAAATTTGGCCGGCAAAGCGCCGACCAAAATACTAAGATTGACTATATAAACAACAATTTCATGCTCAGGAACATAAGTGCCCCGCCCATGACCCTGTCAATGTATATTCTGAATTTATTGATCTTCCCAACAAAACCTTTTGAAGTAATCAAAAAGGAAAGAAAGAGGAACCACGACAAAGTGATCGACCAATTGATGAAAGCATATTCAACTCTCAGCAACGCTGGAGTCGTCGAATCAATGAATTGCGAAAAAAGGCTGATAAAAAATACCGCAGCTTTCGGATTCAGCAAATTCGTCAAAAAACCTTGCCTGAAAGCTTTGTAAGCAGATATATCCGTATTTTCTTTGGCATACTTTAGTGTTAATGCCTCGGATTTCTTGAATGACGAAATAAGGCCGCTAGCACCTAAATAAAAGAGATAGGCAACTCCAGCATATTTGATCAAAGAATAGAGAAAAACGCTTTCGGCAATAAGGACGCCTATTCCTACTAATGTGTATGTAAGATGAACAAGCAAGGCTACAGAGACCCCAAGCGCCGTCATCAGCCCTGCTTTTCTCGAATAGGATAGACTATTTCTAAGAACAACGAAGAAATCTGGACCAGGACTTATTGCTGCCAAAAGAGATACCACTGCTACCGCTGTTAAATTTGCAAGTTCATCCATAAGAACTGCCGCCTTATAATCTTGAATTTAAGTTTATTAAAATATATAATATTGACATTTTAAATTATATTTATAAAAAAAGCAAATAAATTATTTATGAAATACGTAGCTAATATCTTATTTAGTTTTGTTATCTTATTTAATTATACCGTATGTGCTACTTTACCTGAACCTCGTAAAAATTTACCTGTCACATGCCTCGTTTCTAAGAGTTCCTATCAAGAAATTATCGTCTGTGCAAAGGAATGTCGTAAGAATCCATGCCTGTCCCCACAAGATGAAGAAAAAAGATTGCTGGAACTATTGGTTAGAGCCAATAACTGTCTTCAAAGTTATAACGGTAATACACTTGAAGATGCCATCAAGGCTTTTTTAAAAGATTTTGAATTTTCAGACCTCTCGCAGTTCATACTTGTAGATTCCAGACAAACAGACTTAGGCGGAAAATCTTCCGACAGAGTTTTTCTGATAAAAGATCAAAATGGCAATTTTAAATATGTTGTCAAAGCATTCAGAAACCCTCGCCAGCTATCTAGTAAGTTCTTACCTGAAATTTCTTCTCTTGCAATCCTTCAAGAATTGTCTATTCCCAATGTAGGACTCATCGAACCATTAGCATTTGCAAGCTACAATGATGGCGATAAGGAATGGGGCTTATTATTAGAGTCAGTAGCCCCTGGAAAGCGGCTTGACCAATATGCCCTTCAAGTTGCCAATGCAAAACCAAACTCCAAATTGCGATCAGATTATTTAGAAACCGCCCAAAAGGCATTCGCAAGAATAGGTGTAAGCCTGGCAAAACTGCACAAAAGGAAGTCTTCATATGAAGTATCCATTCCTTCGGAATACTTGACTAAATTTGACGAAAAACTGGGTGAAATAGTCAACAATGAGTTGATCACCAGCAAATTGTCAGAGCACTTTTCCTTGCAGGAGTTTGTAAGTTATGTGAATTCAGTCAAACAGGAAGCCTCAGTTATTCCTATTACATACTCATATTGGCATGGCGATGCGCATTTAGGAAATATGTTTTATGATGAAGCGACTGATCAGCTTACCTTTGTTGACATTGCAAAGATGCATTACTCTGTAGATATGAATGGGGAACCTCTGGCAGACGGCACATTGGATTTATTGAAAGTGGAAGAAAATCTTCTACGGATATCTCTGGGGCATTTGACTCGTGATGAAATTGAGTTGTTGCTGACAACATTTTATCAAGCTTATGAAAATCATGCTGAGCGGCATTTAGATCCGCGCCACCTGCTGTTTTATAAAACGTATCGTAAGTTATCGCGGCTCGTTAGCTATAGCTGTTACCACGATGAACAAGAGCCTGCTCGCAGTATCAATAAAGCTGTCTTCGATAGCGCTGTGGACTATTTCAAAACAAAGCTGCCTCCACAGGTATTCTCTGAAAGCGGCAGAGGACTGCCGCACTCCCAAAGAGCTGTCTTCGCTTCGCTCGCAGCTCGATAATAACGAAAGTTTAACTACGAGCAATGAGCAAAGCGAATTGCTCTTTGGGAGTGCGGCAGTCCTCTGCCGCTTTTATAGCTCTTTGAACTAAGCACTAAGTACTAAGAACTATGCACTTTCTTATGGCCTCTCTATGATCCAATATTGGTTGGCGCTATCTTTTTCTGTGATGGGCTTGGTCGTTAAATGTTTACCACCCAGGAAATCGGTCTCGCATAAACGACCGGGAACAAGCTGATAGAGCTCATGATAAATGTGATTCTCGATATAAACTTTATCGCCATAACAGATGCCTGAACCTAATCCTACGGCTTCTGCTTTCTTGATTGTCCACCATTGAGATGGGCAATGATGATTTGTAGAAAATGTGCAGGCAAAGTAATTTTCGTCTGATTCAAGAGTATTAAAATTCTTCAAACAGGCATCGTCCAATTTTATTACAGAGAAGGAACCATTGGTAAGTTCTCCTATGCCGCTTGTAAATTCTAAACAGACCTTATCTTTATCTGTGCCCAACGTGCTGAGATGCAGGAACTCGGGTTTGCAGACGCCTAAATAATTTCCTTCAGTGTTCCGCAAGCAGAACTGCTCGCCAAATTTGATGGTATCAATGGTATTTTCATCTTCAACTGAATCTGAGATAACATAATCCTGACGAGGATTTTCCAATGTGATGACTTTTTCAAAAGTAGGTGCTATATCGACTCTATGGCCCAGGTTCCATTTGTCTTTTGGTATATTTTTCCATTTCAGAATCGTAGAAATAAGGGACGTGTGGTCAAATGGTATTGAAGCGTCATCAGAGCGGATGATTGTCCCTTTATCAATAAGTGGAGAAATAAAAATTGTAGGGACTCTCACACCGTAACGATCAAATTTAAATCCTTTTTGAAATTTATCATCAGGGGCCACTGCTGCAGGAGGAGGAACATGGTCAAACAAGCCCCCATGTTCATCAAAAGTGATAATCAGAAGCGTGTGTTCCCAGGCATCTTTGTTCGCTATGAGGCTAGTGTAGATATTTGCCAGGAGATTTTCACCGGTTCTGATATCTCCTGGAGGGTGAAGATCATTACCTTGAAAACCAAAGATGAATTCTTCGGTTTTATGCATGACTGCGAGAGCTTCTTTTTCTTTTGGAGATAAATTAACACTTATCGTCCATTGTGGTTCAAGAAAGGAGATATCAGGCAATTCGCCTTTCCTAGCTTGCTCGTGGAATTGGTCGAAAATAGAGAAATGGTCATTTAAATTTGGTATGCGTTTAAGGGCTGCAAAAGTGTTTGTGCCGCTGAATGGCCCTGGAAACAGGATAGGAGTCATATCGGATTGCCAAAAAATGGACCAAGTCGTTTCAGGGGATTCTTCTGTTAGACGGTTCCACAAAGTGTCTGACTGGAAATTATTCTTGCCAAGGAAACCATTAATGATCTCACCTTCAGATGTGCCGCAAAAGGCAAAAGCGCGATTGGGATTGGTTTGTGTGGGTACTGAAGAGAACCAAGCATCAGATACAGCGTAATGGCGAGCTAACCCATACATAATTGGCAGTTCTTTATCGGTATGCGTTTCCATGATGGCGCATATTTGTTGCTGCTGGTTCAGCCAGTCATCTTCATGCCAAAGAGAGGCATAATCTTGAAGAAAGCCCTGCATGGTGGCTTCATTTCCGCCTGTCGGTCCAAAAATCTGTTTCTGAACATTTGGGAATTCTTCATTAGGGTCAAATTTAGGAGAATTTAAAAATGGAGTATTGCTAACTGAAGGCACGCCTTTTATTGGAGAGCACAGAAAAACGACTTCGCCATTAGAATTTTTTAATGTGTTTGTGTATTGAAAAGGGGTATCTTCAGATAGTCCAATGAAAGTGGGATCGCTCGTTTCTGGAACAAAATGGGAAGGCTTGCGGGTTTCATCGTAAAGCCAGGCTAACACGTTGTCGAAAGAGCGATTTTCTAGCATCAAAATCACGACATGTTTGATTTCCTTTTGCATCAGGCATTGTTCGGCGTCATTCTCGCTTGCAGATAACTGAAAAGTTAAAATGAGAAGTAAATAGACAGCATGAATATACTTTTTCAAAGTCTTCTCCAATGTTCAAATTGATTATAAAAGTGAAAGTCCTCTGCATACGCATCAAGCTAAAAAATTACCACAGAGGACACAGAGATTCACAGAGAAAAATTTTAAAGATTAACTTTGTGTCTCTTTGTGCTTTCTCTGTGTTCTCTGTGGTTTAAACTTGCATACTTAACCCTATAAAGAAATTTGCAATGGCGACACAATCACCTGGAAAATAAATTTAGACGGAGCTGAGTCCGTTTGATCTTCGGTGTCGGGCAGAGTGCTCTGAATGCCCCCAACAATGTAACCAATGACGGTAGGCCTTTTAATTGAGTCAAGCTTCACCACTCCGTTCCTATATCTGTGTGTACTGTCTAAAAGAAATACCTCAGCTTCAGAACCAAGCAGCAGAGTATTTCCAGGGTGGACAGTTGTAGAAGGTATTGTAGGAAATGTCGCCGAGGGCATGAAAAACTGACGATAAACACCGTGCTTATCAATTTTAATGGCCGTGGTTTGGCTGATGAAAGGGATGTCGTCATTGGTTTGAAAGACAAACTTATTATTCACTTTTTCAAAGAAGCCATAGCTCATGCCGCCAAATAAAATGGTGTACATGTCTCCGCCCCTTTCTGAAAACATGCCTAAAGTGGCGCAGTCATAATTGTTCATACCTTGCTTAAAAGTTGAAGGAAGTGATGGGTCCGCCATTGATGGCTCTCCGCTTTTGGTCACTTGAACGGGCACTGTCCATACGCCAGTGGTGGGAGTAAACACTCCCGAAAGAATATCAAAGCTAAACTCTAGTTGATCACAATCGTTTTTCACGATTGGGGACACGTTCAAATCCCTTCTGCGTAAATTTGGATCAGGCACTAATGGCAAAGGATCGAATTTGACGATCGATAAATTGACTCCGTCATCATTGATAATGAAGCGGCGGATTTCATCAGTATAGTGCTGAAATACAGGAGGCTGTTGTATCGGATCAGCATAAAACCCATTGAATTCATGGCCGACCATTAATAAAGTTGGCCCATCAGCAACTTGATTCATGTATCCGCCTGTCACCTTGAAAATGTCATCAAAAATTTGGCGAATATGCTGCGCTGCTGTTTCACCTGGCGACGGATTTACTACCCAATGCATCAGCCCAGGAATATCAATTGCTGTGAGTGAATTTTTGGTGTCCAATTTTCCAGTAGCAGTGACAACGCCATATCCCCCGGTAATATACAGGGTATTTCTTTTCTGGTAGCCTTGGGCAGCTGTCACAGAAAGCAGATCGACTTGGGCCTGTGTCAAACCTGATTGTGGATCCAATAAGGACCTTGTATAAGTGACTTTGTTTATAGGATCTATTACGAAGACAATTGTACTCTGCTCTTGAACAGGGAAGTTGTCTTCGCTGTTTTGGACAAAGCCATGAAGTCCTCCACTCCTGCCAGTAATAATCAGCCATTTATTATCTACAATCGCATGAATATAGGACTGTATTCCTACTGGCAGTTCGAAATCAGCTTTCTTTAAAAACACACGAAATGGCAACGTTTTGTCGGGGAAAATAGGGCTCACAGTGGGAGTTTGATTATCTGCTGCTATTTCTGGCTGCAAGCCAAAAATGATTACTGAAAAAACTGAAAGTAGAATCGGCTTTAACTTCATAAACTATGCCCCTTGAATTTGATAACTTTTTAGCTTAGATGCTAAAAGCTTGCATATCAAATTTTTTATTTGAAGGCATTAAAAAAGTGCGTCCGTTTAGATAATTGTTCTGTGACTTGGCTTTACGCCAATTGTGATATGGAACTCATGCTCACGTTTAGGCAGTCCATACTTTTCGCGAATTTGATCCAGCTGAGGAGCATCAACGACGATAAAATATACTTCATCGATTTCAGACCATTTTGGCGGATGAACGACGTCGCAACTTTTTGGCGTGAAGGAAATCACCTGGCCGCACTCTTGAATTTCATCTATCATAAACTTTGTCATTTCATCATGATAAATAACGGAAATGTGCGCCCCTACAAGACCTTCTCTGCCAAAATAAGGCGGTTCTTCAAATCCGGCATCCTGGATGAAGGATACCAAATGATGAATGTACTCGTCGTCCACATCAACATAAATAAAGCCGCCTGAATTTTTCAAAACGCCATAATGCGGCAGGTTAGAATCGACATATTCTAAAACCTTTGAATTTTCCGGGGCTTCCCATGCAATGCATAGGTTAGAAATACTGATTAAGGCAAAAAATATGTATTTGATGTATTGCATACTGACTCCCAAAAAAAATATTAATTATATAGAGTGTAATATTAAAAGTAAATTAGAGAGCAAAGGATTCATATGAAAAAAATATCGTTTGGTTACTATCTATCCACTGTTTTATTATCTATTAGTCTGACATCTCAAGCCTGCCTCGCGGCCAGTTCTTCAGCATCATCTTCATCTGACAGCTGCCCCTGCACGGCCTTAGGAACTTGCGGAACTATACCGGCGACTTCAAATACTGGTTTTGTGACTCCCGATCCGATTATCAGTTCTCCCCAAGTTTGGTCCTTTGTCAGCGAACCAAATTTGCATCCGATGAAAGTTGCCATCAATAGATTTGATCCCGGCACTTCACCTGGGCTTATTTTCTTAGCTCCTTACGCCTTTTCTTCAAATGCAACATACGGACAGCCTGGGTCTTTAATTATAGACAGCTCCGGCAACCCCATTTGGTTCAGGCCTCTTAGCAGCCCAAATCTCATGAACACAGATTTTAGAGTGCAAACATATAAATGCAAACGGGTGTTAACTTTTTGGCAAGGCACTCTTGCGACTCCGCCTGCATACACTAACGCACCCGGTGGTTCATCAGAACCAGGCTCTTGCTACTATATTCTTGATAAATCCTATCGAGTCATTGCCAACGTTACGGCTCAAAGAGACTATACATCTGATATCCATGAATTTCTCATCACTCCCAGAAACACTGCTCTCATACTTTCCACTAAATCTGTTCCAATGGATTTGACACCTTTCGGCGGTCCGCAGAATGGTTTTGTCCAAGACTTTGCCATTCAGGAAATCGATATTAAAACAAAAAAACTGATCTTTTTCTGGAGCGCACTTGACCATCTTCCGCTTTCAGATTCCTTCGAACCAGCTTCCGACGCTGTTCAGACGAGCAACATATGGGATGCCTATCATTTAAATTCAATAGGCTTAACTGATGACCCACATGACATCATTGTTTCGAGCCGCAACTTTTGGACAATTATTAAAATCAATAAACCTACTGGAAATATCATCTGGGAGCTAGGAGGCAAGCATAGCAGTTTTGCGATTGAAGCAGGCGGAGAATTTTCCTGGCAACATGACGCACGTTTTTTGCCTGACAATTTGATAAGCATGTTTGATGATAATTCCAATGGCTCATCGACGCCAGGGCCTTTCTCACATGGTTTAATACTTAAATTAAATTTCGATACGATGAGCGCCAGCGTTCACCGCACTTACTTCCATGATCCCAATCTTACTATCGCTTCACAGGGGAATGTGCAAAGTTTGAAAAATGGCAACAAGTTCATCGGCTGGGGTCAATCTGCTTATTTTTCCGAATTCAGGAATGAGGGCAACACCACTTCAGACCCATCTGTCAACTTGTTATATGATGCACAGATGCCTGGCTCAAACTTCACATATCGCGCCTATAAAAATCACTGGGTTGGCAAACCATTCTATCGGCCAAGTATTGCAGTTAAGTCAGATAACGGACTAGTCATTGTGTATGCTTCCTGGAATGGTTCTACCGAAACAGCCTTTTGGGAAATCTTCGCAGGCAGCAAACCCAAAAAATTGAAAAAAGTCAGAACTGTTGAAAAATCAGGCTTTGAAACAGCCATCGACGTTAACAACAATGGGCCATACTTCCAAGTCAGAGCCCTCGATTCAAAACGAAAAATCATCGGAGTCTCAAAGGTCATAAAGTTGAACTAAATAATAACCCTTGGCATCCAGAATCCAAAATGAGTCCTGCGTATTCAGGCCGTCTCGGCCTGATACTTAATAAGGGGTATCTACCATATCCTGCCACTGCCAGTTTTGTAACACAACCTAAGGTCAGGCCGGGACGGCCTGAATACGCAGGACTCATTCTGAATTCTGGATTCTGAATTCTTATTTGGGATTCAGGCAAAGCAATGGCAACGGAAAGGGGATCTTTACAAACCTGCCCTTGCAATATGCGACTCCTCAACATCCAATTCATGCTCTAACTCGCGGAAAAGTTTGTCGTCAATTTCCTGCCTCTCCCACATTCCTACCAACTCTTTACGCAATGCTTGCAGTATTTTCAATCTGATGAGCTCCAAATTGGACATCTTCTTTAAATGCGAATTGGACATTTCGAAAATAAAACGCTGGGATGAAAAATAGTTTTTAAGAAAATTAAATTCTCTTTCATTAATATTATTCGACTGATGAAAATGAAGGATTTTCTCTTCGGCAACCTTGGCAAGACGGCCTCGTGCTTGATGCGCTTCATGGTGGCCGACATGATGCTCTATCTTCATCCACCGTACAAGGTAAGCCAGGGTACTGCTTGGCAATAAGAGCGTTATTAAAATCACCACAAAGGTCATGAAAATGACCTCATCACGTCCTTCTATAACAGAACCATCTGAAGTAAAAAATGGCAATGCCAATGCCGCAGTAAGAGAAACGATTCCACGCATGCCTGACCATCCGATGATAGTAGCTTCTCTTAATATCTGCGGACAGAGACTGCTTTTTTTTGGATTTCTAAATGCCTTAAAGTATGCAATGCCGCTTTTTGAATAGACCCACAACAACCGAATAATAATAAGAGCCAGCGTAATCAATGCCGCGTAAACCATGTATAATGCTACTTGCGTAAAATTCATCTTGATCACAAATTCCCTCAAATGCAAACCAATTAAGACGAAAATAAAACAATTGATCAGAATGACGTAAATATCCCAAAACGCAAAACCAAGAACCCTTCGAAGCGCTACATGATGCCTTGCTACTATGCGTGCGCCAATCAAGCCATTGACCACAACAGCAAGTACCCCAGATACATCAAGAACTTGAGCGGTTATATAAGTCACATAGGGCATAGTGATGGAAAATAGCACCCCGGAAACTGGTTCCAAAAACCTTCTTGAAAAATTTTGAAGCCCAAGGCCTAATACCAAGCCAACCAAAGTGCCTCCGGCAACAATTTTAACGAATTCGATACTGGCATCTGCAAAAGAAAATACTCCCGAAAGAAGTGCTGCAACTGCCAACCGATACAAAACCAATGCAGATGCATCATTGACCAAACTTTCCCCTTCCAATATTGCCTGAACGCGCGGGCTTATGGAAAACCGCTTGAGAATTGTTGTGGCTGCAACGGCATCCGGCGGAGAAATAATTGCCCCAAACGCAAACGCTAGGGCCCAAGGAAATTGCGGGAAGATCCATTTAAATAGAAGGCCGATCAATACTGTTGTAAGGATGACCAGTCCTAAGGAGAGCGAAAAAATTTCCCGCCAATGTGTTTTAAACTCACGAAAGGAAAGTGAAAAGGCTGCGTAATATAAGATTGGAGGAAGAACAACGATCAATATTAAATTGGGATCGAAAGAAATGACTTGAAGATGTGGTATAAAACCTATCGCAATTCCTCCCAATACTAAGATAATCGGATAGGGTATCTGAATTTTCTGGGCAACGCCCACTAAAATTGCAGCAAGAAAGATAAGGACTATCAGTATTTCAAAAGTTACCATGTTTCGGTTACTCTTTAAATTACAATATCAATATATTGTCCTTATATTCCTCGTTCTATTATTTAACTACAGTAAATTATTTATAATTTGTTGAAGTATAAACACTACTGTTTCTTCTCCCTCTATTGAGGGACCAATTTGATTAACAATTATTGAAATAACTAAAGATTTTTTAGGTATATAAAAGAATATAGAATGATATCCTAATGTACCGCCGGTATGCGTCCAAATATAACCGCAATCAGGATCATACAATCGACCAATTCCCAATCCATAACCTTTGAGCTCAGAGTCTGCTGGCAATTTGTAAGTTTCTTCAGACTCTATACACACTGAGCTCTGAAACTCCTCTTGCTGTTTTTTGGGGAGGTAATTCTTTGAAAAGAGAAGGTCTGGCCAATGAACTAGATCAGCGGCTGTGCTTACTATTGCTCCGGCAGCGCCTGCCCAGCTTAAATTGATTTCAGTGATGTCTCGACCATATAATTCTTTATGGCCATCTGGATGCATGGCATAGCCATGTGCCATATTTTCGATTGATTCAGATGGATAGGTTTTTGGTGAATATGTAGTATGCTTAAAATATTCAGGATATTTTTCGAAGATATATTTTTTAAATAATGTTTCTAATGGCAAACCTGTGACTTTTTCTAAAATCATGCCCACAATAATATAATTTGTATTTGAGTATGAAAATTTCGTGTTTGAAGGAAAAAGTAAATTTGGATGATGGAAATACGCTAAATCAACAAGTTCATTGTCGCTCCAAATTTTCTGAGGATCCTTAACCATGGTTTGGTACAAGCTTTCTTCGTTGGTATAGTTGTAAATCCCGCTTGTCATATTCAGCAAACATTCAATTTTAATCGATTGCCATTCGGGATATTGTGATAACCAATGACCTATTGTTTGATCAATATTGAATTCAATGCCAAGTCTTCCACTTTCCGAATCGGCTTCCACAAGGAGTGCCAGAGAAGCAACGAAAGACTTAGTAATTGAACCGATTTGCATTAAATGATCATTTTCCAATGGCTCTAATGTTTTAGTGTCGCGCAACCCGCTCGAAAAATTCCACGACTGTGTAGTCTCTGTATCTTTTATGCCAACTTGCACGCCTGGTAGATGATGGTTTTGTTGAATAGAGTTAATTAAATCCTGAATATGCGAAGGATCAATATCAACTTTTGCAAATGCATTAGCGGTAAAAATGATAAAACAAACTACAAATAAATAAAGCTTATTCATGTTGGTGTTTCACTGAAGAATATTTTATTGCCTATTGCAACGATAAGATAAACGCAAGCCACGGCAATAAATTTGTCTACATAAGAAATGATTTTTTCATTCTTTTTCTTTTCTTCGAGTAATTTCTGATAGGCATGCCTATAATAATTCGCATGAAAGGTGCTTTGAACCATTTGAAAATAAATTACAAAAGTTATCTTAGCATAATCAGCGTAAAAGTCTACATCGCTGCTGAAGTTATAATACTTAATTGCATTTGTGATAATATTGTGATGAAGTTTTGCTCCCTCGTATTCAACTTCCAAATGCAGTTTTACAAAAGTTTCACGATCGATTTTTTTCTTGAATGCGTCATCGCAAATTTTTTTAAATTTATCTTGTTGAATGGCATTAGTAAGTTCAAAAACTAAAATGCTGAATGCTGCTTCCTCTGACAAATCCTCATTCAAAAAAATAGTTCTTGCAATTGAATCACAGACCCCGCGAGAATTTTTTGCAGATTCTAAAGTATAACCTTTCCGATTATCCACTAAGTCCAGATTAGGACTCCCATTCCTTCTCGTGACAAACTCTACTTTCCATGGAGTTGATCTTGGTCCATCATTTTTTGAATTCGCTAGTTCATAGAGCTCCCGAGTTGCCGGGCAATCGATGATTTTCCTTATAAGAATTTTTGCTCGTAGTTCATTTTTTTCTATTAGTTGTTTTTCAAGGAATTCCAAAGAAGGTTTATCTGCGGGATTGCGAATTTCCTTCCCCTGGCAATAAACAGGAGCTCCCGCAATCCAATATCCTGGAGGAACAATTGAAGTTATAGACATAATAATTGCTTTAAATAATTAAACAAATTAATTTACACGAAACAGTTGAAAATGTCAAGTAATAAAATTATTAATCTAAATTGAATAAAGGAGATAAAAATGCCCAAAAAAATAAGTTTCATTGGTTTAGGCAACATGGGCACACCAATGGCCTTCAATCTCCTTAAAGGCGGCCTTGAATTAGCCGTTTATAATCGCAGTAAGGAAAAGGCTGCTCCATTGGTTAAAGCTGGCGCCAAGCTGTTAAGCCACCCTAGCGAAGCGTTTAAGCATGCTCCAATTGCTTTTTCGATGGTTGCCAATGATCATGCCCTTTTTGATATTACTGAAGGCCCAAATGGCCTTTTGGCGGGTGCGAAGCCTGGGTCCATCCATGTGTCGTTGAGCACGATTTCTCCAGAAACATCAACAAAATTGGAAACGCTTCATAAGGAAAAAGGCCTTCACTATTTAGCTGCTAATGTCTTCGGGCGCCCGGACGTTGCTGCCAAAGCAGCTTTATGGATTTGCATTGCCGGAGAAAAGGAAGCCAAGACTAAGGCAGAACCTTTTTTAAAATTTATTGGTAAAAGTATCTATGATTTTGGGTCTAAGCCTGAGATGGCCAACAACGTTAAGCTTGCCGGAAATTTTATGATCTTAGCAGTGATTGAATTGCTGTCTGAAGTTTTTGCTTTTGGTGAAAAGCATGGCATTGATCCAAAAGATTTGTACAAACTATTCACAGAGTCGCTGTTCCCATCGCCTGTGTTCTCAACTTATGGGAAAATCATTCTTGATAAAGCATTTAGTCCTGCCGGCTTTAAGCTACCTCTTGGACTAAAGGACTTAAACCTCTTTTTAGATTCTGCCGAATCTGTCAACTATTCTTCGCCTCTGGCTAATCTGCTGCATGACAAATTGCTCACCAGTATGGCTAAGGGGCGTGAAGATCTTGACTGGTCATCCATTTCACTTATTTCCAGAGAAAATGCCGGCCTAGAATAGTGGTAAGCGATGGATGATGACACTATTGTCTTTTATTTTATTCGACATGGTCAGACAGATTGGAACCTTGATAATAAAATTCAAGGGCACACAGATGTCCCTTTAAACAAGAAAGGCCTTGAACAAGCAGGTGAACTTAAGAAGAAGTTAACAGGCATCGTCTTTGCGAAATGTTTTTCTTCCGATTTACAGCGAGCGTCAAAAACCGCCCAGATTATAATGAAAGAAAATCCGGCAAAAATCGTTTTAGATAAACGACTGCGTGAACGGAATTTCAGGGATATGGAAGGTAAATCGAGCACTGCATATATTAATGCCTCTCCACAAGATTTGGATAATATTGAAACTGATGAAGCTTTATCTGCGCGCGTATTTCAATTCCTTGATGAAGTTATTAATACATACCTAGGCGGCAATATTTTGATTGTGAGTCATGGCGGTGTCATGAGGTCTGTTTTATCAAAAGTTTTGTCGTTAACTTGTCGGGATGTGGAAATCGAAATTGGCAATATGGCCATCATGAAACTTCTCTTTACGCATGGAGAATGGCATGTCGAAGAACTAAGCGACATCCGCTGGACGTAAAAGTTCAACGGACAATAACGGACGATTACGGACAGTTTCATCTTGCTCAGAAGGAGCATAATATTTGTAGCACACAGTGTAGCGCCAAAGGCGCAAACTGTGGGTCCTGTTGAAAAAAAACCAAAGCCCTAAAAGGGCGAAATAAAATATGACGCCCTTCCAGGGCTTTTTTTTTAATGCATTATTACCCACAGTTTGCGCCTTTGGCGCTACACTGTGGGCTATAAAAATTTAGCTCCTCCGGAGCAAATTGCAGTTGTCCGTATTAGTCCGTAATTGTCCGTATTGGTCCGTATCAGTCCGTAATTGTCCGTTTAATCAAAAAATCTACAGAATTGCACATAACGTAGAACTCTTTTTTGCTAGAGTTGTTTTAGGAGCTTCTTGAAATAATGTTAGATCTCCAACATCCCCCTTGCGGGCTCCTGCCTCTAACAATAATTCACATATCTGTTTACGATATTTTTTTTCATTTTCTCCCATTTTTCTTCTTTTTCCTTCTTTAATATTCATGAATTCAACAGTACCGCAGGCAAAATCAATAGGAGCACGGGTATATTCGGGATCAAATGGGTTTACATATTCTGGACAATAAACATACGACCAATAGTCTGCCACCAGGGCAACTAATGGAGCAAGTAGACTATTGGAACAAGCATCGATAATTACATCAACATCTCTTTTTTTAAGCAAATCCAATGCTGTCTTATGAGTAGTCACAGTAGGAGAGAAGTTAAATGCTGTGACAGCACGAAGAAGCGTATGAGTTTTATCAAATGAATTTGCATGTACGTTATGCCATACTGCATAAGTGATTGGATAACGACCCCTAAGATCTATGGAAAGTGGATCGGCACCTGCATCTAATAAAGCTCGAATGCATCCAGATGAAATTTTTGGATTTTCAGCAGCTAAATGGAGAGGCCTAATTTCCCACGGGGCGTAGGTTTTGCTGGTTCTATTAATGTTTGTTAATACGACTGATCCATTTCTAGAATTTATTATTTTAGACAAGGTTTTTTGTCGCAGTGCTGCATCTAAAATAATATTCACAATACGATCATGTCCATGTCTACAAGCCACATGTAATGCTGTTTCGCCATCTGCGAAAGGGCATGCTTCTGATAGTTTCTTATTCGTCTGGGAACTTCTTTCTTCGTTGATTTCCACTACGTTTTCAAGAAGGCCATTCATCATCCTTACCTGGCCGATAGCAGTGCAAAATAAAAGGTGAATTTCTGATGCACGCGAGGGAGTTTCAGTTTCATAAGCCTTCATGATTTCGTTTGCCCACAAATCAGGCATTGGTGGGTTATCATCTATATCAGTATTACCCTTGCTTTGAATCCTTTGAATAATTGAATCATAAGGATCTGTGGACGAAATTGATGCTGCCGTCATTTTAAATCTCCATTATTTAATTTTTTATATTAAACTTTTCAAGTAAACCCTCTTAAACAGTATGAGAGGTTTTTTTTATTCTTAGTGTTAATGCGACAATAAGTCTAGTCAAAAACAGCTTTATAGTCAAACATTCATTTGTAAATCTGTGTAAAATTAATAAGAATATTATAAAAACAATAATTTTTATTTTACTTTTATTTATTTTTTATATAATATACTTGCCTTATTAAGGAGATCTAAATGAGTTCAGTTAATAACATTTTGTCAGTAGCAAGTACACAACCCATGATCGCAACAACTGCTGCTGTATCTGCAGCAAGCGCTGCAAACTCTTCAAATAAAAAGATGCCTGAGGCGGATTTGAAAGCGGTGTCTGAAGAAATAGTGGCTTATTTTCGTGAAAATAAAGATGCTGACACTCCAGCTGCTATCAAAGAGATAATCCTTAAAAAACCATGGGGAAATCAAAAGTTTTATTTCGATCCTAAAGAATTTGTTAAATGTTGTAGAGAGGCAACTTATCGAATTGATCCATTTCAAATAGTCAGGGAGTTAGTAAAATTATTTCTTTCATCAAATCCCAAAGAATTAGTCCTTGAAACTGACGAAGATGAAAATACAGCTCTCCACTATGCTTTATACGAGACTGATTTTATTGATTTTGGACTGGAACTCATTAAAGCTGGCGCAGATCCTTGGGCGCGAAATTATTTTGGCTTCACCCCTTTGCATTTATATTTTCTCAATTTTGCAATAGATTCTCCTGCTGATAAAGGTATGATATCTAAATATCTGGAAGCAGCAAAACAAACTACAGATGTAAAGGAGTACGAAGAAAAATTTTACGCAGCTTTTCGCCGAACAACGGCATCCACGCAGATTAGTCATGACTGTCAAACTCTTATTTTTCAATATACTAATCCAATAGAATACTATCTAAATGCTATTGTCATTAAAAATGGATACAAAGTTCCCTCTATCATTGAGGTAGCGGCTTTTAATCCGAAGCATAATATGTCGAACACTCGCGAGCAAACCCTCAAAGATTTACAGGTAATTATTGATGCTGGAGGAGATTCTAGAACATCCAGTGTTATGCAATTTGAACACAATTACACTGGATCCGTTCTTGATGTTGCTTTGGCTATTAAGAAAAGTAAGCGTGGCGGCTATTTCACTGTTCCGCTTATGCCCGAACAATGCAAAAGATTTACTGAGATCGGGGGAAAAGAACTGAAAATTGCTAAAAAATTTCGCCAAAGAATGGGCACATACGCAATTCTAGAGCATTATGATATAAATTTTGATCGCATAGTGATGGATATATTATTTGGAAAACGCGATAAGTCTGATAACATGTCTAGTGTTAATATTATAATATACGACGATAAACTACCTGGAAAACGGAATGTAGATCTTATAAAAAAAGTTCTCGAAGAACTTTTCAAAGAAATGGGTTCTCGCAATATTTTCATTGGGAACCCAATAGTCCCTTCAAAGACTATTGTCATAGAAGATCAATTGATGTTTGGTTTTTGGTATCGCCCAGAAACTCTGGAAAGAATCAAAGATATACTTAGACCTAAAGAAAATACATCTTGTGTAATCAGTTAATCGTTGGTAATCCCTTTGTCGTGGTAGTACACAGAAAAAAAATTAAAAGAGTTGTTGCTAATAAATAAAGCGAGAATCCTCTGCATGCACTTCAAGATAAGCCAATGTAAACCCTGAGCAGCGAGCGCAGCGAGACAGCTCTTTGGAGCACCAGAGTAGCTCGCACGCTGCTCACAACATGAAACTTCTCTTTACACATGGAGAATGGCACATCGAAGAACTTTCCGATATCCGCTGGGCCTAAAACAACCTTCACATGGTGCCCGCCGGCATCCTGCCGGCCGTTTGTTGTGAAGATTGTTTTAATATCAACAATCTACAAAATTGTACATAAGATAGTGTTTGTTGTGGCCATTTCTATTTTTTTAAAGAATGACACAACATTTTGGCTGTTCAGAAGGTTTGAACCTTTTTGATATTAAGGTATCATCCTCAATACGTTTTGAATATTCTTCACTGGTAATTGTTGTGATAGATTTTGGCTGATTAAAATGTATGACCAAGTATTTTTTGAAATTACATAGTACATTTGTGGGAAAGTGTGCCCTGCCGGCTTTTACATAAATTTTCTGATAAACTCGAATTTTCAATAAACATTCATTTATGGAATTAAATTTGTTAATTAAGAACTGATAATATCAGAATTTTTTCTCTGTGCCTCTGTGTCTCTGTGGTTCATTTTTATTTGTTAACACTACTGACTTGTAGCATCATTCCATCGTTTGAGTCTTTTTTCTTGTTCTCCTGCTTAGGGCCGTTAATGATCTCGACTTTGACGCCTTCGTGAATGCGATCATTTGGAATCACAACAATGAGATCATTTTCCTTTAGTCCTGAGATAATCTCCACTTTATTGCCATAATCCCGGCCAATTTGCACCTGGCTTAAATGCACAAAATTATTGTCTCTAATCACTGCTACATGCGGATAACCTGACCTTATAATCAAAGCAGTGGTTGGAATAATGAAATTGATTGTGTCTGGTATGAGAAAAAATTTCACCATCCCATAAAGACCTGGATAAAGAATGTGTTCTTTATTCTCGACATCAACTTCTGTCGTTAAAGTCCTGGCGTTTGGATCTAAGGCTTTAGCAAATCTTGTTACAGAACCCTTGAAGACTTGGCCAGGGAGGTACCCAATGGTGACTTCTGCCTCTAAGCCATCTTTGATATTAGTAAAATAGGTTTGAGGTACATCAGTAAAAAAGCGCATAGTATTTGTCTGAGCGATTTCAAAGAGTTCCTGAGCGTTGCCGTTGACTGTGCCATAGATCAAAGAACCTATATCTATTAACCTTTTTGTAATAACTCCATCAAATGGAGCATAAATATATTTAAACTGCTGCTGATATTTAAGCCTGGCAACATTTTTTTCATTGGCCACCACCAAGGCTTCAGCTGATAGAAGATTAGCATTAAATTGGTCAACTTCCTGCTTAGATACTGCTTCTCTATTTTTATCCCAAAGGGCTTGCCAGCGGTCGCTGGTAATTTTAGCAATATCCCTAGCAGCCTGTGAGTTTAAAAGGTCAGCTTCTGCTTGAGCAAGCTGCTGATCTGTTTCAGGTGTATCAATATCTGCTAAGAGATCCCCTTCTTTTACCATGTCGCCTATATCATGGTAAAAATTGATCAAGTATCCATTAACTCTAGACCATATAGGAGTGATATGCCATGCTTGAGCCGAGCTAGGCAAGATTAATTCGATGGGTTTTGTATTGGGCTCTAGCCTCATCACAGTCACCTGCGGCAAGGGATTTTTTGACGCAATTGCGTTAATCTCAAAATTATTAATCACGCGTGGGATCAGTCCTCCCATAAAAAGAACGAATAGAACTATTGAAGTTATAATGATGATCATTCGCCCTTTTGAGCGATTTTCTCGCGTTTCGTTGGCTTCTTCCATCATTCAATTCCTTCATTTATAGATTGATGATCGGGTGGAATATAAGGCTTTGGCTTTGCGCGCAAATAAGGATTTTCTTTATGGCGCAAGAAAGAAAAAATCACAGGAACAAAAAATAGCGTTGTCAATGTTGCGAAAGCAAGCCCGCCAATGACGGCTTTTCCAAGCGGAGCATTTTGTTCGCCTCCTTCTCCAAAGGCCAAAGCCATTGGTATCATCCCGACAATCATGGCAAGCGCTGTCATCAGAATGGGACGTAGGCGAGTTTCTGCTGCTGTTAAGACTGCCTGAATACTATTTTTCCCTTCACTAAGCTGAAAGTTGGCAAATGTGACTAGCAAAATGCTATTTGCTGTCACAATTCCCACACTCATGATGGCTCCCATTAACGCTGGAATGTTGAAAGTTGTGCCCGTTATAAACAAAGTCCATATTATTCCCGCGATAGCACCTGGTATTGCCATCGTAATAATAAAAGGGTCAAGCCATGATTGAAAGTTGATGACCATGATGAAATACACAAGAATAATAGCAAAAATGAAGCCAATGCCAAGACGAAAAAAGGCTGTTTTCATATTGGAGACAACACCGGCCATGATGATGGTATTTCCAGGCGGCATTGTTTTGTTATAGCTGTCGATGATCCTTTGTATATCTGATGAGACGCTTCCGAGATCCCTATTCTGCACGCTTGCCAAGATATTATATACCGGCTGAATATTCAGATGGCTTTCAACTCCCACGGTTGTGCGTCTTTCCAGCTTGCAAAGATCGCAAAGCAATTGCGATTGCTTGGTATTAGGACTCGAGATAGGTATGTGAAGCAAGCCTTCAACTGTGTTGATGCGGTATTTTGGATTCTGCACTGCAATAAAATAGGGAACGCCCGATTTTCTATCTAACCAAAAATTTGGACTGACAACCGTGCTATCGCTAAAATTTAATAAAACATCTGTCGTCACACTAGACTGGTCTAAATCAGCCAAAGCTATTTGGGTGCGGTCAATTTCAAGAAACAATTCGGGTAAATCGACAATTTCATTGAGATGCACATCGACAGCACCAGGGATATGCGAAATCTTATCAATCAGTTCCCTAGCTACCCTTAAGTTGTTATCTTTATTATACCCGGCTACTTTAACGATGATGGGGGCTGGGGCTCCCACATTTAGAATTTGATTGACCATATCTGCCGGCTGAAAATAGAAAGAAAAATTAGGAAATTTTTCTTGAAGCTTTTCTCTCAGCATCGTCATGTATTCACCGGTGGTGTACTTGCGTTTCGATTTTAATGACACCAGAATTTCGCCATCATATGGCCCATAGGTTGTGCTATCGCCAAAAGCTAAAGGATAAGGGCTTGGATTAACACCAATGTTGTCCAGCATCATATCAATATCATCATCATGAACGATTTTCCTGATCTCATCTTCCACTGCACTGAATTCTTCCGCTGTGACTTCAATTCTGGTTCCTGACTGAGATCTGACGTGCAGTCTGAGCAAACCTGCATCGACTGCTGGAAAGAAATCCTGGCCAACAAACGGGGCAATGCAAAAGGCGCTAATAAATATGATGCCAAATACAATGAGGATGATTGCTCTATTTTCTAAAGACCATTTGAGCGCCGAGCCATATTTCTTGCGGAAACGTTTAAAATGTTCATCAAATTTGACATGATAGTGGTCTAAAGCAGTTTGCGGCCCTCCGCCTGTATATAGATACATTTCGGGCGGCAAAATAAATTTGATCATTACCGGCAAAAGCGTACGAGACAAGCAGTACGATGCCACAATAGCAAACACGACTGATAGGGCTAAAGGTGTAAACAAAAATTTGGCTGGACCGATTAGCAGAACAACAGGCAAAAAAACAATGCATATAGACAAGGTTGATACAAAAGCAGGAATGGTCACCTCGTAAGAGCCATCCAAAATAGCCTGATCTAATGGCTTTCCTACAGCTACATTGCGATGGATATTCTCAATAGCTACAGTGGCATCGTCAACCAAAATACCAATGGCAAGCGCCAGGCCGCCAAGAGTCATGATATTCAATGTCTCGCCCAGCAAGCTAAGAAATATGATCGAGGTCATAATGGATAATGGAATGGTAATCAAAACCATCAAAGTGCTGCGCCAGCTGCCTAGAAAAAAAAGGATCATTAACCCAGTCAGCAAAGCAGCTAAAAATCCCTCGGTGACAACTCCTTCGATGGCCTTCTTAACAAAAATCGATTGATCAAAAATAAGGCCGATATCCATTCCTTTTGGAGCAGCCGCCTGTATCGTTGGCAATAATTCTTTAACCTGATTGACGATCGAAAGAGTCGAGGCGGCTCCATTTTTCAAAACTTGCATAAGAACAGAAGGCAGCCCATCTTTTCTGACTAAATTCGTTTGTGGAGAAAAGCCGTCATGAGCATAGCCGACGTCGCGTAAAAAGACGATCTTATCATCAACTTTGGCAATAGGGATATCATTAAAAGATTCAGGTTCAACAGGCGTGTTGTTCATATTGACAAGGTAGTCAAACTTGCCAATACGCGAATCGCCAAGGGGAGTAGTTACAACTTGATTTAATAAAGCACGGTTCACATCGCGGGCCGATAGGCCTCGAGACTGCAATGCTAATGAATCGACGTCGACCATAAGCTGGCGGACCACGCCTCCGTATGGTGTCAAAAACGTAGCTCCTTGAATCGTAGCAATCATTTGCCTGATACGCCAATTCCCATAGTCATAAAGCTCTGATTCTGTTGTTTTGCCGGAAAGGACCATCTGTACAATAGGAACCGTATTGACATAGTACCGGAAAATATAGGGAGGAAGCACCCCAGGAGGCATGCGCTTTAAAATGGCTTGTGAAGCTGCTGTCGCTTCAGCAATGGCAACAGCAATATCCGCATTTGGATGAAAATAAAGTCTTACAAGTCCATAGCCGCTATATGTATGCGATTCTATCCGCTCTATATCATTAACGTTATTGGAAAGAGTGTATTCACTATAAGTCGTTATTCGCTGAGCGAATTCTTCTGCTGGCAAGCCTGCATAGGACCAGATCACGCTGACAATAGGAATATTAATATTTGGAAAAATGTCTTTAGGTGTTACAAACATAAATGAGATGCTTGAAATTGCTATAAGCAACGCAACAACAACAAAAGTATAAGGACGTCTTAAAGCAAGTTCAACAATCCACATGAATCAACACAGTATATAAATGTTCTGAAAGCTAAACATACAATTAAAAATTGTTTTTACAAAATAAAATTCAAATGATTTTAAGGCAGACGCTTAAAATTCTTGCATTAGCAACACTTGCCGGCTGTTCCGTTGGTCCAACTTATAAACAACCGCCTGCGCCAACACCTATCGACTGGAAAAATAAAGTTTCGAATTGCGATGGCAAAAATGCAGGCGAGATGGTCTACCTGGATTATTGGTGGCAAGTCTTCGAAGACCCTAAATTAGAAGAACTTGAAACAATTGCTGTTCAAAACAATCGCGATATCTATGCGGCCTATCAAAGAATCCAGGAAGCCCGTGCCATTATGTGCATATCCGCCGGCAATTTGGCCCCGCAAATTTTTGAACAACCTCAATATACGAACACTTTTGAACTCATTAAAAATTATGTGAACCCACAAAATACAACAATTCAGAACATACCCCAAAGCGGCCAGCCTTTCCGAGCACACGAACTTTTTTATTTTTGGCCATTAAATCTCACTTGGGAAATAGATTTATGGGGAAAACTCCAAGACCAAGTTAATTCAGATAAATACCGCTGGCAAGCACAGAAAAAAGATTACCAGAATATTATGCTGTCCCTCACTTCTAATCTGGCAATTGCTTACTACCAATTGCGTACTCTGGATGCCAGAATAGATTTGCTCAAAAGTGTCTTGGTAACTCGTCAAAAAGCTCTCGAAATCAACAGCGCCCGCTATGAGGGACAAATCGTTTTCTACGCTGATGTGACTTTATCTGAAGAAGAAGTTCAAGACGCAATCATACAATACGATGAAGCGTTAAGGCAAAGAAACGTCCTGGAAAATCAAATCGCTGTTTTGACTGGTGTTCCTGCTTCTGAAGTATGCCTAGAGCATAATCCCCTAAGCGGCTTGCCTCCCTGCATCCCCAGCGGAATACCCTCAGAAGTGCTCCTGCGCCGTCCTGATATTGCCGAAGCGGAATTATTTGTCCGTTCTGATAACGAACTAATTAAAAAGGCTTACGCTTTATTCTACCCTTCTCTAATACTAACTGCGACCGGCGGTTTCGAAAGCCCCATTTTTAAAGACTTCATAAGATGGTTTAGCAGATATCTCATGCTCGGAGCACAATCCAATCAATTGGTCTTTGATGGTTTTATCACTGAAAATAATCTCTATCTGCAGATCTCCCGTTTCAAAGAAGCGAGCGCTCAATTCCAACAACAAGTGCTGATTGCTTTTCAGGAAGTTGAAAACGCCCTCGGAGATATAGAATCTTATGCTGATCAGTATAATTCAGCTGTTGATACCGTTCAATGGGCGGGAAAAACCTATGAGCTTTACAATGACCGTTATAAAATGGGTGTCATTTACTATATCAATGTAGTAAACACCGAACGTGATCTTCTTAATTTTCAAATTCTGGCTAATTCACTTCAAGGAAACCGGTTTGTCGCAACCATTCAATTAATCAAGGCCCTCGGTGGCGGATGGGATGCTGTCGCCTCGACCAGTGAGTGTGAAAGGTAAAAAATAACCACAAAGACGACACAGAGGCACAGAGATTTTTTTAAATTTAAAAATAAGTAAAGAGTTTTAAATCTCTTTTCTATATACTTTTTTTATTTATTAATTTTTAAAGGAGAATATTATGGCATTTTCAAGTAATGGACCAGGTAGTTTGACTGGACCAAATTTTACAATTTCTTTTAACAGTTTAAAAATCGGCAATAAAAATAACCAGCCGAGCCAGCCATCAACAGCTTCTGCGGCAGCGCAGCCAGTTTTCGCGGCAAAATCCGAAGACGCTAAAAGTGCAGCATCATCACCAGCTTCAATTTCAAAGCCCGTTACCGCAACACCTTCTGCATCTTCCAATAAAGCAGACAGCATTGCCGTTAAAGTGGCCACAGCCTCTTATAGACAAGGTTTTTGCATGGCCATGCCTATAGAATCAGGCTCAGTAATGGTACAAGTCAATAAAATCATCAATGCAAAAAATTCGGAGATGTTTTGTGAACTGACTGAAGATGGCAACTTTGATGTATATCGAAAGCCAGATGGACAGATATATGTAAAGAAAACTGGCGATTTCAATGCCAATGCTTTAGGATCACCCGGCTTTTCAATGGATGCAAACGGGAAAATAGATTTAAATTTTGGGTAATTCTTCATGAGCAACGAGCAATGAGTCATGAGCAATGAGTAATTGTGAGTATTCTGAAGTACTCATCACTCATTGCTCATTGCTATGCACTTTGCACTATGCACTATGCACTTCTTAATTAATTCGCTTCAGGAATGAAGGCTGTGCAGGATATCTCCACGAGAGCATCAAGCGGCAGCTTGCTGATCTGTACAGTTGCCCTTGCAGGTTTGTTTTCGTAAGAAAATTTTTCTGCATAGATAGCGTTCATCGCAGCAAAGTCTTTCAAATCTTTTAAAAAGACTTCTGTTTTCACAACATTTTCCAGCGTCAAATTCTTAGCTGCTAAAATAGCTTCAATGTTTTTCAACACTTGCTTGGTCTGCTCTTCAATTGTTTGGGCAACAATTTTGCCTACAGCTGGATCTATAGGAACTTGACCTGAAACAAAAATATACTGACCAGCACAAATTGCCTGAGAATAAGGACCTATGGCCTTAGGTGCTTGATCAGTAGAGATTTTGGAAATCCCCGAATCTGCCAAGAGTGGCAAGCTTAAGAGGCAAAATGCTGAGATTAAAAGCGTGGCTTTTTTTAATGTATTTTTCATATTGATTCCTTTGGTTATTAAAGCTTTGTTAATACAAAAGCTTGTTGAATGCTTTTATATTGTGCTTTATTAACGAATATTTTACAATAGGATAAAATGTTTATTGTTATTAATGAATCGTTGATAATATGCTTAATCCTGTCTGGCTGCTTTCCTTTATCGAAGTTGTTAACCGTTCTACAATGGCGGATGCTGCCCGGCATCTTAAAATTACCTCCGCCGCGGTCAGCAAACATATATTATGCCTGGAAAAAGTTCTTGGAATTCAACTTTTTAAGCGATCGACCCGCCGCACGGACTTGACGCCTGAAGGACTAATTTACTTCGGTCATGCTAAAAATATCCTGACAGCCTATCAACAAGCAGAGGCTGCCATCTCCAATACAAAAGAAGAACCATCAGGCAAGCTTAAAATTGTTTGCGGGCCGCAGATAGGAAATTTGTATGTGCTTCCCAACTTAAAGGAATTTCTGAAGAGATATCCGAAGTTGAGGCTGGAAGTTTATATGACCCAGACGATGCCGGATTTGGAAAAAGAAAATGTGGATGTCGTCGTTGGACTTTCTTCTGGCATTCCAGTTAACTGGATTCAGAGAACCCTGACATATTCCAGATGGGTATTCTGTGCCTCCCCTAAATATTTAAAAAAGTATGGCTTACCTAAAAAGCCCTCTGATTTGACCCAACATCATATCATTACCCGTGTGCAGCGTCAGCCTAATAATCTTATTGAATTCAAGAATGGGGATTCAATTTTATTTGAACCCTACATATATTTTGATGACACTAGAGCCATAAGAAGAGCTGCCATACATGGCTTAGGCATAGCTCAGCTTCACGACTACATTATTGAAGACGATTTAAAGGAAAAACGCCTGGTGGAAATTTTGAATAAATACACTGAACAAAGAAAAACAATTCCTATTCACATCTCCTATTACCCAGCCTCGCATGTTCATATTAAAATCAGGCGCTTTATTGATTTTATGGTGGAAGTTACTAGCTGAAAGTGCAAAGTTCAAAGTGCTTAGTGCAAAGTGTATACTTGGCCGAATATAAATAAGAATTCAGAATCCAGAATGATGATCTAACTTTCCATTCTGAATTCTGGATTCTGGATTCTGAATTCCTTTTTTTTAAGACTCGAATATAACTTTGCACTTTGAACTTTGCACTATGCACTTTCTAACTTTTGATTGGGTAAAAATAGGGAAACATTTACATTGTTGATGATTTATAATATTATTTACAAATTTTCTGAGAGGTCTTATGGCGATCATTGAAAAGCTTAACGATGGCATTAAAGATGCTATGAAAAATAGACTACAGCTTAGGCTGGATGTTTTGCGCATGCTTAAATCCAAAATCTTAGCTGTCTCTGCCCGCGGCGATCTTCCAGATCCGGAAGTCATCAAACTTTTTAAAACATACTCAGGCAATTTGCAGGAAGCGCTTGATCAAGCTAAAGCAGTTAATCGCCAAGAAAATGCCGACCGTTTAGTACAGGAACTGGAAATAGTCCACGAATTCTTGCCAAAATCCTTAACGCCCGATGAAACCAAAAAGCTTGTTCAACAAGCCATCAATGAATCCGGTGCAAAAACTAAAAAAGATCTTGGCCTTGTCATGAAGCGCATCATGCAGCTTAACAATTCTATCGATGGAAAATTAGCTAAAGACCTGGCCGATCAATTACTTAGTTGAGCCATCTCAATATTGTATGACATACCCAAAGACCAATCTTGATACAATCTACGAAATGGCTCGCCGCTATATCCTAGGTGACGGCGTACCACTCTCCTGTGAAATTGGAGCCCAATATTTAAAAACTGCGGCTGATCAAGGCCATGTCAAGTCCCAGTACAATGTGGGCATTTTGCTGCACCATGGTTTAGGTGTTTCTCAATCATATCAAGAAGCTTATCACTATTTTGATTTGGCTGCACAACAAGGACATCCTCGATCTTATTATATGATAGGTTGTTATTATGCCACGGGCGTCTTATTCCCATCCTGTATTGAACATGCCGCACATTATTTTCGCCTGGCTGCTGACGCAGGCGTTGAGGAGGCTCAATATGATTTAGGAATATGCTTATTAAGCGGGAAGGGAACACCTAAATCTGAACAAGAAGCTGTGCGCTATTTCAAATTAGCCAGCGAACAAAAGAATGCTGATGCCAATTACAACTTAGGCATTTGCTATTATCAAGGACTAGGTGTTGCGATTTCTAATGATCAAGCGATTCATTATCTAAATCTAGCCTTGAAGCAAAATCAGCCCAAAGCAGCCAAAGCTTTGGAAATTGTGATGAAGGCTGCTTATAAAAATAAAAGTTAGTTTTTAAGGTGGTATTTTTTTGAAGACTTGCTTTTTCTTGGGCTGAAAGTAAACTTTCAGCCCAATGAAAGAATCACATAGATCGAAGTTAATTTACTTCTTTGCACTATGTTTTGGGGCTTTTTTTGCTACAGTACGTTTTTTGGCTGTTGTTTTCTTAACAGTCTTTTTAGCTGCTGAGGGTCTTTTTGCAGGACTGCGTTTTTTTGCTGTTGTATGAGACTTGCTTGCAACTGTCTTTTTCTTTACAGCTTTTTTACGAGCAGCTGTGCGGGGTTTAGCAGGCTTTTTGACCTTTGCTTTTGACACCGATTTTTTAGCTGTACTGCTTTTTTTTGCGGTTTTTTTTACTAACATACTAACATTCCTCCTGTAAGTATAAATGTTTCTTTAACCTATACCAATAAAATCTTTTTTTTATAAATTTATTTATTGCAAATTTTTTAGCGCAATCAGAGATTTGAATGTAAATTTAAAAAGCTTAACGACTTACGTCTCTAAAAAATTTGTTAAATATTTTTCATTTTTCACACGTATTTCTTTGAAAATCATCGATTTATCGATGAAAATGCTGTATTTAAAAATAAATCTGTGTATAATACTACTTTATTTTTTTGGAATGATTCCAAAAATTTAGCTATTTAATTTTTTTAGCATCGGCTTTCAAGCATTTCAACGGTATTAAAAATAAGGATAAAGTTTTTTATGTCTAATTTAATTTTGTATGCAATATTGGTCCTCGCAAATTTGTTTACCTTTAATCTTAGCGCACGCGTTAATGTTAACGAAAATAAACCCGCAAAACCGCCACTGAAGCAGGATTATTGGAGTGCGGACAAACAATACTATTTTAATGGACAAGATGAAGATTACTACCTCAAATTAAAAAATAAAATTGAGGAAAGCGATACTGACGACAATTACTCATTAATTTTACCAAAGCAAAAATGGGTTGCTAATACAATTGAATTTCTTCCAGGCTATGAGGTGGTGAAGTATTTCCATGCTAATAATTCACGTCCTGAATATTGGCACAGATTCACATACCAACCTACTTATATCCATAGGGGTGTTAGTCTAGATCATAATGGGTATCTTTATTATACATTTTGGCAAAAAAAAACCGAAAATAGAGGCAATTCATTCTTCGCTGCTATTAGCAAAGACTTAGGAGCTGATCTTAGCTTTGACAATAGTGAGAAGGACGCCCGACCTGGAGTTGTGATTTATCACGGTACCCTAGAACACCCGACATTAGGCACAGGCAAATGGGAAGCCATATTCTTTGATGAAGTCAGCGGCAGCTATGTTTTCGCATATGGATCCCTTTTTTCAATAGTCTTTGATGAAGAAGATCCCTCAGCATTTTTTCAAAGTGCAGAATCGACCTTAAAATGGGAACCTAAATACAACAGCTGCCTGAAACAATATCCTTACTAAAATAAATTAATAATAATAGGAGATGATCATGTCATCAGTATGTACAGTTACAACCGTAACAACATCAATTTCAAATGCAGCTTCTGCTGCAGGCCCTTCAGAAAATACAAGCAATGTTTCAATTAACACTACAGTGAACCAGGTGGCTTCTGCCCAGTTTGAAAGAGAGCAAAGAATCAAAGAATTTGTGGCAATGGATGGAAAAAAATTAAACAAATTATTAAAAAGAGCCAAAGAAAGCGGAAACATACAAAAAATTTCTGAAATCGAAGCTGCCAAAGCTCTCCGTAATGCTAATACCGAAAAACCGACAAGCCAAAAAGCAATCCCTACTTCTAATTCGGCTGCAACTGCAGCTTCTGCTGAATCTGCAAAAAGTGAAGAAGTCAACAAAGACAGCAAATCATTGGTAAAGACTAAAGCTAAAGAAGGTCCTGGAAAGTTGGCCTATCCAGCAGCCACTCTATTCCCTGCTGCGAGTCTAATAGGAACTTGCGCAAATAAAATCAGTAAACGTTTCAAGGCAAATGGTATTACTAAAATTGAACTTCTTTCACAGATGGCCAAAGAATATAATCATGCCTTAGTATTGAAATTAAAATCACAGAATCCTAACCTTCCTAAACCTGAACTCGACGAAAAGTTTAATGCAGAATTAAAAAAACTTTTCAAAGAGTCACCAGCGTTGTTAAAAGGCACTTTACACTACGCTACAGAATTGAAGCTTCCAGGCCTCCTAAACTTATGCCATGAAGCACAGCAAGAAAAATAGCCCACAAAATATTGCAGAGCATCGCACTCCTGTAAGTTTTTAAAAGCGGCAGTCCTCTGCCGCTTTTTATAAATCCATCTGGCCTAATATTTTGTCTGGATAAAAGTCTAAAATTTCTTTATGATGTCGCTTTCATTTACCAAAAATTGATCAAGCCAGTATGTAAAGCTTTATCATGATATGAAAAGCTCGCACACTTATAATAAAGGAAAAGACAATGTTCAATAAGATAGCAGTCACTTTTCTTACTCTAGTTAATTTTTCAAGTGTCCTGAATGCGGATATCAAATTTTCTCATAGGACGGATCCATATGTAACCCATCAGCCCGTTCTTTACGAAATCGCAATAAAAACAACAGGGCCTATTATCGAGTTTGGCACTGGATATGGTAGCACAGACTTGTTGCATGAAATCTGTAAAAAAAATGGACGGTTGCTCATTTCAGTAGATGATGATCAGGATTGGTTACAAAAATTCAGTAAAAAATACTTAGGCGATGGATATAATGAAGACAACTCGGGCTGGCATAAGTTTTTTTACATTCCCAAAGTAAATACGAATGATAGACAGAATTGCGACCATTGGATAGCTTTTTTAGATAACAATGAGTTATTGAAGGAAACTCATTTCGATCTTTGTTTTGTGGATCAATCACCATGGCAAGCTAGATTGGAAACAGTAAAACGGTTCAGATCTAAATCTAAATATGTAATCCTACATGACTGTGATTATTTTCCTGAGCATGGCTTTGCCGGAAAGACCATTCAGCACGCTGATTATAATAATAGAATTCCAGGAATTTATATTTTTGATGATATAATCAGTTTCTCCAAACTGTACTATCCCTTAAGACCCTGGCCCTTATTTAGCGGAGCGCCAACATTACTAGGAAGTGATTACGTATCAGATTTTCCAGAAATTAATTACGAAAATTATTGATAATCTGATTGTGTTTTCCACATTGATTGGGATCAAAGAGAGCTTAATGATTACTTTATTTTCTTAGCGACAACATAGAATGCGTGCCAAAGTTCTTCTCCGGTTCCTTCCAGTGTGGGATGCATAACTCTCTCGTCTTCCAAAAATTCAATTTGGAAACGGTCTTTAAAAAGTTCTGAGACTTGATCGTGGGTATGTGTTGTCATGTCAGGATAAAGTGTGCGGATAGCGTAGACATCTTTGTCACCAAATAAATGCACAGCCACTCTTCCACCCACAGCAAGATGCTCAACAATATTCTGCCAAACATTAGAAAATTCGTCGGGTTTGAGAAAAGGCAACGAATTAGAAGATATTATGTCTACTTGATCCGGCAATTTCATATCAGTAAATGAGCACAACTTAACCTCAAGTCGATTTTTCTGATCGGCTGGCACTCGATTTGAGATAATTTTTATTGCCTCAGGTTCTTGGTCTATTGCCAGAACGCGCCAATTTTTGTTTAGCAAATATACTGTATCTCTGCCTGTGCCAACTCCTAGATCAACTGCCAAACCTGGTTTACGATCCTCTTTCTCAAAATTCTCGACGGCGATGAAAAGTGTATTGGTCGGTTTGGAGGCATTCACAGTCTGCTGATAAAATTCTCCCCATTCGCCAAGCTGGTATGGATATTTCAGAGGAGCAACTTCATCTGCCATTAATGATGCCGCGCCTATTAACGAAGTGATGAGATATTTTAACATAAGATTCCTTGCATTCTAAAGACGAAAATCATACCTCGAAACATCATTTCATAGCAATTCTTATCTACAACCACAAGTAGCACCATCAGGACGTTTTTTTTTGCTTATAAGTTAAATGAATAGTAAAGTCTAGATTCGCCAAATTATGTTCAATTCGTGCGCCGGCATTCTGTCGGCTTTTTGAGAACCCGAACCCGCGCCCGCTTCCGAGCCCGTGCCCGACAAATAATCATTACCGATTTTTTTAAAGGATATTTAAAAGCTAAATAGGAAAAGAAAATAGCAAGTTTTGAAGTGATGAACTAAGAGCAGTGTATCCTTTTTAAGAATTAAAGGAGACGGACAATTACGGACATTTACAGACGATAACGGACTTCAATTTAGTCCGTTTTCGTCCTTAATTGTCCGTTTCAGTCCGTACTTGTCCGTCGTCCTTTGCGTAATGGGAGCAAACTACAGACGTCCTCTTTTTTTCCTTTCTGATTCAAATTACCCTTAAAGAAATCTGTAGAAGCTGATTCCCAGAACTTTTGATTGGGAAATATTTATAATTCCAGTACGTTGGTAACCCACACATTCATCTAAGGAGTATAAATGAAAGCACTGTTTGGAGCTATTTTTTTCAATGTTTTTGGTCCCAACACTTATTGTCGGAGAACAATCTTATCAACCTACAGAGCAAAACCTTCAATCCAGGGAATGGTTTAGAGACAGTAAATTCGGATTGTTTATCCATTGGGGGCCCTACAGTGTGCTTGAAAAAGGCGAATGGGTATTGGAAAAATCTAAAATGTCTCTTGAAGACTATGAAAAACAGGCCGTGTCAAAGTTCAATCCAACACAGTTTGATCCTGCAGCGTGGGTAGCCCTGGCAAAAGATGCCGGTATGAAATATATCACAATCACAAGCAGGCATCACGACGGATTTGCCATGTGGGCAACCCAGCAAAATGATTGGAATGTTGTGAACGCTTCTCCATACGGTTCTGATATTTTAAAATTATTTGCTGATGAATGCCATCGTCAAGGCATTAAGTTGTTCCTATACTATTCTCAACTAGACTGGCACCATTCAGATTACTTTCCTTTAGGAATGACGGGCCATTATTCAGGCCGTCCTATGAGCGGGAATTTTAATAATTATCTAGATTATATGGATGCGCAACTTACAGAATTATTAATCGGATATGGCGACATTGCTGGAATTTGGTTTGACGGCATGTGGGATAAGCCTGCAGCTGACTGGCGTTTAAAGCAGACCTATTCATTAATTCATCAGCTTCAGCCTGCGGCGCTTGTTGGAAGCAATCATCATATGACGCCATTTGATGGAGAAGATTTTCAAATGTTTGAAAAAGATCTTCCTGGTCAATTTACGCAAGGATTCAATAGCGAATCTACAGCAATTAGCTCGTTGCCTTTAGAAACTTGTGAAACAATTAATAATTCTTGGGGGCTATAAAAGCAAAGATAAAAATTTTAAAAACACTAAGGAATTAGTTCATTATCTTGTTAAAGCAGCCGGTAATAATGCTAACTTTCTTTTAAACATCGGACCTCGACCTGACGGCACCATACAACAAGAATTTGCAGAACACCTGCACGAACTTGGGGCCTGGCTAAGACAAAATGGCCAGTCCATCTATGAAACGCGTGGAGGGCCCATTGCACCAATGCCATGGGGTGTTTCAACACAAAAAGATAATAAAATTTACCTCCATGTCCTTAAATGGGAGAACGAACCGTTATCGATTCCATATGTAGGGAAAATTATTCAGGCAAACATCTGGCCAAGCAAATTGCCTGTCGTTTTGACAAAGAAAGGCAATGGTTATGTCCTACAACTCTCTGAAGATGCTATTGATGAAATTGACACAATTGTCGCGCTGGAATTGGCTGAAGATTAAAATATCACGTAAAGCTTAGAAAAAAATTAAAAAGCTGTGTAAAGCACCGCACTCCTGAGTAACGTAGCCTGCCGTGGCAGTTTTTTATGTTACCTAATGTTGTGAGCAGCGTGAAGCCGCTGCTCACAACATTAGGTAACGAGTTCCCGTCCCTGCCGGGACGGGAACATAACGACGTTACTTAGAAGTGTGGTGCTTTGCACCGTTTTTTAATTTTTTCCTAAACTTCGAGGGCCTCTTTGCCATTGCATGACACTTTTGAGACGTCAATATGTGTCATAATTATTTAATGATCGTTACTTTGGGGAAATCGAGAGTTAATGGCTTTTTAGTATAAAGATTTCGGATTGGATTTTCAATAATAAATTTATAGAATAAATCACTTCCGCCTTTTTGCCACCATGTTAAATATTCATTATCCTTAACCCAGGTGAATTTATGCCGGTCATTACCCATAGAAACCAAAGTAATTTTCAAACTACTGAATAATTTTGGCAGATTTAAATATGACATCGCATTATTTATACTGAATTGACAACCGACCTCAGTTTTACCGGCAGCAAACTCCTTACCAATAACTTCTAAAATTGGATAAACTAAAATTGCCACTCTTGGAAGTTCACCTAAATTCAAACCTAAAGTTACTAGCTCATTTATACTTTCTTCATCAGCATCACGGTTAAATCCAAAAGTAATACTAAGTTCTTGTAATAGTTCTTTTTCAAGCGATGTATTTATCCATTTATAGCTTCCATAGAGTCCATCAAAATCTTTTCTGCGTTCGGATTGCTGTGATTTACTATCGGCTTCTTTCTTGGCACTTTGCTTAGAAGCAGCAGCTATTACCGGCGATGCAACCGCAGCTGTTGAAGTTGCTGATGCAGTGGCTGAATCAGAAATAGAGGGACCACCAGGAGGAGCTATACTAGAAGAAGTATTTAGCGCTGTACTTTCTACCTTGGCCTTTTCTACTTTTTTGGCTGTTATCGATGTTGGCTTTGTACCTGCTGTACTACTGTGACCACCAATGATATGAACTGATTGACTATGGGTACCATTATTAGTTGATTGAGTAACATGAATGGTATTACCTGAACCGATATTACCTATAACACAGGAATTTGCACCACTAGCAACAATGTTGATTGACATTTTAGACTCCTAAATTAAATTTGATAATTTACTTTAACATTTGTAAGATTGGGGTCAAGATTGGGGTCAGGCCTGACATTCTGACATTATGCCACTTTCTAATGGAACTTTTTAAAGAAATAATGTCAGAATGTCAGGCCTGACCCCAATGTTTTAAATATTAGGACTGATGTTATCCATTGAAAATTTGATCATATATAGATTGGATATTTTATCCTCGTACTTCTGAATCTTTTTTAATAATTTCTTTTCTTGAGAAACTTTAAAGCTGTTATCTGTTTCCACAGACTGTTCATCATTAAGCTGGGCCAATCTATCTTCACATTTTCTTATTTTTTTTTGGAGTTTTTGACATTTATGCTCAATGGCTGCTTTTGTATATTCCAACTGGCTTGTAATCAGATTATCTTTTGCTTCATTAAGCGATTCATTGGCATGTAATGCGGAAATCGACACTAGTGCGCACGCAACTAAAAATTTTACTTTTCTCATTTTATTTTCTCCATTTATAAAAACCAGCAAAATAATATCCAGACTGCTTTTTAAAAGGAATTGAAATAATTTTTTAAAATTTAATTCTCGAAAATGAAAAAGAACTTTATTTTTATCCAATTTTTTTATATACTTCATATCTTAATTTTAAAAATTTTATAAAAAATAAATCAATAAGAACTCATGTCTTTAAATATTCAGGGTCATAATATTAATGACTCGCTAAACATTTCTACTTCTCATTCTGCAAAAGAAAAACAAAAGTCTGATAATGACAAGGTGCAAGATCAATCTCGCCCTCTGACGCTCACACAAATCACCTGCCTATTAAAGCTTTTGGACCCTAAAAAACAATTCGTTTTAGAACCGAAAAAGCCGAAGAAAAACTCAACTTCATTGAAACCAAATGCAGCGGCAGAATTGCCTAAAAAATATCCCCCTATATCCTATTCGATACAAGAGCTGATCAATTTTCTATTTGATAATCTTCCTAATGAATCTTTGGAAAGGCCTGCCTATGTTACTGGCGGTGCAGCCTGTAATATTTTGTCAGGTTTAGATTTCAATGATATTGACATTACATTGAATTTAACAGACGAGAAATATTTCCCTTTGGTTTTTAAAGTCGTTAAAGAATTTATTAGAAAAAAAATTGGTGATCACATAAGCGATTTTGAAATATCAAGCACTTATTTATACAAAAAAAAACTACTCGATAATAAGTGGGCCTTTTATGGATTGGGCCAAGTTGAGATAAAATTTGTAAATACAAGTGTGTACTCCCCCACCTATGTTTCATCATCAGATAGTTTCTATATACCGATTTTTTTTCCCAAATACACCGTCAAAACAGGTTATCATAACATTGAAGAAGCCTTTACTGCTCTGAAGAACCGCGAATATGATGTGCAAAATCCGGATCAGCTAAAATTTCTTTTTTTTCGTGTTATACACAAACTCACGCAAGGATTTGTCATTGTAATAGACAAAGAAAAAAAAACGTCTTTAAAAAGCCACTTGAAACCTTGTTAAAAGACTTTGATTTTTTTGATGATCTATCTGCTCAAAGCTTTAAACAAAAATACGTGGCGCACTTATCAGCACACTATGATGAAGAAAATAGCAGAGCAAGAATAATGGACTTCGTTAACTTGCTTACAGTAGGCTTTGGGTTAAATGAAAAAATTAGAGATCAATTTTTTAAAGTTGCATGTTCTGCCTGGATGGGACAAAGTGACCCTACTTTGAAAAAAATCGTCTTCTTTTTACACAGAAACCTCAAAAATATTAGTGACTTCGTTGACATTGTCAAAGGCATTTTCTTTTTAGAATGGGCTCATGAGAACAAATCTCTTCAGGCATATAATTTTCCTTTCTCTCAAAACCCAAACGAACCTCGATTTTATTTCCTATTGAATAATGATGGTAAACAGCATTTTCTACTGGCTGATAATACGCCTTGGAAGATTATTGAATCTTTATTTAGTGCTTTAAACCGATTTGAGGAAGCTTTACGAGCTGACGGTAACATTGATCTTTTAGAGACCCTTTCTGATGTAGCTGTAGGATCTAAAATTGGATTATTAAAAAAAGAACGCGGAGAACTGTTAAACAGAATTCTAGATAGTTGTAGAAAACCTACACTTTCTACAGCTTTGAAAATGCAATTTGCAGATCAAAATCCGGTTTTAAAAACTTGCAAGGCTGTACTTAATGAAGCAAACTCTATCAACGATCCTGCTACACTAAAAGTTATTCACAAGAAATGCGTAAGATTTCAAATTGAATGTGCATTAGAAAAAGAACATAGGGTTGAAAGCAAATTTCGAAATTTGCTGGCCGTCCTTCTAAACATATTCAATACCACAAATAAAAGTAATGCGTTGTTCATCATTAGTGAAATTAATAAATTGTTAGCAAACGATGAAATAGTTAAATTATGCAAAAAAAAAAGGACTTACAAAAACTTGTTTTGCATTCTATAGAAGCCTTATTTAGTAGAAAGGACATCCTCCCCAACCTTGAAATCTTTAATGAATCTCAAAAACTCTTGGATAATGCTTGTAAGATTCTGTCATTAACAAATGAAGAAATTTCAAATTTAATAATTCTTATTTTCAAACCCTACTTACAACATGATTTTAAAGTATCTTTA